>Ga0136633_1000143_pt1 | contig 52035 bp, 49 predicted proteins | sample AntDrymeUQ832206_2_FD_105494 | JGI IMG/M metagenome (GOLD analysis project Ga0136633, IMG submission 105494) | Polar desert sand microbial communities from Dry Valleys, Antarctica - metaG UQ83 (22.06) | ecosystem: Environmental > Terrestrial > Soil > Desert | place: Antarctica: Dry Valley... | reverse complement strand
CCTGGCGTTGGCGCTCCCCGAGCGGGTGAGTCGCGTAAGGGCTGGATTGGCGTGCCCGAGAGGACTCGAACCTCCGACCTTTAGGTCCGCAACCTAACGCTCTATCCACTGAGCTACGGGCACGCGCCTGGCGGAGAGGGAGGGATTCGAACCCTCGGAAGAGGTTTACCCCCTTCAACGGTTTAGCAAACCGCCGCACTAGGCCACTATGCGACCTCTCCGAACGGCGCCGATGATAGCATGGAGGCTCGCCACGGACGAACCCGTCCGCGGTCGCCCGTACCCCTCCCGTGAACAGCCCGTAGCGTGTCCGAGATGCCTGCCACTCGCCTTCCGATCATCGGCTATCCCTTGACCCAGACGCCGCTCGAGGGCGTGCTCCGCGCCGCCCTGGCGGAGGCCGGAGCCTCGCTCGAGATCGAGCGCTGGGAGCGTCGCCCGCACCAGTTGGCCGACGCGCTCAAGGAGATCCGCGCCGATGACGCCTTCGCCGGCGCGATCATCGCGTCGCCGCACAAGGAGAAGGCTCCCCCGCTATCGGATTGGCTGTCGGACGACGCTCGCATCAGCGGCGCGGTCAACGTCTTCGTTCGGGTCGATGAGCGCCTGCGGGGCCACAACACCGATGCCGACGGCATTCGGGCCGGGATCGCCTCCATCCTGCCGCGAATCAAGGGCAAATGGCCACGCAACGCGGTCGTGCTCGGCGCCGGTGGCGGAGCGCGTGCGGTTGTCGCGGTCCTCATCGGCTCCGGCTTCCAGCACGTCGCCGTGCTGAACCGCCACCTCCACCGGGCGGAGGCACTCGTGGCACATTTCTCGCGCACCGCGCGGCACATGGAGCTTCGCGCGCGACCGTGGCACGACGCGATCATCGAGGCCGAGCTGGCTCGGGCCGAGCTGCTCGTGAACGCGAGCGGCATCGGCGTCGAGGAGGGCGAGTCGCCGATCCCGGCCGACCTCCTGCCCCCCGATCGGTATGTCCTCGACCTCGTCCTGAACCGCGCGTCGACGCCGCTCATGGAAGAGGCGACGGCGCAGGGCGGGACCGTCGCCAATGGCCAGGCCGCCTTCCTGCGTGCCAGCTCGGAGACGATCCGCCTGCTGACCGGCAACGCGCCCGCGCCCGAGACGCTCCGATCGGCCCTGGCCGCCGAGCTCGGCGTGCCCGAAGATGCCCTCGCGGTCGTCGGCGACTGAGGGGATGATGCAGCCGACCGCCGCCACCGTTCCTTCACTGAGTTGCGTGAACGACGATCGTCGCGCAGACGCTCTGTTGGCCGATCGAATCCGGACCGGCGACACCGAGGCGCTCGGCGAGCTTTATGACCGCTACGCGGGTACAGCGACCGCCACGGCCCTTCGCGTCGTGGGCAGCCGGGACGAAGCGGAGGATGTGGTGCACGACGCGTTTGTCGCGGTATGGCGCAAGATCGACCGCTTCGACGCGGAGCGGGGGTCGCTGCGTGCGTGGCTCACGACGGTGGTCCGGAACCGGGGCATCGATCGGGTACGCGCGCGCCGCGCGAGCATCGACGTGGCTGACGCGGACGAGCGATCGCTGCTGCGCACCGGGCCGAACCCGACATGGGAGGCGGCCCTGACGCGCGCCTCGGCCGATGATCTGCGATCTGCCATGGCAGCGCTCCCCGACGAGCAGCGTCGCGCACTCGAGCTCGCTTACTTCGAGGGCTACACCTATCGCGAGGTCGCCGAGCTGACGGGCGTGCCCGCGGGAACCGCCAACGGCCGCCTGCGGCTGGCCCTCGGGAAGCTCCGCGACGCCCTGACCGGCACGACGGCCGCGCCGCTGCCGGTCGGCGAGGCCACGATGAGCGAAGATCTGAGCCGATGAACGTCCGATTCGAGCTCGACTGCGCGACGGTCGACGAGATCGCCGCGGCGTACGGCCTCGGCGCCGTCGATGCCCGAGAATCAGCCGCCGTCGAGCACCATCTGGACGCCTGTTCGCAGCCACATGCCGAGGCGCGCGAGCTGATCGCTGCCGCCTCCCTGGTCCCTGAGCTGCTCCCACCGGTCGCGCCGTCGCCAGGCCTTCGCGGCCGGTTGATGGCTACGGTCGCGGAGACGCCCCAGGAGCATCGGCTTGCCGAACCGCGTCGTCCCGGTCCGATTGCGCCGATGGAGTCGTCGCGCCGCCCGTGGTGGCAGTTCGCCCCTCTCCCGTCGGCGATCGCAGCCGTCGCGCTTGCGGCCGCGGTCGGGCTCGGTGCCTTGGGGCTGTCGCTCAACGCCCGTCTCGCCGAACGAGAGGCCGCCTTGCGCGCGGTGGCGTCGGCCGATGCTGCCTACGTCGTCGAGGGCGAGGCCGGACGAGGCTGGGTCATCCAGAGTGGCGACCAGGCCCTGTTCATGGCCGATGGGCTCGCCGAGCTCGCGGCCGGCCAACTCTACGAGTTCTGGCTCATCGACGCGGAGGGCGACGCGGTCGCCGCCGGCACCCTGACCGATACGGACGGCGTCGCGCTGGTCACGCTGGAACGGGACCTCGAGGGCGCAACGACCTTCGCGGTGACTGTCGAGACCGAGCGCGTCGATCAGTCGGTCAACGATCCGGTGATGGTCGCGGCGCTCGACGCCTGATCAGAGCGTGTCGAGCGCCAGGGCCACCGCCTGGTCGGCGCTGAGCCGGCGCCCGTCCGCCCAGGCAGACGCGAGTGTCGCGGCGTCGAGCCGCTCGCGAACCGTGGCCACCGCCGCCTCGTACTCGGCCCGTTCGAAGGCCAGCATCGGCGCATCTGCCGCCTCGCGGATCGCCTCCGCTGCGGCGAGGAGCTGAGCGGCGCGAAGGAGGTCCTCTCTCGACAGCGCCAGGAAGGCGACCGACTCCAACTGGTTCGCGATTGCGCCCCGATTACCGGCGTGCTGCCAGCCGTGCAGTGTCTGGCGATACAGGTCGACTGCCTCGTCGGTCGCGCCATTGCTGCGCAGGGCATGTGCGTAATCGCTGCGGGAGACGAGCGCAAGCCCATGATCGTCGACCTGCTCGTAGCGCTCGATCGCCCTGGCGAACCAGCCTCGCGCGTCAGCGAGACGGCCGCCAAAGCCGTCCACCCGCCCCGGCTCAAGGCCGTGAACGCGATCGCCTCCGGGTTTCCGGACCGTTCGGCGGCGGCCGTGGCCAGGCGCGCCTGCGCGGTCAACTGGTCGCCGCGCTCCACCTCCCATTGGGAGAGGCCCGACTCGACGAACGCGATGTACGACCATGCGCCGATTTCCGCGGCGTGGCGAACCGATTCGTCGGTCCACTCGATGACGCCGTCGAACTCCCCGGTGAACATGGTCGTCATCGCCATCGCGTTCAGCGCCTCCACGAGTGTCTTGACGTCGCCGTTCTGCCGCGCGATTCGAAGGCCTTCCCGAGCCCACGGCAGGCCGACTGACGCACTTCCCGCCATCCAGGAGGCGTTGGCCGCCGCCGCCAGGACCCTCGCCACCAGCGTGGTCTGCTCCCAATCCGACGATGCGGGCAGCGAACCGGCCAGCTCCGCAGCTCGCCGCAGGTACTCGAACCCCTCGGCGAGGGATCGGGTCCGCCAGTAGACCCCCAGTGCGACGCAGAGTCGCAGGGCGGCAATCGGATCCGCCTCGAATCCCCAGTCGAGGGCCGTCCGCAGGTTGTCGGCGTCGGCATCGAGCCTGACGAGCCAGGCCACCATGTCGGGACCGATGAGCGCCGGCTCCGCCTCCTGCGCGAGGCGGAGGTAGAACGCGAGGTGCTGGTTGCGCAGCACGGACGTCTCGTCGGCCGCAACGAGGCGGTCGCGCGCGTACTGCTGGATCGTCTCGAGGAGCCGATAGCGTGTCGATCCGCTGCGGTCGACGACCACGAGCGACCGTCCAACCAGGCGCCCGAGCACCTCGAGCATGTCGAGCGACGCATCGGTTCCGGCCGTCGCTTCGTCCGGCAGCCCGGTGACCTCCACGGCGGCCTCGATGTTGAAGCCACCGGAGAAGACCGAGAGGCGGCGCAGCAGCAGCCGCTCGGCATCGCTGAGGAGTTCCCAACTCCAGTCGATGAGCGCCTGGAGCGTCTGCTGGCGCGGCAATGCGGTCCGGCGCCCGCCCGTGAGGAGTCGGAAGCGGTCGCCGAGGCGTACGGCGATCTCCTGTACCGATAGAAGCGGCACGCGGGCCGCCGCGAGCTCGATGGCCAGCGGGATGCCGTCGAGGCGTCGGCAGATCTCGACGACCGCCGGCGCATCGGCCGGCGTCAGTACGAACGACGGCGACACCGCGGTGGCACGGTCGACGAACAGGCGCACGGCATCGGCGGAGCGCACCTCGGCAAACCAGGCGTCCCCCGCGTCGGGATGCCGATCGGCTTCGACCACCACGTCCGGCAGACCGAGCGACGGCGTCTGGAAGACGCGTTCGCCATCCACCCCGAGGGCCTCACGGCTCGTGGCCACGAGCGAGACGCCGGGACAGTTGGCGAGCACCTGCTCCGCCAGCTCGGCCACCGTGCCGATCAGGTGCTCGCAGTTGTCGAGGAGGAGCAGCAGCGACTTCGTGCGCAGAAAGTCGATGACCGTGTCCACCAGCGGGCGTCCGGGATCGTCTCGGATACCGAGGCCTCGGGCGACGGCCTGCAGGATCAGGTCGGCGTCGCTGATCGGCGCCAGCTCGACCAGCCACACGCCGTCGGCCTGCTCGCCGACGAGCTCGGCAGCGGCCTGGAGCATCAGCCGCGTCTTACCGGTGCCGCCGGTGCCGATCACGGTGATCAGCCGATGCGCCCTTGCCAGGGTCTGGAGCTCGGCAAGCTCGCGCTCGCGCCCGACGAAGGAGGTCAGCTGGGCCGGAAGGTTGGTGCGGGCAATGTCCAGCGTGCGCAGCGGTGGGAAATCGGCATCCAGGTCGCGGATCACGAGCTGGAAGACGCGTTCGGGAATGGTCAGATCCTTGAGCCGATGCAGGCCGAGGTCGCGGATCGTCACGCCTTCGGGCAGGTCGCGGCTCACCAGGCCCTGCGTCGACTCCGACACGAGCACCTGGCCTCCGTAGCCGGCCGCGGCGATGCGCGCCGCGCGATGGACGTCGAAGCCAACGTAGCCGTCGGCGCCAGGGCTGGCCTGCCCGGTGTGGAGACCCATGCGCACCCGCACCCGATGGCCTTCCGGCCACGCCTCGTCGGCCATGGCGAGCTGTCCGTCGACCGCCGCGGCGACCGCATCGGTGGCACTGGCAAAGGCGACGAAGATGGAGTCACCCTCCGTCCCGACCTCGACACCGGCACGAAACGCATCGCGGAGCAACGCCTGGTGTCGCTCGAGCACGTCGCGGTAGCGGGGACCGAGCTCCTGCACGAGCCTGGTGGACCCTTCGATGTCCGTGAAGAGGAATGTCACCGTTCCCTGCGGCAGGATGGGCATGCCGGCTCCGTGCCTTGCGTAGACTCTTCCACCGATGTTCTACACCCACGGCTGGGTCCACGTGATCGCCGGCTGCATGTTCTGCGGCAAGACCGACGAGATGCTTCGCCTCCTGCGGCGCTTCTCGATCGCGGGCCGACGGGTGCTGCTCGTCAAGCCACGGCTGGACACGCGGACCGATCGCGTCACGGTCGTCTCGCGCTCCGGCGCGCAGCACCACGCCATCACGGTCGACGATTCGTCCGAGATCGAGGCTGCAGTCGCGGAGGCCGACATCGTCGCCATCGAGGAGGCCCAGTTCTTCGACGAGCGGCTGCCCGACGTCGTCGAGCGGCTGGCGGAGCTCGGCAAGCAGGTCGTGGTCACCGGGCTCGACCGCGACTTCCGCGGCGTTCCGTTCGGCACCATGCCCCGCCTCCTGGCCCTGGCCGACCAGGTCACCAAGCTGACCGCCATCTGCATGGTGTGCGGCGAGCCGGCGACGCGAACGCAGCGGCTGATTGGCGGACAGCCGGCGGGCGCCGATTCGCCGCTCATCGTGATCGGCGGGATGGGCTACGAGACCTACGAGGCCCGCTGCAGGCTCCACCACGAGGTGCCCAGTCTCGAGTCCTAGGTCCTTCCCTGCGCATTTGCGCCGGGGCGCAACTAACTACGAAGGTGGGACCTCAGGGGGTCCTGTTCGGTCCAATACTTGCGCTCATGCGCAAACCACGACGCATCCGCGGACGCTCTTCGTAGTTAGTTGCGCCGCAGCGCAAACCCGCGGCTATCGGGCCGAACGATCAGTCGAGCGAGCAGTCGTACGGGCCTGCCGCAGGCGGATGCGGATTGCTGCCCTCTAGGGCCTAAGCGCCGCTCAGAACTCGGCCTCGGGATCTCCGTCCCGGTACACATGCAGGGTCCATTCAGGGAAGCCGCTGCCGGTCAGCTGGTAGACGAGGCCGTTCGCCGCCGAGCGGAAGTGCACCTCCGGATTCGGGTCGTCGGGATGCCAATCGAGCTCCTCGATGCGTAACTCGCTGACCACGCGCTGTACGTCCCATATCGTTCCCATGCCGATGCGACGGCATCGGTTCAGGCGCTCAGTCGTTGCGCCGTGATCGAAGGGCGGTCCCGACCGTGGCCACCAGCCAGATGACGCCGACGAAGACCAGGAAGATGGCGACACTGTAGAGGGCGACCACGCCGTATCCGCCGTTGGCCGGGTCGAGGAAGGGGTACGGGTAGCGTCCGTCGATGACTCCCCGAACGAGGGTGAATGCGACCCAGGCCAGCGGGAATGTGAGCCAGGCCAGCGCGCGACGGAAGGCGATCGGGCGGTGCGGCGGCTCGATCAGCCAGTCAGCCATGACGGCGATCGGCATGACTCGGTGAAAGACCGAGTCGACCCAGCCCACGTGGGTCTGCAGCGCCTCCTGTTCGCCTCGCAGCAGGACCGCGAAGACGACATAGGTGACCGTCATGTACGCCACGGCTGCACCGCGCCAGATGTCGGGAACGGCAGCAGCTCCGCTCAGCTGGCGCCGTCCGCCTTCGAAGAAGACGGCGGCGGCGAGCAGGTTCGAGAGGACCGTGAAGAACGTGAAGAAGTTGAGGGCGTTGAACGTGCCGCCCTCGATGAGCGTGTAGATCATGAAGGCGAGAGCCGCGATGACGAGCAGCGCGAATGCAATGCGGGTCAAGGCGAGCAACCGATTGTTCACGGGGGTGAATGTAGCAGCTCGGAACTGTTGTGCTTGAAGTCGTGGCGGAGGGGGTGGGATTCGAACCCACGGTGGGCTTGCACCCACGTCGGTTTTCAAGACCGATGCATTCGTCCGCTCTGCCACCCCTCCGCGCGGGCGACATGGTATCGCGTCGGCGATCTCACGCCGAGCCGGGCTGCGGCGTTCGTCGATCGAACGTAGCCTGAGCGATGCATGAGCGAAGCGAAGAGCGTCCCCGTCTCCGAGCCGGCTGCGATCGATTGGATCGCCCTGGGCGCGGCGCTCACCACGGTCGTCCTCTGGGCGTCGGCGTTCGTCGGCATTCGTGCCGTCGCCAGCGACCTGTCGCCGGGTGCGCTGGCCGTGGGACGGCTGATCGTGGGGAGCGTGGCGCTCGGCGTGGTGGTGGCCCTTCGGCGACCGGCGTGGCCATCACGCCGCGACCTCGCCTGGATCGCGGCCTGCGGCGTCGTCTGGTTCGGCGCCTACAACGTGTCGCTCAACGCCGCCGAGCAGCTGGTCGACGCCGGCACAGCGGCCATGCTCGTCAACGTCGGGCCGATCCTGATCGCGATCTTCGCCGGCCTCCTCCTGGGCGAGGGGTTCCCGCCGCGGCTGCTCGCCGGATCGGCGATCGCGTTCCTGGGCGCCCTCGTCATCGGCCTGGCGACCGGCGCCGGGTCGGCCGGTCAGGCGGCGCCGATCGGCATCATCCTGTGCCTGGTGGCCGCTCTCGCCTACGCGGCGGGCGTGACGATCCAGAAGCCGGTGCTGCGCCGGGTCGCCGCGATCCAGGTCACCTGGCTGGCGTGCTGCGTAGGCGCGCTGGTGACGCTCCCGTTCCTGGCCCAGCTCGCCGGCGAGCTGGGCGACGTGCCGATCTCGGCGGTCGGCTGGCTCGTCTACCTCGGGATCTTCCCGACGGCCATCGCATTCACCACCTGGGCCTTCGCCCTGAACCGCACCACCGCCGGCCGGCTGGGCTCAACGACCTACCTAGTCCCCCCGGTCGCGATCCTGCTGGCCTGGCTGATCCTCGGCGAGGTGCCGCCGCTGATCGCCATCGCTGGCGGCGTGCTCTGCATCGGCGGTGTTGTCGTGGCGCGAAGTCGAGGTCAGGGACCGATGCGCTCGAGCCCGCCGAAGTAGGGGCGCAGCACGTCGGGAATCATGACGCTGCCGTCTGGCCACTGATGCGTCTCGAGGATGGCGGCCACCGTACGCGGAAGTGCCAGCGCCGAGCCGTTCAGCGTATGAACCAGCTCGGGCTTGGCGCCCGCCCCCGAGCGATACCGGATCGCCATGCGGCGCGACTGGTAGTCGCGGTAGTTGGAGACGCTGCTGACCTCGAGCCAGCGCTCGACGCCGGGTGCCCAGACCTCCAGGTCGTACTTCCGGGCCTGGACGAAGCCCAGCTCCCGCGTGGCCATGAGTAGGACGCGGTAGGCCAGGCCGAGCCGCTGGAGGAGCGACTCGGCGCGCTCGGTGAGCCATTCGAGCTCCGCCTCCGACTCGGCGGGGCGGACGAAGCTCACCATCTCGACCTTGTCGAACTGGTGAACCCGCAGGATGCCGCGGGTGTCGCGGCCGGCAGCACCCGCCTCGCGCCGGAAGGAAGCCGAATAGGCCGCGTAGCGGATGGGCAGCGCATCGGCCTCCAGGATCTCGTCGCGATGGAGGTTGGTGACCGGCACCTCCGCGGTCGGGATCAGGTAGAGGTCGTCCCGCGTGACGACGTACATCTGGTCTTCCTTGTCGGGGATCTGCCCGGTTCCCCGCGCGCTGTCGGCATTGACAAGTACCGGCGGCCAGACCTCGGTCATCCCGTTCTCGCGGGTATGGACGTCCAGGAACCAGCTGATCAGGGCGCGCTGCAGGTTGGAACCGGCGCCGAGGTAGACCGGCCATCCCGAGCCGGTGATCTTTGCGCCGCGGACGTTGTCGATCAGGCCGAGCTGCTCCGCGATCTCCCAGTGCGGACGCCGATCGTCTCGCGGCAGCGGCTCACCCCAGCTGCGGACTGTGACGTTCGCCTCCTCGCCGCCGACAGGCACGTCGGGGTCGGCCGGGTTCGGGATGCGCAGCATCGCGTCGTCGAGCTCCGCGGAGACGGTCGCCAGCTCGGCGTCGATGGCGGCGATGCGCTCGGCCACGCGCGTCGAGGCAGCCTTGAGCTCGGCGACCTCGTCGCCGTTCGGATCGGCGCCGGCGCGGACCGCCTCGCCGATCCTGCGGCTCGCGTCGTTGCGCTCGGCCTTCAGTGCGTCACCTTCGGCCAGCAGTTCGCGGCGCCGCGCATCCAGCTCGAGGGCGCGGTCGACGAGCGCGGGATCCTCGCCCTTGTCGGCAGTCGCGCGACGCAGCTGGTCGGGCTCGTCGCGCAGACGCTGCAGGCCGACGCTCACGCCTCCACCTCCGCCGCAGCCGCCTCGCGCACGCGCCGTGTCACGAATTCGCGGTCGAGCGCGGCCAACAGCCACCCGGCGCGCGGGCCAGACGGGCGCCCGAGGAAGGCGAGGTAGAGCGCGGCGAAGGCGCGCCCGGCCGGCAGGTCCAGCTCCTTGGCGGTGGCGAAGATGGCGGCCTGGGCCGTCTCGCCGTCCCACTCCCCCGCCTCGAGCGCCGGGACGAGGGCCGCCAGGTAGGTCCGCTGCGCATCGTCGAGATCCGCTGCGGCCGGCGGCAGCGCGTCGTGGTGCACGGTGAGGCGCGCGGTCTCCGGCGCGTACGCCTCCAGCCAGGCGCGCGCCGCGACCCGGCGCTCCGAGACCAGCGTCCCCTCGCGATCGGTCAGGGGCGCCCCCTTCTCGGCGGTCACGCGCTCGATGACGTCGACGCCGGGGATCTGCTCGAGCAGGGCCAGGTGGCTGAAGGCCGGCCGGTAGGCCGACGCCTCTGCCGCCATGTCCGCGTCAGGCTCGACGAGGCTGTACCTGAAGACGCGCTCGTGATCGGCTGGCAGCTCCCCGCGCACCTCGCGGCCGGCAGTCGCGGCGGCCAGGCGATCGGACTCGTCGAACAGGCGCGGGATCGCATCGGTCCCGTCGGGGTCGAACTCGATGGCGGTGTTCGGCTTCGGGCGCAGGAAGAGGAGTCGCAGCTGCTCCGGCGGGATCACCTCGGTGATCCGTTGCGCGGAGGCGCCGAGGCCCTTGGAGGTCGACATCTTCTTGCCGCCGATGTTGAGAAACTCGTACGGCACGTTGCGCGGCGGCTCATTGCCGAAGACCTCGCGCGCGATGGCGTCGGATCGGTCTCGCGAGCCACCTGCAGTGGCGAGGTCTTTGCCGGCGGGCTCGATTGTCACCCTAAAGAGATCCCATTTCGCCGCCCAGTCGACGTTGTACGGCAGCTTGGCGCGGCCTCCGAACGGTGAGACGTCGCCGGCGTTGCCGCAGCCGGTCGCCCAGGTCACGAGGTCGGGCCGGCACTCGTAATGGACCCGCTCGCCATCCCAGCCGGTGACGATGGTGGTGCCGAGCCGGCCGCAGCGCTCGCAGATGACGAAGAGCGGGTGCCAGTCAGGGGGATGGCGGACCTTCGCGACGCGGACGTAGATCTCGCGGATGGTGGCGGCCGCGTCGAGGGCTGCGCGGATGTATCGGTCCATGGCGCCGGAACCGTACACCTCGCTCATCCAGTAGTAGATGTCGGGCCGGATGCCGAGCCCGTCGAAGGTATCGATGAAGGCCTGGGCGAAATGCCGCGCGTAGGACGGATGACAGTCGCCGGCCGGATCCGGCACGTGCGAGAGCGGCACGCCCATGAAGCGCTCGATGGCGTCCGGCGTGAGCAGCGCCTGGGCGTCCATCGGATCGAGGTCGTCGACGCCATAGCGCAGCTCGACCGGCACGCCGGCATCGCGCAGGGCCCGAGCGATCGTGTCGACCACCACGGGGCCGCGCAGGCTACCCACGTGCACGGTGCCGGAAGGGGTCTTCGAGTCGTTGACGACCTGCGGGCCGACTGACGACGCGGCGAGCTCGTCAGCCCAGAACACGGTGTCTCCCTAGCCGATGCGGACGAGCGTGTACTCGATCGGTCCGGCCGGCGCCTGGACCGTGAACGTGTCGCCCTTTTTGCGGCCCATCAGGGCGGCGCCCACGGGCGACTCGTTGCTGATGCGGCCGTCGCGGGGGGCGGCCTCGGCGGAGCCGACGATGGTGAACGTCTCTTCCCCCTCGCCACCCTTGATGACGACCTTGGAGCCGATGCCGACGCTGTCGCCGTTCGCCTTCTTGATGACCGCGGCGTTGCGCAGCTGGAGCTCGAGCGTGGCGATGCGGCCCTCCAGGAACGACTGCTCCTGCTTGGCGTCCTCGTACTCAGCGTTCTCGGAGAGGTCGCCGTCAAGCTTCGCCTCGTGAATGCGGGCGGCCACGCGCGGGCGGTCGACGCTGACGAGCTCGCGCAGCTCGGCCTTGAGCTTCTTTAGCCCCTCGGCGGTGAGGTAGACAGGCTTGGTGTTCATGCTGAATCCCCCTCGTTCTCCTGCGGATCTTCCGGGAGAGGCTCGCCTCTGCGTGGGGTTCCACGAGGCGAGGGTTCCGCTGCTCCGATAACAAAAAACGCTCCAGGCCCCGCCCTGTGTGGCGGCGTCTCCTGAAGCTGGCCGTACCCGATGGGCCAGGCGCCCCCGGCGGTGCCGGCGGCCAGCCGATTGTAGGCTCGACGCGTGGTCAAGTCAAAGGTGCGTCCCGGTCAGCGACCGGTGACGACGAGGAGCACGATCGCGATGGCGAAGGCGACCCGGTAGAGGCTGAAGATCGTCAGCGACCGGCGACGCAGCCAGGCCAGGAGAAAGCCGATGGCGACCAGTCCGGAGAGGACGGCGACGGCGACGCCGACTCCGATCGCGAGCCACTCGATGCTCGTGTGCGTCTCGGTCAGCAGGGTGCGCGAGCCGTAGAGCCCGGCGCCGAACGTGATCGGGGTCGCAAGCAGGAAGCTGAAGCGCGCCGCCGCCTCGCGACTCAGGCCCAGGGCGCGGCCGGCCGTGATGGTCGCGCCTGATCGGCTGATGCCCGGGAGCAGGGCCAGGGCCTGGCTCAAACCGATGGCAAGCGCCGTCGACGCGGTCATATCGTCAAGCTCGCGTCGATGGCTCCCGAACCGGTCGGCCAGCCAGAGGGCCAGGGCCCCGACCACGAGGAAGCCGGCGATCGCCAATCGAGCGCCGTCGTTGTCCCCGTGGAATGCATCCTCGATGAAGCCCTCGAGCGCAAAGCCGACGACGGCGGCGGGAATGGTGGCGGCGATGAGCAGCCAGGCGATGCGCCGGTCCGGGTCGTCGCCGATGCGCCGTTCGCGAACGCTCGCGACCCAGGCGACGATGTACCGAATCCAGTCCCGCGCGAAGTAGATGAGCAACGCAACGAGCGTGCCGAGGTGCAGGAAGACGTCGAAGGCAAGGCTGCCGATGAGGCCATCGGTCTGCCAGCCGGCGATCCACGGTGCGAGCTCGAGGTGTGCCGAGGAGCTGATCGGGATGAACTCGGTCAGGCCCTGGAGCAGCCCCACGAGCGCGGCCTGGATGACGACGTCCATGCGTTCCTTTGGGTGGCCGCCGACTATACGGTATATGCCCGGCGGCGACGGCAGCGACGAAGCTAGCGGTTGAGACGAAGCTAGCGAATGAAGAGCGGCGCCAGCACCAGCGTGATGGTGGCGAGCAGCTTCACGAGGACGTGCAGCGACGGGCCCGCCGTGTCCTTGAACGGATCGCCGACCGTGTCGCCGACGACGGCGGCGGCGTGGGCATCCGAGCCCTTGCCGAGCACGTTGCCATGCTCATCCTTGAGGTTGCCCGACTCGATGTACTTCTTGGCGTTGTCCCACGCGCCGCCACCGTTGTTGAGGACGGTGGCGAGCAGGACGCCGGCGATGGTGCCGACCATCAGCATGCCCGCGATCGCCTCGTGGCCGAGCAGCAGCCCGACCAGGACCGGGGTTGCGACCGCTACCACGCCCGGCAGGATCATCTGTCGCAACGCGGAGCGCGTGGTGATATCGACCACCCGCGCGTAGTCGGGTCGCTGGGTGTAGTCCATGATGCCGGGCATCTCCCGGAATTGGCGACGCACCTCGACGATGATCGCCTGGGCGGCCGTGCCCACCGCGCGGATGGCCAGGCTCGAGAAGAAGTACACGAGCATGGCACCGATGAGGGCGGCGATGAAGACGTTCACATCGGCCAGGTCGACCGCGGTCAGGAGCTGACGGCCCTCGTTGGTGCCGCGCTCGATCTGCCCGGCCAGGATGAGGTTCACCTTGCTGATATAGGCGCTGAAGAGCAGGAAGGCGGCAAGGGCGGCCGACGCGATGGCGTAGCCCTTGGTGAGCGCCTTGGTCGTGTTGCCGACCGTATCGAGGCGGTCGGTGATCTCACGGGCGCTCGCCTCGGCCTTGCTGAACTGGGCGATGCCACCGGCGTTGTCGGTGATCGGTCCGAAGGTGTCCATGGCCAGGATGTAGGCGGTGGTCATCAGCATGCCCATGGTGGCGACCGCGGTGCCGAAGATGCCGCCCACGTCGGCGCCGTCAGCGTTCACCAGCCCGGCCTGCGTGCCGAGCGTGTAGGACGCGAAGAGCGCGATGCTGATGGTGATGGCGGTGACGGCCGTGGTCTCGAAGCCGACCGCGGTGCCGCTGATGATGTTCGTGGCCGGGCCGGTACGGCTGGCCTCAGCGATCTCGCGCACCGGCCGGAACGAGCCCGAGGTGTAGTACTGGGTGATGTAGACGAACGCGACGCTGGTCGCCAGGCCGACGAGCCCGGCACCGAAGAACCAGACCCAGGCCGGAATGCCGTTGGCCGGCAGGGTGCCGCCGGTGTCCATCATCACGTAGGTGGTCAGGGCCAGGCCTCCGACCGACAGCAGGGTGGTGACCCAGTAGCCGCGGTTGAGGATGTTCATCGGGTTCTCGGTCTCGCTGCCCCGGACGAAGAACATGGCGGCGATGGTGGCGAGCAGGCCGAAGGCGCGCACCACGAGCGGGAAGAAGATCCACGCCTCGGGGTTGGGCCAGCCGGCGTCCCGCGCGATGAAGTAGACCGCGACGCCCAGGATCATGGCGCCAATGTTCTCCGCCGCGGTCGACTCGAACAGGTCGGCCCCACGACCGGCGCAGTCGCCGACATTGTCACCGACGAGGTCGGCCACCACGGCCGCATTGCGCGGGTCATCCTCCGGGATGCCGGCCTCGACCTTGCCGACCAGGTCGGCGCCGACGTCGGCCGCCTTGGTGTAGATTCCGCCGCCGAGCTGGGCGAAGAGCGCCACGAAGCTGGCACCGAAGCCGAAGCCCACGATGAGGAACGGCGCTTCGTCAGGTCGTGAGAACCCGCCGAAGGCAGCGAAGATGCCGTACACGCCGAGCAGCGAAAGAGCGACGACCAGGAAGCCGGAGACGGCGCCGCCGCGCATGGCCACCTGCACTGCCCGCACGAGGCTGCTGCGCGCGGCTGCCGCCGTGCGCAGGTTGGCCTGCACGCTGATGTACATGCCGATAATGCCGGAGGCCATCGAGCACGCCGCACCGACGAGGAAGGCGAGGCCGGTGCGCCAGCCGAGGGCGAGGCCATTGACGCTCGTCTCGGCCACCTCCTCGGTCTCGACGACACCGATGATCAGGCCGATCAGGACCGCAGCCCCGATGGCCAGCAGGCCGATGGTCTGGTACTGGCGTCGGATGAAGGCGACCGCGCCCTCGAAAATCGTCCCGGCGATGTCCTGCATCGCCTCCGTGCCCGTATCGGCGCGCAGGACGTCCCAGGCGAGGTAGAGGGCGAAGGCGATCGCGGCGATCCCCGCGATCGGGATCACCCACAGGATGGGCTGGAGCTCCATTGATCCTCCGAATGCGGCCGGCTCTCACAGTCAGGCAAGGGCGATCACGGCCGGATTTGACGCACACGAATCGCCGGCGGGGGATCAGGTCACGTGCCCCGCCAGCGATGGCGGGCGGATTCTAGCATGGTCGTGGCGGGCCGATCGCGTCAGGGAAGCCAGCGGGGACGCCAGCCGTCGTTGGCCAGCACCTCCCGGTCGGTGCTCCCAAACTCGATGCGCTCGATGCTCCCTTGGCTGATCGGCTCCTCGGCGACGCCGCGGAGCACGATGACCACCATTGCATTCTGTCCGGGGGCAAAGGCCACGGCACCGATGCGCTCGCCGGCCAACCCGGACGGCACCCTCCCCGGCTCGCTCGGACCATCGCTGACTCGGAGCGATCCGTCCTCGCGCAGATACGCGATTCGGCCATCGGACGCCACGCCCGCGGCCACGGCGCCGTCGCCGAAGCGACTCTCCTCCACGGATGCGCCCCGTCGCTCGAGCACGCCGACGGTCACGCCGGGTCCCGGCTCGAGCGGGCCGACCGGTACTGCCAGCTCGCGCGCGTCCCGCGCCCCCGGCGACGCCCGTCCGGTGAGCACAATGGCCGACGCGTCCGGCAGCCACAGAGGCGGAGCCTGCGCGTCGTATCGGACGCGCACGACCGTGTCGGTCGTCACATTCACGATGCCGACCGAGCCGCTCGAATCGACGAACGCAATCGCCTCGCCGTCGGGCGCGTAGCGCGGTGCGCGCAGCCAGTTCGGAGGCTCGGCGAGATCGCCCGAGGCGATCGGGGTGGGTGTGGCGGTCGTGTCGGGTGGCAGATCGATCTGCGTCGCCGCGCCTCCGGGGATCGGCCGCTCCCAGATGCCGAGGCCGCGCCCGCTGGCGGCGTCGGCTCGCGCGAACGCGAGCCGCTGGCCGTTCGGCGCGTAGGTCGGGTCGAACTCCAGGAATTCCTCGTCGGTGAGCACCCTGCGGCCCGCCCCATCGGCGTCCACCATGACCAGGCGGCGGCCATCCCCGACCACGAAGGATTGCCCGCCGGGCGACACCGTGTAGTCCAGGATCGGCGTCAGCTCCGTCGAGAGCTGGTGTGCCGCCGTGCCATCCACGTTCATCGCCCACAGGTTCGGGACGCCGGCGCGGTCCGAGAGGAAGGTGACCTGGTTCGAGAGCGTCGAGGGCGGAGCCCCGGTCGTGAACGTCCATGAGATCGGCGCCCCCAGCCCGCCTCCATCCAGGCCGATGACCCCGGGTGCCAGTCTGACCTCGAAGGTCGTGTTCGCGGGCAGCGGGCCGGACGGCGAGAAGCGCAGCACGCGGCCGTCTTCGGGCTCGACCGGCTCATTGCCCAGCTCGTCGACGAGCTGGATCGAGCCGGCGACCGCGGGGCTGATCGTGAGCAGCTCGTCCGAGAGGGAGGCCGCTTCGATCGGCCGATCGAAGAAGACCGCGATCGGCGACGCCGGGGCGATGCCGTCGGTCCCGTCGGAGGGCACGACGAGCGAGAGGTCGAGGCCGGGGGTGAGCGTTCGGAAGCTGATCCGGACCGATCCGCGCAGCGCGACGCCGGAGACGTCGAAGGCATCCTCGCCGATCTCGACGCGGTAGTCGGTCTCCGGCCGCAGCGGCTCTCCCGGGACGATCTCGAGCAGCTGGCCGCTCCAGCGTAGTTCGTGCGCGAACGCCGGCTGCAGGCGGAGCGCTGCCTCCACCGATGCCGTGTCCATCAACGTGGAGAAGCGCACCGCGATCGGAGCCCCGAGCGCCACGTCCGAGGCGCCGTCCGCAGGCTCGCTCTCCACGACCTCCGGCGGCCCGGTCGTCTCGAAGCTGAACGGTGGAGGGGCGTCCGTCATCCGGTTACCGGCCAGGTCCACGACGCCGGTGGCGACCGACACCGTATACCCCGTGGCGAGCGCAAGTGGCTCGTGGGGCGTGAAGGTCATGACGCTCCCACTCCAGCTGACACTGCCGTCGAGGGCCGGCTCGATGGTGAGCGCCTCGGTCGCGCTCGCCGTCTCGACCGGCTCCGCGAATGTGATCTCGAGGCTGGTGGTCGGCAGGCCAATGGTGGGCTCGTCGGGGAGCGGCTGTGTCAGGGCAATGCCGACCACCGTCGGAGGACGGCCGTCGACCGTGCTGGCGAAGTAGAGCACGCCCGCCAGGATGAGGGCACCGATCCCGATGACCGTCAGGCTGCGCAGGACGACGGCGCGCATGGCGCTGCGACCCCGATGCCGGTCAGCGGTGCCGCAGGCGCGCGGGAAGGATCTTGAGCTCGTCGCGGTACTTCGCGACGGTGCGGCGAGCCAGCGCGATTCCCTCCTCGGCCAGGGCGTCGGCGATCTCCTGGTCCGAGTACGGGTGCTGCGTGTCCTCGGCTTCGATCATCCGCTTGATCTGGTCCTTGATCCCGAGCGATGCGGTGAAGAAGTGGCTGAACGGCACGACTTCACCCCTCGGCAGCATCACGTACTTCTCGGCCGTGGCACGGCTGACGGTCGACTCGTGCATCCCGATCAGCTCTCCCACCTCCGCTCGCGTGAGCGAGACGAGGTGCTGCACGCCGTGCATGAGGTAGTCGCGCTGACGTTCAACCAGGCATTCAGCGATCCGCTGGATCGTGGCCCGCCGACGGTTGATGTTGTCGATGAAGAACTTCGCGCGCCCCACGTACTGACGGACGTGCTGCTTTTCGTCCTCGGTCGTCTCTCCCCTGCGCAGGGTCGAGCTGAGGCTCGAGTAGATCGGAGCGACATGCAGGCTGAAGCGGCGCGACTCGACCACCTCGACTGACAGCTCGCCGTCGGTCTCACGGATGAGAACGTCGGGTCGGATGATGGGACGCGACGCATCCGCGCTGATCGCCGCGGTAAATGCGGCGGTCGGGTACGGGTTCAGGTTGCCCTTCACGAACTCCCAGACCGCAACGACCTCGCGCTGGGTCGCGCCCACGATCGCGGCCACCTCGCGGAATCGGCGCTCGCCGAGGGCGGCGAGATGCTCGCCGATTACCACCTCCGCATAAGGCGGGACCTCAACCTCCTCGATCTGCTCGCGCAGGTAGTCGATCTGCGCCAGGAGCGACTCGGTGATCGATCGCGACCCGATGCCGATCGGCTCGAGCCCCTGCATCGCGGCGAGCACCTGCCTGACGTCCGCGGTCGTCACGCCGGTGGCGGCAGCGATCTCCGCATCGGTCTCGGTCAAGAATCCATTCGAGTCAAGCGCGCCGATGATGTGATCTGCCACCGGGTGGAGGCGCGTCGGCAAGAGCGCGTGCAGGTTCCAGGTCAGGTGATCCTCGAGCGTGAAGTCGGCCTCGGCACGCGCGATCGGGTCGAACTCGTCGCCTTCGTCACGCAGGCGAGTCGCGCCGTCGCCGGGGAGGTCGTCCGCACTGAGCCGGCTGTCGTCACCATCGCCCTCTCCCTTGCGCGGCATGCACTCGGTGCAGTAGTTGCCGGCGACCGGGCGCCCGCAGATCGGGCATGTCGGCAGCTCCTCCATCTCGAGCGCAGGGTTCTCATCCAGCTCCTGAGCGATCGCTTCCTGCAGCTCGACGGAACTCATCTGCAGGATGTAGTTGGCCGCGATCTGCTTCGGGGTCACCTTGGCCTGCATGACCGGTTGGAGCTGCTGCCTGAGCTCGATCGACATTGATCCTCACGAGTCGCGGGTGTGAATCGTCAATTATGGGGGAAGGGGCACCGGAGCGCCCGAGGCCACACTGGCCATCAGGCGGGCGCGATACGCGGCGATCAGCCGTCGGCGGCGGGAACGTTCAGGCGACGCACGACGGGCCCTTCGCCGCCGAAGGTGATCAGGTTGTAGGAGCCAGGATCCTGCTTGAGCCGGTCGCGGTACTCGCGCATCGGCCAGCCCAGGAGCGCGCAGAGCCGAACCCGGTTGACGTGATTGTGCGCGACCGCGATCGCGCATCGCGCGCGGTCCGCAGCAAGCCACTCCTCGACCGGGCCGAGCGCCGCGAAGGCGCGGCGCGCGACATCCTGGCCGCTCTCGCCCTCGGGACATCTGGTGGTGTACGGGTCTGCCTCCCATGCGGCCCGCAGCTCGGGATCGCGGCGACGGCATTCCTCCGCGTTGAGGCCATCCCACGCGCCGTAATCCATCTCCAGCAACCCCGCTTCGATCTCGGCCCGATCGGCACGGATGTCGAGCGCGGCGGCGATGGCGGCAGCCGTCTGTCGAGAACGGAGTGCCGGGCTGCTCATGAGCCGCATCTCATCGTGCGGCAGCTCCGCGAGCTCAACGGCCAGCGTCCCGCCGAGCTTGCTGGCGAGCTCGAAGCCGGCATCGGAGAGCGCCAGGTCGCTGCGCTGGCCAAGGTTTCGCCCGGCCGCCGAGGACGCCGTGGTCGAGTGGCGAACGAGGATGAGGCTACCCATCAGGTGCCCGAGTGTACCCGCAGCCGTGCGCTATCCTGTGCCGGCCGCCATCCCGCAAACCAGGCCTGATGACCTACCTCCCCGACGACACCGCTTCCGACGGCGCGCCCGCAAGCAGCGAGCGCGCCGGTTCGCGTCGCGCCCTTGGCTGTGCGTTCGAGATCGTCGAGACACTCGTCCTGACCCTGCTCATCTACCTCGTCATCCACAACTTCGTGGCGCAGCCGTTCGAGGTGCAGCAGAGCTCGATGCACCCGACCATCGTGGACGGCGAGTACATCCTCATCGACAAGCTGACGCCACGCTTCAGCGGCTACGAGTACGGCGACGTGGTGGTCTTCGATCCGCCGTCCGGCTCGGGACTCGACGCCCAGGGCATCCCGTTCATCAAGCGCATCATTGGGATGGCGGGCGACACGATCAGCCTTGAGAACGGCCGCGTCTTCGTCACGCGCCAGGACGCGGACCCGGTCCGCATCGAGGAGCCCTACGTGGTGACCGATGCGGACGGCTCCCCCGCCGCCACCCTCTGCCCACGCGACGACTGCCCGCAGACCTGGATCGTCGGCGACGACGAGTACTTCGTGATGGGGGACAACCGCCCGTCGAGCCAGGACTCCCGCGTCTTCGGACCGGTTGACGCCGATACCATTCTGGGTCGCGCCTGGTTGCGCTACTTCCCGCTCGAGCGCATCGGGCTCATCGAGCGGCCGGACTATCCGGCGCTCGGCACCGCCTCCGGCGCGAGGTAGCACCGGCCGAAGCGCGCCAAGCCAGATGGCGCTACGACCGGCGAAGCGAGGAATTCGGGCTGTCCCCGGTCGATCTGCCAGGCAGATTGGCGAATCGTGCGGGGAGACGCCGGTCGCCGGTCACAAGGCCAATTCAGTTGGCGTCGCCGCAAGCGAAGACGACCTTGCTCAAGCCCTGGCCGGCTCCTCGGCGACGATCCAGGCGTCGATCCCGCGGGCGTAGTCGACGAGCGCATCGGCGCCGAACCACAGCGCCAGCTCCGCCTCCGCCGTCTCGGGGGCGTCGGACGCATGGATCAGATTGCGCAGGCCGCTCACGCCGAGGTCGCCGCGGATCGTGCCGGGCTCGGCCTCGTTCGGCATGGTCTTGCCGACCATGTTGCGGACGACCGCGATCGCGTCGGGGCCCTCGAGGGCGAAGGCCGCCACCGGACCGGAGGTGATGAACTCGACGAGCCCGTCGTAGAAATGCTTGCCGGCATGAACGGCGTAGTGCTCCTCCGCCATGGCGCGCGGCACGCCGAGGAGGCGTAGGCCAACGACCTTGAGGCCCTTGCGCTCGAATCGGCCGATGATCTCGCCGATGAGCCCACGCTGGACAGCATCGGGCTTGGCGAGGACGAGGGTGCGCTGCATGTCGAGGATGGCTCCTAATGCTGGTGGCCGATGCCGCGGCGTGCCCGCCCGGCATCCGATGATGCGGTGGATCAGCTCCGGCGGTCGGCGGCGCGGTCGTAGGCCTGCTTCGCCTCGACACGGCGCCCCGCGGCGCGAAGCAGGTCGCCGTAGAGTAGCAGACGCTCCCCTGGCGGCTGCCCACCGAGCGTCGGCTCCAGGATCGCAAGGGCATCGGAGGCGAGGGCCGGATCGAGGCGGACGGCGATCGACATCTCGCCGTCGCCTCGGGCGAGGTCGCCCGCCACATACGCGACGCGGGCCTCCTCGAGACGCCCCCGGGCGGACGCCGTTCGGGCGTCCCCTTCGGGCGAGGCGGCCTCGGTCCGCTCCTCGGTCGGCGCCGGCGCCCAGGGCGGTCGCGGTGCGCGTGCGGGCTGCGGCCGCAACTCGGCGGGCAAGGGCCACGACAGCCGACCCGAGACCCCCGCGCGCAGCTCGTGGGCCTCGTCGACCCCGATCGCGGCCACGACCCGCTCAAGCGCGCCGGTCGCGCGATCCCGCTCACCGGCCACAGCCAGGGCCTCCGCCTCGATGATCGTGACGATCGGCAGCCGACGCTGCGGGCTGCTCGGCCGGACGGCGTCGAGGGCGGCGCGCGCCGAGACGATGCGGCCCTGACGCCAGAGCGATTCGGCCAGGAATGCGCGCAGGGCGTCGGCCTCATCGTCGGCGCCGGCTCCCTCGGCCTCGCGGTAGGCGATCCGATGTCGCAGCGTGCCTTCCGCCAGCGCCGGCTGGCCCGCGTCCAGCTGCGCACGCGCCAGGGTCAGCTCATCCGACAGCAGATCGATAACGTGCTCGTCATCGGCCGGTCGCTCCTTCGCGCCCGCCTCCCCTTCGAGGCTCATCGCTTCATGGCTCGCTCGAAGCGCGCTCGAGAACGGAATGGTCCGAGGACCGCGAGGCGCACGCCGGCCGGATCCAGGTAGCGTTGGGCCACCCGCAGCAGATCGTCGACCGTCACCGCGTTGAGCTGTCCGACGACCTCGTCGACGGTGAGGATCCGTGGAAGGAGCGCCTCCCCGGTGCCGATCCAGCCCGCGACCGCTCCCGAATCCTCCATGCGCAGCTCGAGCCGTCCACGCGTGTAGGCCCGGGCGCGACTCAGCTCGGCGTCGCTGACCGGCTCGGCGCAGATCCGTTCCAGCTGCGCCAGGATCGCCCCGACGACGCGCTCGGCGTCCTCGGGATCGAACCCGGCGTGGACGCCGAAGATGCCGACGTCGGCATACGAGGCGCTGAAGGTCGAGACGTCGTAGACGAGCGAGCGACGCTCGCGCAGCTCCAGGAAGAGACGGCTGCCCATCCCGTCACCGAGGATCGCACCGAGCAGATCGAGCACCCAGCGGTCCGGGTCGTCGCGGGCGACCCCGGGCATCCCCAGGCAGAGGTTGCCCTGGCTGAGTCGGCGGTAGGAGACTCGCAGTGAACCGGCCGTCGACGGGATCGGCGCCGTGGTCGTCAGCGTCGCCGGTCCGGTGTCTCCCGTACCGTCGTCTGGCCCATCCGGTTCCCAGCTGGCGCTGGCCCGCACAACCGCATCGTGATCGATGGCACCGGCCACCGCGAGCACCATGCCGCGCGTTCGATAGGAGCCCCGCCAATGATCGACCACGGCGCGGTGCGTCGCGCGGCGCACGGACCCGATGGTGCCGGCGATCTCGCGTCCGAGCGGGTGCCCTGCGTAGAGCATCTCGTCGAACAGGGTGAAGACGTGGTCAGACGGGGAGTCGACGTACATCCGGATCTCGTCGACGATGACCGGCTTCTCCGATGAGAGGTCGCGCCCGCGGAGGAGCGGTCGGAGGGCCAGCTCGCTGACCGCCTCGAGCGCCACGCCGACGTGCTCCGCCGGCACCTTGGCGCTGTACACCGTGAGCTCGCGGTCGGTGCTGGCGTTAACACTCCCACCGATGCCCTCGACGCGCTGCGACAGTGATCCCGCCTCGGGATGTGCGCGTGTCCCCTTGAAGACGAGATGCTCGAGCAAGTGGCTGAGGCCGGCGTGCGCGTCGTCCTCGTGGCGCGAGCCGACCGGGACGAGCAGCACCACGCTCGCCGATCGCGCTCCGGGCAGCGCCTGGGTGACGACGCGAAGTCCGCCGCGCTGGACGGTCCGCTCGTGAGGGACGACGGCACGCGGCCGGGCGGGCGCTGCGGAGGCGGTCACGCTCCGTCCTCGTCCTCGTCACCGCGCTCGCCGTCGGCCGCGTCCGCGTCCGCCGACATCAGCAGCTCCATCTGGATGAAGCGCAGGTCGCGCGCCAGCTCATCGGCGTTGCGCGGCAATGGCCGGCCATCTGTCGCCGGCAGATCGGTCTCCGTCAGTTCCGCCAGGCGCTGGGCACCACTGGCCGCGAACTCGAGGACGACCCGCTCGTTGCCGATGACGAGCGTGTAGACGAGGAGCTGCCCGCTGGTCGTGTCGAACTGCAGGTAGTCGAACGAGTCGAGATTCAGGCAGATCGCGAGCGGGGTGAAGTAGGACGCGATCTCGGGGTGGTCGATCACGATCCGCTCGACCCATCCGGTCCCGCTCGATTCGACGCGCGCGCCCCGGTGATAGGTATAGCTGACCGTCTGCTTGAGCAGCGGCCGCATGATGTTGTAGATGTCGCTCTTGCCGGTGACGACCCCGGTGTTGATGTAGAGCTTGGCGGGCGCCTCGGACATCGACTCGTTCGTGCGGATCGTCGGCGAGTCTAGCACCGGGCCGTGCGGAAGGCGGTTCCCGGACGACCGGCTGCTACGATACCGCTCGTGAAGCTGCTGGCGGCCGACATCGGGAACACGAACGTCACCATCGGCCTCTTCGAGGACGACCGATTGGCGCGCTCCTGGCGCGCCATCACTCGGGCGAACGCGACGCCCGACGAGGTCGCGGCCATGCTGACCGGCCTTCTCGCGCTCGATGCGCGCCGGCTCGACGAGCTGGACGCGGTCGCGCTGGCCAGCGTCGTGCCACCGCTCACCGAGACCTGGGAGCGCCTCGTCACGGAGCGCATCGGCGTCGAGCCCGCGATCGTCGACGCGGTTTCGCTCGAGGGGACGCTCGCGATTCACATCGACCGGCCGACCGAGGCAGGCGCCGACCGTCTGGCGAACGCGCTGGCGGCCCGCATCGAGTTCGGCGGACCGGCCATCGTCATCGACCTCGGGACGAGCACGAACTTCGATCTGGTCGATGCCGACGGCGCGTACATCGGCGGGGCGATCGCCCCCGGCATGGGGCTCAGCCTGGAGGCGCTGGTCGGCCGCGCCAGCATGCTGCCGCGCGTTGAGCTGCGGCGGCCGCCATCGGCCATCGGTGCGAACACCGTGCACGCCATGCAGTCCGGGGCGGTTCTCGGCTATATCGGCCTGGTGAGCGGCCTTCTCACCGCGCTGCGCGGCGAGCTGCTCCAGCGCTCCCCCGCCGCGAGCCGGGTGAGCGTGATCGCCACCGGCGGCTATACCCACCAGCCGTGGCTGCACGAAGTGCCCGGCATCGACGCCGTCGAGCCCGACCTGACGCTGCGCGGCATCCGCTATGCCTGGCAGGCGGTGCGAGACCGCGAACGCACGACCCCACGGGGCGCCGAGCGATGAGCGACGGGCGGCTGGGGCCGCTCGCCGGCCGCCGCATCGTCGTCGGGGTCTCCGGCAGCATCGCCGCGTACAAGGCGGTCACGCTGGTGCGCCTCCTTCAGGAGCGGGGCGCCGTCGTCGACGTGGCCATGACGGCCGCAGCCGCCCGATTCGTCGGGCCGCTCACGTTCGGGAGCCTCACCCATCGCCCCGTGCTGGACGACGTCTTCGAGCTCGACGGAGATCAGCAGATCGCGCACATCGAGCTGGCCGAGGCCGCCGATGCGATCGTCCTGGCCCCCGCCACCGCCAACCTGCTCGGCGAGCTGGCGGCCGGGCTGGTCGTCGACGCCGTGACCGCCATCGCCTGCGCCAGCCGCGCCCCGGTGATCGTGGCCCCCGCCATGGACGCCGGCATGTGGACGCATCCGGCGACCCAGCGCAACGTCGCCACGCTCCGCGAGTTCGGCTATCTCGTCGTCGAGCCGGAGGTCGGCGAGCTGGCCTCCGGCCTGACCGGGATCGGCAGGCTGGCCGAGCCCTCGGCCATTCTCGAGGCGGTTGAGCGTATCTTCGTTCGCGCCGGCGACCTGGAGGGCCTGCACGTCGTGGTGAGCGCTGGCGGGACACGTGAGCCGCTCGACCCGGTGCGCTTCATCGGCAACCGGTCCTCCGGCAAGATGGGCGCGGCCCTGGCAGAGGCGGCCCGCGACCGAGGCGCCAACGTGACCCTGATCGCCGGCGCCATGAGCGTCACCCCGCCTCGCGGGGCCACCATCGTCGACGCGACGACCGCGCAGGCGATGCGCGAGGCCGTCCTGCGAGCGGCGCCGAACGCGGACATCCTGGTCATGGCGGCGGCCGTTGCCGACTTCGCCCCCGCGCGCCCGAACCAGCGCAAGATCAAGCGCTCCGGCGAAAACCTCCAGATCGAGCTCGTCCCGAACCCGGACATCGTGGCCGAGGTCGGCGAGATGCCCGACGACGTGCGCCCGTTCCTCATCGGCTTTGCCGCCGAGTCGAACGACCTCGAGCTGAACGCGGCCGCCAAGCTGCGCGACAAGGGCCTCGACCTCATCGTCGGCAACGTCGTGGGCGGGCCGTTCGACGCAATCGGGTCCGATGAGACCAAGGTCACCGTCTTCGGCGCCGAGGGCGCCCTCACGGACTGGCCGATGCTGCCGAAGCGACAGGTGGCCGAGCGCCTCTGGGACCTCATCGGCGACCGATACCGACGCGCGCGGCCACCGGCCGATGCGGCGGCACCACCCGGACGGCGTCGCCGTCGCTCGTGATCGTCGTCCGTCGATCCGACGAGCTGCGCCACGCGATCCTCGAGCAGCGGGTCGCGGGCGACAGCGTTGGCTTCGTGCCGACGATGGGCATGCTCCACGCCGGGCAGCTCTCCCTGGTGCAACGCGCCCGCCGTGAGAACGGCTGCGTGGTCGTGTCGAGCTTCGTCAACCCCCACGCCTTCGCGAACCTTGATGAAGGCTCCTCCGGCCCGCGGGACCACGAGCGGGACCTCGCGCTGCTCGAGCATGCAGAGGCCGACATTGCATTCCTGCCGGACGTCGCGACGCTCTACCCCCCGGACGACACCACGCGGGTCACGGTCGAGGGCCTGACGCGCCAGCTCGAGGGCGCGTCGCGCCCCGGCCACCTCGACGGGCTGACGACCGTCATGCTCAAGCTGTTCAACCTCGTGGGCCCGGCGCGACTCTACCTCGGCCAGCGCCACGCGCAGCAGGTCGTGATCGTGCGACGCATGCTGCGCGACCTGTTCCTGAACATCGAGCTCGTCATCTGCCCGACCATCCGCGAGGATGACGGGCTGGCCATGTCCAGCGCGAACGCCCAGCTCGGGATCGAGGAGCGCCATGCCGCCGCGTGCCTGTACGCGGCACTCACGGCGGCCAAGGAAGCGTATGACGCCGGTGAGCGCTCGGCGGAGGTCCTGCGCTGGCGGATGACCGACGTGCTCTCGGAGGAGCCGAAGGCACGGATCGACTACGTCAGCGTCGCCGACGCCTCGACGCTGGTCGAGCTCCAGCGGGTCACCGGCCCCGCGCTGGCGCTCATCGCCGTCGGCATCGGCCGCACGCGGCTCACCGACAACATGCCGCTGGCGTGGGACGTGGCCTGACGCTCCAAAGTACTAGTGCGGTCCGTTTGGGCGTCCCTATCATCCGACTCGTCACCCGCGACGGCGGCCCCACGGCCGCACCCCGTTGCAGGTGCACGGGAGGCCGGCGGGTGCCCACGTCCGGCCTCCCTTCGCGTTCCGTCAGAGACGCGCCAGAAGCTGGTCGACATCGATTGACCTGCCCACCAGCTCGATGATGGTGGCGATCTTCTCCGTGTCACTCGAATGCGTCTTGACCAGGATCTCGTCCACCGCCTGGGCGGTCCGGTATGTATCGGTCTCGACGAGGTAGACGAAGAGGTCGGCCTCGCGCAGCTCGGTCAGGAGCGGAGCGGAGGGCCGATACCCCCCGCTCAGGATGATGCCGCTCACCAGCGGGCGCTCCCCCGCCCGGCGATTCGCGTCCAGCGCGGCGCGGAGCAGGTCGTCGCGGTCGCCAGGGGTGATGAGCAGGGTCCGATCCGCGAGGTGCGCGATCGCGTGCTCGGGCTGCATGGCACCGATGGCGACGTGGCCGATCGTGCGCCCGGGCTCTGCACGGCCGGCGAGCAGCTCGCCCGCGAGGTGGGTCACGATCAGCTCAAGGGACGGATTGGCGAGGAACTCGGAATACGGGATGCAGCCGATGAGGTCGATCCCGTGCAGCGCCAGGCCGCGGGAGAGCACCTCCGGGAGATCCGGGTGTGACTCCACGTCGACCTTGTTCACGACGGCGCCGAGCACGTCGACCCCATGGGCCACGAAGAGCGCGCGGTTGAGGACGATCTCGTCGATCGGCCGCCCCACGCCGCCCTCGGACACGATGATCACCGGCGCCTGGAGCATGGCCGCCGCCCGCGCGTTCGAGAGCCCGATGACCGCCCCGACTCCGGCGTGCCCGGTTCCCTCGATGACGACCAGATCCTTGTCGGTCGCCACGCGCGCATAGGCGGCGCGCACCTGTGCCTCGAGGTCATCGGTGATGCGGCCAAGAATGAAGTCGGTCGTGAAGCGGCGCGGCAAGGTGACCGGCGACATGTCGTTGAGCGCGTCAGGCAGGTCGAAGACGTCGCTCATGAGGACCGCGTCCTCATCGGCCCGGGTCCCGTCGATGACGAGGTAGCGCTGCCCGACCGGCTTCATGAACCCCAGCCGCAGCCCTCGATCCCGGATCGCCGCGATCAGCCCGACGCTGGTGGTGGTCTTGCCCCGATTCTGACCGGTGGCGGCCAGGAAGACGCGTCGTGACTGCATGGGCGACACTCTACTGACCGCCCGGTTGGCCCTGCGCGCTCGGCGCCGTCCAGCGGCGTTGATCATGAACAGACCGGATCGGATCGCGCCGAACGTCAGGAGCGCGACTTCGTGCGGCGCTCGACCAGCTCGACCCCTTCACGCAGGCGGTTCACGAGGTCGGCGTCGATCATGTCCGGTTCGAGATGCTCGCCGAGCCGCTCGAGCATGTCGGCAGCGACGCTGAAGAGCACGTCCGCATCCGCGATGAAGAACTGGGGCTCGTTGTTGTAGCGCACCAGGGTCAGGCGGCCCTGGAGCGTGACTCCGGCCTCGGTGTGGGAGAGCTGCGTACCGAAGTTGTGACCCTGGATGCCGTCGGGGTTGTTGAGGAAATTGAGGGCGTTGTCGATGACAAGTCCGAACCGCGCGCGCCAGCTGACGAGCCGCTCATTGACGTCGGGCGGCAGGCCCATCTCGCCGAGCTCCTCGAAGACGCCGCGATCGACGGTGAGCAGGCCGACCAGCGTCGAGCCGGCGCGGCCGCCGAGCATGACCTGCATCGAGCGCTCGAGCGTGAAGACGTCGGCGTCGAAGCGCGGGCTGGTGGTCACCTCCGCCAGCAGGTCCTCGACGTTGTCGAGCTGCCCCGGATCGGCGAGCGCGTTCGCCAGGTTGTGGATCTCCTCCCGGAACAGGAATCGCTCTTCGTGGTCGAGCATGGGAGCTTCCTCTGGCGGGACCGATGCGTCACGCGCGCCGCGCGGCCGCGGCGTCGCATCGGCCTTTGCTTGGGTCCTAGGGGTACAGGCCGCGAAGGGTGGTCGCCTCGGCCACGCGGGCCACGGCCACCATGTAGGCGGCGGTGCGCATGTCGACCTCGTGCAGTTCGCCCATGGCATACACGGCCTCGAAGGCGCGATCCATGATCTCCTTCAGGCTCTCGTTGATGCGCGCCTCGGTCCAGAAGAAGCTCTGGATATCCTGGACCCATTCGAAGTAGCTGACCGTCACGCCGCCGGCGTTGCAGAGGATGTCCGGGATCAGGAAGACGCCCTTGTCGTTCAGGATGACGTCGGCCTCGGGGGTGGTCGGGCCGTTGGCTGCCTCGGCCACGATCCTGGCCTTGATGCGCGGTGCGTTGTGCTTCGTGATCTGGTTCTCGAGCGCCGCCGGCACGAGGATGTCGCAGTCGATCTCCAGGATCTCCTGGTTCGAGACATCGTCGGAGCCCGGGAAGCCGACGACTGTCCCGTGCTCCTGCTTCCAGGCGCTGACCCTGGCCGGGTCCAGCCCGGCCGGGTTATGAATGCCGCCCGTCGAGTCGCTCACGGCCACGATGATCGCGCTCTCGGCGGCGAGGAGAGTCGCGGCGATGCTGCCGGCGTTTCCATAGCCCTGGATCGAGACGCGCGCGCCCGGAAGCGAGACGTTCAGCGCCTTCGACGCCTGCAGCAGCGTGAATACGGCGCCGCGTGCCGTCGCCTCGTTGCGACCGAGCGAGCCGCCGATCGCGATCGGCTTGCCGGTCACCACGCCGGCGATCGTGTAGCCGTGGTGCATGGAGTAGGTGTCCATGATCCAGGCCATCGTCTGCGCGTTCGTGTTCACGTCGGGTGCCGGGATGTCGCGGTCGGGACCGATGAGCGGGCTGATCTCGGTGGTGAACCGCCGGGTGAGGCCCTCGACCTCGCGAATGCTGAGCTTCTTCGGGTCGACGATGACGCCACCCTTTGCGCCGCCGTACGGGATGTTCACGCACGCGCACTTCCAGCTCATCCACATCGCCAGGGCGCGCACCTCGTCGAGGGACACATCCTGGTGGTAGCGGATGCCGCCCTTGCCCGGCCCGCGGCTGACGTTGTGCTGGACGCGGTGGCCGGTGAACACCGAAACGCTGCCGTCGTCCATGGTGACCGGGAAGTTGACGGTGAGCTCACGCTGCGGAACGCGCAGCACGCGGCGCATTCCCTCGTCGAGATCGAGCTTGTCGGCGGCGTGGTCGAACTGTGACTGGGCGACGGCCCAGATGTTCGGGGCCTCCGCCACCGGGTTCTGGCTGGCCATCAGGTGCGCTGAGTGCCTCCTGCATGCAGTCGCGGCACGGCGCCTCTGCGCGTCACAATGATCCGAAGGCGGAAGCAGGCCGAGTCGCGGGTGACGGTTGCCGATTCTAGCGCACGACGTCCCGAGCACTGGGCGATCCGGCTGCCCGAGCGCGCGCGCAGCCAGATTGGGCCTACGACCGCCGGCGGCCTCATAGGCCGTGACGCGCCAATTGGATTGGCCTTACGACCGGCGAACGGCGCCCGGTCGGCCGCAGCGCCACTCCGGTTGGCCGCATGACCGATGTAGTGGCCCGGAGGTCCCCTGCTCGGTCACAAGGCCAATTCAGTTGGCATCGTGTCGAGGTCCGGAGCACACGTCCCCGAGGCTCGTTGGCTCCTAGACCGTCTCCACCGCCATGGCCACCGCTCCCCCGCCGCCGAGGCAGAGGGTGGCGAGGCCCTTGCCACCGCCACGTCGGCGAAGCTCGTACAGGAGCGTCGTCAGCACACGGGCGCCAGATGCACCGATGGGATGGCCGAGCGCGATGGCCCCGCCATTGACGTTCACGCGATCCCAGTCGAAGCCCAGCTCGTTGCCGTCTGCCAGGACCTGGGCGGCGAAGGCCTCGTTGATCTCGATCAGGTCGAAATCTGCGATGCTTCCACCCACACGCTCGACCAGGCGGCGGACACCGTGGATCGGCGCCTCGAACAACCACTCGGGGGCCACATCGGCCTGAGCGTAGCCGATGATGCGGGCCATCGCCTGCGCGCCGTCCAGGGCGTCCTCCGACGCGATGACCAACGCCGCCGCGCCATCGGTGATGCCCGGAGCGTTACCGGCCGTGACCGATCCGCCCTCCGGCTGAAACGCCGGCTTCAGCCTTGCAAGCGCCTCCGGCGACGAGTCGGCCCGAGGACCCTCGTCGGCAGACACCACCGAGTCGCCCTTCTTGCCCGCGACGGTGACCGGCACGATCTCCTCGTCGAAGCGTCCCGCCTCCTGGGCGGCGACGGCGCGCTGGTGGGAGCGAAGCGCGAACTCGTCCTGGGCCTCACGGGTGACCTCGTGCTTGGCCGCAACGCGCTCGGCGTGAAGCCCCATGTGCACGTCGCAGGTCGAGCACCACAGCCCGTCGTGCACGGTCGAGTCGACCAGCGTGCCGTTGCCCAGCCGGTAGCCGGTGCGCGCCTGCGGCAACAGGTAGGGCGCCATGTTCATGCTCTCCATGCCGCCGGCGACGATGACCTCGGCGTCGCCGGCCCGAATGGCCGATGCCCCCATCATCACCGCCTTCAGGCCCGAGCCGCACACCTTGTTGATGGTTGTCGCGCTCACGCCCTCGGGCAGTCCCGCCTTCAGCGCTGCCTGACGAGCCGGTGCCTGGCCCGCTCCCGCCTGGAGGACCTGGCCCATGATCGCCTCGTCGATCCTCTCGGGATCGATGCCGGCGCGCTCAACCGCGGCGCGGATGGCGACCGCTCCGAGGTCGGTGGCGGGAATGGTCGAGAGGCCGCCGCCGAACTTGCCGACCGGCGTTCGGGCGGCCGAGAGGATGTAGACGTCACGCATGCCCCGATGGTACTCGCTGACATCGGATGGATCGAGGCGAAGCCCGAGCCAGGCGCAAGGCGTCTAATCCGCGATTTCTCGACGCGCAGCCGCTGGTGCCGCTCAGTCCGCGGCCGGCTTCTCGTCGAACAGGTAGGCGATCTTGTCCGCCCAGTTGGTCAGCACCACGCGGTTCTTCGTCTTCATCGACGGCGTCAGCTCGCCCGCCTCCTCGCTGAGCAGACGCGGAAGAAGCGCCACCCGGCGGGGCCGCTCGTAGATCGCGAAACCATCGAGCGTACGCTTGACCTCGGCGTCATACAGCTTCTGGACCGACTTCTCCTCGATGAGCTGCTCCGGTGCCATCTCGGCCACGCCGTTCGCCGCTGCCCACGCGCCGAGCTCGTCGAAGTCCGGCGCGATGAGCGCGCCGGTGTAGGCGTGCCTGTCGCCGAGGACGACCGCCTGCGCCACGAAGCGCGAGGTCGAGAGCGCGGCCTCCATCGGCGCAGGCGAGACGTTCTTGCCGTTCCCGAGGACGATGATGTTCTTGAGGCGATCGGTGATCCGGATGCGGCCGATCTCATCCAGCTCGCCGATATCGCCGGTGTGGAACCAGCCCTCATGGTCGATCGCCTTCGCCGTCTCGTCCGGCTGATTGAGATAGCCCTGCATGACCTGCGGTCCGCGGACGAGGATCTCGCCGGTCAGCTCGTCGATGCGGACCTCGCTGCCGGGAGCAGGCCGACCGACCGTGCCGAACACGAAGTCATCGGGCCGGTTGATGCTCACGAACGGCGAGGTCTCGGTCAGGCCGTAGCCCTCCAGGACGAGCATGCCCATGCCGTAGAAGAATTCGCCGATCTCACGCGCCAGTGGCGCGGAGCCGGAGACGAAGTAGCGGACCCGGCCGCCGGTGCGCTCACGGATCTTCTTGAACACGAGGAGATCGGCGACCTTGAGCTGCGCTTTCAGCCAGGGTGAGTCGCCCTTCCCCGCGAGATGATTGGCGTACTTCTGTGCGCCGAGCCCGGACGCCCAACGAAAGATCTTCTGCTTCGTTGGTGAGCCGGTCTCGACGGCAGAGCTGACACGGGCGTAGACACGCTCGTAGAGTCGCGGCACGGCGCCCATGACGGTCGGCTGGACCTCGACCATATTGGCCGGCAGGCGCTCGATGAACGCCTCGGCGTAGACGACCGCCGCCCCCCGCCCGAGCGCCACGACCTCGTCCACGATGCGTCCGTAGATATGGCTGAGGGGCAGGAACGACAGGAAGACATCAGTCTCATAGAAGTCGACGACCTGGGTGGCTGCCTCGTAATTGAAGAGCAGGTTGCCGTGGCTGAGCATGGCGCCCTTGGGGTTGCCGGTGGTGCCCGAGGTGTGAATCACCGTGGCCAGGTGGTCGCGCTCGACAGCCTGGATCGCGCTGCGCCAGGCCAGCCGATTCGCGGGATCCATATCAGCGCGCGCGATGACGTCGTCAAGGGTGAGGGTCCCCTCTGGAAACTTGCCGCTCGGATCGAGGGTGACGACGTGCTCCAGCGTCGGGCATTCCGAGCGGATCGAGGCGATCTTGGCCGCCTGCTGCGCGTTCTCGACGAAGATCGCCTTGGCGCGGACGTTGTTGATGACGAACGCTGCCTGGCCCGGCTCCGACTGTGGGTAGATCGGGCAGGTCACCGCGCCCAGCGCCAGCGACGCCAGGTCGGTGATCGTCCACTCCGGCCGCGTCCGGGCGATGATGCAGACACCGTCACCGGCGCCGATGCCAAGGTCCTTGAGGCCAAGCGACACGCTCGTCACCCAGTCCCACATCTCGCGGTACGTGCGGCTGGTCCACCGACCCTCGCCGCTCTCCTCCGCTCGCTGCGCCTTGGTCAGCTTCCATCGCAATGCCTCGCGCCCGGGATAGCGTTCGGCCGCGCGCGCAATCAGCGCGACGATGTTCGGCATGCGGTCCTTCGGATCGACGGTGAGCGGCTCGATCTCGGGCGTGCGCATGAGCCGGCCGGTGCTGGGCGTGGTCATCGGTCCTCTCTTCGGGGTCAGGAATCGCGGCGCATCGTGTCGAGCAGCTGCTGCGCGACGATGAGCCGATGGATCTGGTTGGTTCCCTCGTAGATCTGGGCGCCCTTCGCGTCGCGCATGAGCCGCTCGACCGGGTTGTCGCGCGAGTATCCCGCGCCGCCGTAGATCTGGACCGCGTCCGTGGCGCAGCGCATCGCCACGTCGGAGGCGTACCACTTGGCCATGCTCGAAGGACCGTTGATCGGCTGACCGGTGTCGCGCATGCGCGCGGCGCGCCAGGTGAGCAACCGAGCTGCGTCGACTCCCACCGCCATCTCGGCCAGCATCCCCTGGATCATCTCCTGGTCGGCGATGGCCCGCCCAAACTGGCGTCGCTGGAGCGCATATCGGGCCGCAAGCTCAAGGGCGTTCCGCGCCAGCCCGGTGCAGGCGCCGGCGATGCTGATGCGGCCGGCACCGAGCGCGGACAGGGCGACCTTGAGTCCTTCTCCCTCCTCACCGAGACGGTTGGCGGCCGGGACACGCGCATCCTCGAAGACCAGCTCGTGAGCGCTCGTGCCGCGGATGCCCATCTTGCGCTCCTTGCTCCCCAGGCGGAATCCCGGCGTATCGGCTTCGACGACGAAGGCGGTGATGCCCGCCTTGCTCTGCGCGCGATCGACCGTGCCGAAGACGACGAAGCGCGCCGCATCGCCGGCATTCGTGATCCAGATCTTGGTGCCGGTGAGGAGGTAGTCGTCGCCCTCGCGCCGCGCGGCGAGCGCCAGGGAGGCGGCGTCGGAACCGGCCCCCGGTTCGGTCAGGGCGAAGGCCCCCAGATCGTGGCCGGCCGTCATCGCCGGCAGGAATCGCTGCTTCTGCTCATCGGTCCCGTTCGCGAAGATGCAGAGCTGGCTCAGGACATGGACCGACAGGCTGACCGCCATGCCCATGTCCGCGGCGGCGATCTCCTCGATCGCCAGGACCCATGCGAAGGTACCCATACCGGCCCCCCCGAGCTCCTCGGGATACGGCAGGCCGGTCAGGCCCAGCTCGCCGGCGCGCTCGAAGAGCGTGCGGTCGTAGCGCTCCTCCTCATCGCGCTCGGCGGCGCCCGGGGCGACCTCGCGCTGCGCCCAATCGCGGACCGTGTCGCGGACGCCGCGCTCCTCCTCGCTGAGGGCGAACGGGTCGCGGGCATGCGAGGTCTCGACGGCCATCAGCCGCGCTTCTTTCCCTGCTCGTCGTATTGGTAGAAGCCCTTGCCGGTCTTGCGTCCGAGGTGGCCGGCGGTGACCATCTGCCGCAGCAGCGGCGCGGCGCGGAACTTCGGATCGCCGAAGCCGCGGTACAGCACGTCCATCACGTTGAGCATCACGTCGTTGCCGATGAAGTCGCTCAGCTCCAGCGGGCCCATCGGATGGTTCAGGCCAAGCTTCGCTCCGGTATCGATGTCCTCGGCCGAGCCGGTCGACTCCATCAGGGCGAAGACGGCCTCGTTGATGAATGGGCCGAGCATCCGGTTGACGAGGAAGCCGGGATAGTCCTTGCTTTCAATGACGGTCTTACCGAGTTCCTCCGCGAAGGCCTTGCAGGCGGCGGAAGTGGCGTCATCGGTCTCGAGCCCGCGAATGATCTCGACGAGGCCCATGACCGGGACAGGGCTGAAGAAATGGAGGCCGATGAACTTCGCGGGGCGGTCGGTCGCCGTGGCGAGGCCGGTGATGCTGATGCTGCTGGTGTTGCTGGCGAAGATCGCGTCAGCGTCGGCGCTCTTCGTGAGCGACTCCCAGGTCTGGCGCTTGACCGATTCGTCCTCGAACACCGCCTCGATCACGATCTCGTGGCCGGCGGCGCCGTCGGTCCCTTCAACGGTCGAGATGCGGTCGAGGATGTCGCTCGCCGTCGACCGGCCGAGCTTCCCCTTGTCGACCTGGCGCTTCAGGTTGCCGGCAATGCGGGCCGCACCCTTCTCGGCCAGCTCCCCGGTCCGATCCGAGAGTGTCACCCGCTTGCCGGCGGCGGCGCTCACCTGCGCGATCCCATGGCCCATCAGGCCGGCGCCGATCACGAACACGCGTTCAATGCTCATAGGCGCGGAAGCGTACCAGCCGCATCGCCACGTGGAGGCGCAGGTGCGGCTCGCGGCGCGCATTCGGTGAGCAGCCCGTTCACTGGACACTTGTGTGCGGTGGTGAGCGTTACGTCAGTGAACGGCACGCCGATGCGCCGAAATCGGCTCCCACGCTGGAGGGATGTGCGGGACGGGGCACATGTGTCATCTGTCGCGCCCGATTCATTCCCCCAACGATCCGCCAGCGACACAAATGTCGTTGGTTGAGCCGCTGGAGGACCCGAAGGTGGTTGCCGAGCTAGCCGGAGAATTCGTGGGCGAATTCTGGCTCGAACTCGCGGGCAAGCTCCAGGAACCTGTCGGCTGCCGCTCCGCCTTTACCGCCCAGACCGTGCGACGAGTAGACCATCTGCCTTCGGAAGGCAACGCTCTGGCGAGCCCGCGACTCGATTGCCGGGAGCAGCGAATCGAGCTCGTCGGAATGGAAGAGGTCCTCCATCAGCGTGGAAGGCCAGTGCCAGTCCCCGCTCGTCGCCGCGCGTTCGATGAATTCGGCGACTGCGTCGAAGGCATTGAGAGCCATCCCGCCGTGGATTGCCTGCTCCAGTCGTTCGGCGTACGTGGCCTTCTTCATCTCATGCGCGGACGCATACGCATCGTCGAGAAGCGCTTCCGCGGCACTTATTGGATCGATGAGGCGTGCCGCAACCTGCTCGATCAGCTGCTCCCACCCCGAAGCTTCGGCTGCACGGCGGGCAGCGAGGTCGGCCAGTGCCCGACGCACCTGGTTGCCGGCGCGCTCGCGGGCCTCAAGAGGCGAACGGGCTTTCGACCGATGCGCGTCGATGGCATCGGCCAGCGCGGCGACGCCGTCGGCGGTCGTGGCGGTCGTGACCAGCACCGGCGGAGGCTTGCGCTCCACCCGACCACCGGCCGTGGAGAGCATCGCGCGCAGCTGGCGGGCAGCGCGATCGGCCCCGGGTCGGTCGCCCCTGTTGACGGCGATGATGTCGGCCACCTCGAGCAGGCCGGCCTTGATGGCCTGCACCTCGTCACCCATCTCGGGCACCTCGACCACCACGGTCGTCTCCGCCAGGCGGGCGATCTCGACCTCCGACTGGCCCGCGCCCACCGTCTCGATCAGCACCGGGTCGTAGCCGCCTGCGTCGAGCGCCGCGGCGGCGATCCAGGTCGCGGCCGCGATCCCACCAAGCTCGCCGCGCGAGGCCATCGAGCGCATGAAGACGTCGCGATCGGCGGCGTGCTCCATCATCCGGATCCGGTCGCCCAGGATGGCGCCGCGGGTATAGGGCGACGACGGATCCACCGCCAGGATGCCCACGCGACGGCCCCGGCGCCGCCATTCGGTGATGAGCGCGTTCACGAGGGTTGACTTGCCGCTGCCGGGCGGGCCGGTGATCCCGACCACGTGCGCGCCATGTCCCGCCGCGAACAGCTCCGGCAGCAACGGACGGACCGATGGATCCCCATTCTCGATCCGCGTCAGCAGGCGGGCGAGTGGGCGGCGCTCGCCGGAGGCCAGTTGCGAGATCACGCGTGTGCTCGCCACCGAGCAGACGGACCAACGCCAACTCGATTGGCGTTGTGACCGGCGAGTGCGACGTTATCGGTCGTTACGCCAGGCAGCGTGGCACCCCGACCGAGCAACCACCGTTCGAGGCCGATCGCCGGTCGTAAGGCCAACTGGCTTGGCGCCCAGCGCCGCGCGAGGGGGCGATGAGCCGAAGCGCGCGCTACGGACACGGTCAGGCCGGTCGGCGGACGTGCTCGCGGAAGTAGCGCGCGATCTGGCCGATCGAGGTGCCCGGCCCGAAGATCTCGGCCACGCCGGCCTCCTTGAGCTTCGTCACGTCGGCATCGGGAATGATGCCGCCGGCAGCGACGAGCACGTCGGGCATCCCGCGGTCGCGGAGAAGTTGGACGGTCCTCGGCAGGAGCGCCATGTGCGCGCCGGACAGGATCGACAGGCCCACCACGTCGACATCCTCCTGCTCGGCGGCGTCGGCAATCATCTCCGGTGTCTGGCGCAGGCCGGTGTAGATGACCTCGAAGCCCTCGTCACGCAGGCCGCGGGCGAGCACCTTGGCACCACGGTCATGGCCGTCCAGGCCGGGCTTGGCGATCAGGATGCGAATCGGCGTATCGGTCATCGGTCGCCGATTATGAGCCGATCGATCTCCGCCGCGAGCTCGATATCGCGCCCCGTCACTGCCTTCGCGGCGTGAGTCGAGAGCTCGAACGACACGCGTCGATAGCCGGTGAGATGAATGTCGGGATGATGGTCCGCCGCCTCGGCAGCGTCGGCCACGGCGTTGATGAGCGCCACCGCGTCGCGAAAGTCGCGAAGCTCGGCCGTGCGGCGGATGATGGGACCATCGCGCGTCCATTCGGGCAGGGACCCCAGCGCGTCGGCGAGCTCCGTATCGGTCAAGGGCGTTGCGTACGGCATCGGTCTCAAGCCTTGCCGATGAGGCCCATGAACTCGGCACGGGTACGGGCGTCGCGGCGGAACGTTCCGGTCATGGACGAGGTGACCATCGTCGCCTCCTGCTTTTTCACGCCGCGCATCATCGTGCACAGATGCGTCGCCTCGACCACGCACGCCACGCCCTTCGGCTCGAGCCGCTGCATCAGGAAGTCGGCCACCTGGACCGTGAGCCGCTCCTGGACCTGGAGGCGCTGGGCGTACATGTCGACGATGCGCGGGATCTTCGACAGCCCGACCACCCGCCCGCGCGGCAGGTACCCGACGTGCGCCTTCCCGATGAACGGCAGCAGGTGATGCTCGCAGAGGCTGAAGAACTCGATGTCGCGCACGACGACCATCTCGTCGTAATCGACGCTGAAACACGCGCCGTTGATCAGCGCGTCTGGATCGACGTGGTAGCCCGCCGTCAGCTCGTCGTACATGCGCCGCACCCTCTCCGGGGTGCGTGCCAGCCCATCGCGCGAGGGATCCTCGCCGATCTCCGCCAGGAGCGTTCTGACCGCCTCCTCGAGCGAGGCATCCGACTCTGCCATGGGCCGCATCATACGGCCTCGACGCAGAAGGCCCTGTCCGGCGGACGGCCCGCGCGGTACACTCGGTCTTGCCCATCCGAGTGCCACACGAGAGGAGGTCGGACGCTGCCATGATCCTCCACCAGGCATCGCGATCGCGGCGCATGGGCTTTCCCGGGCTGGTCGCCTCAGACCGCACCGGGACTGCGCTCGGGCGACGCCTGGACGACGACTATCACTGGTTCCGTTCGATCGCGCCCGGTGGCATCGATGTGATCGACGGCGTCGTGGTCGGCCCCGGCGGCACGTGGGCGCTCACCATGGCCGGTGACCGCGGCCGCTTCACGCGGCGGAACGGCCACTGGTACGGCTGGAATCGCTCGACCGAGTCGTGGGTGCCGTGGGACGCGGCACCGATCACGTCCGCTCGCCTGGCCGGCCGCCGGCTCACGCTCTATCTCGAGCGCGCGGGACTCCCCGCATCGGTCGAGCCGATCCTCGTGCCGCCGATGGAGATGGAGGTCCTGGTTGATCGCGCCGAGCCGGCCGGGCTCACCGTCGAGCGTGACCTCGAGCGCGTCGCGCGCCTGGTGAGTGCGGAGGATCGGCTCAGCCAGTCGCAGGTGGATCGGATCGTGACGCTGCTGGATCCGCGTCAACCGCTGCCGCGGCTGGCTCAGGCGACACCGAACGGGTGAGGCCCGCGTAGATCAGCACGATGACGGCGCCTGCGGTCCAGCCGGCGAGGACGTCGGTCGGGTAGTGGACGCCGAGCCAGATCCGGGAGATGCCGATCAGGAACACCAGGATCCCGAGTACCACGACGATGGCGCGGCGGACCGCCGGGGGAAGGCGCGAGCGCGAGACGAAAACGCCCAGCACCCCGTAGGCGACCATGCCGAGCGCCGCGTGCCCGGACGGGAAGCTGAAGCCGTGCTCGACCACGATCGGCTCGAGAATCTCCGGCCGCGCGCGGGCGACGAGCGCCTTGAGCGCCTCGTTGCCGACCGATGCAAGGCCAATCGTGAACGCCCCGGCCAACCCGTGTGGCCACGGCCCGATCAGCACTCCTACCAAGAACGTGATGACCGCCACCGCAATCACCGCGCCGGTCGAGCCGAGCTCGGTGATCCAGCGCAGCGGGCCGAGCGCCGCACCCAGTGTCGGCGAGCGAATGAGCCCGATGATCGGCAGATCGATCGCATCGCTCGCGTTGCTGCCGACGAGCAGGGCTAGCAGGACGATGATGGCCACGCCTCCGAATATGAGTTGGAGGAAGGGCCATGTGATCCGAGGGGGCATGGACCGCAAGTCTAGGCACGCCGCGTATCATCCGCAGCCGATGCACAACCCCACGAAACGCGCAGCGGTCGCCGTCACCATTGCCGCGCTGCTGACGGCTTTCTTGGTCGCTTGGTTCATCCCCATCTTCGCCGCCGTCGTGGTGTGGCCGCTCCTTGTCCTCGTCCCGGGATGGGCATTGCTGGCGGCGCTTCGACCGCGGATCGATGCGGCGGGACGCCTGGGGCTCGCGATCGTCATCTCGGTCGCGCTCTCGACGCACCTCGTCTACTGGTTGTCGCACCTGCTCGGTGGCTACGGGCGCGGCACCGTCTTCGTGGCAGCCGCCATCCTTACGCTGCCCATCGCCTGGGACGCGTGGCGGGGCCGAGGGTCACCGTCGCTCTCGATCTTCCGCGGCGCCCGGCCGGGGCTTGCCGTGGCGGGAGCGGCGGCGTTGGTAGTAGGGCTGACTCTGGGCGCCGGCATCTGGCGGGTAACGGACACCGGCGTCATATCCGGTGGGTCGAACTGGAGCGACCTCAGTGTTCACCTCTCGATCGCGGAGTCGCTAAACACAGGCGCCAACTTTCCGCCTGACGTGCCGTACTTCGCCGGGGTGCCGCTCACCTACCACTGGTTCGCTGATTTTCACGCCGCCATCCTTGCGCGCGCCGCGTCGATCTTCTCCGTCCCCGCCATGGTCATCCAATCCACGATCCTGGCCGCCGCGCTCGCACTGCTCGTGTATTCCATCGCGCGCCGGCTGCTGCGGGGAAGCGGGGCGCGGCGAATCGCGGTGCTCGCCGCGACGTTGGCCATCTTCGGCGGCGGGACGGGCTACATCCGTTACATCGGTGATGTCACTGCCGGCGTCGGCAACCCGATCGACCTGATCAGCCAGGTCAGCTACGACAACCAGTGGCTCGTCGGCTGGCCGTACTTCCGCATCCCATCCGTGATGGGCACAGGCCTCCTCGCGCACCGGGCGACCACCGCGGGCCTGCCAATCCTCATCGGCGCGGTGCTCCTCCTGATGGCTGGCCTGCCGACCGCACGGCAGCGGCTTCGCGGCTGGCGCGACAGACCCGCGCTGATCGCCCTGGCGGGCGTGATGGGCGCCCTGATGGCGCCCTTCCACTTCTTCTTCTTCCCGGTGTTCCCGCTCCTCGCCCTCGGGTGGGTGCTGGGCGGCCGGCGCTTGCTCGACCGGGACGCGCCTCGCAATGCGCTCCTGCTCCTCGGTCCATACCTGCTTGCGGTGCCATTCGTGCTGGCCCCGGCGCTGCAGGCCAGCGGCTCGGGCTCCCTCGAGCTCGTGACGATCTGGCCTTCGGCACCACGCGAGGACGGACCGCTCGCCGTGCTCTTCTTCTACGTCACAAACCTCGGCCTGCCGTTCCTGTTGGCCATCGCCGCGCTGTTCACGAAGGGCGTGCCGCGGCGCGCCTTCCTGGCGGGGTGGCTGATCGCCCTCTTCGTGATTCCGAACGTCGTGCAGTTCAGCGTCATCGACTTCGACATGAACAAGTACTTCCAGGCGATGTGGATCGCGGTCGCCCTTCTTGCCGCGTGGCTCATGCGCCGATGGCCGACCCCCGCGGTTGCCCTTGCCCTGATGCTCAGCGTGCCGTCGCCCCTGCTCGTCGCGGGCTGGACGGCGACCTCGAACCTGCAGACGATGGATGCCGCCGACCTCGCAGCCGCGCACTGGGTCGCCGCGAACACGCCGCCTGAAGCCATCTTCGTCACCGACAACTGGGTCAACTCGCTGACCGATCCCGCCGGCCGACGCCGCCTCACGACCTTCGGACCGTACATCGCAAATCTCGGCTACCAGCCCGACCAGCGACTCAGTGACGTGACAACGATGTACTGCGCCGGCGACGCGGACCTGGCGGCCAACCTCATGCTGCAGTACGGCGCGACCTACGTCATCGACGGTGGCCGGCCCGATCCCTGCCCGACCCCGACCGAGTTCGGCAGCTCTCCGAAGTTCGAGCTGGTCTACGACGACGGTCCCCGCATATGGCGCCTCGCCCTGCCCTGACGCCTATTATTCGCCGATGCAAGACGCCGCCGGCGCTGTCGTCGCCTTCGAGCACGTCACGAAGCGGTATCCCGGCAGCGACGCGCCCGCAGTGCACGACCTGAGCCTCACGGTCCCCGCGGGAGAGATCTGCGTGCTGGTGGGTCCATCCGGCTGCGGCAAGACCACCAGCATGAAGATGGTGAACCGGCTCATCGAGCCGACCAGCGGCCGGATCACGATCGGTGGCGAGGACGTCATGAGCCTGCCGGCGGTCGAGCTTCGGCGTCGCATCGGCTACGTGATCCAGCAGGTCGGACTCTTCCCGCACCTCACCATCGGCGACAACGTCGCGGTCGTGCCGAAGCTGCTGCGCTGGAAGGCCTCGCGTATCGGCGAGCGCGTCAACGAGCTGTTGGAGCTGGTGGGGTTGGAGCCCGGAACCTATCGCTCACGCTATCCGAACGCGCTGTCGGGCGGCGAGCGCCAGCGGGTCGGCGTTGCGCGGGCCCTGGCGGCCGACCCGCCGGTGATGCTCATGGACGAGCCGTTCGGCGCGGTCGACCCGATCCGCCGCGATCGGCTCCAGAACGAGTTCCTGCGCCTCCAGGAGCAGGTGCGCAAGACGATCGTGTTCGTCACCCACGACGTGGACGAAGCCATCAAGATGGCCGATCGCATTGCGATCCTGCAGCGCGGCGGCATCCTGGCCCAGTACGACACGCCGGCGGCCATCCTCGCCAATCCAGCCTCCGAGTTCGTTGAGCGCTTCGTCGGCGCCGATCGAGGCCTCAAACGGCTCAGCCTGGCACGCGTCCGTGACCTCGACATGATCGAGGCGGTGACCGTGCGCGCCGGGGAGCAGCGCGGCGATGTCCGCGCCCGCCTCGACCGCGTCGAGGAGCTGACGTACGCCCTGCTGATCGATGACCATGACCGAGCTCTGGGCTGGATCGACCAGCACGACCTCACCGGCGGCGGACCCATCGACCCCGATGCAGCGACCCCCGGCGCTCCCACCGTCGAACCGGAGACGACCCTGCGCGACGCGCTGTCCGCCCTCCTCGGCTCGAGCGTGCAGCTCGGGGTCGTCGTGGACGGGCACGATCGCGTCCTCGGCCTGGTCAGTGTCGACGCCATCGGCGAGCGCCTGCGTGCGCCGGTTGCCGCCGCCGACGGCGAGCTGCACGAGGTCGGTGAGGCGTTGCCCTGATGGACTGGTCCTGGATCGCGCGCAATCTCGACGAGATCGGGCAGCGCACGCTCGAGCACGTGCTGCTGACCGTCATCGCCGTGGTGATCGGCTTTGCGATCAGCTTTGCGCTCGCCCTCCTGATCCGGAACCATCGGTGGCTCCACGCGCCGGTGGTCGGGGTGAGCGGTGTCCTCTACGCGATCCCCAGCCTCGCGCTCTTCGCGTTCCTCGTGCCGTTCACCGGAATCCAGAATCCGCTGACCGCGGAGATCGCCCTCGTCAGCTACACCATCCTGATCCTGCTTCGGAACATCCTGGCCGGGCTTGAGGCCGTACCCCGCGACGTCCTCGAGGCCGCGGACGGGATGGGATACACGCCATCGCAGCGGCTCTGGCGGGTCGAGCTGCCGGTCGCCCTGCCGGTGATCGTTGCCGGCCTCCGGATCGCGACCGTCACGATCATCGGCCTCGTCACCGTCACCGCCCTCATCGGTCTCGGCGGGCTTGGCTACCTGATCGTTGATGTCGGATACCGGCGCTTCTTCCTCACCGCCACGATCGTCGGATCGGTGGGAGCCGTGCTGCTCGCGGTGCTCGCTGACCGTGCCTTTGTCGTCCTCCAGCGCACGCTCACGCCGTGGGCGCGGCCCCGCGCGGAGGGATAGCCGTGGAATTCTTCGGCGAGGTCATCGCCTGGCTGACCGATGCGGCGAACTGGACCGGATCCGATGGTGTGCCGGCTCGAGTGGGCGAGCACCTGGTGCTCTCCGTCATCCCGCTCGTCGTTGCGGTGTCAATCGCGGTGCCGCTCGGGGCGTGGATCGGCCACACCGGCCGGGGCGCGAATCTCGTCATCAATGTCGCGAACGTCGGACGGGCGATTCCCTCGCTCGCCATCCTCGCGGTGGCGACGATGCTCCTCCAGGCATTTCTTGTCGACATCGGCCTGCGCTCGGTGGCCTCCGAGATTGCGACGATCATCGCCATGATCGCGCTCGCCATCCCGCCGATCCTGACCAACACGTACGTCGGCATCAACGAGGTGGACAACGATCTCGTCGAGGCCGGGCGCGGGATGGGGATGCGGGAGGATCAGATCCTGCGCCGCATCGAGCTGGCGGTCGGTCTGCCGGTCATCCTCGTCGGAATCCGCACCGCGGCCGTGCAGGTCGTCGCGACCGCGACGCTCGGCGCCGTGTTCGCCACCGGCGGCCTGGGGCGATTCATCATCGACGGCATCGCGCAGCGCGGCTACGACGAGGTCTTCGCGGGCGCGTTGCTCGTCGCAGCGCTCTCGATTCTCACGGAGCTCGTGTTCGAGCTCATCGAGCGCCGGGCGGTCTCGTCCGGCATTCGTGGACCGGCGCCGGCCTTGCGGGAGCCAGCCCAGACGGGTACCGGGGGCGGCGAGGTGGTCGCGTGAACCGCATGCTCCTTGGTGACGTATGGAGAGTGGGGCCGGTTTTGGATCAGCGCCACCCGCTGATAAGCTGGCGGTGCCGGATGACTCCATCCGTACAGCACAAGTTCCCATTTGGAGGAAGAACCCATCATGCGGATGCACCGCAGGCTTGCCCTCGGGGCGACGATGCTCGCGCTGCTGATCAGCGCCTGCTCGTCGGGTGAGGGCAGCGGCTCGCCAACCGCGAGCGAACCAACCGCAAGCGAACCAACCGCAAGCCAGCAGGCCAGCAGCAGCGCCGCGGCCGAGGGCGAGCGATCCATCGTGATCGGCTCCGCCGGCTTCTACGAGGCGCAGCTGATGGCCGAGATCTATGCGCAGGCACTCGAAGCCAACGGCTACACCGTCGAGCGCACGCTCGGCATCGGCCCGCGCGACACGACCCAGCCGGCCATTGAGAGCGGTGAGATCGACCTCCAGCCGGAGTACATCGGCAGCCTCCTGACCTTCCTCGACGGCACCGCCTCGGGCGACCCGGAGGAGACATTCGCCGAGCTCCAGACGGCACTCGAGGCAGTCGAGCTGACGGCGCTCGACTACGCCCCCGCCCAGGATCAGAACGCGTTCGTCGTGCGCCAGGAGACGGCCGACGAGAGCAGCCTCACCACGATGAGCGACCTCGCCGGAGTGGCGACCGACCTCGTCTGGGGCCTCCCGCCGGAGTGCGAGACGAACGAGCTGTGCTCGGGTGCGCTCGAGGACGGATACGGCATCCCGTTCGGTGAGCTCGAGATCGAGCCATATGCCGCGTGCGATGCTCCGGTGGCGCAGGCGTTGAATGACGGCGTTGTCGACGTCGCCGAGCTGTGCAGCACGCAGCCGGACATCGAGCGCTTCAATTTCGTGGTGCTTGAGGACGACCAGCAGACGCAGCCGTCCGAGAACATCGCGCCGATCGTGCGCACGGAGTGGCTCGACGCCGCGCCGGCGGACTTCGCTGAGATCCTGAACGCCGTCAGCGCGGCCATGGACACCGAGACGCTCACGAGCCTCGGCGTCCAGGTCGCGGTCGACCAGGAGGACGTGGCCGACGTCGCCGAGCAGTGGCTGACGGACAACGGCCTGAACTAGCTTTGGCGTCTCAAACCCGAAGGGGCGGGCCGGTTCGCCGGTCCGCCCCTTCTCGTGCATGATGTTGAGCCGATGACCAACGTAATCTCCGCCCACCTCGCCCTCGCCGACTGGCGTCGACAGGTGGCCGAGCTGTACGCGGCGCTTCGCGCCGACCAGCGACCCGGACCGATGAGGGCCGTCGCCTACCGCAGCGCCCGGGACCGGCTCTTCGGCGCTCATCCGTCCTCAGCCATCCCCGAAGCCGAGCGACGCGACTTCCGCGGCCTGGCTTACTTCCGGCATGATCAGTCGCTCGAGCTGCGGGCGCGCTTCGAGCCCGATGCGGATGCACCGGCACTGGACGTCCCGCGCTCCGGGGAGGGCGAGCAGCTGCCGTTCGCGCGCATCGGTTGGGTGCGCTTCACCGTCGACAACACCCTGTGTCGCCTCTCGGTCTTCTGGCTGAGCGAGTACTCGGGAGGCGTCTTCATCCCGTTCCGCGACGCGACGAGCGGACGCGAGACGTACGGCGGCGGCCGCTACCTGTGGGACTCGGCGAAGGGCGCCGATCTCGGCATGGACGGCGATGAGCTGAGTCTCGACTTCAACTACGCCTACCACCCGTCATGCGTGTACGACCCGATCTGGTCCTGCCCGCTGGCACCGCAGGAGAACTGGCTGCCGATACCGATCACCGCCGGCGAGCGTGTCCCGGACCCGCGGGCGTGACGAACGAGTCGCAGCACTGCATCAAGTGCGGCCGCGAGATTGGCCCAGACGAGACGATCTGCAAGCTCTGCAATCGGGCCGGCATGGCGACGCCGTCCGCGTCGCAGTACCACGGCACGGTGGTCGCGGCCATCGTTCTGGCGATCGCCGGCCTGGCCATGGCAGCGAGCCTCTCGCTGCGCGGCGTCGGTCCATACGGCGCCGAGATCCTGCGCGTGGAGCCGGCCGAGCCGGTCGGCTACGCGATCACCTACGCCGTGACGAACGAGGGCACCAGGGCCGGGCGCGCCAAATGCCAGCTCGTGGCCATCGGAGACGCCGGCCAGCAGTTGCGCACGCTCGGCACGGTGACCTCGCAGATCGCCGGCGGCGCCAGCGCCGAGCTCACCGAGGCGATCCCCGGTCTGGACGTCGAACCCGCATCCGTCGACATCAGCTGCTCGTAGCTGCTCGTCCCTGCCACCCAGTATGCTGAAAATCATGAACCGATGCACCCGCGCGCTCTCGAGCGCCGTCGTGCTCCTGGCACTGACGCCTGCCGCGGCCATCGCCGCCGGTCCCCCGTTCCCCGATCCAGTGACCGAGCGAGCCGTCTACGACGAGGCTGGCGTCCTCCGCCCCGAGGTCGTTGCCGAGCTGGAAGACCGGATCGACGCGATGGAGGCGGCGACCGGCGCCGAGATCGTCGTGTACGTCCAGGTCGACCCCGGCCTGAGCGAGGACGAGAACCTGGCCAAGGCGGCCGCGCTCATCGACCAATGGGGCATCGGCCGCTCCGGCTTCGATGACGGCCTCGTGCTGCTCATCGGCCTCGAGGAGAACCGCGTCAACGGGAAGGCCAGCCTGTACGGCGGCTCCGGGTTCATCAGCCAGCACATCGACGAGGACGCCCTGACCGGCATCATCGACAGTGACTTCCTGCCGCGCGCGCGGGACGGCGACCTCAACACCGCGACGCTCGACACGCTCGATGCGGTGCAGGAGCGCATGGCGCCCGACACCATCCCGCTTACGGTCGGTCGGGTCGTGAACGCGGCGCTGGGGCTCATCGGCGCCCCGCTGGCGTTGTTGCTGACCCTGGGCGGTGCGTGGTGGCGGTGGCGCCGCGAGGGCGACGATCCGGAGCTCACCGACTCGCCATCGATCCTGATGGCCGGCCCGCCGGCCGAAATGACACCGCCGCTCGCCACCGTCGTTCGCGCGGGCAGAGCCAATGAGGACAGCACGAACACGCTGCTGGCCGAGCTGGCGGGATCCGGCAGGCTCGCGTTCCACAACCTCGACCAGGTGAGCAGCGCGCGGAGTGACGACGACGCCGATCCGCTCACGGATCCCGCCATCGAGGTGCGGGCCGGCGTCCGCAACGACGATCGCCTGCCGCGGCCTGAACGCGAGGCGTGGGAGGCAATCAAGCGGCTCGCGGGCGACTCGGATCAGCTGCGCCGCGAGCGCCTCTGGCAGGTCAACTCCGAGATGGGTGACGTGAGGGAGAGCCTTGAGGAAGAGGCGATGCGCCTCGGATGGTTCACCCAGCTCCCGTCGAAGACGATCAGCCGGATGACCTGGTTTGGTGTCGGCGTCGCCGTCATCGGTGCCGGCGTGGTCGGCCTCGGGGTGATCCTTCCGATGAGCGGTGCCGTCATGTTCGGCGCGGCGCTCATCCTGGGAGGGCTCGGCACCATCGGCTTCGGCCAGGCGATGAGCAAGCGCACGTCACAGGGGGCCTACGTCGACGCGATGCTGAAAGCGTATCGGCGCACGCTCGCCAGGACGATGGACCAGGCGCGCAGCATGGGCGAGGTCATCGAGCAGCCCGAGATCGCCAAGCTGGCCGACACGCCGGACAAGGCCGTGATCTGGGGGATGGCGCTCGGCCTCCACGACGAGGTGGCCGCCCTTCTCGCCCGAGGCCTCGAGGGCCAACGACAGGCGACCGGCTCCCCCGCCGGTGCGTACTACCCGATCTGGCTGGGCTCAACGCCGAGCTCGGCCTGGTCCGGTGCCTCGGTCGGCGATCTGGCCGGCGGGGCGAGCTACGGCTCGGGCAGCATCTTCTCCGGATCAGCCATCCCGGACATCGGCGGCATGTTTGATGCGCTGGGGAGTGTCGGTTCCACCCCTCCGTCCTCGTCGTCGTCGAGCGGGGCAGGCGGTGGATTCTCGGGAGGAGGCAGCTCCGGGGGCGGAGGTGGCTCGGGCTCCTTCTGACCTCCCGGTGGCGCCGGCGAGGACAAGCGTCTATCGTTTGCGCCGATGAGCTTTAACCGACGCGGTCCCGACCGCCGACCCGATCGACCCGATCGACCCGATCGTGACCGATCTGACCGACCACCTCAGCGCCGTGGCGACTGGCAGCCGCGGGAGCGCGCGGGAGGCGACCGGCCCTATCAGCCCCGTGGCGGCGATCGGCCGTACCAGCCTCGAAGCGGCGCGGACCGGCCGTACCAGCCTCGCGGCGGCGGCGACCGGCCCTCCAGTCCGGGACCTCGCTTTGACCGCCCGCCCGATGAGGGCGCCATGTCGATCCGGCTCGATCCGCGTCGTGTCAACGCGCTGAAGCATCTCGCCGGCGAGGCCGGGGTGCGGCCGGGCGATCTCGTCCGACAGTGGGTGGAGGAGCGCATCGACGCCACGCGCGGTGGCGCTGACGCTCCGCCGACGGCATCGGGTGGCGAAAGCCTCCTCAGCCGGCTCGAGGCGCTCGTGGAGCGCGTAGCGGCTCTCGAGTCCGCCGGCATGACCGCGACGCCCTCGCCGGAATCGACCAGCGTCGAACCGGCCGAGGACGAGCCGGTGGCCGAAGCAACGAACGGGCCCGACCGGGCGGAGACGGTTTCGGCGGCTGCGTCGGGCGACCGCGTCGCGCTTCACGAGGAGATGATCGCGGTCCTGTCCGAGCGCGGACCGATGAGCGCCGGCGAGCTGGCCGAGGCGATCACCGCCAGAGGCCGATACACGCCGCCGCGGAGCGGCAAGGCGATTGATGCGGCGATGGTCAGCCAACGGGTCAGCAATCCGACCTATCGGCCTCGATTCGTGCGCAACCAGGGCCGCATCGGCCTGGCGGAGTAGCCAAGGGCCGGCGCGGCGGGCGCCGGCCGCATCGGTTTCGTGCAGGTCAGTCCTCGAGGACGAAGGTCACCAGGATGTTGGCCTGAAATTCGACAGCTCCTTCACGGGTGACGTTCACGCGCTGCTCCTTGACCCAGGCGCTGCGCACGCCGCGGAGCGTCTTGCCGGCTCGGTCGATCCCCTGGCGGATGGCATCCTCGAAGCTCTCGGTCGAGGTGCAGGAAAGCTCGGTCACCTTGGCGACGGACATGTGGCTCTAATCCTCCTGTCGGGAACGGGCGATCAGTATGCGCCCGGCTCCGGAGATGCAGGTGGCGCGCCACGGCGCCGATCCTCCGCCGTTGTGCCAAAAACCGACCGGGGCGGTGCGTGGCTCACCGCCGAGAGGTGACGCTGCCCATTCGGGTGCCAGTACCGGTGTCATCGGTCAGGTGGCGAGATCGAGGTTGTTGGACGCGTCCACCACCGCTTGGACCGGTTTCTGACAACGGGCCGTCGACTTCAGGCCCCGTGCCCGGCCGTCCAGGCGAGAAGCCCATCCGCGTCGAGGGCATTCACGATCATCCACGGCGTCACGCCGCACAGGAATGCCCGCTCACAGCCATTGCCGAGCCAGAAGAGCTGTCCGGGCGCATGCGCATCGGAGTCGATCGAGACCCGGCAGCCGGCCTCAACGGCCAGGCGCAGGAGTCGCTTCGGTGGATCGAGCCGTTCGGGTCGGGAGTTGATCTCGATCGCCTTGTCGAACCGGGCGGCGGCGGCGAAGACAAGCTCCGGATCGAAGGCGGACTCGGGGCGCTTGCGCTTGCCGCTGCGCATCCGGCCGGTGCAGTGGCCCAGGATGTCGAGGTTCGGATCCGCCAGCGCCGTCACCATGCGGAGCGTCATGGCGCGCTCCTCCGCACGCAGGGCCGAATGGACACTGCCGACCACCAGATCCAGCTCAGCGAGCAGATCCGGATCCTGGTCGAGCGAGCCGTCCTCGTTGATGTCGACCTCGATCCCGGTGAGGAGGCGAAACGGGCTGAGCTCGGCATTCAGCGCCGCAATCTCGTCGAGCTGCGCACGCAGCCGTTCCGGCGAAAGCCCGTTCGCCACGGTGAGGCGCGGCGAGTGGTCGGTGATCACGAGGTACGCGTGCCCGAGCTCGATCGCCGCCTCCGCCATCTCACGGATGCTGGCGCCTCCATCGGAGGCCTCGGTATGGGCGTGACAATCGCCACGCAGTGCATCTCGCAGCTCGGCGGCCCCGTCGGCCAGCGGCCTTCCTTCGGTGGACTCGAGGCGGCGAAGGTAGACCGGCTCCTCGCCGCGCAGGCTCTCAAGGATCGTTCGCTCGGTGACCTCGCCAAGGCCCGGTAGCTCCCGCAGCGCACCGTTGGCAGCACGCTTCGCGACCTCTTCCGCGCCGACCCGAGCCAGGGTCGCCGACGCGCTGCGGAACGCCCGCACCCGATAGCCAGGCTCCTGGGCAGCCTCGAGCAGGAACGCGATTCGCTTCAGGTCGGCGATCGGGTCACGCGGTGGCGGCATTGGGCTGACCGTAGCGTGCGGGAGCCTGCACTGGCATCATTTGACCCGTAGCGCGGGTCAAGCCTCGGCGGAGCTCCGAAAATGAGCTGGCTCCGCGGCGACATGACCCGCGGGCTGAGCAGATCGCAACCGAGCTGCGTTCCACCCCGCGTTGACCCGTGGGGCGGTCACGCGTTGAGCGGGTCAACACGCACGGTTGTCACGGAATGCTCAGGATCCGGGCCGGGTTGTCAATCGTCATCTGGCGAATCTCGCCCTCCCCCACCGCGGCGGTGCGCAGGGTCGGCAGGAAATGCTGCTGGAGGTAGACGTAGCCGAACCCGCCGTTTGCCTTGAGCTGCTTGTTGTGGCACACGTCCTGGCTGAGGAGCATCTGCTCCGCGAACCCACGCTCCAGCAGCTCGACCATCGTCTCGACCAGCCGCGGCTCGAGCGCCTCCTCGATGGCGAACCGATGCCCCAGGAAGTCGAATTGCAGGTTCGCGCCGGCTGCGAGCACCTCCAAGTAGAAGTCGAGGTTGTGATACGAATCGGCGTGACCGATGACGACGCGCGCCGGATCGACGCCCTCCTCGGTGAAGATTCGAAGCTGGGCAAGCCCGACCGCCGATTGCACGCCGTGCGTCGTGATCGCCATCCCGGTCTGCTTCGCGGCCCGGGCGGCAGCGCGGTGCACCCGCTCCTCGCGCGCGCTGACCCACGGCTTATCGGTCCCGATCTCACCGATGATCCCCGGCCGGATCCCGCTCTGCGCAACCCCTTCCTCCAGCTCGCGCACCATCTCCCCCGCCAGGTCGTCGACGCTGCGGCGGTCGATGAGCGCCTCGGCCGGGTAGTAAGCCTCCCGATACCAGCCGGTGCCCATCACGATGTTCACGCCCGAGGCGCTGGCCAGCCGGCGCAGCCGATCCGGATCGCGTCCGACCCCCGGCGGCGTGAGGTCGACCAGCGTTCCGCCACCGCGACGACGAAAATCGCGCAGCTCCTCGATGATCAGATCGTCGTCGGGGGTGAGCTCCCAGTAGTCCCACCGATTGGCGATATGCCACAGGCTGATGCCGGTGTGCTCGTGCGGGAGCGTGAAGCCGAGCTTATCGGGCGGGATCGGTCCGGAAACGGTCATGACGCGCGGCGCCATTGGGGCCCTCCTCGCGGTGTGGTGACGCGTCGGTCGGTGGATCGCCTGGCCGCCGGCGCATCGGTCTGGAATGGATGCACCCATCTTGCCATGGCCGCGCCGCCGGCGGTCCATACCGCTGG
>Ga0136633_1000142_pt1 | contig 52226 bp, 28 predicted proteins | sample AntDrymeUQ832206_2_FD_105494 | JGI IMG/M metagenome (GOLD analysis project Ga0136633, IMG submission 105494) | Polar desert sand microbial communities from Dry Valleys, Antarctica - metaG UQ83 (22.06) | ecosystem: Environmental > Terrestrial > Soil > Desert | place: Antarctica: Dry Valley... | reverse complement strand
CTGCAACAAGGGCCCGTACATCGTGTTCTTCGAGTGGGACGAATCGGACATCACTCCGGAAGCGTCGACGATCCTCAACAATGCGGTGTCGGCTTATGCCAACTGCGGCAGCGCCGCGGTCATGCTGGCCGGCCACGCGGACCGTTCGGGTTCGAACCAGTACAACGTCGGCCTCTCGCAGCGCCGTGCGGACGCGGTTCGTTCCTACATGACGGCTCGCGGGGTTCCGGACACCCGGATCGCGACCGAAGCGTTCGGCGAAACCATGCCGCGGGTTCCGACCGCGGACGGCGTGCGCGAGCTCCAGAACCGTCGGGTGGAAATCACCTACGGTCCGGGCTCAGGCATGTAAGCCAGAGCGAAAGCTTTGCGGAAAACGATTGGGGGGCCGGAGAAATCCGGCCCCTTTTTCGTTGGTATGCAGATCGCCAAACGGAGACCGCCATGATCGTTCGACTTGCTGTCGTATTCACCCCCGCAATCGCCCTTGTCGCCCTGGCCGGATGCAGCACCGTCGCCGCCATGCCCGACCGCCGGCTCGGCAGCGCGGTTCTCATGCGGTCCACTGGCCAGCCGGCCGGCACCGCCCAGATAGTCCAGGTCGGCGACACCGTGACACTGGCAGTTGGACTAAGCGGCCTGTCCGCGGGGGTGCATGGCATTCACCTGCATACTATCGGGGCGTGCAACGGCCCCGACTTCGCGTCCGCCGGGGGCCATCTCAACCCACTGGGAAAACGGCACGGCGCCCTTGCGGCCGGCGGCAAGCACGCCGGCGATCTGCCCAATGTGACGATCCAGCCCGGCGGCGGCGGGGCGTTGACCGCCGACCTCAGCGGGACGCCCGCCGAAGTCAGCGCATGGCTATTCGATAGCGACGGAACCGCAATCGTGGTCCACGCCGCTCCCGACGATTACAGGACCGATCCCACCGGCAATGCCGGGGCGCGGGTCGCGTGCGGAGTGATCAGGCCGACCTGATCACTCCCTCGCCCGCCGCTTCCGCCCGCGCCAGCAACGTACGGCCCGCCGCCGGAACCAGCCGGATCGCGGCAACCAGGCAAGCGAGACCGATCGGCACCACCCACAGCGTCGAACGAACGCCCAATGAAATGTCGCCGCCGTTGGCCGCCGAAATCCATCCGGCCATGAACGGACCCAGCGCCAGCCCGACGAGGGTGGTCGCGAGGAAGAACGTCGCGGTCGCGACCCCGCGCATCCGCGGCAGCACGAGCGACTGGCTGGTCGCCGCCGCCGCGCCCAGTGCGCTGGCGGCGAGGAATTGGCCGAGCGCCGCGCAGACATAGAATACCGCCACGTCTTCGGTGGTGAATGTGAGCCAGATGATCGGAGCCGGCGCCAGCAGACCGAACGCGACGACAAACAGCCGGCCGGCGGGGTTTCGCGTATAGAGCCAATCGGCCGTCCGCCCGCCGATGATCACCCCCAGAAAGCCCGCGACCGCCGCGGGTGCGCCGAGCAGGAAGCCGATTTCCGCCGCCGAGATCTCAAATCGCACTTGGCCGTAGGGCGCCGCGAAGAACGAGGCCGCGTAGGACACGAACGACACTGAGCCGTAGCCGAGGATCGTGGTCAGGAACGCCGGCGAGCCCCAGGTCAGCCGGAAAGTCGGCAAATCTCGCGCGCGTTGGCCATTCGCCCAGCTGAATACCGCGTAGTAGCCCACGCCGAGGAACAGCCACTGGTCGGACACCGAGGCAACGAACGTCCCGGTGCCGGCGGGGACCCAGCGAGTCAGCATTACAGCTGCCATCGCGAAGAATGCCGCACCCGCGAGATTGACCAGCACAGCGCCGACTCCGCGCCGCATCGCCCCGATCAGGGTGAATGGCGGGATGATCTGGACAAGTTCGTCGAAGAATCCGCTGAACGGCGCGGGATCCTTGGGGGTGACGATGCCGTCCATCGCGCCCCGCACCGGTTCGCGCAGGGTCAGGACCCAGGCGGCCAGCAACAATCCGGGCAGCCCGACACTGACGAACGCGGCCTGCCAGCCGACCAGGCCGAGCGGTCCGCCACCCGGATAGGCGGCGTTCCAGTTGTCCTTGATCAGCCCGCCGATCAGCAGCGAAACCCCGCCGCCGACGTAGAGCCCCGATGAATACACCGCGAGCGCGGTGGCGCGCAGCCGGGCGGGAAACCAGTCGGAGATCAGCGAGTAGGCCGATGGCCCGGCGGTCGCCTCGCCCACCCCGACTCCGATGCGCGCGCCCGTCAGCACGCCCGAATTGCGGGCGAATCCAGACACCGCGGTCATCAGCGACCACAGCGCCAGTCCGGCGCTCATCAACCGCACGCGGTGCCAGCTGTCGGCGAGCTTGCCCAGCGGGATGCCGAACAGGGCGTAGAAGATCGCGAACGCCGTCCCGTAGAGAAAGCCGAGGTACGCGTCGTCGACCTTGAGGTCGGCCTTGATGTCGTTGGCTAGGATCGAAAGTATCTGCCGGTCGACGAAATTCAGCACGTAAACCAGCACTAGCACGCTGAGCGCATACCAGCTGTAAGGGGGCACCCGGTCATCGGTGGCGGCAACCGGGGCGACCCCGTTAGGCTCGGACAAATGCGTTCTCCCAGGTCGCCGGTCAGCCGCCGGCGTAAGCCACCCTATCGGTCAAACCCGCTTCCGCGAAGCCCTTTTGCCGCAACCGGCAACTGTCGCATATCCCGCACGCGCGGCCGCCGGCCTGGGGATCGTAGCATGACCACGACAGGCCCGAATCGAGCCCCAGCCGCGCCGCCTCGCGCGCGATATCGGCCTTGGTCATGTGCTGCAGCGGGGCGTGGATCGCCAACGGCCGCCCCTCCACCCCTTCGCGAGTGCCGAGCCGGGCGGTCCCCGCGAAGCTGGCGATGAATTCGGGGCGGCAATCGGGATAGCCTGAATAGTCGAGCGCGTTGACCCCGATGAACAGGTCGTGCGCGCCGCTCGCTTCGGCAAACGCGACCGTGAGCGCCAGGAACACCAGGTTGCGGGCCGGGACATAAGTGACCGGAATTCCGCTGTCCACGCCGCCCTTTGGCACCGCGATATCGGCGGTCAGCGCCGAGCCGCCGAACTGTCGCAAGTCGAGCGGCAGGATCACATGACGCCCGATACCAAGCTCGGCCGCTATCGCCCGCGCCGCATCGATCTCGCAGACGTGGCGCTGCCCATAATCGATCGTCAGCGCCTGAAGCGCAAAACCCCGCTCGCGCGCGAGCCCGGCCGCGACCATCGAATCGAGACCACCCGAAAGCAGGACGACGGCAATTCTCGAACCCGAAACCATCGCCTTGGCGTTAGGCGTTCGGGCGCGGTGCAGCAACCCGAACAGCGGGCCCCCCTCAGCGGCAAGCGCCGACCTTGCGCGCCTCGGCCGAAAAATTGAACGGCAGCCCTCCGGCGATGCCCTGGCTGTCGATCTGCACCAGGCTGGCCGATTCGCGTCGCACGTTTGTGCGGCCAAAGCCGTTGCCGCGGCAGGTGTACTGCACGGTCACCGATTGCGCTCCGTCCTCGACCACGAAGCGGCTGCAGGCGGCATCGCCGTGCTGGAGCTGGATCAACTCGAGGCCCGAGCGCACGCAGACCCGGCGCACTTCCCCGCTGTCGCGTGAGCGCACTTCCCACTGACCGTCATCGAGCGCGCTCAACATCGCCAGCGACGGGGCTTGCGCGGTCGCGGGATCCAGCAATCCGGTGCAATAGAGGCCGACGGCGATCGCGGTGGACCGCAGACCTGCAAGGGCCGTCATTCGCATTCATCAGACTCCGCCGTGCGCCCGCGAATGTTGCCGATAGGCGTGAGCATAGCATACAATCGCGCCATCGATAAAGTGTTCCTGGAGAGCGACGAAACGATGGTCACGGCGGTTTAGTTGCGGATCGCGAAAGACCGCGAACAGAACGCGCAATCGACCACGATCACTCCATCGGCGTCGCGCATGGCCGCGCGCTCGTCTTCCGGAAAGCGGCCGATCACCGCGCGGTAATGTTCATCGGAACAGCGGCACCCGCGCGCGACCGCCGGGCCGGGCTGAACCAGTATCTGGTTTTCTTCGTGAAACAGCCGCCAGACCAGTGCCTCGAGCGACAGCGCGGGATCGAGCAATTCGTCGTGCCGCGTACTTCCCGCGAGCACCGCGACGTGTTCCCACTCGGGGTGGTCGAGCCGTACGTGCAGCCGTTCGCGCCCCTCCTCCCCCTCGGCGAGGTGCTGGACCAGCAGGCCGCCGGCGGCTGTCCCGGTTTTGCCCGATCGAACCGCCACGCGGATCAATGTCGGCACCTGCTCCGACTGGCTGAAATAGGCCTCGCAGGCCTCGGCGAGCGATTCGCCTTCGAGCGGCACGATCCCCTGATAACGCCCGCGCTCGGCAAGGTCGAAGGTGACCGCCAGATAGCCCCGGCCGAACAGCGCGAACAACGACGGGTTGGCCCCGAGCGCAGCCAGCCCGTCGCGATCGAAATCGACGTAGCCGCGCAGCTCGCCGCCGCGCCAGTCGCACACCAGCAGCTTGACGACGCCGCTTTCGGTCTGCGCCTGCATCGTCAACTGGCCGGCGTCGTCCTTGAGCAATCCGCCGATCAGGGTCGCCAGCACCAGTGCCTCGGCGAGCAGATGGGTGATCGCTGGCGGGTAAGAGTGCGCCGCGAGGATTTCGCCCAGCACGCCGTCGAGCCGCACCGCGCGACCGCGCGCGTGACGCGACGGGATCGAGAAGCCGAGCAGGCGGTCGGCGTAAGTTTCGGCGGTCTGGGTCATCGCGGCCCGATATGGGCACTCGTGCTGGATTCAGCTACGCTGAATAGCGGCACCGGCCGGTGCGGCATTCCACGTAAGCCAGCCGGTCACAACCGCCCGAAACACCACAACAGCACCGACTTCTGCGCGTGGACCCGGTTTTCCGCCTCGTCGAACACCACCGACTGGCCGCCTTCGAACACGTCCTCGGTCACTTCCTCGCCGAGATGCGCGGGCAGGCAGTGGAGAAAGCGCGCGTCGGCTTTGGCGCGGGCCATCAGTGCGGCGTTGACCTGGTAGGGCGCCATCGCCGCCAGCTTGTTGTGCGCGTGGTCCTGGCCCATCGAGACCCAGGTGTCGGTCACCACGAAGTCGGCGCCCTCGGCGGCCACGGCGGCATCGCCGGTCAGGGTGACGGTCGCACCGCCCGAACGCGCCCGTTCGACGAACTCCGCTGCCGGCTCGTAGCCTTGGGGGGTGGCGACGCGGACGTTGAACCCCAGCAGGCCCGCCGCTTCGAGGATCGAATTGAGCACGTTGTTGCCGTCGCCCAGCCAAGCAAGCTCAAGGCCCGCGACCGGCTTGTCCTGTTCCTCGATCGTCAGCAGGTCGGCCAGGATCTGGCACGGGTGCGAGCGGTCGGTCAGGCCGTTGATCACGGGCACGGTGGCGTGGCGGGCGAGCTCCTCGGCCTTGGCGTGATCGTCGGTGCGGATCATGATTGCATCGACCATCCGGCTGAGCACGCGCGCGGTGTCGGCCAGCGATTCGCCGCGGCCGAGCTGGAGTGATCCGGCATCCATCACCATCGCCCCGCCGCCGAGCTGGCGCATCGCGATGTCGAAGCTGACCCGTGTGCGGGTCGAGTTCTTCTCGAAGATCATCGCCAACACGTGCCCCGCGAGCGGCGCGTCGGCATCGGGCCGACCTTGCGGCCAATCGCGCCGGGCGGCTTTGCGCGCGTGCGCGTCGGCTAGCATCGCGTGGATCCCCCCGGCCCCCACGTCGCCGAGGTCGAGCAAATGGCGCACGCCTGTCACGCGGCGGCCGGCGGCTGGTAGCTCGCCGCCCCGGCCGAGAGCTTGTCGAAGAATTCGTCGAATTCAGTGTCGCCCGCGACCAGCGGCGGCAGCACGCGCAGCGTGTTGTCGCCCGCCGCCACCGTCAGCAGCTGATGATTGTCGCGCAAGTGGGCGTAGAACGGCCGGCTCTCGTCCTTCATCTTGAGGCCCAGCATCAGCCCTTTGCCGCGTACGCACTCGAACAGTTCAGGATAGTTGCCGATAAACTGTTCGAGCCGGCCGCGCAGCCGCTCGCCCTTCTCGCGCACCTCGGCGAGAAATTGTTCGTTGCCGACCGCATCGAGCACCGCGGCGCCCGCCGCCATCGCCAGCGGGTTGCCGCCATAGGTCGATCCGTGCGCGCCGATCACCATCCCGCGCGCGGCCTTTTCGGTCGCCAGGCATGCGCCCAACGGGAAGCCGCCGCCGATGCCCTTGGCGGTGGCGAGAATGTCGGGCGCGATGCCGTAGTGCTCATGCGCGTACATCCGCCCGGTGCGCGCGACGCCGCACTGGACCTCATCGAGCACCAGCATCAGATCATGCTCGTCGGCGAGCTGGCGCAAGCCGCGCATGAACGCGTCGGACGCCGGGCGGACCCCGCCCTCGCCCTGGATCGGCTCGACCAGGAAGCCCGCGGTGTTGGGCCCCATCAGCGCCTTGGCGCTGTCGAGATCGTCGAATTCGGCGTACTTGAACCCGGCCAAGAGGGGGTGGAACCCCTTGTGCATCTTGTCCTGATTGCTGGCGCTGATCGTCGCCATGGTGCGCCCGTGGAACGCATTCTTGAAGGTGATCAGTTCGAACTTGTCGTCGTTGCCGGCGTGCTGGTGATAGGCCCGCGCGGTCTTGATCGCGCACTCGACCGCCTCGGCGCCCGAGTTGGTGAAGAACACCGTCTCGGCGAAAGTCAGATCGACCAGGCGCTGCGCCAAGGCCTCGCCTTGCGGGCTGCCGTAGAGGTTGGAGACGTGCATCAGCGTTTCGGCCTGGCGCTGGATCGCGCCGATCAGGCCGGCATGGCTGTGTCCCAGCAGGTTGACCGCGATGCCGCTGGCGAAATCGAGGTAGCGGGTGCCGTTTTCATCGATCAGGTGACAGTGTTCGCCGCGCACCGGGCGGACGCCGGACCGCGGATAGACGGGCATGAGCGGAGTAATCGACATCGAGGCAGGTCCTTCAACGAAAGCGCAAAGCTGAGAAACGACAAATGGCGGCCTCGAAAGGCCGCCATTCGCACCGTTTAAGGTTGGGCGCCCTCCCGGCCGAATGACCGGGAAACCGCCGACGGATCAGCCCTGGACGGGCACCAGGTTGACCGCCGAGTGCTTGCCTCGTCGATCGACCTCGAGATCGAATTCGTACTTCTCGCCTTCATTGAGCGCGCTCAGCCCCGAACGCTCGACGGCGCTGATGTGGACGAACGCATCGGGCTGGCCATCGTCGCGGACGAGGAAGCCGAAGCCCTTCATCGAATTGAAGAACTTGACCGTGCCGGTCGCCTTCTCGCCGGTCAGCTCGCGCCGCGGCGCTTCCGCACCGGCGCCGCCGCCAAAGCCGCCGCGATCACCGCGATCGCCGCCACGTTCGGGGCGATCGCCGCGGTCGCCGCCCGAATCCTGCACCGGAACCACGTCGCCGACGATCTGGAGATCCTGCGCCGAGACCTTGCCCCCGCGGTCGACCAGGTTGAACGCCAGCTCCTGACCTTCGCCAAGGCCGGCAAGCCCGGCGCGCTCAACCGCGCTGATGTGCACGAACACATCCTCGCCGCCACCTTCCTGCGCGATGAAGCCGAAGCCCTTTTGCCCGTTGAAGAACTTGACGATGCCCTTGCCGGTGCCGACGACCTGCGGGGGCATGCGGTTGAACCCGCCGCCGCCTGCCGCTCCGCCGCCGCCCGCGCCGCCGCCCGGACGCGCACCGCTGAAGCCGCCGCCACGGTTGCCGCCGCCGAAGCCGCCACCCCCGCCGCCGCTATATCCGCCGCTGCCGCCGCCGCCGCCGAACCCGCCACGGTCGCCGCCACCGAAGTTGCCGCCGCCGCCGCTGCCGCTGCCGCCGAACGGATCGAAACCGCCTTCTTCACCGAATCCGTCGCGCTTGTCCTTGCCGCCGCGACGCTTCCCTCTGTCGTAACCCATAACCTACTTCGTACCTTCGTATTCGACGCCGCCCGGTCGCCAGGTTCCCGAGTTGCGCGGGCGGTGCGCACCGGGACGAAACGGGCGGCGTTAAGACGCCCGCATCGGTGATTTAGCCGCGGTTCATAGCGCAAGACCCCGGCCGTTGCGAACGATTTAACGCGAGCAGCGAGTCGTGCGTGCGACTGTGGCATTTGCGCCCATGCCGGGACTTGTCAGGGTCCATGGCGCGCGGCAAGACCAAGGCATGAATCAGTTCCGCCGCCTGTCCGCCACGATGCTCGCCAGCCCGCAGATCGGCCTTGGCGATATCGCCGAGGCCAAGGCGCTAGGCGTGACGTTGATCGTCAACAACCGGCCCGAGGGCGAAAGCAACGATCAGGCGCCCGGTCCCGAGATCGAGGCCGCTGCGCGCGCGGCGGGGATGGGATATCTGGCAATTCCGGTAACTCACTCCGGTTTCAGCCATCCGCAGGTCGCCGCCCTAGCCGAGGTGCTGGAGCGGACCGAGGGCCCGGTGCTCGGCTATTGCCGCTCGGGCACCCGGTCGACGCTGCTGTGGGCGCTCGCCCGGGCCAGCCTGGGCGAGGAACCCGACGCGCTTGCCGCCGCCGCAGCGCAGGCGGGATACGACCTCGGCCCAGTACGCGCGGCGGTCGACGCGCTCGCGGCCCAGGCGCGATCCGCCTAGTCGCGGTAGTCGAGCGGCGGCTTGCGGTCGCCGAGCAGCGAGCGATAGACGTAACCCTCGCCGCGCGAGGCATCGAACTCGGCCCGCGCCGCGGTACGCAGCGCCGGGTCGGTGAACAGCTGGATCGCCGCCAGGGTCATCGCCTTGGCTGCCAGCTGCGCGCCCTTGAACCCGAGCGAGGCGCCGCTGGCCGCGGCCGACTGCCACGAATGCGCCGGCGTGCCGGGCGCCCAGGTGGCGGTGTTGAGCCCGACCGTCGGGGTCGCCCACGACACGTCGCCGACGTCGGTCGAGCCATAACCGAGCGACTTGCCATAGGGCTGGATTTCGCCTGCCGAAGCGACCGGCTTCGGCTGCGCGAGCGTCTTGCCGATCTCGGTCGCGAAGGCGGTTTCCTCGGGCGTCAGGCTCAGCCCGCCAAGCTGGCGCAGCTTGCCGTCCATCATCCGCGCGAGAGTCTCGTTGACGAGCAGCGGGTTGTTGCCGTGGATCACCTCCCAGGTCACCTCGGTGCCGGTGCCCATCGCCGCCCCTTTCGCCGCGGCTTCGAGCCGGGTCCACATCGCCTCGACCTCGTCGGTGCGCGAATGGCGGACGTAGTAAAACGACTCGGCGGCGTCGGGCACGACGTTGGGCGCGCTGCCGCCCTCGGTGATCACATAGTGGATGCGCGAATCCATCGTCGTGTGTTCGCGCATCATGTTGACCATCATGTTCATCGCCTCGACTCCGTCGAGCGCGCTGCGGCCCTGCGCAGGCGCGCCGGCGGCGTGCGCCGCCTTGCCGGTGAAGCGGAACTTGGCCGAGCGGTTGGCGAGGCTGGTCTGCGCCGCGGCGCTGTTCTCCGACCCCGGATGCCAGTGAAGCGCGAAGTCGATGTCCTTGAACAGCCCTTCGCGCACCATGTAGACTTTACCCGAGCCGCCTTCTTCGGCGGGAGTGCCGTAGAAGCGGATGCGCCCGGGCGTACCGCTCGCTTCGAGCCAGCGCTTGATCGCGATCGCCGCGGTGACGGAGCCCGCGCCGAACAGATTGTGCCCGCAGGCGTGCGCGGCGGTCTTGCCTTCAACCGGATCGCGCACTGGCACCGCATCCTGACTGATTCCCGGCAGGGCGTCGAATTCGCCGAGCACGCCGATTACCGGCCCCCCGCTGCCCCATTCGGCGGTGAACGCGGTGGGAATGCCGGCGACTCCCCTGGTCACCTTGAACCCGGCCTTCGCCAGTTCCGCCGCGAGCAACGCGCTCGACTTGTCCTCCTTGTAACCGAGCTCGGCCCATTCCCAGATCTGCCGCGCGACCCGCGCGGTGTCGGCCTCGCGGGCATCGACCAGCGCGATTGGATCGGGCGCCTGAGCAGCGGAGGGCGCAGCGGGCAGCAGGAGGAGGGCGGCCGAAAAACCGGCAAGGCGATGCAACATCGGTGAAATCTCCTCGTTGCCGGCAACCTAGGGTCCAAACGCATCGTGCCGCAAGCCCGCTTGGCGCGCGCGCCACGCTGTGGCACTCGCCGGGTGTGATTAGCCAGATGATCCAGTTCGGCGCTTCGCTCTCGGCCATCCTCGCGCTCGCCTGGATCGCGCTCAAGCTGGGCCTCGGCGGCGACACGCGTATCGAGGGCGAAGCGCACTTGCGCGAGCTGGCGGACGAGGCCCTGTGCGGGTTCGAGCCGGTGGAGATCGCGATCGACCGCGCGGGCCACGCCGCTCTGGTGCGCGATAGCGAGGGCCGCGTGATATTGCTGCGGCGCCACGGGACGCACTTCGCCAGCCGCCTGCTCGATGGACACGCCCACGCGCGGCTCGACCGCCAGTTCCTGGTGGTCGGCACAAGTGACAGACGCTTCGGCGAGATCGCGCTCGATCTCGGCGACCAAGCCGCGGCTTGGGCTTCCAGCCTCAGACGGCTATAGGGCCGGCCGGATGCCCGATTTCTCGCCTGTCGATTATGCCGTGCCCGGCTTCGTGCTGCTGGTCTTGATCGAGATGGTCTGGGCGCGCCGGCTGCGGCGCGACGCTTACGAGCCGCGCGACACGCTCACCAGCCTGGCGTTCGGGCTCGGCAGCACGATCGCCGGGTTGCTGACCGGCGGCGCGTTTCTCGCGCTGTTCCTGTGGACCTGGCAGTTCTGCCTGTTCGACATCGGCTGGCAGTGGTGGGCGTGGGGCCTATGCTTCGTGCTCGACGATCTTGCCTATTACTGGATCCACCGCTTCGGCCACCGCGTGCGCTGGTTCTGGGCGAGCCATGTGAACCACCATTCGAGCCAGCACTACAACCTCTCCACCGCCTTGCGGCAGACCTGGACCGGGTTTCTGACGCTCGGCTTCGCGTTCAAGCTGCCGCTGGTGCTGGCGGGCTTCCACCCGGTGATGATCGCGGTCTGCGGCGGGTTCAACCTGATCTACCAGTTCTGGATCCACACCGAGGCGATCGGGCGGATGCCGCGCTGGTTCGAGGCGGTGATGAACACGCCCTCCCACCACCGCGTCCACCACGCCACCAACCCGCGCTATCTCGACCGCAACTATGCCGGCGTGTTCATCGTGTGGGACAAGCTGTTCGGCAGCTTCGAGGAGGAACGGCCCGACCAGGAACGCATCCGTTACGGTATCGTTCGCCAGCTCGGCACGTTCAGCCTGCTCTACTCGGTATTCCACGAATGGCTCGGCATCGCGCAGGACGTGCGGGCCGCTCCGTGGAAGCACAAGCTGTCGTATCTGTGGCGCGAGCCCGGCTGGACCCACAACGGCAGCCGCGAGACCAGCCGCATGATCCGCGCGCGCTGGGAGGCCCGCCGAGCACCGGTTGCGGCTCAAAACGCGATTGCGGAGCCGCGCGAGGCCGCTTAACCGTTTTCGTGGCGCTATCGCCCTTCGGGCTGCTTGGGCGCGTTTTTAGCGGCGCTATCGCCCTTTGGGCTGCTTGAGCGCGGGAGAGCTTGCGGCGATGGATACATTCGACGTGGTCGTCATCGGCGGCGGCAGCGCGGGCAGCGCGGTCGCCGGGCGGCTGGCGCAGGCCGGCAAGACCGTGTGCCTGCTCGAGGCCGGCGGGCGCAACGACACGCTGCGGGTTAAGACCCCCGGCTTCATGCCGTTCATTCCCGATGCCTCGAACTACCGCTTCGAAACCGTGCCGCAGAAGGGGCTCAAGGGCCGCACCGGCTACCAGCCGCGCGGGCGCGGGCTCGGCGGGTCCTCGGCGATCAACGCGATGGTCTATATCCGCGGTAACGCGTGGGACTACGACAACTGGGCCGCGCTCGGCTGCACCGGGTGGGCCTACGACGACGTGCTGCCCTATTTCAAACGCGCCGAGCACAACGAGCGCGGATCGGATGAATTTCACGGTACGGATGGCCCGCTCAACGTCTGCGACCAGACGGCGGTAAACCCCGGTAGCCGGACGTTCGTCGAGGCCGCGGCGCAACTCCAGCTGGCGCGAAACGCGGACTTCAACGGCGCAAAGCAGGACGGCTTCGGGCTTTACCAGGTGACCCAGAAAGGCGGCGAACGGTGGTCGGCCGCGCGTGCCTATGTCGAGCCGCTGCGCGGCAACCCCAATCTCGACGTGCGCATCGGGGTCACAGTCAAGCGGCTGGAGATTGCCGCGGGACGCGTGACCGGCGCAACCTACCTCGTCGGCGGCAAGGAACGCACGGTCCACGCGCGCGGCGGTGTGGTGCTGTCGGCGGGCGCGTTCGGCAGTCCACAAATCCTGATGCTGTCGGGCATCGGTCCCGCCGGTCACCTCTACGAGCACGGAATCGAGATCGTCCAGGATCGGGCCGCGGTGGGCGCTGATTTACAGGACCATATCGACTACGTTTCGAGCTGGGAGACCGCGAGCAAGGACTTCTTCGGCGACAGCCTCGCGGGCACCTGGCGGATGATCAAGGCGATGGTCGAGCATCGCCGCCGCCGCACCGGGATCATGACCACCTGCTTTGCCGAGGCCGGCGGCTTTTGGACCGTTATGCCGGATGCGCCCGCGCCCGACATCCAGTGGCACTTCGTGCCGGCGATGCTCGAAGACCACGGCCGCACCAAAGTGAAGGGCCATGGTTTCTCGCTCCACGCCTGCGTGCTGCGCCCGGAAAGCCGCGGCACGGTGCGGCTGGCGAACGCCGATCCGCGCGCCGCCCCGGCCATCGACCCCGACTTCCTCGCCGATGAGCGCGACATGGCGGTCTTGCGCGCGGGCGTCCGGTTGTCGCACCGCATTGCCGCGGCGCCCGCGCTGGCGGACTATGCGCCGCAGGACCGCTACCCGATCGACCTTGCCGACGACGCCGCGCTCGACGACCTCATCCGCAGCCGCGCGGACACCGTCTACCACCCGGTCGGCACCTGCCGCATGGGCGCCGACGCGGCGAGCGTGGTCGATCCCACGCTGAAGGCACGGGGCATCGACGGGCTGTGGGTGGCCGACGCCTCGATCATGCCGCGGCTGGTCAGCGGCAACACCAACGCGCCGAGCATCATGATCGGCGAACGCTGCGCCGATTTCGTGAAAGCCGCGCTGAGTTGACGTAGATGATCCATTTCCATCGTCACCCCCGCGAAAGCGGGGGCCCATCTCCTGTCCGTCCCTCCAGGCTCAACTGCCGGAGATGGATCCCCGCCTGCGGGGGGATGACGAGATAGACGTTCCCCCTTTGGTACGATCCGCTGCCTAGCTTGCGCGACCGGGCGCGAGCGCTCCGGCGCGATGCGCTGACGGTGTGGATCGCCGCGCGCGACCCGCGCACGCCGCTGATGGCAAAACTGCTCGCCGCGGCGGTGGCGGCCTATGCCTACAGCCCGATCGATCTGATTCCTGACTTCATCCCGGTGCTGGGCCTGCTCGACGATCTGGTGATCGTGCCGCTGGGCATCTGGGCGGTGATCAAACTGATCCCCCCGCCGCTGATCGCTGAATTCCGCGCCGAAGCCACCGAAGTCGCCAACCGCCCCGTATCGCGCAAAGCAGCGGCCGTAATCGTTGGCGTGTGGCTTGCCAGCATCGCGTTGACCGCCTGGTTCCTCCTGTAATCGTAGCGCCGAAACGGGCTGCGACCAGCAGCCTGCAAGCGCGAACGCGCGCCCGCAGCCGCTCCGGAGCGAAGCGGAGGAAACAGCGGCGAGGACGAGAGCGCGGAGGCGCTCTCGAAAAGAAAAAAGGGGCCGGAAGCGGTTGGCTTCCGGCCCTTCAAAGGCGGTGTTCGCAGGAGGAACATCGGCTGGCGGAACCGGGCAGATCGAGGAGAGGCGTCTCCCGATCCCGCCAATCTGGTGATCACATGTTGTAGGCGCGCTCCCCGTGTTCGCGGATATCGAGGCCTTCGGTCTCGACTTCGGCGCTGGGGCGCAGCCCGATGGTGTATTTGAGAGCCAAGAACAGCGCCGCCGAGACCACGCCGGTCCACAGCACGGTCACGCCGACCGCCCAGACCTGGGTCATGACCTGGCCGGCCAGATCGTATTCGCCGGCCGTGGCGACGGGCGCGGTGTAGTCGATCCAGCCCTGGCCGCCGAGCGACGGGGCGGCGACCACACCGGTCCCGATCGCGCCGATGATGCCGCCGACCGCGTGGACGCCGAACACGTCGAGGCTGTCGTCGTAGCCGAGCTTGTTCTTAACCGTGGTCACGAACACGAAGCACACCCCGCTGGCCAGCGCGCCGAGGAGGATCGCGGTGCCAGGGTGAGCGAAGCCCGCCGCCGGAGTGATCGCCACCAGGCCGGCGACGACCCCGGTCGCCGCGCCGAGCAGCGAGGGCCGCTTGTGCACGATCTGCTCGATAATCGCCCAGGTGGCCCCCGCCGCCGCCGTGGCGGTCAGCGTGTTGATGAAGGCCAGCGCGCCGAAGGCGTTGGCTTCCAGCCCCGAACCGGCGTTGAACCCGAACCAGCCGATCCACAGCAAGGAGGCCCCGATCATCGTCATCACCAGGCTGTGCGGCGGCATCGGTTCGCTCTTGTAGCCGATCCGCGGGCCGACGATCAGGCAGCCGACCAGCCCGGCGATCCCGGCGTTGATATGCACCACGGTGCCGCCGGCGAAATCGAGCGCGCCCCAGCCCCACAGCAGGCCCATGTCGGTCGGCGCCGCGTGAAGGAAGTCGGGACCGGCCCAGTACCAGACCATGTGCGCGATCGGGAAATAGGCCAGCGTCAGCCACGCAACCACGAACAGGATCAACGGAGTGAACCTGATCCGCTCGGCGAACGCCCCGACGATCAGCGCCGGGGTGATGCAGGCGAAGGTCATCTGGAAGATCACGAACACGTATTCGGGCAAGTAAACTCCGTTGGAGAAGGTCGCCGCGAAAGTCGTTGGGTCGACCCCGGCGAGGAACGCCTTGTCGAGCCCGCCGACAAGCGAGGGCCAGGGACTGCCGGTTGAGGTGAAGGTCATCGAATACCCCCAGCCGAACCACACCAGCGCCGCGACGCAGACGATCGTCAGCACCTGCATCAGCACCGAGAGCATGTTCTTCGCGCGCACCAAGCCGCCGTAGAACAGCGCCAGCGCGGGCACCGACATCATCAGCACCAGCGCCGACGACACCAGCATCCACGCGACGTCACCCTTGTCGACCATCTCGGCGGTCGGGACGAATGGCGCGGCGGCGGCGGCCGGAGCAATCGCCACCGCGGTGTCCTGGGCAAAGGCGGCGGTTGCTGCGAGCAGCGAACCGGCCGTGGCCAATACGCCGGTAACGAATTTGCGGATCATCTGGTTACCCCTCATGCGTCAGAGCGCGGTATCGCCGGTCTCGCCGGTGCGGATGCGGGTGGCGGATGCCAGATCGAGCACGAAAATCTTGCCGTCGCCGATCGCTTCGGTGCGGGCGACCGCCTGGATAGTTTCGACCACCAGCGCTGCGAGCGCATCGCTGGCGGCGATCTCGATCTTCACCTTGGGCAGCATGTTGGTCGAATATTCCGCGCCGCGGTATATCTCGGTCTGGCCTTTCTGCCGGCCGAAGCCCTTGACCTCGGTCACGGTCATCCCCGCGACCCCGATCCCCGAGAGCGCTTCGCGCACCTCATCGAGCTTGAACGGCTTGATCACGGCGATGATGAATTTCATCGAGCCCCCTTTGCTGCCACGGCGAACCGCCTTCGGCTTCGCACATGCAGCAAAACTCATGCCAATCGGTCCCCGAGAACTTTGCTTGGGCAGAAAGACAGATAATCAAGAAGACTGCGCCCGAATTTTGGGCATTCGCCTAAGTTATGAGCACTTCTAGGCGGGCCCATACAGGCAGATGATCGGAAGCCGCCGCCGCCAGGGCGCTGTGGTGCACGCCGGTCGCCAGGACCGTCCAGTCGCTCGATGCGACGATGCGGTCGAGCCGGGCGACCGGCTGGCGGCTGGGGAAGCTGCGGCCGGGGGCCAGCATCTGCCATCCCTCGGCGAATTCGCGCATCGCGCCGTTGCCCGCGCCCCACTGGTTGAAATCGCCCATAAGGACCGCAGGGCACGGGTGCTGGCACGCTGCGACATGACTGAGGATCGCGCGCACCTGGTCGCGGCGGCGCAGTCCCGACAGGTCGAGGTGCATGCCGACGATCCGTACGCGGGTGCCATCGACCGCGAAGTCGCCGCGGACCGCGCCGCGCGGCTCGAGCATCGGCAGCGCGACCGCCTGCGCTTCGAGCGGTTCGAACCCCCGGCGCACCAGCAGCGCGTTGCCGTGCCAGCCGAGGCTCGTCGCGCGCCGCGCCACCGGCAACGCGCGCCACGGGGTCTCCTCGAGCGCCGCGCGGTCGATCACGCTGTCGCGGGTGCCGAAGCGCCGGTCGCATTCCTGCAAGGCGATCACGTCGGCGTCCATCTCGCGCAGCACCGCCAGCACGCGATCGGGATCGCGCTTGCCATCGGTCCCCACGGCCTTGTGGATGTTGTAACTGGCGAAGGTCAGCTGCACGTGGGAGCGGTAACGCGGCTCAGCCGCGAACGGTCCCAGCTTCTCCGGCTCCAGCTTCCCCGGCGATATAGCGGTCGGTCGGGCGGGTCGGCAGGCCGTCGATGCTGCGGGTGCGCCCGGCCATCTTGGCCTCCCACTTCGCCGGATCGGCCTGCGCGTGGTACTTGACCAGCGTCGGGCGGTCTTTTTCATAGTCCATCAGCGGCACGCCCCAGCCGCAGCTCGTCTGCACGCTCTCGACCGCGATGTCGAAAATCTGGCGCGTGCCCGGCAGCATGGCGAAATGCGCCGCAAGCTCCGCCCACTCGGCATCCATCGGCAGCACCGGTTTGCCGTGGCCGTAAATTCGCAGGATCAGCGCCGGCTGGCGGAAATTGCACACCATCAGCGTGATCCGGCCGTCGGCGATGAGGTGCGCGTTCGTCTCGTTGCCCGATCCGCCGAGGTCGAGATAGGCGACCCGCGTGGGAGAGAGCACCTGCAATGTATCGTCGAGCCCCTTGGGGCTGAGGTTGATCCGCGCGCCTTCGGCCGCGGTGGCGACGAACCACACCGGCTGCGCTTCGATCATCGCGATGTGCTCGGGAGTGAGCGTGTCGGTGAAGTCGGCCATCAGCGCATCAAGCCTCCGATAAGGTTGCGCACGAAGCGCCCGATGTAGGGGCCCGCCAGATCGGTGGCGATCGAGCCGGCGGCCGAGCTCGCCGCGGTCTTCATCGGATTGGCGCGGGATTTCCGGCCGAGCACCGCGCCCGCCGCGATCGACGCGCCTGAGCCAAGCGCCGCGCCGGCCGCGCGCTTCATCGCCTTGCCCCAGATGTCGGGACTCTTGCGCTCGCGCCTTGCGACTGCCTCCTGGCCCTGTTGAGCCACTTCTTCACCCGTCTCGACCGCATCCTGAACCTTCTGATCAAGCACTTCCTCGGCGCTTTCGCGGTCGACGCGCACCTCGTACTTGCCCGCGAACGGACTGATCGACTGGATGATCGCACGCTCCTTGGCGTCGAGCGGGCCGAGACGGCTGCGCGGCGGCTTGATCAGGGTGCGCTGGACGATCGACGGCGCGCCGTCCTCCATCAGCGTCGAGACCAGGGCCTCGCCGGTCTTGAGCTCGGTGATCGCGGCCTCGACATCGAGCGCGGGGTTGATGCGGAAAGTTTCTGCCGCGGCGCGGATCGCCCGCTGGTCGCGCGGGGTGAAGGCGCGCAGCGCGTGCTGCACCCGGTTGCCGAGCTGGCCGGCGACTTCCTCTGGAATGTCGATCGGGTTCTGGGTCACGAAGTATACGCCCACGCCTTTGGAACGGATTAGTCGCACGACCTGCTCGATCTTCTCGAGCAGCGCGCCGGGCGCGTCGTCGAACAGCAGGTGCGCCTCGTCGAAGAAGAACACCAGCTTGGGTTTTTCGATATCGCCGACCTCGGGCAGCACCTCGAACAGTTCGGCGAGCAGCCACAGCAGGAACGTGGCGTAGAGCTTGGGGCTCTGCATCAGGCGGTCGGCGGCGAGCACGTTGATCACCCCGCGCCCTTTCTCGTCGGTGCGGATAAAGTCGGCGATCTCGAGCGCCGGCTCGCCGAAGAACATCGCCCCGCCCTGGCTGTCGAGGCTGAGCACCTGCCGCTGGATCGTCCCGACCGAGGGCCTGGTGACGTTGCCGTAGCGTGCCGACAGGTCGCCCGCGTGTTCGCTGGCGTGGGCCAGCATCGCGCGCAGGTCTTCAAGATCGAGCAGCAGCAGTCCCTGCTCGTCGGCGAAGCGGAAGACGATGTCGAGCACGCCTTGCTGGGTGTCGTTGAGATCGAGCAGGCGGCCGAGCAACAGCGGCCCCATCTCCGATACGGTAGTGCGGATCGGGTGGCCCTGCTGGCCGTAAAGGTCCCAGAACACCGCCGGATTATCGGCGTAAACATAGTCCCCCATGCCGAGGTCGCGCGCGCGCTGCTCGAGGCTGGCGGCGTGCTTGAAGGTCGGCGATCCGGGCATCGCGATACCCGCCAGGTCGCCCTTCACGTCGGCCATGAATACCGGCACGCCTTCGGCCGAGAAGCTTTCCGCCAGGCCCTGCAGTGTCACCGTCTTGCCGGTGCCGGTCGCGCCGGCGATCAGCCCGTGGCGGTTGGCGCGCGAGAGCTCCAGGTATTGCTGCTCGCCGTTGTCGGCGAGGCCGATGTAGATCTGGCCCATCGCGCATTGCTCTCCCGCTGGCTGGCGCCCGTCCTGCAAAGCCGCGCGGGTGCGGTCAAGCGCCCTCGACACGAAAGGCCAAGCCGTTAAGGCGAATGCGATGGCGGCACGCCCCCCTTTCGTACTGCTCGACGACGCGCGCGCGGATGGCGCAGCCGACGCGCACCTGTTCGAGAACCCGCGCCAGGTGTTCGTCGCGCGGCGCGCGGACGAAGTCTCGAACGTGCTCGCCGAGGCCGATGCGGCGCGGCGAGATGGCGGGTCGCTGGCGGGGTTCATCGCTTACGAAGCCGGGCTGGCGCTGGAGCCCAGGCTGTCCCCGCGGGCGGATGCGCGGACCGGCGCGGCGGGCCCCCTGGTGTGGCTCGGACTGTTCGACCAGCCGACGATCATCCCCGCCGCCGATGTCGCCGCGTGGCTCGCCGAACGCGGTAGCGGCGCGGCTGCGCTCGGTCCGCTCACGCCGCAGCTTTCGCCCGGCGGCTACGCGGCGGCCTTCGACACGCTGCAAGAGGCGATCCGCGCGGGCGACATCTACCAGGCCAACCTCACCTTCCCGCTGGCGGGCAGCTTTCGCGGCGATCCGCTGGCGCTTTACGCGGCGCTGCGCGGCCAGGCGCGGGCAGGCTATGGCGGGGTGGTGTTCGACGGGAAACACTGGCTGCTCAGCCTCTCGCCCGAGCTGTTCGTCAGCCTGCGGGACGGCGAGGCCAAGGCTAAGCCAATGAAGGGGACACGCGCTCGCGGGCAAACGGCCAAGGAAGACGCGGCGCTCGCACAGGAACTGGCGCACTCGGTCAAGGACAAGGCCGAAAACCTGATGATCGTCGACCTGATGCGCAACGACCTGTCGCGCGTGGCCGAGCCCGGCAGCGTGCGGGTCGAGGCGCCGTTCGCGGTCGAAAGCTACCCCACCGTCCACCAGATGGTCACCACGGTGCGCGCGCGGCTGCTTCCCGAACACGGCGCGATGGACCTGGTGCGCGCGCTGTTCCCCTGCGGCTCGATCACCGGCGCGCCCAAAATCCGCGCGATGGAGCTGGTCGGCGACCTCGAGCGCGACGCGCGCGGGGCTTATTGCGGGGCGATCGGGCGGATCGCCGCCCCAGATGAAACCGGGGGCGGCGACGCCGCATTCAACGTCGCCATCCGCACGCTGCGGCTGACCGAGAGCGAGAACGCGCACGGGACGGCGGTGCTCGGGGTCGGCGCGGCGATCGTCGCCGACAGCGAGATGCTCCCCGAATGGCGCGAGAGCCTGGTCAAGGCCGGGTTCGCCAGCCGCGCCGCGCCCGGCTTCGACCTGATTGAGACGATGCGCTTCGATCCCGCCGAGGGCGTGGCGCTGCTCGAGCTGCATCTGGAACGGATCAAGGCGAGCGCCGCCGAGCTCGGCTTCGCATTCGACCGCCACGTCGCGCGCAACCGCATCCAGGCGCTGTGCTTCGATCTCGATTTTCCGGCGCGCCTGCGGCTGCTTGCCTCGCACCGGGGCGAGATAGCGCTCGAAGCCGCGCCCTTGCCCGCGGCACTGGGCGAGCCGGTTTCATGTATCGCGCTGCCGCTCCCGGTCGATTCGGGCGATTGGCGCTTGCGCCACAAGACCACCGACCGCGATTTCTACGAGTCGGCGCGCGCGGCGGCGCGGGCGGAAGGCGCGGACGAAGCGCTGTTGGTGCGCGACGACGGGCGGGTGACCGAAGGCAGCTTCACCAACCTGTTCGTCGAGCGCGACGGAACGCTGCTGACCCCGCCTCTGGCGCTTGGCCTGCTGCCTGGCGTGCTGCGCCGTTCGCTGATCGACGAAGGCCGCGCGCGTGAAGCGGACCTGACACTCGACGATCTCACCGAGGGGTTTTTCATCGGCAACGCCCTGCGCGGGCTCATCAAGGCCCGCCTCACATGATTCCGATCCTGTTCGAAGACAGCGAAGCGCTGGTGATCGACAAGCCGGCGGGCCTGCCGGTCGACCGGCCGCGCGCGGGAGGGCCTTCGCTGGCGATTCACCTTGCCGACCTGCGGCTGGGCTTCCAGCGCCCGCCCGTCCCGGTCCACCGGCTCGACACTGACACCTCGGGCTGCCTGTTGCTGGCGCGCAATCCCAAAGCGCTGGTCCGCTTTTCGCGCGCGTTCGAGGACCGCATGGTCGAGAAGCGCTATCTCGGCGTACTCGCGGGCGAGCTCGAACAGGATGAAGGCACGATCGCGCTGTCGCTGTCGAAGATCAGCTCGGTGGAGAAAGGCTGGCGGATGATCGCGGCGAAGAAGGGCAAGGAAGCGGTCACTCACTGGCGGCGGCTGGCGGTGATCGATGGCCGCACGCTCGTCGAGTTCCGCCCGGAGACCGGCCGCACGCACCAGATCCGCATCCACGCCGCCGCCGGGCTCGGCGTGCCGCTGGCGGGCGATCCGGTATACGGCGATGGCGGCAGCGGCCCGCGCACGATGCTCCACGCCGCCGGGCTGACGGTCCCGCGCGGAGCCAAGGAGCCGATCGCGGCCACCTCGCCGCTGCCGGCGGATTTTCTCGCCATGGGTTTTGGCGATGGCTGAAGGCGGGGACGAGCTCGACGATGCGCTAGGCCGTGCCCAAGCGGTCGCCAGCGAGAGCTTCATCGCTGCTTCCGGGCCCGGCGGCCAGAACGTCAACAAGGTCGCCACCGCGGTGCAGCTGCGGCTCGACGTCTTTGCGCTGCGCCTGGCGCCCGAAGTATTCGCGCGGCTCAAGACGCTGGCGGGCAGCCGCATGACCGGGGGCGGCGAGATTGTCATCGCCGCGCGTCGCTTCCGCACCCAGGAAGCCAACCGCGCCGACGCGCGCGATCGGCTCGCGGCGCTGATTCGCGAAAGCTTCAACCGCCCCGCTCCACGCGCCAAAAGCCGCCTCAACCGCGTGGGCAAGGAAGCCCGCATCAAAGCCAAGAAGTCGCGCGGGACGATCAAGGCCGGCCGCGGCAAGATCGAGTGGTGACGATATTGCCTATCGCACGTCCTGAGGGGCGGCGAAGCCGCGTCTCCAAGGATTGACTTCGGCGGCCCTTTGCACCAATGGCCGCCCCCGACGGGCGGCGCACGCGTGCCGCCCTTGGTATTTGAGGGCCGCACGCGCCCACCAGCACGAATCAGGAAACCGCCATGGCGAAGCCCGCAACCGTCAAGATCCGGCTGGTCTCGACCGCCGACACCGGCTTCTTCTACGTCACCAAGAAGAACCCGCGCAACCACACCGAGAAGTTCACTTTCCGCAAGTACGATCCGGTTGCGAAAAAGCACGTCGAGTTCAAGGAAGCCAAGATCAAGTGACCCTGAACGCCCGGAACCCCTGGGGTTCACAGGCAGTTCAACGCTCCGCACCTAACGCCGGAGCATGCAGATCTTGAACACACTCCCGAAATTGACCGTCCGCGCCGCAATTGCCGGCGCGCTCGGCATGTCCATCCCTGCCGCTATGCTGGCCCTTGTGGCCGTGCCCGCGACCGCGCAGCCGAGCCAGCTCGACCAGGCGGTCGCCGCGCTGCGCGGCATTTCGACGATGAAGGCGGACTTCACCCAGACCGACCGTAAGAACCAGACGCTGTCGGGCGTGCTGACGTTGAAGCGCCCGGGCCGGATTCGCTTCGAATACGGCAAGAGCGCCAACATGCTTGTCGTGTCGAACGGCAAGTCGCTGTACCTGGTCGATTACGAGGTCAAGCAGGTCCAGCGCTGGCCGATCGGCAATTCACCGCTCGGCGCGTTGCTCGACCCTAACCGCGACGTGAAAAAGTTCGGCCGGCTGATGCCGACCAGCGACCCCAACGTCGTCTCGGTCGAGGTCAAGGACACCAAACATCCCGAATACGGCGTGATCACGCTGATCTTCGTGCGCAATGCAGCCGCCCCCGGCGGGCTGCAGCTGACCAACTGGGTGTCGCTCGATTCGCAGAATGGGCGGACCACCGTGCGGCTGTCGAACCAGCGCTACGGCGTGGTGGTGGCCGACAGCGCTTTCAGTTTTAAGGACCCGAGGAACACGGCTGGTCGCCGCTAGGCCACGTCCCGCCCGCTCGCCGTTCGTTCACTGCGACAAGCTGGGACACGGTGTTCATGGGGCGGAAAGCGTGGCGGCCGTAAACCATATGTCGCGGGACGGTTAGAGGCGGGTTTCCCCCCTGTTGCCCTACCTCTCTAGAGGCCGCCTGCAACCAGCGTGACGAACGCTAACAACGAACCCTCGCGCCACATGCCCCCGGCGCGAGGGTTTTTTGTTGTGTTGCGGGGGGACGGTGCGCTCCCTATCCGCATCCCATGATTTCCGTCGCCACCTGGAACATCAATTCGGTCCGCCTGCGCATCGACCAGGTCGCGCGCGTGCTCCACGAGCAAGCGCCCGACGTGTTATGCCTGCAGGAGATCAAGTGCCAGGAACACCAGTTCCCGGCCGCCGCGCTGGCCGATCTGGGCTATGTCCATCAGGCGGTGCACGGCCAGAAGGGCTATCACGGGGTGGCGACGGTCAGCCGCCTGGCCTTTCGTGAGATCAACCGCCACGACTGGCAGGACAACGGCGAGGCGCGGCATGTCGGGGTTGAATTCACCGGCGGCGCGGCCAGCGGGCTAATCGTCGAGAACGTCTATATCCCGGCAGGCGGCGACGTGCCTGACCGCGCCGTCAACACCAAGTTCGGCCAGAAGCTCGATTTTCTCGAACGCATGGCCCGCTGGGCCGACGCGCTCGACCGTCCGACCCTGATCGTCGGGGACTTCAACGTCGCCCCGCTCGACTGCGATGTCTATGACCACAAGGCGCTGTGCAAGGTCGTCAGCCACACGCCGATCGAGGTCCAGAGCCTCGGTAGGTTTCGCGACGCGCACGGCTGGGTGGACCTGGGCCGCGAGTTCATCCCCCCGCCGCAGCGCAACTATTCGTGGTGGTCGTACCGCAGCTTCTGGCGGCAGAAGGACCAGGGGCGGCGGCTCGATCATATGTGGGCCAGCCCCGAACTTGCACGCCAGGCGCGCAGCCATCGCTGCGTCGAGGACACCCGCCGGTGGGACGCGCCGAGCGACCACGTGCCACTGGTGACGGAGTTCGATCTCTGACGGCTCCCAGTCCCCCGCCATCACCCGCGCGCCGCGCGGCGCAGGCGATCGACGCGCTGCGGCACGGCTGGCCGATCGCGCTCGACAGCGGCCGCGTTCTGCTCCCCGCGGAAACGGCGATCGCAACCGGCGCGAGCGCAACGCGCATGCTGATCGGAGCCGCACGGGCCGAGACATTGAAGCTCGCCAACCAGCGCGAGGCCGCGGTGCCCAATGCGCCGGTCCTCGTGCGCGGGGCGGTAGACTTCGATCTTGCCACGGCGCGCGCGCTCGCCGATCCCGCGCTCGACCTCGCCCACCCGATGAAGGGGCCGTTCAAGGCCGAACCGTTCGACTGGGCCGACAGCGCCGCCGCCGCGCTGGAACTGGCGCGCGTTGCCGGCATCCTGCCCGCGTTTCTGGTCGATCCGGAGGGTGCCGGGGAGGCTCAGCCGTTCGCCCCGTCCGACCTCGCCGCGCTGGCCGATCCCGCGCGCCTGGTCATCGCCACTCGCGCGCATCTGCCGGTCGGCGCGGGCGAGGAGGCCGAGATCGTAGCCTTCCGAAGCGCCGACGATTTGCGCGAGCACGTCGCGCTGGTGTTCGGCGCGCCGCGCTCGGACCACCCGCCGCTCGTCCGGCTGCATTCCGAATGCCTGACCGGCGACGTGCTCGGCAGCCTCAAATGCGATTGCGGCCCGCAGCTCGACGCGGCGCTCCATGCGGCGTCCGAGGAAGCGCGCAGCGGCGGCTGGGGCGTGGTGCTCTACCTGCGGCAGGAGGGCCGCGGGATCGGGCTGATCAACAAGCTGCGCGCCTACCGCCTGCAGGACCTGGGACACGACACGATCGACGCCAACCGCCGGCTCGGCCTGCCCGACGAGGCGCGCGATTTCCCGGTCGCGGCACGGATGCTCGACCTGCTGGGCGCGCGCGCCATCCGCCTGATGACCAACAACCCGGCCAAGGTCGCCGCGCTGGAAGCGTCCGGGGTGCGGGTGGCCGAGCGGGTGCCACACCGCTTGCCCGACAATCCGCACAACGCCCGCTATCTCGCGACCAAGCGCGACCGCGCCGGGCATCTGCTGCCGTGACGATCGTCATCCGCGCCGAGCGGCCGGACGACGAGGACGCCATCCGCGAACTGACGCAGGCGGCGTTCCGTACCCAGCTACATAGCGACGGCAGCGAAGCGGACATCATCGACGCGCTGCGCCGGGGCGGGGATCTGGCGCTGTCGCTGGTGGCCGAAGCGGGCGGGCGCATCGCCGGCCACATCGCGTTCTCGCAGGTGTCGATTTCAGATGGCACACCCGACTGGTACGGGCTCGGCCCGGTCGGCGTATGGCCTGAACTGCATCGCCAGGGTATCGGCTCGGGGTTGATCGAGCGCGGCATTGCGGACCTGAAAGCTTTCGGCGGGCGCGGCGTGGTCTTGCTTGGAAACCCGGCGTATTACGCCCGTTTCGGGTTCGCGCACGACCCGGCGCTGGTCTATCCCGGTCCCCCCGCGACATTCTTTCAGCGCCTCGTGCTGGAGGGCGAGCCGCCGCGCGGGATCGTGACTTACGCCGCCGCGTTCGGCTGAAGCGCTAGAGCCGGCGCCCGATCGCCTGCCCCATTCGCACCGTGCTGCCGGGGGCCAGATCGTCCAACCACTCGATCCGGCCCGGCTCGAACAGCAGTACGACGGTCGAGCCGAGATAGAACCGGCCCATTTCGTCGCCCGCAGCGAAGGCGGGGCGCTGGGTAAAGCGAACTTCCTCGATCGCCGCGCCGTGTGGGACGACGCGCCCACCCCAAACCGTCTCGATCCCGGCGACGATCATCGCACCGACCATCACGCTCGCCATCGCCCCCAGCGGGGTGTCGAACAGACAGGCGAGCCGCTCGTTGCGGGCGAACAGACGCTCGACGCCCTCGGCGGTGGCGGCGTTTACCGAGAACAGGTCGCCGGGCACGTAGCGCGTCTCCCGCAGGTTTCCGGCGGCAGGCATGTGCACCCGGTGATAGTCGCGCGGGCTCAGGTAGATCGTGACGAAGCGGCCCCCGTCGAAGCGCGCGGCCTGCGCGGGGTCGCCGCCGAGCAGTTCCGCGACCGAATAATCGCGCGCTTTCGCCTGAACGATGCGTCCGCCGGCGATCGGCCCGATCTGGCTCACCGCGCCGTCGGCCGGGCTGAGCACGAACGTCTCCGCATCGGCCAGCGGCCGGGCGCCGGGCTTGAGCGCGCGGGTGAAGAAGGCGTTGAAGCTGGGGTAGGCGCTCGCTGGCTCGGACGCCTCGCTCATGTCGACGTCGTATACGACGTCGACATGAGCGAGGCGTCCGAGCCAGCGAGCGCCTACCCCAGCTTCAACGCCTTCTTCACCCGCGCGCTCAAGCCCGGCGCCCGGCCGCTGGCCGATGCGGAGACGTTCGTGCTCAGCCCGGCCGACGGCGCGGTGAGCCAGATCGGGCCGATCGCCGGCGGACGCATCGTTCAGGCGAAAGCGCGCGATTATTCGGTCGCGGAACTGCTCGGCGGCGACCCCGCGCAGGCCGCGCGCTTCGACGGGGGCCGCTTCGTCACGATCTACCTGAGCCCGCGCGACTATCACCGGGTGCACATGCCTGCCGCCGGAAACCTGCGGGAGACGCGCTACGTGCCCGGCGACCTGTTCTCGGTAAACGCCGCCACCGCCGAGGGCGTCGAGCGTCTGTTCGCCCGCAACGAGCGGCTCGCCTGTCTGTTCGACACCCCGCTGGGGGCGATGGCGAGCGTGATGGTCGGTGCGATGATCGTCGCCGGGATCGAGACGGTTTGGGGTGGGCGCGTCGTCCCACACGGCGCGGCGATCGAGGAAGTTCGCTTTACCCAGCGCCCCGCCTTCGCTGCGGGCGACGAAATGGGCCGGTTCTATCTCGGCTCGACCGTCGTACTGCTGTTCGAGCCGGGCCGGATCGAGTGGTTGGACGATCTGGCCCCCGGCAGCACGGTGCGAATGGGGCAGGCGATCGGGCGCCGGCTCTAGCGCTTCAGCCGAACGCGGCGGCGTAAGTCACGATCCCGCGCGGCGGCTCGCCCTCCAGCACGAGGCGCTGAAAGAATGTCGCGGGGGGACCGGGATAGACCAGCGCCGGGTCGTGCGCGAACCCGAAACGGGCGTAATACGCCGGGTTTCCAAGCAAGACCACGCCGCGCCCGCCGAAAGCTTTCAGGTCCGCAATGCCGCGCTCGATCAACCCCGAGCCGATACCCTGGCGATGCAGTTCAGGCCATACGCCGACCGGGCCGAGCCCGTACCAGTCGGGTGTGCCATCTGAAATCGACACCTGCGAGAACGCGATGTGGCCGGCGATGCGCCCGCCCGCTTCGGCCACCAGCGACAGCGCCAGATCCCCGCCCCGGCGCAGCGCGTCGATGATGTCCGCTTCGCTGCCGTCGCTATGTAGCTGGGTACGGAACGCCGCCTGCGTCAGTTCGCGGATGGCGTCCTCGTCGTCCGGCCGCTCGGCGCGGATGACGATCGTCACGGCAGCAGATGCCCGGCGCGGTCGCGCTTGGTCGCGAGATAGCGGGCGTTGTGCGGATTGTCGGGCAAGCGGTGTGGCACCCGCTCGGCCACCCGCACCCCGGACGCTTCCAGCGCGGCGACCTTGGCCGGGTTGTTGGTCATCAGGCGGATGGCGCGCGCGCCCAGCAGGTCGAGCATCCGTGCCGCGACCGGGAAATCGCGCGCCTCGTCGGGCAGGCCGAGCCGGCGGTTGGCGTCGATCGTGTCGTGTCCCAGGTCCTGCAGGCGGTAGGCGCGCAGCTTGTTGATCAGCCCGATCCCGCGGCCCTCCTGCCGCAGGTAGAGCACCACGCCCCAGCCGCCGCTGCGCGCTTCCTCGGACGCCGCATGGAGCGCCGCGTCGAGCTGCGGGCCGCAATCGCATTTGAGGCTGCCGAGCACGTCGCCGGTCAGGCATTCGGAATGCAGCCGGACGAGCGGCGGGTGGTCCGAGCGCGGCGCGCCGAACACCAGCGCGACGTGCTCGCGCAAATCGTCGGCGCTTCGGAAGGCTACGATCTCGGCCTCCTCGCCCGCGCCGACCGGCAGATGCGCGCGAGTGGCGATGACCAGGCGCGCGGGATCGGCCAGCGCGGCGAGGTCGGACGGGGCGAACGGCTGAGCCTCCCCGGCACCCTCCGGATCGACCAGAAACGCGGGCAGGATGCCGGCAACGCGCGCCAGTTCCAGCGCGGCGGCGGCGCTGTCGGCCCAGTCGAACGGTTCGGCCTTGAACGGCCCCTTCATCGGGTGGGCGAGGTCGAGCGCGGGATCGGCGAGCGCGCGCGCCGTGGCAAGATCGAAGTCTACCGCCCCGCGCACGAGGACCGGCGCATTGGGCACCGCGGCCTCGCGCTGGTTGGCGAGCTTCAATGTCTCGGCCCGTGCGGCTCCGATCAGCATGCGCGTTGCGCTCGCGCCGGTTGCGATCGCCGTTTCCGCGGGGAGCAGAACGCGGCCGCTGTCGAGCGCGATCGGCCAGCCGTGCCGCAGCGCGTCGATCGCCTGCGCCGCGCGGCGCGCGGGTGATGGCGGGGGACTGGGAGCCGTCAGAGATCGAACTCCGTCACCAGTGGCACGTGGTCGCTCGGCGCGTCCCACCGGCGGGTGTCCTCGACGCAGCGATGGCTGCGCGCCTGGCGTGCAAGTTCGGGGCTGGCCCACATATGATCGAGCCGCCGCCCCTGGTCCTTCTGCCGCCAGAAGCTGCGGTACGACCACCACGAATAGTTGCGCTGCGGCGGGGGGATGAACTCGCGGCCCAGGTCCACCCAGCCGTGCGCGTCGCGAAACCTACCGAGGCTCTGGACCTCGATCGGCGTGTGGCTGACGACCTTGCACAGCGCCTTGTGGTCATAGACATCGCAGTCGAGCGGGGCGACGTTGAAGTCCCCGACGATCAGGGTCGGACGGTCGAGCGCGTCGGCCCAGCGGGCCATGCGTTCGAGAAAATCGAGCTTCTGGCCGAACTTGGTGTTGACGGCGCGGTCAGGCACGTCGCCGCCTGCCGGGATATAGACGTTCTCGACGATTAGCCCGCTGGCCGCGCCGCCGGTGAATTCAACCCCGACATGCCGCGCCTCGCCGTTGTCCTGCCAGTCGTGGCGGTTGATCTCACGAAAGGCCAGGCGGCTGACCGTCGCCACCCCGTGATAGCCCTTCTGGCCGTGCACCGCCTGATGGACATAGCCCAGATCGGCCAGCGCGGCGGCCGGGAACTGGTGTTCCTGGCACTTGATCTCCTGCAGGCATAACACGTCGGGCGCTTGCTCGTGGAGCACGCGCGCGACCTGGTCGATGCGCAGGCGGACCGAATTGATGTTCCAGGTGGCGACGGAAATCATGGGATGCGGATAGGGAGCGCACCGTCCCCCCGCAACACAACAAAAAACCCTCGCGCCGGGGGCATGTGGCGCGAGGGTTCGTTGTTAGCGTTCGTCACGCTGGTTGCAGGCGGCCTCTAGAGAGGTAGGGCAACAGGGGGGAAACCCGCCTCTAACCGTCCCGCGACATATGGTTTACGGCCGCCACGCTTTCCGCCCCATGAACACCGTGTCCCAGCTTGTCGCAGTGAACGAACGGCGAGCGGGCGGGACGTGGCCTAGCGGCGACCAGCCGTGTTCCTCGGGTCCTTAAAACTGAAAGCGCTGTCGGCCACCACCACGCCGTAGCGCTGGTTCGACAGCCGCACGGTGGTCCGCCCATTCTGCGAATCGAGCGACACCCAGTTGGTCAGCTGCAGCCCGCCGGGGGCGGCTGCATTGCGCACGAAGATCAGCGTGATCACGCCGTATTCGGGATGTTTGGTGTCCTTGACCTCGACCGAGACGACGTTGGGGTCGCTGGTCGGCATCAGCCGGCCGAACTTTTTCACGTCGCGGTTAGGGTCGAGCAACGCGCCGAGCGGTGAATTGCCGATCGGCCAGCGCTGGACCTGCTTGACCTCGTAATCGACCAGGTACAGCGACTTGCCGTTCGACACGACAAGCATGTTGGCGCTCTTGCCGTATTCGAAGCGAATCCGGCCCGGGCGCTTCAACGTCAGCACGCCCGACAGCGTCTGGTTCTTACGGTCGGTCTGGGTGAAGTCCGCCTTCATCGTCGAAATGCCGCGCAGCGCGGCGACCGCCTGGTCGAGCTGGCTCGGCTGCGCGGTCGCGGGCACGGCCACAAGGGCCAGCATAGCGGCAGGGATGGACATGCCGAGCGCGCCGGCAATTGCGGCGCGGACGGTCAATTTCGGGAGTGTGTTCAAGATCTGCATGCTCCGGCGTTAGGTGCGGAGCGTTGAACTGCCTGTGAACCCCAGGGGTTCCGGGCGTTCAGGGTCACTTGATCTTGGCTTCCTTGAACTCGACGTGCTTTTTCGCAACCGGATCGTACTTGCGGAAAGTGAACTTCTCGGTGTGGTTGCGCGGGTTCTTCTTGGTGACGTAGAAGAAGCCGGTGTCGGCGGTCGAGACCAGCCGGATCTTGACGGTTGCGGGCTTCGCCATGGCGGTTTCCTGATTCGTGCTGGTGGGCGCGTGCGGCCCTCAAATACCAAGGGCGGCACGCGTGCGCCGCCCGTCGGGGGCGGCCATTGGTGCAAAGGGCCGCCGAAGTCAATCCTTGGAGACGCGGCTTCGCCGCCCCTCAGGACGTGCGATAGGCAATATCGTCACCACTCGATCTTGCCGCGGCCGGCCTTGATCGTCCCGCGCGACTTCTTGGCTTTGATGCGGGCTTCCTTGCCCACGCGGTTGAGGCGGCTTTTGGCGCGTGGAGCGGGGCGGTTGAAGCTTTCGCGAATCAGCGCCGCGAGCCGATCGCGCGCGTCGGCGCGGTTGGCTTCCTGGGTGCGGAAGCGACGCGCGGCGATGACAATCTCGCCGCCCCCGGTCATGCGGCTGCCCGCCAGCGTCTTGAGCCGCGCGAATACTTCGGGCGCCAGGCGCAGCGCAAAGACGTCGAGCCGCAGCTGCACCGCGGTGGCGACCTTGTTGACGTTCTGGCCGCCGGGCCCGGAAGCAGCGATGAAGCTCTCGCTGGCGACCGCTTGGGCACGGCCTAGCGCATCGTCGAGCTCGTCCCCGCCTTCAGCCATCGCCAAAACCCATGGCGAGAAAATCCGCCGGCAGCGGCGAGGTGGCCGCGATCGGCTCCTTGGCTCCGCGCGGGACCGTCAGCCCGGCGGCGTGGAGCATCGTGCGCGGGCCGCTGCCGCCATCGCCGTATACCGGATCGCCCGCCAGCGGCACGCCGAGCCCGGCGGCGGCGTGGATGCGGATCTGGTGCGTGCGGCCGGTCTCCGGGCGGAACTCGACGAGCGTGCGGCCATCGATCACCGCCAGCCGCCGCCAGTGAGTGACCGCTTCCTTGCCCTTCTTCGCCGCGATCATCCGCCAGCCTTTCTCCACCGAGCTGATCTTCGACAGCGACAGCGCGATCGTGCCTTCATCCTGTTCGAGCTCGCCCGCGAGTACGCCGAGATAGCGCTTCTCGACCATGCGGTCCTCGAACGCGCGCGAAAAGCGGACCAGCGCTTTGGGATTGCGCGCCAGCAACAGGCAGCCCGAGGTGTCAGTGTCGAGCCGGTGGACCGGGACGGGCGGGCGCTGGAAGCCCAGCCGCAGGTCGGCAAGGTGAATCGCCAGCGAAGGCCCTCCCGCGCGCGGCCGGTCGACCGGCAGGCCCGCCGGCTTGTCGATCACCAGCGCTTCGCTGTCTTCGAACAGGATCGGAATCATGTGAGGCGGGCCTTGATGAGCCCGCGCAGGGCGTTGCCGATGAAAAACCCCTCGGTGAGATCGTCGAGTGTCAGGTCCGCTTCACGCGCGCGGCCTTCGTCGATCAGCGAACGGCGCAGCACGCCAGGCAGCAGGCCAAGCGCCAGAGGCGGGGTCAGCAGCGTTCCGTCGCGCTCGACGAACAGGTTGGTGAAGCTGCCTTCGGTCACCCGCCCGTCGTCGCGCACCAACAGCGCTTCGTCCGCGCCTTCCGCCCGCGCCGCCGCGCGCGCCGACTCGTAGAAATCGCGGTCGGTGGTCTTGTGGCGCAAGCGCCAATCGCCCGAATCGACCGGGAGCGGCAGCGCGATACATGAAACCGGCTCGCCCAGTGCCGCGGGCAAGGGCGCGGCTTCGAGCGCTATCTCGCCCCGGTGCGAGGCAAGCAGCCGCAGGCGCGCCGGAAAATCGAGATCGAAGCACAGCGCCTGGATGCGGTTGCGCGCGACGTGGCGGTCGAATGCGAAGCCGAGCTCGGCGGCGCTCGCCTTGATCCGTTCCAGATGCAGCTCGAGCAGCGCCACGCCCTCGGCGGGATCGAAGCGCATCGTCTCAATCAGGTCGAAGCCGGGCGCGGCGCGGCTGGCGAACCCGGCCTTGACCAGGCTCTCGCGCCATTCGGGGAGCATCTCGCTGTCGGCGACGATCGCCGCGCCGACCCCGAGCACCGCCGTCCCGTGCGCGTTCTCGCTCTCGGTCAGCCGCAGCGTGCGGATGGCGACGTTGAATGCGGCGTCGCCGCCCCCGGTTTCATCTGGGGCGGCGATCCGCCCGATCGCCCCGCAATAAGCCCCGCGCGCGTCGCGCTCGAGGTCGCCGACCAGCTCCATCGCGCGGATTTTGGGCGCGCCGGTGATCGAGCCGCAGGGGAACAGCGCGCGCACCAGGTCCATCGCGCCGTGTTCGGGAAGCAGCCGCGCGCGCACCGTGGTGACCATCTGGTGGACGGTGGGGTAGCTTTCGACCGCGAACGGCGCCTCGACCCGCACGCTGCCGGGCTCGGCCACGCGCGACAGGTCGTTGCGCATCAGGTCGACGATCATCAGGTTTTCGGCCTTGTCCTTGACCGAGTGCGCCAGTTCCTGTGCGAGCGCCGCGTCTTCCTTGGCCGTTTGCCCGCGAGCGCGTGTCCCCTTCATTGGCTTAGCCTTGGCCTCGCCGTCCCGCAGGCTGACGAACAGCTCGGGCGAGAGGCTGAGCAGCCAGTGTTTCCCGTCGAACACCACCCCGCCATAGCCTGCCCGCGCCTGGCCGCGCAGCGCCGCGTAAAGCGCCAGCGGATCGCCGCGAAAGCTGCCCGCCAGCGGGAAGGTGAGGTTGGCCTGGTAGATGTCGCCCGCGCGGATCGCCTCTTGCAGCGTGTCGAAGGCCGCCGCGTAGCCGCCGGGCGAAAGCTGCGGCGTGAGCGGACCGAGCGCAGCCGCGCCGCTACCGCGTTCGGCGAGCCACGCGGCGACATCGGCGGCGGGGATGATCGTCGGCTGGTCGAACAGTCCGAGCCACACCAGGGGGCCCGCCGCGCCGGTCCGCGCATCCGCCCGCGGGGACAGCCTGGGCTCCAGCGCCAGCCCGGCTTCGTAAGCGATGAACCCCGCCAGCGACCCGCCATCTCGCCGCGCCGCATCGGCCTCGGCGAGCACGTTCGAGACTTCGTCCGCGCGCCGCGCGACGAACACCTGGCGCGGGTTCTCGAACAGGTGCGCGTCGGCTGCGCCATCCGCGCGCGCGTCGTCGAGCAGTACGAAAGGGGGGCGTGCCGCCATCGCATTCGCCTTAACGGCTTGGCCTTTCGTGTCGAGGGCGCTTGACCGCACCCGCGCGGCTTTGCAGGACGGGCGCCAGCCAGCGGGAGAGCAATGCGCGATGGGCCAGATCTACATCGGCCTCGCCGACAACGGCGAGCAGCAATACCTGGAGCTCTCGCGCGCCAACCGCCACGGGCTGATCGCCGGCGCGACCGGCACCGGCAAGACGGTGACACTGCAGGGCCTGGCGGAAAGCTTCTCGGCCGAAGGCGTGCCGGTATTCATGGCCGACGTGAAGGGCGACCTGGCGGGTATCGCGATGCCCGGATCGCCGACCTTCAAGCACGCCGCCAGCCTCGAGCAGCGCGCGCGCGACCTCGGCATGGGGGACTATGTTTACGCCGATAATCCGGCGGTGTTCTGGGACCTTTACGGCCAGCAGGGCCACCCGATCCGCACTACCGTATCGGAGATGGGGCCGCTGTTGCTCGGCCGCCTGCTCGATCTCAACGACACCCAGCAAGGCGTGCTCGACATCGTCTTCCGCTTCGCCGACGAGCAGGGACTGCTGCTGCTCGATCTTGAAGACCTGCGCGCGATGCTGGCCCACGCCAGCGAACACGCGGGCGACCTGTCGGCACGCTACGGCAACGTCACCAGGCCCTCGGTCGGGACGATCCAGCGGCAGGTGCTCAGCCTCGACAGCCAGGGCGGGGCGATGTTCTTCGGCGAGCCGGCGCTCGAGATCGCCGACTTTATCCGCACCGACGAGAAAGGGCGCGGGGTGATCAACGTGCTCGCCGCCGACCGCCTGATGCAGAGCCCCAAGCTCTACGCCACGTTCCTGCTGTGGCTGCTCGCCGAACTGTTCGAGGTGCTGCCCGAGGTCGGCGATATCGAAAAACCCAAGCTGGTGTTCTTCTTCGACGAGGCGCACCTGCTGTTCGACGACGCGCCCGGCGCGCTGCTCGAGAAGATCGAGCAGGTCGTGCGACTAATCCGTTCCAAAGGCGTGGGCGTATACTTCGTGACCCAGAACCCGATCGACATTCCAGAGGAAGTCGCCGGCCAGCTCGGCAACCGGGTGCAGCACGCGCTGCGCGCCTTCACCCCGCGCGACCAGCGGGCGATCCGCGCCGCGGCAGAAACTTTCCGCATCAACCCCGCGCTCGATGTCGAGGCCGCGATCACCGAGCTCAAGACCGGCGAGGCCCTGGTCTCGACGCTGATGGAGGACGGCGCGCCGTCGATCGTCCAGCGCACCCTGATCAAGCCGCCGCGCAGCCGTCTCGGCCCGCTCGACGCCAAGGAGCGTGCGATCATCCAGTCGATCAGTCCGTTCGCGGGCAAGTACGAGGTGCGCGTCGACCGCGAAAGCGCCGAGGAAGTGCTTGATCAGAAGGTTCAGGATGCGGTCGAGACGGGTGAAGAAGTGGCTCAACAGGGCCAGGAGGCAGTCGCAAGGCGCGAGCGCAAGAGTCCCGACATCTGGGGCAAGGCGATGAAGCGCGCGGCCGGCGCGGCGCTTGGCTCAGGCGCGTCGATCGCGGCGGGCGCGGTGCTCGGCCGGAAATCCCGCGCCAATCCGATGAAGACCGCGGCGAGCTCGGCCGCCGGCTCGATCGCCACCGATCTGGCGGGCCCCTACATCGGGCGCTTCGTGCGCAACCTTATCGGAGGCTTGATGCGCTGATGGCCGACTTCACCGACACGCTCACTCCCGAGCACATCGCGATGATCGAAGCGCAGCCGGTGTGGTTCGTCGCCACCGCGGCCGAAGGCGCGCGGATCAACCTCAGCCCCAAGGGGCTCGACGATACATTGCAGGTGCTCTCTCCCACGCGGGTCGCCTATCTCGACCTCGGCGGATCGGGCAACGAGACGAACGCGCACCTCATCGCCGACGGCCGGATCACGCTGATGGTGTGCAATTTCCGCCAGCCGGCGCTGATCCTGCGAATTTACGGCCACGGCAAACCGGTGCTGCCGATGGATGCCGAGTGGGCGGAGCTTGCGGCGCATTTCGCCATGCTGCCGGGCACGCGCCAGATTTTCGACATCGCGGTCGAGAGCGTGCAGACGAGCTGCGGCTGGGGCGTGCCGCTGATGGACTATGAAAAAGACCGCCCGACGCTGGTCAAGTACCACGCGCAGGCCGATCCGGCGAAGTGGGAGGCCAAGATGGCCGGGCGCACCCGCAGCATCGACGGCCTGCCGACCCGCCCGACCGACCGCTATATCGCCGGGGAAGCTGGAGCCGGAGAAGCTGGGACCGTTCGCGGCTGAGCCGCGTTACCGCTCCCACGTGCAGCTGACCTTCGCCAGTTACAACATCCACAAGGCCGTGGGGACCGATGGCAAGCGCGATCCCGATCGCGTGCTGGCGGTGCTGCGCGAGATGGACGCCGACGTGATCGCCTTGCAGGAATGCGACCGGCGCTTCGGCACCCGCGACAGCGTGATCGACCGCGCGGCGCTCGAGGAGACCCCGTGGCGCGCGTTGCCGGTGGCGCGGCGCGCGACGAGCCTCGGCTGGCACGGCAACGCGCTGCTGGTGCGCCGGGGGTTCGAACCGCTCGAAGCGCAGGCGGTCGCGCTGCCGATGCTCGAGCCGCGCGGCGCGGTCCGCGGCGACTTCGCGGTCGATGGCACCCGCGTACGGATCGTCGGCATGCACCTCGACCTGTCGGGACTGCGCCGCCGCGACCAGGTGCGCGCGATCCTCAGTCATGTCGCAGCGTGCCAGCACCCGTGCCCTGCGGTCCTTATGGGCGATTTCAACCAGTGGGGCGCGGGCAACGGCGCGATGCGCGAATTCGCCGAGGGATGGCAGATGCTGGCCCCCGGCCGCAGCTTCCCCAGCCGCCAGCCGGTCGCCCGGCTCGACCGCATCGTCGCATCGAGCGACTGGACGGTCCTGGCGACCGGCGTGCACCACAGCGCCCTGGCGGCGGCGGCTTCCGATCATCTGCCTGTATGGGCCCGCCTAGAAGTGCTCATAACTTAGGCGAATGCCCAAAATTCGGGCGCAGTCTTCTTGATTATCTGTCTTTCTGCCCAAGCAAAGTTCTCGGGGACCGATTGGCATGAGTTTTGCTGCATGTGCGAAGCCGAAGGCGGTTCGCCGTGGCAGCAAAGGGGGCTCGATGAAATTCATCATCGCCGTGATCAAGCCGTTCAAGCTCGATGAGGTGCGCGAAGCGCTCTCGGGGATCGGGGTCGCGGGGATGACCGTGACCGAGGTCAAGGGCTTCGGCCGGCAGAAAGGCCAGACCGAGATATACCGCGGCGCGGAATATTCGACCAACATGCTGCCCAAGGTGAAGATCGAGATCGCCGCCAGCGATGCGCTCGCAGCGCTGGTGGTCGAAACTATCCAGGCGGTCGCCCGCACCGAAGCGATCGGCGACGGCAAGATTTTCGTGCTCGATCTGGCATCCGCCACCCGCATCCGCACCGGCGAGACCGGCGATACCGCGCTCTGACGCATGAGGGGTAACCAGATGATCCGCAAATTCGTTACCGGCGTATTGGCCACGGCCGGTTCGCTGCTCGCAGCAACCGCCGCCTTTGCCCAGGACACCGCGGTGGCGATTGCTCCGGCCGCCGCCGCCGCGCCATTCGTCCCGACCGCCGAGATGGTCGACAAGGGTGACGTCGCGTGGATGCTGGTGTCGTCGGCGCTGGTGCTGATGATGTCGGTGCCCGCGCTGGCGCTGTTCTACGGCGGCTTGGTGCGCGCGAAGAACATGCTCTCGGTGCTGATGCAGGTGCTGACGATCGTCTGCGTCGCGGCGCTGGTGTGGTTCGGCTGGGGGTATTCGATGACCTTCACCTCAACCGGCAGTCCCTGGCCCTCGCTTGTCGGCGGGCTCGACAAGGCGTTCCTCGCCGGGGTCGACCCAACGACTTTCGCGGCGACCTTCTCCAACGGAGTTTACTTGCCCGAATACGTGTTCGTGATCTTCCAGATGACCTTCGCCTGCATCACCCCGGCGCTGATCGTCGGGGCGTTCGCCGAGCGGATCAGGTTCACTCCGTTGATCCTGTTCGTGGTTGCGTGGCTGACGCTGGCCTATTTCCCGATCGCGCACATGGTCTGGTACTGGGCCGGTCCCGACTTCCTTCACGCGGCGCCGACCGACATGGGCCTGCTGTGGGGCTGGGGCGCGCTCGATTTCGCCGGCGGCACCGTGGTGCATATCAACGCCGGGATCGCCGGGCTGGTCGGCTGCCTGATCGTCGGCCCGCGGATCGGCTACAAGAGCGAACCGATGCCGCCGCACAGCCTGGTGATGACGATGATCGGGGCCTCCTTGCTGTGGATCGGCTGGTTCGGGTTCAACGCCGGTTCGGGGCTGGAAGCCAACGCCTTCGGCGCGCTGGCCTTCATCAACACGCTGACCGCCACGGCGGCGGCGGGGGCCACCTGGGCGATTATCGAGCAGATCGTGCACAAGCGGCCCTCGCTGCTCGGCGCGGCGACCGGGGTCGTCGCCGGCCTGGTGGCGATCACTCCGGCGGCGGGCTTCGCTCACCCTGGCACCGCGATCCTCCTCGGCGCGCTGGCCAGCGGGGTGTGCTTCGTGTTCGTGACCACGGTTAAGAACAAGCTCGGCTACGACGACAGCCTCGACGTGTTCGGCGTCCACGCGGTCGGCGGCATCATCGGCGCGATCGGGACCGGTGTGGTCGCCGCCCCGTCGCTCGGCGGCCAGGGCTGGATCGACTACACCGCGCCCGTCGCCACGGCCGGCGAATACGATCTGGCCGGCCAGGTCATGACCCAGGTCTGGGCGGTCGGCGTGACCGTGCTGTGGACCGGCGTGGTCTCGGCGGCGCTGTTCTTGGCTCTCAAATACACCATCGGGCTGCGCCCCAGCGCCGAAGTCGAGACCGAAGGCCTCGATATCCGCGAACACGGGGAGCGCGCCTACAACATGTGATCACCAGATTGGCGGGATCGGGAGACGCCTCTCCTCGATCTGCCCGGTTCCGCCAGCCGATGTTCCTCCTGCGAACACCGCCTTTGAAGGGCCGGAAGCCAACCGCTTCCGGCCCCTTTTTTCTTTTCGAGAGCGCCTCCGCGCTCTCGTCCTCGCCGCTGTTTCCTCCGCTTCGCTCCGGAGCGGCTGCGGGCGCGCGTTCGCGCTTGCAGGCTGCTGGTCGCAGCCCGTTTCGGCGCTACGATTACAGGAGGAACCAGGCGGTCAACGCGATGCTGGCAAGCCACACGCCAACGATTACGGCCGCTGCTTTGCGCGATACGGGGCGGTTGGCGACTTCGGTGGCTTCGGCGCGGAATTCAGCGATCAGCGGCGGGGGGATCAGTTTGATCACCGCCCAGATGCCCAGCGGCACGATCACCAGATCGTCGAGCAGGCCCAGCACCGGGATGAAGTCAGGAATCAGATCGATCGGGCTGTAGGCATAGGCCGCCACCGCCGCGGCGAGCAGTTTTGCCATCAGCGGCGTGCGCGGGTCGCGCGCGGCGATCCACACCGTCAGCGCATCGCGCCGGAGCGCTCGCGCCCGGTCGCGCAAGCTAGGCAGCGGATCGTACCAAAGGGGGAACGTCTATCTCGTCATCCCCCCGCAGGCGGGGATCCATCTCCGGCAGTTGAGCCTGGAGGGACGGACAGGAGATGGGCCCCCGCTTTCGCGGGGGTGACGATGGAAATGGATCATCTACGTCAACTCAGCGCGGCTTTCACGAAATCGGCGCAGCGTTCGCCGATCATGATGCTCGGCGCGTTGGTGTTGCCGCTGACCAGCCGCGGCATGATCGAGGCGTCGGCCACCCACAGCCCGTCGATGCCCCGTGCCTTCAGCGTGGGATCGACCACGCTCGCCGCGTCGGCGCCCATGCGGCAGGTGCCGACCGGGTGGTAGACGGTGTCCGCGCGGCTGCGGATGAGGTCGTCGAGCGCGGCGTCGTCGGCAAGGTCGATCGGGTAGCGGTCCTGCGGCGCATAGTCCGCCAGCGCGGGCGCCGCGGCAATGCGGTGCGACAACCGGACGCCCGCGCGCAAGACCGCCATGTCGCGCTCATCGGCGAGGAAGTCGGGGTCGATGGCCGGGGCGGCGCGCGGATCGGCGTTCGCCAGCCGCACCGTGCCGCGGCTTTCCGGGCGCAGCACGCAGGCGTGGAGCGAGAAACCATGGCCCTTCACTTTGGTGCGGCCGTGGTCTTCGAGCATCGCCGGCACGAAGTGCCACTGGATGTCGGGCGCGGGCGCATCCGGCATAACGGTCCAAAAGCCGCCGGCCTCGGCAAAGCAGGTGGTCATGATCCCGGTGCGGCGGCGGCGATGCTCGACCATCGCCTTGATCATCCGCCAGGTGCCCGCGAGGCTGTCGCCGAAGAAGTCCTTGCTCGCGGTCTCCCAGCTCGAAACGTAGTCGATATGGTCCTGTAAATCAGCGCCCACCGCGGCCCGATCCTGGACGATCTCGATTCCGTGCTCGTAGAGGTGACCGGCGGGACCGATGCCCGACAGCATCAGGATTTGTGGACTGCCGAACGCGCCCGCCGACAGCACCACACCGCCGCGCGCGTGGACCGTGCGTTCCTTGCCGCCGACGAGGTAGGTTGCGCCGGTCACGCGTCCCGCGGCAATCTCCAGCCGCTTGACTGTGACCCCGATGCGCACGTCGAGATTGGGGTTGCCGCGCAGCGGCTCGACATAGGCACGCGCGGCCGACCACCGTTCGCCGCCTTTCTGGGTCACCTGGTAAAGCCCGAAGCCGTCCTGCTTTGCGCCGTTGAAGTCCGCGTTTCGCGCCAGCTGGAGTTGCGCCGCGGCCTCGACGAACGTCCGGCTACCGGGGTTTACCGCCGTCTGGTCGCAGACGTTGAGCGGGCCATCCGTACCGTGAAATTCATCCGATCCGCGCTCGTTGTGCTCGGCGCGTTTGAAATAGGGCAGCACGTCGTCGTAGGCCCACCCGGTGCAGCCGAGCGCGGCCCAGTTGTCGTAGTCCCACGCGTTACCGCGGATATAGACCATCGCGTTGATCGCCGAGGACCCGCCGAGCCCGCGCCCGCGCGGCTGGTAGCCGGTGCGGCCCTTGAGCCCCTTCTGCGGCACGGTTTCGAAGCGGTAGTTCGAGGCATCGGGAATGAACGGCATGAAGCCGGGGGTCTTAACCCGCAGCGTGTCGTTGCGCCCGCCGGCCTCGAGCAGGCACACGGTCTTGCCGGCCTGCGCCAGCCGCCCGGCGACCGCGCTGCCCGCGCTGCCGCCGCCGATGACGACCACGTCGAATGTATCCATCGCCGCAAGCTCTCCCGCGCTCAAGCAGCCCAAAGGGCGATAGCGCCGCTAAAAACGCGCCCAAGCAGCCCGAAGGGCGATAGCGCCACGAAAACGGTTAAGCGGCCTCGCGCGGCTCCGCAATCGCGTTTTGAGCCGCAACCGGTGCTCGGCGGGCCTCCCAGCGCGCGCGGATCATGCGGCTGGTCTCGCGGCTGCCGTTGTGGGTCCAGCCGGGCTCGCGCCACAGATACGACAGCTTGTGCTTCCACGGAGCGGCCCGCACGTCCTGCGCGATGCCGAGCCATTCGTGGAATACCGAGTAGAGCAGGCTGAACGTGCCGAGCTGGCGAACGATACCGTAACGGATGCGTTCCTGGTCGGGCCGTTCCTCCTCGAAGCTGCCGAACAGCTTGTCCCACACGATGAACACGCCGGCATAGTTGCGGTCGAGATAGCGCGGGTTGGTGGCGTGGTGGACGCGGTGGTGGGAGGGCGTGTTCATCACCGCCTCGAACCAGCGCGGCATCCGCCCGATCGCCTCGGTGTGGATCCAGAACTGGTAGATCAGGTTGAACCCGCCGCAGACCGCGATCATCACCGGGTGGAAGCCCGCCAGCACCAGCGGCAGCTTGAACGCGAAGCCGAGCGTCAGAAACCCGGTCCAGGTCTGCCGCAAGGCGGTGGAGAGGTTGTAGTGCTGGCTCGAATGGTGGTTCACATGGCTCGCCCAGAACCAGCGCACGCGGTGGCCGAAGCGGTGGATCCAGTAATAGGCAAGATCGTCGAGCACGAAGCATAGGCCCCACGCCCACCACTGCCAGCCGATGTCGAACAGGCAGAACTGCCAGGTCCACAGGAACAGCGCGAGAAACGCGCCGCCGGTCAGCAACCCGGCGATCGTGCTGCCGAGCCCGAACGCCAGGCTGGTGAGCGTGTCGCGCGGCTCGTAAGCGTCGCGCCGCAGCCGGCGCGCCCAGACCATCTCGATCAAGACCAGCAGCACGAAGCCGGGCACGGCATAATCGACAGGCGAGAAATCGGGCATCCGGCCGGCCCTATAGCCGTCTGAGGCTGGAAGCCCAAGCCGCGGCTTGGTCGCCGAGATCGAGCGCGATCTCGCCGAAGCGTCTGTCACTTGTGCCGACCACCAGGAACTGGCGGTCGAGCCGCGCGTGGGCGTGTCCATCGAGCAGGCGGCTGGCGAAGTGCGTCCCGTGGCGCCGCAGCAATATCACGCGGCCCTCGCTATCGCGCACCAGAGCGGCGTGGCCCGCGCGGTCGATCGCGATCTCCACCGGCTCGAACCCGCACAGGGCCTCGTCCGCCAGCTCGCGCAAGTGCGCTTCGCCCTCGATACGCGTGTCGCCGCCGAGGCCCAGCTTGAGCGCGATCCAGGCGAGCGCGAGGATGGCCGAGAGCGAAGCGCCGAACTGGATCATCTGGCTAATCACACCCGGCGAGTGCCACAGCGTGGCGCGCGCGCCAAGCGGGCTTGCGGCACGATGCGTTTGGACCCTAGGTTGCCGGCAACGAGGAGATTTCACCGATGTTGCATCGCCTTGCCGGTTTTTCGGCCGCCCTCCTCCTGCTGCCCGCTGCGCCCTCCGCTGCTCAGGCGCCCGATCCAATCGCGCTGGTCGATGCCCGCGAGGCCGACACCGCGCGGGTCGCGCGGCAGATCTGGGAATGGGCCGAGCTCGGTTACAAGGAGGACAAGTCGAGCGCGTTGCTCGCGGCGGAACTGGCGAAGGCCGGGTTCAAGGTGACCAGGGGAGTCGCCGGCATTCCCACCGCGTTCACCGCCGAATGGGGCAGCGGGGGGCCGGTAATCGGCGTGCTCGGCGAATTCGACGCCCTGCCGGGAATCAGTCAGGATGCGGTGCCAGTGCGCGATCCGGTTGAAGGCAAGACCGCCGCGCACGCCTGCGGGCACAATCTGTTCGGCGCGGGCTCCGTCACCGCGGCGATCGCGATCAAGCGCTGGCTCGAAGCGAGCGGTACGCCCGGGCGCATCCGCTTCTACGGCACTCCCGCCGAAGAAGGCGGCTCGGGTAAAGTCTACATGGTGCGCGAAGGGCTGTTCAAGGACATCGACTTCGCGCTTCACTGGCATCCGGGGTCGGAGAACAGCGCCGCGGCGCAGACCAGCCTCGCCAACCGCTCGGCCAAGTTCCGCTTCACCGGCAAGGCGGCGCACGCCGCCGGCGCGCCTGCGCAGGGCCGCAGCGCGCTCGACGGAGTCGAGGCGATGAACATGATGGTCAACATGATGCGCGAACACACGACGATGGATTCGCGCATCCACTATGTGATCACCGAGGGCGGCAGCGCGCCCAACGTCGTGCCCGACGCCGCCGAGTCGTTTTACTACGTCCGCCATTCGCGCACCGACGAGGTCGAGGCGATGTGGACCCGGCTCGAAGCCGCGGCGAAAGGGGCGGCGATGGGCACCGGCACCGAGGTGACCTGGGAGGTGATCCACGGCAACAACCCGCTGCTCGTCAACGAGACTCTCGCGCGGATGATGGACGGCAAGCTGCGCCAGCTTGGCGGGCTGAGCCTGACGCCCGAGGAAACCGCCTTCGCGACCGAGATCGGCAAGACGCTCGCGCAGCCGAAGCCGGTCGCTTCGGCAGGCGAAATCCAGCCCTATGGCAAGTCGCTCGGTTATGGCTCGACCGACGTCGGCGACGTGTCGTGGGCGACCCCGACGGTCGGGCTCAACACCGCCACCTGGGCGCCCGGCACGCCGGCGCATTCGTGGCAGTCGGCCGCGGCCAGCGGCGCCTCGCTCGGGTTCAAGGGCGCGCAGCTGGCAGCCAAGGCGATGACCCTGGCGGCGATCCAGCTGTTCACCGACCCGGCGCTGCGTACCGCGGCGCGGGCCGAGTTCGATGCCTCGCGCGGCGAGGGTTACGTCTATCGCTCGCTGCTCGGCGACCGCAAGCCGCCGCTCGACTACCGCGACTAGGCGGATCGCGCCTGGGCCGCGAGCGCGTCGACCGCCGCGCGTACTGGGCCGAGGTCGTATCCCGCCTGCGCTGCGGCGGCGGCAAGCGCGTCGGGTTCCTCGCCCAGGCTGGCCCGGGCGAGCGCCCACAGCAGCGTCGACCGGGTGCCCGAGCGGCAATAGCCGAGCACCGGGCCCTCGGTCCGCTCCAGCACCTCGGCTAGGGCGGCGACCTGCGGATGGCTGAAACCGGAGTGAGTTACCGGAATTGCCAGATATCCCATCCCCGCCGCGCGCGCAGCGGCCTCGATCTCGGGACCGGGCGCCTGATCGTTGCTTTCGCCCTCGGGCCGGTTGTTGACGATCAACGTCACGCCTAGCGCCTTGGCCTCGGCGATATCGCCAAGGCCGATCTGCGGGCTGGCGAGCATCGTGGCGGACAGGCGGCGGAACTGATTCATGCCTTGGTCTTGCCGCGCGCCATGGACCCTGACAAGTCCCGGCATGGGCGCAAATGCCACAGTCGCACGCACGACTCGCTGCTCGCGTTAAATCGTTCGCAACGGCCGGGGTCTTGCGCTATGAACCGCGGCTAAATCACCGATGCGGGCGTCTTAACGCCGCCCGTTTCGTCCCGGTGCGCACCGCCCGCGCAACTCGGGAACCTGGCGACCGGGCGGCGTCGAATACGAAGGTACGAAGTAGGTTATGGGTTACGACAGAGGGAAGCGTCGCGGCGGCAAGGACAAGCGCGACGGATTCGGTGAAGAAGGCGGTTTCGATCCGTTCGGCGGCAGCGGCAGCGGCGGCGGCGGCAACTTCGGTGGCGGCGACCGTGGCGGGTTCGGCGGCGGCGGCGGCAGCGGCGGATATAGCGGCGGCGGGGGTGGCGGCTTCGGCGGCGGCAACCGTGGCGGCGGCTTCAGCGGTGCGCGTCCGGGCGGCGGCGCGGGCGGCGGCGGAGCGGCAGGCGGCGGCGGGTTCAACCGCATGCCCCCGCAGGTCGTCGGCACCGGCAAGGGCATCGTCAAGTTCTTCAACGGGCAAAAGGGCTTCGGCTTCATCGCGCAGGAAGGTGGCGGCGAGGATGTGTTCGTGCACATCAGCGCGGTTGAGCGCGCCGGGCTTGCCGGCCTTGGCGAAGGTCAGGAGCTGGCGTTCAACCTGGTCGACCGCGGGGGCAAGGTCTCGGCGCAGGATCTCCAGATCGTCGGCGACGTGGTTCCGGTGCAGGATTCGGGCGGCGACCGCGGCGATCGCCCCGAACGTGGCGGCGATCGCGGTGATCGCGGCGGCTTTGGCGGCGGCGCCGGTGCGGAAGCGCCGCGGCGCGAGCTGACCGGCGAGAAGGCGACCGGCACGGTCAAGTTCTTCAATTCGATGAAGGGCTTCGGCTTCCTCGTCCGCGACGATGGCCAGCCCGATGCGTTCGTCCACATCAGCGCCGTCGAGCGTTCGGGGCTGAGCGCGCTCAATGAAGGCGAGAAGTACGAATTCGATCTCGAGGTCGATCGACGAGGCAAGCACTCGGCGGTCAACCTGGTGCCCGTCCAGGGCTGATCCGTCGGCGGTTTCCCGGTCATTCGGCCGGGAGGGCGCCCAACCTTAAACGGTGCGAATGGCGGCCTTTCGAGGCCGCCATTTGTCGTTTCTCAGCTTTGCGCTTTCGTTGAAGGACCTGCCTCGATGTCGATTACTCCGCTCATGCCCGTCTATCCGCGGTCCGGCGTCCGCCCGGTGCGCGGCGAACACTGTCACCTGATCGATGAAAACGGCACCCGCTACCTCGATTTCGCCAGCGGCATCGCGGTCAACCTGCTGGGACACAGCCATGCCGGCCTGATCGGCGCGATCCAGCGCCAGGCCGAAACGCTGATGCACGTCTCCAACCTCTACGGCAGCCCGCAAGGCGAGGCCTTGGCGCAGCGCCTGGTCGATCTGACTTTCGCCGAGACGGTGTTCTTCACCAACTCGGGCGCCGAGGCGGTCGAGTGCGCGATCAAGACCGCGCGGGCCTATCACCAGCACGCCGGCAACGACGACAAGTTCGAACTGATCACCTTCAAGAATGCGTTCCACGGGCGCACCATGGCGACGATCAGCGCCAGCAATCAGGACAAGATGCACAAGGGGTTCCACCCCCTCTTGGCCGGGTTCAAGTACGCCGAATTCGACGATCTCGACAGCGCCAAGGCGCTGATGGGGCCCAACACCGCGGGCTTCCTGGTCGAGCCGATCCAGGGCGAGGGCGGGGTCCGCCCGGCGTCCGACGCGTTCATGCGCGGCTTGCGCCAGCTCGCCGACGAGCATGATCTGATGCTGGTGCTCGATGAGGTCCAGTGCGGCGTCGCGCGCACCGGGCGGATGTACGCGCATGAGCACTACGGCATCGCGCCCGACATTCTCGCCACCGCCAAGGGCATCGGCGGCGGCTTCCCGTTGGGCGCATGCCTGGCGACCGAAAAGGCCGCGCGCGGGATGGTGATCGGCGCGCACGGATCGACCTATGGCGGCAACCCGCTGGCGATGGCGGCGGGCGCCGCGGTGCTCGATGCGGTCGGCAACGAACAATTTCTCGCCGAGGTGCGCGAGAAGGGCGAGCGGCTGCGCGGCCGGCTCGAACAGTTTATCGGCAACTATCCTGAACTGTTCGAGTGCGTACGCGGCAAAGGGCTGATGCTGGGCCTCAAGATGAAGGACGAGAGCCGGCCGTTCTACGCCCACTTGCGCGACAATCATCAGCTGCTGACGGTGGCGGCGGGCGACAACACGCTGCGCGTGCTGCCGCCGCTGGTCGCGGGCGACACTGAATTCGACGAATTCTTCGACAAGCTCTCGGCCGGGGCGGCGAGCTACCAGCCGCCGGCCGCCGCGTGACAGGCGTGCGCCATTTGCTCGACCTCGGCGACGTGGGGGCCGGGGGGATCCACGCGATGCTAGCCGACGCGCACGCGCGCAAAGCCGCCCGGCGCGATTGGCCGCAAGGTCGGCCCGATGCCGACGCGCCGCTCGCGGGGCACGTGTTGGCGATGATCTTCGAGAAGAACTCGACCCGCACACGGGTCAGCTTCGACATCGCGATGCGCCAGCTCGGCGGCGGGGCGATGGTGATGGATGCCGGATCACTCCAGCTCGGCCGCGGCGAATCGCTGGCCGACACCGCGCGCGTGCTCAGCCGGATGGTCGATGCAATCATGATCCGCACCGACGATCACGCCAAGGCCGAGGAGCTCGCCCGCCACGCCACCGTGCCCGTGATCAACGGCCTGACCGACCGCTCGCACCCGTGCCAGATCCTGGCCGACCTGCTGACGATCGAGGAACAGGACAAGCCGGTCGCGGGCCTTGAGCTTGCTTGGCTGGGCGACGGCAACAACGTGCTCAATTCGATCCTCGAAGCGGCGGGCCTGCTGGGGTTCAACGTCCGCGTCGCCACCCCCCAAGGCTACGAGCCGGCAGCGGAGTTCGTCGAACGGGCGCGTTCGGGCGGTGCGACCGTCACCCTGACCGGCGATGCCGCCGTGGCCGCCGAGGGCGCCGACTTCGTGGTGACCGACACCTGGGTCTCGATGGGCCAGGACCACGCGCACAACAAGCTGGCGGCGATGGCGCCCTACCAGGTCAACGCCGCACTGATGGCCCGCGCCAAAGCCGACGCGCGCTTTCTCCACTGCCTGCCCGCGCATCTCGGCGAGGAAGTGACCGAGGACGTGTTCGAAGGCGGCCAGTCGGTGGTGTTCGACGAGGCGGAAAACCGGGTCCACGCGCAGAAGTCGGTGCTGTTGTGGTGTTTCGGGCGGTTGTGACCGGCTGGCTTACGTGGAATGCCGCACCGGCCGGTGCCGCTATTCAGCGTAGCTGAATCCAGCACGAGTGCCCATATCGGGCCGCGATGACCCAGACCGCCGAAACTTACGCCGACCGCCTGCTCGGCTTCTCGATCCCGTCGCGTCACGCGCGCGGTCGCGCGGTGCGGCTCGACGGCGTGCTGGGCGAAATCCTCGCGGCGCACTCTTACCCGCCAGCGATCACCCATCTGCTCGCCGAGGCACTGGTGCTGGCGACCCTGATCGGCGGATTGCTCAAGGACGACGCCGGCCAGTTGACGATGCAGGCGCAGACCGAAAGCGGCGTCGTCAAGCTGCTGGTGTGCGACTGGCGCGGCGGCGAGCTGCGCGGCTACGTCGATTTCGATCGCGACGGGCTGGCTGCGCTCGGGGCCAACCCGTCGTTGTTCGCGCTGTTCGGCCGGGGCTATCTGGCGGTCACCTTCGACCTTGCCGAGCGCGGGCGTTATCAGGGGATCGTGCCGCTCGAAGGCGAATCGCTCGCCGAGGCCTGCGAGGCCTATTTCAGCCAGTCGGAGCAGGTGCCGACATTGATCCGCGTGGCGGTTCGATCGGGCAAAACCGGGACAGCCGCCGGCGGCCTGCTGGTCCAGCACCTCGCCGAGGGGGAGGAGGGGCGCGAACGGCTGCACGTACGGCTCGACCACCCCGAGTGGGAACACGTCGCGGTGCTCGCGGGAAGTACGCGGCACGACGAATTGCTCGATCCCGCGCTGTCGCTCGAGGCACTGGTCTGGCGGCTGTTTCACGAAGAAAACCAGATACTGGTTCAGCCCGGCCCGGCGGTCGCGCGCGGGTGCCGCTGTTCCGATGAACATTACCGCGCGGTGATCGGCCGCTTTCCGGAAGACGAGCGCGCGGCCATGCGCGACGCCGATGGAGTGATCGTGGTCGATTGCGCGTTCTGTTCGCGGTCTTTCGCGATCCGCAACTAAACCGCCGTGACCATCGTTTCGTCGCTCTCCAGGAACACTTTATCGATGGCGCGATTGTATGCTATGCTCACGCCTATCGGCAACATTCGCGGGCGCACGGCGGAGTCTGATGAATGCGAATGACGGCCCTTGCAGGTCTGCGGTCCACCGCGATCGCCGTCGGCCTCTATTGCACCGGATTGCTGGATCCCGCGACCGCGCAAGCCCCGTCGCTGGCGATGTTGAGCGCGCTCGATGACGGTCAGTGGGAAGTGCGCTCACGCGACAGCGGGGAAGTGCGCCGGGTCTGCGTGCGCTCGGGCCTCGAGTTGATCCAGCTCCAGCACGGCGATGCCGCCTGCAGCCGCTTCGTGGTCGAGGACGGAGCGCAATCGGTGACCGTGCAGTACACCTGCCGCGGCAACGGCTTTGGCCGCACAAACGTGCGACGCGAATCGGCCAGCCTGGTGCAGATCGACAGCCAGGGCATCGCCGGAGGGCTGCCGTTCAATTTTTCGGCCGAGGCGCGCAAGGTCGGCGCTTGCCGCTGAGGGGGGCCCGCTGTTCGGGTTGCTGCACCGCGCCCGAACGCCTAACGCCAAGGCGATGGTTTCGGGTTCGAGAATTGCCGTCGTCCTGCTTTCGGGTGGTCTCGATTCGATGGTCGCGGCCGGGCTCGCGCGCGAGCGGGGTTTTGCGCTTCAGGCGCTGACGATCGATTATGGGCAGCGCCACGTCTGCGAGATCGATGCGGCGCGGGCGATAGCGGCCGAGCTTGGTATCGGGCGTCATGTGATCCTGCCGCTCGACTTGCGACAGTTCGGCGGCTCGGCGCTGACCGCCGATATCGCGGTGCCAAAGGGCGGCGTGGACAGCGGAATTCCGGTCACTTATGTCCCGGCCCGCAACCTGGTGTTCCTGGCGCTCACGGTCGCGTTTGCCGAAGCGAGCGGCGCGCACGACCTGTTCATCGGGGTCAACGCGCTCGACTATTCAGGCTATCCCGATTGCCGCCCCGAATTCATCGCCAGCTTCGCGGGGACCGCCCGGCTCGGCACTCGCGAAGGGGTGGAGGGGCGGCCGTTGGCGATCCACGCCCCGCTGCAGCACATGACCAAGGCCGATATCGCGCGCGAGGCGGCGCGGCTGGGGCTCGATTCGGGCCTGTCGTGGTCATGCTACGATCCCCAGGCCGGCGGCCGCGCGTGCGGGATATGCGACAGTTGCCGGTTGCGGCAAAAGGGCTTCGCGGAAGCGGGTTTGACCGATAGGGTGGCTTACGCCGGCGGCTGACCGGCGACCTGGGAGAACGCATTTGTCCGAGCCTAACGGGGTCGCCCCGGTTGCCGCCACCGATGACCGGGTGCCCCCTTACAGCTGGTATGCGCTCAGCGTGCTAGTGCTGGTTTACGTGCTGAATTTCGTCGACCGGCAGATACTTTCGATCCTAGCCAACGACATCAAGGCCGACCTCAAGGTCGACGACGCGTACCTCGGCTTTCTCTACGGGACGGCGTTCGCGATCTTCTACGCCCTGTTCGGCATCCCGCTGGGCAAGCTCGCCGACAGCTGGCACCGCGTGCGGTTGATGAGCGCCGGACTGGCGCTGTGGTCGCTGATGACCGCGGTGTCTGGATTCGCCCGCAATTCGGGCGTGCTGACGGGCGCGCGCATCGGAGTCGGGGTGGGCGAGGCGACCGCCGGGCCATCGGCCTACTCGCTGATCTCCGACTGGTTTCCCGCCCGGCTGCGCGCCACCGCGCTCGCGGTGTATTCATCGGGGCTCTACGTCGGCGGCGGGGTTTCGCTGCTGATCGGCGGGCTGATCAAGGACAACTGGAACGCCGCCTATCCGGGTGGCGGACCGCTCGGCCTGGTCGGCTGGCAGGCCGCGTTCGTCAGTGTCGGGCTGCCCGGATTGTTGCTGGCCGCCTGGGTCCTGACCCTGCGCGAACCGGTGCGGGGCGCGATGGACGGCATCGTCACCCCCAAGGATCCCGCGCCGTTCAGCGGATTCTTCGACGAACTTGTCCAGATCATCCCGCCATTCACCCTGATCGGGGCGATGCGGCGCGGAGTCGGCGCTGTGCTGGTCAATCTCGCGGGTGCGGCATTCTTCGCGATGGCAGCTGTAATGCTGACTCGCTGGGTCCCCGCCGGCACCGGGACGTTCGTTGCCTCGGTGTCCGACCAGTGGCTGTTCCTCGGCGTGGGCTACTACGCGGTATTCAGCTGGGCGAATGGCCAACGCGCGCGAGATTTGCCGACTTTCCGGCTGACCTGGGGCTCGCCGGCGTTCCTGACCACGATCCTCGGCTACGGCTCAGTGTCGTTCGTGTCCTACGCGGCCTCGTTCTTCGCGGCGCCCTACGGCCAAGTGCGATTTGAGATCTCGGCGGCGGAAATCGGCTTCCTGCTCGGCGCACCCGCGGCGGTCGCGGGCTTTCTGGGGGTGATCATCGGCGGGCGGACGGCCGATTGGCTCTATACGCGAAACCCCGCCGGCCGGCTGTTTGTCGTCGCGTTCGGTCTGCTGGCGCCGGCTCCGATCATCTGGCTCACATTCACCACCGAAGACGTGGCGGTATTCTATGTCTGCGCGGCGCTCGGCCAATTCCTCGCCGCCAGCGCACTGGGCGCGGCGGCGGCGACCAGCCAGTCGCTCGTGCTGCCGCGGATGCGCGGGGTCGCGACCGCGACGTTCTTCCTCGCGACCACCCTCGTCGGGCTGGCGCTGGGTCCGTTCATGGCCGGATGGATTTCGGCGGCCAACGGCGGCGACATTTCATTGGGCGTTCGTTCGACGCTGTGGGTGGTGCCGATCGGTCTCGCTTGCCTGGTTGCCGCGATCCGGCTGGTTCCGGCGGCGGGCCGTACGTTGCTGGCGCGGGCGGAAGCGGCGGGCGAGGGAGTGATCAGGTCGGCCTGATCACTCCGCACGCGACCCGCGCCCCGGCATTGCCGGTGGGATCGGTCCTGTAATCGTCGGGAGCGGCGTGGACCACGATTGCGGTTCCGTCGCTATCGAATAGCCATGCGCTGACTTCGGCGGGCGTCCCGCTGAGGTCGGCGGTCAACGCCCCGCCGCCGCCGGGCTGGATCGTCACATTGGGCAGATCGCCGGCGTGCTTGCCGCCGGCCGCAAGGGCGCCGTGCCGTTTTCCCAGTGGGTTGAGATGGCCCCCGGCGGACGCGAAGTCGGGGCCGTTGCACGCCCCGATAGTATGCAGGTGAATGCCATGCACCCCCGCGGACAGGCCGCTTAGTCCAACTGCCAGTGTCACGGTGTCGCCGACCTGGACTATCTGGGCGGTGCCGGCCGGCTGGCCAGTGGACCGCATGAGAACCGCGCTGCCGAGCCGGCGGTCGGGCATGGCGGCGACGGTGCTGCATCCGGCCAGGGCGACAAGGGCGATTGCGGGGGTGAATACGACAGCAAGTCGAACGATCATGGCGGTCTCCGTTTGGCGATCTGCATACCAACGAAAAAGGGGCCGGATTTCTCCGGCCCCCCAATCGTTTTCCGCAAAGCTTTCGCTCTGGCTTACATGCCTGAGCCCGGACCGTAGGTGATTTCCACCCGACGGTTCTGGAGCTCGCGCACGCCGTCCGCGGTCGGAACCCGCGGCATGGTTTCGCCGAACGCTTCGGTCGCGATCCGGGTGTCCGGAACCCCGCGAGCCGTCATGTAGGAACGAACCGCGTCCGCACGGCGCTGCGAGAGGCCGACGTTGTACTGGTTCGAACCCGAACGGTCCGCGTGGCCGGCCAGCATGACCGCGGCGCTGCCGCAGTTGGCATAAGCCGACACCGCATTGTTGAGGATCGTCGACGCTTCCGGAGTGATGTCCGATTCGTCCCACTCGAAGAACACGATGTACGGGCCCTTGTTGCAG
>Ga0136633_1000141_pt1 | contig 52338 bp, 50 predicted proteins | sample AntDrymeUQ832206_2_FD_105494 | JGI IMG/M metagenome (GOLD analysis project Ga0136633, IMG submission 105494) | Polar desert sand microbial communities from Dry Valleys, Antarctica - metaG UQ83 (22.06) | ecosystem: Environmental > Terrestrial > Soil > Desert | place: Antarctica: Dry Valley... | reverse complement strand
TACCGCGAGCTCGACGCGAACACCGGCAGGGCGACGCGGCTGCGGTCGAAGGCCGGCTTTCCGACGCGGCGCGCTGCCGAGTCGGCGCTGCAGACCGTCCTCGCGTCGATGGCATCGGCGTCGTACGTGTCGCCGACCGGGCTGACGCTGCGTTCCTTCCTCGAGGAGCGCTGGCTGCCGGGCATCGCGGCGACGATCCGCCCGTCGACGCACTACAGCTACGGGCGCAACCTGCGTCTGCATGTGCTGCCCACGCTCGGTGACGTACCGCTGCAGCGCCTGGAACCGTCAGCGCTGAACGCGCTGTACGCCGAGCTCCTCGCGCACGGGCGCAAGGACCACCGCATGGGCGAGCCGCTGTCCGCGAAAGCCGTGCGCTACGTCCACGACGTCCTGAACCGCGCCCTCCAGGACGCGTTCCGGTGGAACCTCGTGCCACGCAACGTGGCCCGCCTCGCGACACCACCCAAGCCACGCATCGCCGACCGTGCCGAGATGCGGACCTGGACCCGCGACGACGTCCGCGACTTCCTCGACGCGACTAAAGAGCACCGGCTGCACGCCGCATTCTTTGTCTTCGCGACCACCGGTGCGCGGCGCGGTGAAGTGCTCGGGCTGCGCTGGGCCGACATCGACCTCGGCGCCGGGCGCCTGCACGTGCGGCGCAGTCTGGTGTGCGTCACCCACGAGCCTCAGTACTCGACGACGAAGACCTCGAAGTCGCGGCGGACGATCGCGCTCGACCCGGCGACCGTCGCCGCGATGCGAGCGCACCGCGCCGCACAAGCTGCGGAGAAGCTCGCGGCCGGCGCCGCATACGACGACATGGACCTCGTCTTCTGCGACCGGCAGGGGAACGCGCTGCACCCCGAGCGGTTCACCCGCACATTCCAAGCACAAGTCGAGCGGGCCAAGTTGCCGCGGATCCGCCTGCACGACCTACGGCACACGTGGGCGACCCTCGCGCTACAGGCGGGCATCCACCCGAAAATCGTCAGCGAGCGACTCGGCCACGCGAACATCTCGATCACCATCGACATCTACAGCCACGTCGCACCGTCCATGCACGCCGAGGCCGCCAACACCGTCGCAACCTACATCCTCGGGTGACGACAAGGCTCGGATAGCAAGTCCGGCGGCCGCGCCAGCGGGGACCGTCGGAATCGCCGCGGTGCGGCCGGACCGCCGAGGGAAGCCCGGTCAGAGCGAGCAAAACGTGACGGCCCGCAGTCAATACCAAGGTGCGAAGAAACTTCAGCGCCGAGGTCCAATAGACGGCGAATATTAGCCCTCAATGCCGTAGCGGATCTCCTCGTAGATCCCTCCCCCAGGTATGACGCACGCAGTCAGCGCGCCGAAAATGCAAGGTCCGCTTGCGAAAATTGTTAGGACGCCACCGCCCGTGTCGTTAGTGACGCTGTCGATTAGCAGCGTGCAGGCGATCTCGCCAGACGCATCTTGCACACAGGCGTTCGGTCCGAGCACCACAACCTGCTGTGCCGTAGCACTGCGGAACACGCTGGTGCCTCCGCCTGCGTCTGCACACGTGAACGCGCCAGATGTCTGATTTGAGCAGAGGCGAACGCTAACTCCGACACCGGTTCCGCCCGGGAACGGCGCAACTACTGGAAGGATCTCCACAGTCACGTTGTCGTTCACTCCCGAGACGCTGGTGTCGATGCAAACCTTGGGTGGATTTACAACGATTGCCGGAGAGCACCCTGGCGTGTCATCGGCGAGCGCCGGGGTGCTCCACGACAGGCCGGCACAGAGCAGGGTGACCAAGCAAGCGGCACGAGCGACGAGACGCAACATCAATTTCCCCCCGAAATCCTGACTAGGCAAGATAGCGGCGGACGGAGCATACTAAGAGGGCAGAATATGGCAAGACGGAGAACTAGGACAGCGAAATGACCTCGGCCCTCATCGGACATCGTGCCCGTCTCTTGGTCGGGCTCGCTTTGGTCTTTGCGCTGTCGTCGATGGGGTCGACGGCGCAGGCTGCGGCCCCTGCCTGGGTTTTGCGCGGAGATCGAACGGGCTCGGGCTGGATCGTGCTTGAGCAATCTCAGGCCTTCATACCTGACCAAATCACCGTCCGGGGTGGAGGCGAGTACGTCGGCGTGCTGATAGAGCCAGACGACGTGAGATCGATCCCCGCCGTGTTTGTGAAGTTCCGGGACGGCACGACGCTCGGTACGCCGATCGAGCTACGTCCAGGCCGATACCGCATCACGCTGCTCGCCGGCGCTCGAGCGGCCGTCGACATTCCGAAAGCCTATGGAGGCGATGACGAGATCATCGCCCTCAAACCAGCGCGGTCAGCGGCGGTTCGACACGCAGCGGCCGTCATTCCTCCCGGAATCAACTCCGTCGAGTCCCGCATTCAGCAAGGCGTACCAGCCGCTCACCGTGCCTACCTGCTTGCGCTCCGGTCAGGTCAGACTCCGGCTGCGGGTGAGTTCGACATCTGCGCCGCCGCGTCCAATGCGCGGTGTCCGTCGAGTCCGAACCTCCTGCCGGTCTGGAATGCGTTATCCATCCGCGTCACGCCTTCGGCGGCTCCGCGCGATGCGATGGTCGTCGGCCAGAACATTGGCGGGCAAGGTTCACTGGAGCTCCTTGCAGTTTCCGTTCGGGAATAGCCCAAGCTACCCACGAGCGCCCCGCCTGCCATTCGCTTGAGCTGTCCACTCCCGTAAGGTCAATTCTTTACCAGGCGCTCGCCGTGCGTCGCGCGCTGCTGAGGGCAGGCTCCGCCTGCCCGTGACTTGTGTCCGGAGGGGCAGCAGAGGCTCCACGGTCAAGGCCTGCGCGAAGCGCAGTCCCGAAGGGACGCCGAAGGCGGCCTTGACGGTGGAGGGGCGGCCCCGGAGGCTGCGCGACGTACGGCGAGCGCCGTTGGCGACCACGACGCCAGTGTCACAACACGACTGCCGGCGGTGCTACAAGAGGTGTGAAGGTGTCACGAGTTCGGCTGTGGTCGCTGGTCGCCTTTCTCGGGGTGGGCCATGTGTCGCTGCTGGCTGTCCGCGTCACGAGCGACACTCAGGCGGCAGACCGAGCGCTCCTCCTGGCCGCAACCGTCATCGGTCCTGCCGCGGCATTCGCGGCTCACTCCGCGCTGACCGGGACTCGACACCGGCGCCCATCGACGTGGGCCACACGGATCAACGTGGTCAGCCGCATCCTTCTCGCCGGCGCGTTCGGCTTCGCGACGGCCGCAGTCGCGGTGTGCCTAGCCCCTATCCTCCGGACACCCACGCCGTGCGATGTCGACCCGGAGTGCGCCCCGCCGGAGGTGTACATCCTCGTCGTCTTCTCTGCGATGGTGATCTTGCTCGCGGCTCTCGGGGCTATCAGTTGGGCGATTTCCGCTGTCGTGCGATCGCGTAGCCGTGACGAGTTAGACGCCATCACCGTGGGTTGAACCACCGCGATGCTCCTCACCGACCTCTCCGTGATGACACTGGCTCTGTTCCTTGCCGCACGTCGATCTGCTTGCCGACCTCGTCCCCTGCGACTACTTGAATCCTCCTGATCCCCCTTCCTTATGTCTTGCGCTTCCTGCCCAAGTAGCTGCCTGCGCTCCGACCCCGCTGACCTGCCTCCCCTTCTAGGTGCCTGTCGAGGGAGTGCCACCTGGTCGGGGGGCAGGTTTTTCGCCCCCCGACCAGGTGGCACGACCGACCACCCCCCAAAGCCGCAGGTCAGCGGGGTCGGAGCGCAGGCAGTTTTCGTTCCTCGGGTGTACCGCCGGGTGTACCGCCGGTGTGCAAACCGGCGGTACATCCCACGGTGTTCGTCAAGCCCGCTGTTGGCGAGGCCTAGTGCCGGGGGCCGACGTTGGGCAGATTTCTTCTTCGAGGGTGCCGCGTAGGGTGCTGCGTAGGTGTGTGACCCTGCGATGCACCCGCGAGCCGGGAGCTGGACCAGGCGCTCGGGTTGGATCTCAGCCGAGAACTGGCCGGCCCGACAGCGTGAAGAAGTCGGTGATGACGGGTCGGTCCGGTGCGAAGATATCGCTCGATAGGTCGGCTGCTCCGAAGTACGCGAGTTCCGTCGCCTCGCCGTCGAGCCTGGACGGGCCGACCGACTTTGCCGAGTCATACCCGTCTCCTCGCGGAACTCGCGTTCGGCCACATCCTGCCAGGACTCCCCGACTTCAACGCGGCCGCCCGGGATGCCCACGTTCCAGTGTCAAGACGGCGCAAAAGAAGCAGTCTTCCCACGTCGTCCGCCGCCGCGGTCCCGACGACAGGCAAGCAGCGCATCAACACTCCAGTGGCTTCGAGAGCGTCTCGTCCTTATAGACGACACGGGAGTCATCGCGATGCGCGCTAGCGCAACGTCGTCGCGACGGCGGATGTGAATTTTGGTTGGCAATCCGTTGGCAGAGGGGTTGTCAGAGGTCGGCGGCGACGTACTATGACCCCTCTGACCTGCACGTTTGCGTTAGTGCCTGGTGGGCGAGGGGGGAGTTGAACCCCCACATCCTTACGGATACACGGACCTGAACCGTGCGCGTCTGCCATTCCGCCACTCGCCCCGAGTGCGTTCGAGACGGTAACACGCAGCCGTACGACGCCGTCGCCCAGCGCCGGCTCGCCTGCACCGATCACAAACCCATCTGAAGGGCCTGGAATTGGGTAGGTGATCCGGTGAAGTGGGGTGAGCCTGGCCCGCGGGCTGGGCCTCCCGCGGGCGAGTGGCTCAACTCGCGCAGGATGGGCATACCCACGCCCTCGATACGATCGCGGCCGGCCCAGCGAAAGGAGACGACGTGGGAGTGCTCCAAACCTTCGAGCGTCGTCTCGAGGGGCTCATCGAGGGCACATTCGCGAAGGTTTTCCGCGGTGGCGTCGAGCCGGTAGAGATCGCCAAGGCACTGCAACGCGAGGCGGCCGACCGCAAGACGGTGAGCGCGACCCGCGTGCTCGTGCCCAACAGCTTCACCGTGGAGCTCGCGTCCGACGACGAGAAGCGGCTCGGTCCCTATGCAGTGCCCCTCGGCAAGGAGCTCGCCGCGATGGTCCGGGAGCACGCAGCCGAGATGCGGTGGACCTTCGTCGGCCCGGTGTCGGTGACGCTCGAGGAAGCCGCGGACCTCACGACCGGTGTCTTCCGGGTTCGCAGCACCGTGATCGAAGGCCCGGTCGACACCGGCCTCACCAGTGAGCTGGCCTCGCTGCGACCCGCCACCGTGTCATTGCTGGTCGCGGGCGCGCCCGGCACCCCGCCGAGGACCGTCGAGCTCCGGGGCGACGTCACCGTGATCGGTCGCGGCTCCGATGCCGACCTGCGCTTGTCCGACACCGGCATCTCCCGCCACCACGCGGAGGTGCGCCGCGAGGGTGACGACGTCGTCTTCGTCGACCTCGGCTCGACCAACGGGTCCACCGTCAACGGGCGCGCGGCCGAACGTGTGCGTCTGAGCCCCGGAGACCGCATCCAGCTGGGACGCACGACCATAGTTTTCGAGCGCACCGATGCCTGAGCTCGTCTTCCACCTCATCCGGCTGGGCTTCCTGGCGCTTCTCTGGCTCTTCGTCCTCATCGCCGTACGGGCGATCCGACTCGACATCTTCGGGCCACGCGTGCCCCGCGGCGCCCGGCCGGCGACGCGCGCTCCTGCCGCAGCAAGTCCGCCCAAGGCTGCGAAACCCAAGGCCCGTACCCTGCCCAAACAGCTGGTGGTCACCCAGGGAGACCTGGCCGGTACGACGGTCGCGCTCGCCGAGGCGCCAGTCACCATCGGCCGCGCGCCGGAGTCGACGCTGGTGCTCACCGACGACTACGCCTCCACCCACCACGCGCGGTTGATGCCTCGCGACGGTCAGTGGGTGCTCGAGGACCTCGGCTCCACCAACGGCACATACCTCGACCGCACGAAGGTCTCCGGTCCGACCCCCGTGCGGGTGGGCGCGACCGTGCGCATCGGAAAAACAGTGCTGGAGCTGCGCCGATGACCCAGGTCTGGCGCTATGCGATCCGATCCGAGGTCGGTCTCGTTCGATCGATGAACGAGGACGCAGGCTACGCGGGTCAGCGCCTCATTGCGGTCGCCGACGGCATGGGCGGGCACGCCGCTGGTGAGGTGGCCAGCGCAGCCACCATCGCCGCATTGACCCAGCTCGACACGGGCTCGGCTGCCGACACCGAGCAGGCCATGCGTCAAGCTGTCGAGCAGGCCAACACCACCCTGCGGGAGTTCGCGGCCGCCGACAGTGAGCTGCACGGCATGGGCACCACGGTCACGGCGGCGATGATCGACGACGGTGCCTTCGTCCTCGTCCACGTCGGCGACTCGCGGGCGTACCTGCTCCGCGACGGCGTACTGCGCCAACTCACCCGGGACCACACCTTCGTCCAGCAGCTCGTCGACGACGGACAGCTGCTGCCGGAGGAGATGTCGGCACACCCGCAGCGCTCGGTCATCACCCGGGCCCTCGACGGGCGTCAGCGGCTCGATGTCGATGTCGCACGTGAGGACATTCGCCCTGGCGACCGTTATCTGCTCTGCAGCGACGGTCTCTCCGGAGTTGTCACCGACGAGACGATGACGCGCGCGTTGGCGGCGGGTACGCCGGACGACGCGGTCGACAGCCTGGTCTCACTTGCCCTGCGCGCCGGGGGACCGGACAACATCACCTGCGTCGTCGCCGACGTCGTCGACGGCGACAGCGTCGAGCCGCTCACCGGGCAGGTCGCCGGGTCTGCCGACGACACTGGAGTCGTCGCACGCAGCACCGCACCGGTGGGGGCAGCAGCCGTCGCAGTCGAGTCACCGACGCGCGGCACCCGGCGCGCCACACCGCCGGATGTCGAGTCCCTCGCGGCTGATGACCCGCGCGTTCGGTCCCGACACCTGCGCCGACGACGCACGGCCGCGCTTGTCCTCACTGCCATCGCAGTGCTCGGGATCGGTGCGCTCGTCGGCTGGCGGGTGGTGCAGTCGCAGTACTACGTCGGCGTCGACGGCGATCGGGTAGCGATCTACCGCGGCGTCCAAGGGTCCGTGCTCGGTCTGGACCTGCACTCGCTGCACACGTCGACCGACATAGTGGTTGATCTGCTCCCCGACTTCGCCAAGCAGGAGGTCCGCGACGGCATCCCGGCAGAGGATCTCGACGACGCCGCGGCGATCATCGATCGTCTCCGAGTCAATGTCGCTCCGCCCGTTATCCCAGCCTCTCCGTCGCCCCGGTCGCCGGCGCCGCCATCTCCTTCGCCGAGTCCGGCATGAGCGTCGCGACGATCGCGCGCTCGCCGCGGCGCACCAGCGAGCTGCAGCTGCTCATCTTCGCGGTGCTGCTCGCCATGGCTGCCTACGCCGCGGTGTCGCTGTCCCATGACGAGCGCGTGGACGGTCGCACACTCACCCACGGCCTCACCCTCGCAGCCCTTTTCGGGATCGCGCACCTCGCCGTACGACGTCTCGCCCCGGCGGCTGACCCGGTGTTGCTGCCGCTCGTGGCGGCGCTCAACGGCCTCGGCCTCGCGATGGTGCACCGCCTCGACCTCGCCGCCGCAGATACCGCGCGCGAGCGGGCCCGTGCCTTGCCGGCAGCGCTCGCTCCGCGACAGCTGATCTGGACCGCAGTGGGCACAGCACTGTTCGTCGTGGTGCTGGCGCTCATCCGCGACCACCGCACCCTCGACCGCTACCGCTACACCGCGATGGCCATCGGGCTCACGTTGCTGCTCCTGCCCGCCCTCCCGGTTATCGGCACCGAGATCAACGGTGCACGGATCTGGATCCGGGTGGGCTCACTGCAGTTCCAGCCGGCGGAGATCGCCAAGCTCTGCCTCATCGTCTTCTTCGCCAGCTACCTCGTCGCGAAGCGCGAGGTGCTATCGCTCGCTTCACGTCGCGTCGCCGGCCTCAACGTGCCGCGCGCCCGCGACCTCGGCCCCGTGCTGCTTGCCTGGGGTGCCAGCATGCTGGTCCTCGTCCGCGAGAAGGACCTGGGCTCGTCACTGCTCTTCTTCGGCCTTTTCATCGTCATGCTCTACGTCGCGACCGAGCGCACGTCGTGGCTGCTCATCGGGCTCGGCCTCTTCATGGCCGGGACGCTGGCGGCGTACACGCTCTTCTCGCACGTTCAGGAACGAGTCGAGACCTGGCTGCATCCCTTCGCCGACGCCGCTGACTCTGGCTTCCAGCTGACCCAGGCGCTGTTCGGGATGGCGACCGGAGGCATCTTCGGCACCGGGCTCGGCCGGGGACGCCCAGACGTCGTACCCGAGGCGGAGACCGACTTCATCTTCGCCGCAATCGGCGAGGAGCTGGGTCTCGTCGGCGTCGTCGCTGTGCTGGCCATCTTCACACTCGTCGTAGCCCGCGGCGTGCGAGTCGGTCTCGGGGTGCGCGACGACTTCGGCAAGCTGCTCGCCGGCGGTCTCGCGTTCGCCGTTGCCCTGCAGGTATTCGTGGTTGTCGGCGGGGTGACCCGACTCATTCCGCTGACTGGCATCACCTTGCCGTTCGTGTCCTACGGGGGGTCCTCCCTCGTCGCCAACTACGCCCTGGTCGCCTTGCTGCTGCGCGTCTCCGACGCGGGTCGTCGTCCCGGCGCCGACCAGCCGATGGTGCGCTCCCAGGCCGAGCTGACGGGCGAGATGACCCGGGTCGTGCAGCGATGAACGCACCGCTGCGTCGCGTGGCCGTCGCTGCCCTGGTCCTCTTCGCCCTGCTCTTCGCCAACGTGCACTACGTCCAAGTGCTGGCCGCTGAGCGGCTGCGCAAGGACGACCGCAACTCCCGGCTTCTCGCCGAGTCCTACTCCCGCGAACGCGGTGTCATCGTGGTCGGCACTGGAACCGTTGCGTCAAGTGTCGAGACCGACGACCGGCTGAAGTACCTCCGGGTCTACGGCAGCAGCCCCGCGCTCGCGGCCAGCTACGCCCACCTGACCGGCTACTTCTCCCTCGTCTACGGCGATACCGGATTAGAGAAGGCGTACGACGACATCCTCTCCGGTGCTGACAGCCGACTCTTCGTCCGTCGCGTCACCGACGTCATCACCGGGCGCAAGACGCAGGGCGGGCTGATCCGGCTGACCATCAACCCCGCGGTGCAGGCGGCGGCGCAGAGGGCTCTAGGAAATCGGCGGGGTGCTGTCGTCGCGCTCGACCCGCGCACTGGTGCCATCCTCGCGATGGTGACCAGCCCGTCGTTCGACCCCAACGCGCTGTCGTCGCACGACCCGGCCAAGATCCGCGCGGCGTACCAGAAGCTCACCGCAGCCAGGAACCGGCCGCTGGTCAGCCGAGCGACGCAGGAGACCTACCCGCCGGGATCCACCTTCAAGATCATCACGGCGGCGGCAGCCCTGGAGAGCGGACTTCGGCCGGACTCGCTCGTGCCGTGCCCGCGGGAGCTCAAGCTCCCGCTCACCCGCGACACCGTGATTCGCAACTTCGGCGGGGCGAGCTGCGAAGCCGCCGAGGTCCCGCTCTCAGCGGCCTTCCAGAAGTCGCGCAACACGTCCTTCGCGGCGCTCGGCATCAGCCTCGGCGGAGAGCGGCTGCGCGAACAAGCGGAGCGGTTCGGCTTCAACGCCGAGCCCGACTTCCCGTTGCCGCTGGCGCGCAGCGTCGTGCCCGAGGGGCTCAACCCACCGCAGGCAGCGCAGTCGGCGATCGGGCAGTTCGACGTCCGCGCTACTCCGCTGCAGATGGCGATGGTCGCCGCCGCCGTCGCCAACAGCGGCACGCTGATGCGGCCCTACCTGGTGTCCTCGGTCGAGGGTCCCGACCTCAAGGTTCTCGACACGACGAAGCCGGAGCGCCTCGGTGACGGCCCTGCGGTCAGCACTGCCACCGCGCGCAGTCTGGCCGCGATGATGGAGAGCGCGGTCGGACCCGGTGGCACGGGCACCAACGCAGCGATCCCCGGGGTTCGGGTCGCCGGCAAGACCGGTACGGCGCAGCGGGGCGAGGGTCAGCTGGCCCACACGTGGTTCGTCGGGTTCGCGCCGGTCGAAGCACCGCGCATTGCTGTCGCCGTGCTGATCGAAGAGGGCGGTGGCGTCGCCGACGCCACCGGCGGGCGGGTCGCCGCGCCGGTAGCCCGGGCAGTTCTCGACGTCGGCCTGAGGTCGCGATGACCGTCATGGGCCTGGAGTCCGGGCGCCTGCTCAGCGACCGCTATCGGCTGACGGAGCTCGTCGCGACCGGCGGTATGGGCGAGGTGTGGAAAGCCCAGGACCAGATGCTCGAGCGCGAGGTCGCGATCAAGGCGCTCAAGCGCGAGTACGCCGACGACGAGACGTTCCTCGCTCGGTTCCGGGCGGAGGCGAAGCACACCGCGGGGCTGTCTCACCCCGGCATCGCGGCGATCTACGACTACGGCGAGGACAGCGGTACGTCGTACCTCGTGATGGAGCTCGTACCAGGCGAGGCCCTGTCGGCGCGGATCCGCCGCGAGGGCCGGATCGAGCCGATGACGACACTGACGATCATCGGACAGGCCGCCCTGGCGCTGCACGCCGCCCACGCCGCCGGGGTCATTCACCGCGACATCAAGCCGGGCAACCTGCTCATCACCCCGGACTGCACGACGAAGGTGACCGACTTCGGCATCGCCTGGGCCGCAGCCGCCGTGCCGTTGACGATGACCGGCACGGTGCTCGGCACGGCTCACTACCTCTCGCCCGAGCAGGGCACCGGAGCCGACGTCACCCCAGCTAGCGACGTCTACTCCCTCGGCGTGGTGGCCTACGAGTGCCTGGCCGGGCACCGCCCCTTCGACGGCGACACCGCGGTGCGGATCGCGATGGCGCATGTGCAGGACGATCCGCCGCCGCTACCCGACGACGTACCGGAAGATGTCCGCACTCTCGTCTCGCAGGCTCTCGCCAAGGATCCGTCGCAGCGATTCACGACCGCGGCCGCGTTCGCACGAGCCGTGACGGCCACGCAGCAGCGGCTCGGCGGCGGGCTCTCCCCCGCACTGGCCAACGCCAATGCCGCACCGACCGCAGTGATCCCCCTGGGCGATCTGCCGATCGCGCCGGGCGCGCCGGTCATGCCGCCCGCTGTGCCGAAATCGACCCTGCTGATAGGTGTACGCCCGCCGTCTCGGTCCACCTTGCTGCTCACCCTCGGCGTAGCGCTGGTGCTGCTGCTCATCGCCGGCGCGGTGGCAGTCGCGCGGTCCAGCAGCACGAAGGCCCTGCCGTCGTTGACCGGTATGACGTTGGAGAAGGCGCGAGCGACACTCGACGACCTGGGCTTCGACCACGAGACCACGAAGGAGACGTCGCCCACCGTCGAGTCCGGCACTGTGATTCGCAGTGATCCGCAGGGGCCGGCCTCGGTGAAGTCGGGATCGACAGTTGAGCTCGTCGTCTCTGCCGGTAAGAAGGGCGTCTCGCTCCCCGCCGGCCTCATCGGCCGGCCTGAGGCCGAGGCCGTTGCCACGCTGACGCAGCTTGGGCTCCGACCGACCGTCCGTCGCGTCCCGACGGCAACGGCCGCAGCCGGTACCGTTGTCGCCATCACACCGGACACCGGACTTCGCGAGACGGACGCTGTGACGGTGTCCGTGGCGGTGGCGCCGCCACCGCCGTCCCGCGAGCGCGGCAAGGGCAAAGGCAAGGACGACTGATGGCCAAGGCGACGCTGCTCGGCGGTCGCTATCAACTGGGAGAGACGCTCGGCGTAGGCGGCATGGCCGAGGTCTTGCTGGCCCGCGACACTCGGCTCGGCCGGGACGTCGCGGTCAAGCTGCTCCGCAGCGAGCTGGCCGGCGACCCGACATTCATCGCCCGGTTCCGTCGTGAGGCACAGGCCGCGGCCTCGCTCAATCACCCGAACGTCGTCTCTGTCTATGACACCGGCGAGGACGCCAGCGTCCCGTACATCGTCATGGAGTACGTCGAAGGCCGGACCCTGCGCGAGGTGCTGCGCTCCGAAGGTCGGATGCTGCCCGACCGCGCGCTGGAGATCGTCGCCGACGTCTGCGCAGCGCTCGACTACAGCCACGTCGCTGGCATCGTCCACCGCGACATCAAGCCGGCCAACGTGATGCTGACACCGGCCGGCATCGTCAAGGTGATGGACTTCGGCATCGCCCGAGCGACCACGTCGCAGACGATGACGCAGACCGCTGCAGTGCTGGGTACGGCGCAGTACCTCTCCCCCGAGCAGGCACGGGGCGAGCACGTCGACGCCCGCTCCGACGTCTACTCGACCGGCTGCTTGCTCTACGAGCTCCTCACGCAGACTCCGCCCTTCACGGGCGACTCCCCCGTCGCTGTGGCCTACCAGCATGTGCGGGAAGATCCCGAGCTCCCGTCGAGCCGGGTTAGCGGCATCGAGCCGGCCATCGACGCCATCGTGCTCAAGGCGATGGCGAAGAACCCGGGCAACCGCTACCAGACGGCGTCGGAATTCCGCGACGACCTTCTCCGGGCCGCCGCCGGTAGACCGGTCGCTGCAACGCCGATCCTGAGGGCCGAGGACGACGCGACGACGCTGCTCACGCCGATTTCGGCGGCGACAGTGCTGCCACCCTCCGCGCCGCCCAACCGGATCGGTCGTGGTGCGGCGTACGGGCTGCTGGCTCTCGCAGTGCTCCTGGTGTTCGGCGCGGCCGCGCTGATCGCCCGATCGCTGACCGACGACGGGGCGACTGGGCTGATCCGGATGCCTGACCTCCTCGGCAAGACCGAGGAGCAGGCCCGCGCGCTGGTCGAAGGGGCTGGCCTGGAGGTCGGCGAGGTGCAGCGCCAGGCGGTCGATCCGTCGAAGAAGACGACACAGCCGCCGGGCGAGGTCATCGACCAAGACCCGCTCGGCCTGATCCGGGTGCGGGCCGGTGCGTCCGTCAAGATCGTGGTGAGCGACGGCGTGCGGAAGGTTCGCGTGCCCAACATCCTCGGCGTGCAGCTCGACGTCGCGCGGGGCGAGCTGGCTGACCTGCAGCTCGCGATCTCGCGTGTCGACTCCGTCGACGGGGACCGGCGAGCCGGTGAGGTGCTCGCAGTCAACCCGCCCGCCGGCACGGAGCTCGAAGCGGGTTCCAAGGTGATCGTCGCCGTCGCCAGCGGCAAGGTCGTCGTACCCGACGTCGTCGGACTGCTCGAAGACGAAGCCACGAGTCAGCTGCGCGCCGCCGGCTTCCGAGTCCGCGTCGAGCAGGAGGTGCGCGCGGACCAGCCTCCGGGCACCGTCGTCCGGATGAACCCGGCCGGCAAGACCAAGGCCGAGTCGGGCTCCGAGGTGGTCATCGTGGTCGCCGTCGAGCCCGCAGCTGCGCCGTCGCCCACTCCCGAGCCGCAGCCCTCCGAGCCACCGCCGCCGCCGTCCCCGGAGCCCAGCCCCACCCCAACCCCCTAACGACCCGGGGTCAGGCGAGGGCGGAAAGGCGAAGGCGTTCGACCTGCTCGACCAGCGCAGGCGCGAGCTCGAGCGCGGAGCGGTCCCCGCACTGGGCCAAGAAGTTGGCGAGCAGCAGGTGCCCACCCTGAGTGAGCACTGACTCCGGGTGGAACTGCACTCCCTCGACCGGGGCGTCGCGGTGGCGCAGCGCCATGACCAGGCCACTCTCGCTGCGCCCCGTCACCTCGAGCTCCGGCGGCAGCGTGCCCTCGTCGACGGCCAGCGAGTGATAGCGGGTGGCGGTGAACGGCTGTGGCAGGCCGTGCAGCACCCCAGCATTTTCGTGGCTGACCTCACTGGTCTTGCCGTGCAACAGCTCCGGCGCTCGGTCGACAGTGGCGCCTAGTGCTACAGCGATGGCCTGGTGGCCGAGGCAGACGCCGAGCAGCGGGAGGTCGCGGCGGATCGCCTCGTGCACGAGATCGATGCTCACCCCGGCTCGCTCCGGCGTACCTGGGCCGGGTGAGAGCAGTACGCCGTCGACCTTGAGGTCCTCGAGCTCGTCGACCGTCACCTCGTCATTGCGACGTACGACGCACTCGCCACCGAGCTGGCCGACGTACTGGACCAGGTTGAAGACGAACGAGTCGTAGTTGTCGACGACGAGCAGCCTGACCACTCGCTCATCCCTCCGTCACGGTGCTGGCCGGGCTTGCGGGGTATTGATCCGCACACTCCACCAGCACTGTCCTCATCGCGTCGTACGTCGAGCCGGCTTCTTCGCGGCGACCTTCTTCGCAGCCCCCGTGCGGGCGACTGTGGTCTTCTTCGCTGCCTTCTTCGCCGGCGCAGTCTTGCGCGCGGGCGCGGCCTTGCGGGCCAGTGCCGCCTTCTTCGCCGCCGGCTTCTTGGCGGCGGCCTTGCGGGCCGGTGCCGCCTTCTTGGCGACCGCCTTCTTCGCCGCCGGCTTCTTGGCGACCACCTTCTTCGCCGCGGGCTTCTTGGCGACCGCCTTCTTCGCGGCGGGCTTCTTGGCCGCGGGCTTGCGCGCGGACGGGCGCCCGGCCGCCGGCTCGGCGGCAGCCTGAAGGGGCTCGGGCTTCGGCGACGTGCGGGTCGACGTCGGCTCACTCTTCTCAGCGGCCTCAGCCTTCACGCGCTCCTCCTCGAGGAGCACGCGGCGCAGCACCTTGCCAACGACGGTGCGGGGCAGCTCATCGCGGAACTCCACGAATTTCGGCACCTTGTACGCCGTCAGCGACGTCGCGCAGTGGCTGATGATGTCGGACTCGGTGAGAGTGACTCCCGGCTTGGCGACGACGTAGGCCTTCACCGTCTCGCCGCGGTACTTGTCCGGCAGCCCGACGACGACGGCGTCCGCAACGCCCGGGTGCGCGAAGAGCACTTCCTCAACCTCCGACGGGTAGATGTTGAACCCGCCGGCGATGATCAGCTCCTTCTTGCGGTCGACGATGGCGAAGTAGCCCTCGTCGTCCATGACCGCGACGTCGCCAGTGAGGATCCAGCCTTCGGACGTCAGCGTCGCGGCGGTGTCCTCGGGCTTGTTCCAGTAGCCGGTGAAGACCTGCGGGCCACGGATCGCGAGCTCGCCGGGCTGGCCGACTGGCACGTCCTTCGTGTGGTCAGCCTGGTCGACGACGCGGCACTCCGTGCCGGTGAGCGGAAGACCGATGGTGCCGGTCTTGCGCTTGCCGAAGATCGGGTTGGCGTGGGTCGACGGCGAGGTCTCGGTCATGCCGTAGCCCTCGACAAGGCGACCGCCGGAGATCCGCTCGAACTGCTCCTGCGTCTCCACGGGGAGCTTCATCGCGCCGGAGATGCACGCCTTGATGCTCTTGAGGTCGTGCTGCTTGACCTTGGGCGAGTCGGTCATCGCCTTGTAGATGGGCGGCACGCCCGGGAAGAGAGTCGGCTTAAACTCGTCGATCGCCGCGAATACCAGGTCGAGGTCGAAGCGCGGCAGCAGCACGAGCGTGCCGCCGAGCAGGATGCTGTTGTTCATGCAGACCGTCAGGCCGTAGGCGTGGAAGAGCGGCAGCACGGCGAGCGTGACTTCCTTGCCGGCCTGGACGTCGGGGAACCACAACCGGTTCTGGTAGGCGTTGGCGACGAGGTTGAAGTGCGTGAGCATGGCGCCCTTGGACAGCCCCGTCGTACCGCCGGTGTACTGCAGCAGCGCCAGGTCAGTCTTGGCGTCGATCGGTGCCTGACGTGCGCCGGACTTGGCCGACTTGAGCAGCTGGAGGAAGCGCTTCACCGGCGCCTTCGACGGGATCGACGCACTGATCTCGGCACGTGTCTTCTTCGCACTGCCGACGGGCAACTTGAGCAGGAGCTGCTTGGCCGTCGGGAGGTACTCGGTGAGCGACGCGACGACGACATGCTCGAGCGCGGTCTTGGAGCGGACCTTGGCGACGGTGTCGTAAACCTTGTCGAGACAGACGACCACCTTCGCGCCGCAGTCGGCGAGCTGGTGACCCATCTCCTTCTCGGTGTAGAGCGGGTTGTGCTGTACGACGACAGCGCCGAGGCGCAGCGCGGCGAAGAAGGTGATGACGTTCTGCGGGCAGTTGGGCAGGACGATCGCCACGCGGTCACCCTTGCGGACACCCAAGCCGGCCAGCGCAGTCGCGAACCGGTCGACCGAGTCCTTGAGGTCGCGGTAGCTCATCGACGTACCGAGGAACGCCAGCGCGACACCCGTCGGGAACGACGCAGCCGCGTCGTCGAGGAGGCGGGTGAGCGGCACCTCGGGGAAGTCGTAGTCGCCCGGGACCTCCGGAGGGTAGGACGCGAGCCACGGCCGGTCGGCGTACTGGATGACCGGCTTGGTCACCTCTCCGACGGAGCCGGCGCGGCGTGCGCGGGACTTGGCAGGGGACGTCGTACGACGGGAATTACGGGTCGCGGCGGGCACGGCAGGGCTCCTGGTCAGGCAGACGGCGGAAGGTCGATCTTCGCACGCGAAGTCGATTCCGACCTATTCGTCCGGTGCCGGGCTCTGGTCAGCGCTGCCGTCGGTGACGGTGACGTTGTTGAACGGCAACCGTGGCTCCGCGAAGGGGAACACCACCAAAAACAGCAGAGCCAGGACGCCGAGCAGGAGCACCGTGCTGCCGGCCAACTTCCCGGGCAGCCCACCGGGCAGCTTGCGCCAGATCCATACGTACACCGTCGTACCCCTAGCCCTGCAGCGCCGCGGGAAGCACCCCGGGCGCCTTCTTCGTGGTCTCGACCAGGTCGGCATAACTGATGAACCGCTGACGAGCGGAGTACTTGGGGTGGCAGGTCGTCATGGTCATGATCGCCTTCGTCGGCTTCTCGCCGGGACGCCGCGGGACGGCCAAGATGACGTCGACCTCGGTCGGGCGCACGATCTCCTCGCTGACCAGTCGGTAGGTGTACCACGTGTCGCGGGTCTCGACGACGATCGCGTCGCCTGGGTCGAGCTGGTCGATCTGGTTGAACGGCGCGCCGTACGTCGTGCGGTGTCCGGAGAGGACGAAGTTGCCGATCGCGCCCGGCTGCGCCGACGGGGGATAGTGGCCCGGCCCCTTCTTCAGGTCCGACACCCGGACCCCTTCGAAGACGACCTTGGCCCAGCTGCGGCCCAGTCGAGGGATGCGGAGGATGGCGAGGCCCTCTCCCAGGTCGACGTCGGCGAGCGGCGCCAAGCTGGGGATGGTGGTGTCCGGCGCGCGGGCCGGCAGCGCCCACTCCTCGAGCAGCGCCTCACGACCCTTCTTCTGCTCGGCCCGCGTCTCGAGCCCGGTGAAGTAGAGCTCGTAGACGCAGAACAGCAAAATGACGAGACCCACAGTGATGAGGGTCTGGCCGACGCCCCGCAGGGTCTTGGCGATCACTACGCTCCTCGGCCCACTCGAGCGGTGACCCGCAGCGGGTCGTCGTACGCGGGCATGTCGATGCTCTCGTGTCGGGTGAGCTCGAAGCCCAGGCCATAGGCGTCGACGTACTCCCGGAAGGTCTTGACTCCGGGCGCCACGCGGAGTGCGGCCTCGAGGGACTCCGGGTTGCCGATGGCGCTCACCCGAAATGGCGGCGAGTAGACCGCCCCATGAAGCAGCAGGGTGTTGCCCACGCACCGGACCGATGACGTGGCGATGACTCGGTCACCCATCACGGTAACTGCCTCGGCGCCGCCGGCCCACAGCGCGTTGAGCACCGCCAGGATGTCCTGCTCGTGGACAACGAGGTCGTCGGGCCGCGGATCGCCAGCGCGCACCTGCCCCTCCGCGAGACGAGGTGCGTCGTCGAGGGTGACCGTCAAACCGGGGCCAGTGACGGCGCGCAGCCCCGCCGGGCCCCTCAATGCGTCGGCGACGTCTTGGGCGGCGCGAACCCGCGCGTCGCGTCCGGCCGCGGCGTCGGTGACCGACTCGAGCTCGGAGCCCAGTGACTTCGCCATGGCGTCGAGCCGGGCCGCCTCCCGCTGCTGACGGTCGATGAGCTCGGCCAGGCGCAGCCGTCGGCCGGCCCTCAGGTCGGTGCCCTGCGCAGTGGACGCGCTGGTGGCGAAAAGGAGGCCCGCGAACAGGGCGACCACCGAGACCAGCACGCGCCAACCCCGCACTCGTGCCACCTCCTCCGTCGCCTTTGGCTACGCTAACCCACCACTGCGCCGTTTATCGCCGCACCATCGACCCGGAGGCACCGGTGCCCAAGTCACGCCTGCGCAAGAAGAAGTCGGCGGTCTACACGCCGCCGTCTCCCCTCGGCGGGAAGAAGAAGGGTCCGTCACCGCGCTGGGTCGGGCCCGCCGTGCTGGCCCTCCTGGCCTTCGGAGTGGTGTGGCTGATCGTGGCCTACATCTCGCAGGCCGGCGTGCCGATCCAGAAGGAGCTCGGCAACGCCAACGTCCTCGTTGGCTTCGGCTTCATCGCCGCGGGCTTCGCCCTCGCCACCCAGTGGCGATAGCGCGGATCACTAGCGCGTGATTACACGCGTGTGATTCGTCCACATCCGCTGTCCACACTGTGCATAAGTCGAGGTCGTCGCTGCCGTGCCGGTCTATGAGTACGCCTGCCGGGCCTGCGAGGCCGTCGAGGAGCACCTGCTTCCGCTCGGCGCCCCCATCCCCGGTGCGTGCGCGGTGTGTGGCGGGGAGCTGCGGAAGAAGTTCTCCCGCGTCGCCGTACGGTACGAAGGCTGGGGCTTCACCGCGACCGACTCCCTGGTGAGCGACACCCGCGGCCGCGACTTCAAGGCCCTGCGCAGCAAAGCTGAGCAGATCGCCGACGAATAGCCCGCGCGTCAGTCGTCGGTGACCACGACATCGGCGTACGACGGACCGACGCGGTCCTGGTGGCCCTCGAATTCCTCGGCGACGACGTCGAAGCGCATCGGCTCGCCGCAGTGCCGCGGCGGGCGCTCGTTGCCCTTGCGCAGCAGCACGACCTGGGTGCCGCAGCCGGCGCACGTGTAGACCGGGATGCCGCCGTCAGTGACCACGTCGACAGGCGGATGGCTCTTCTCGCCCACGCGAAGCGGTCGCATCATGCCGAAGCCGAGGCGCAGCGACACCGTCGCGATGATGATCGCCAGCGCCGCTCGGGCGCCCCACCCGGCCACGCCCACCGCGTCGAGGGCGAGGAGCAGTGCCGCCGAGCCGTAGAGCAGTCGGGAGACGGTACGGCGCGACATGGGCTCGGGTCCGCGGGGCGGCGCTAGAGCAGCTCGAGGATGGTGGCGTTGGCCTGGCCGCCGCCCTCACACATGGTCTGCAGCCCGTAGCGGATCCCGTTGTCCTTCATGTGGTGGACCAGCGTCGTCATCAGCCGCGCCCCGGAGCCGCCCAGCGGATGGCCGAGGGCGATCGCCCCGCCGAGCGGATTGAGCGCCTTCTCGTCCGCGCCGATGTCAGCGAGCCACGCCAACGGCACGGACGCGAAGGCCTCGTTGACCTCGAACGCGCCGATCTCGTCGATCGACAGGCCGCTCTTGGCGAGCACCTTCTGAGTGGCCGGAATGGGCGCCGTGAGCATCGGCATCGGGGCGGCTCCGGTCACCACAGCGGTGTGGATTCGCGCGATCGGCGTCAGCCCGTGGGCGGACGCGAACTCGCTGGTCGTAATCAGCAGCGCGGCCGAGCCGTCGGAGATCTGCGACGAGTTCGCTGCAGTGATCTTGCCGTCGTCGGTGAATGCCGGCTTCAGCGACGCGAGCTTCTCCAGGGACCCACCGCGCCGGATGCCCTCGTCGAGGCTGACCCCGGCGATCGGGACGATCTGCGCCTCGAAGGCGCCGGCGTCCTGGGCAGCGGCCGCCCGCTCATGCGACTGCAGCGCGTACTCGTCGAGCTGCATGCGCGAGAGCCCCCACGTCGCGGCGATCTGCTCAGCCCCGATGCCCTGGTTGGGAAACTCGCTGCCGTAGCGCTCGGTGTACATCTCACCCAACGGACTGGCAGTGAAAGTCGATCCCATCGGCGTGCGGCTCATCATCTCCACGCCGCCGGCCACCGCGACGTCGTACTGCCCGGCGATGACACCCGCGGCAGCGAAGTGCACCGCCTGCTGGCTGGACCCGCACTGGCGGTCAACCGTCGTACCAGGCACCGTCTCGGGCCAGCCGGCCGACAGCACGGCGGTGCGGGCGATGTCGAAGGTCTGCTCACCGATCTGCATGACGCAGCCCCAGATGACGTCGTCGACCAGCGCCGGGTCCAGGCCGGAGCGGGTGGCGAGCGCCTGCAGGACGAGCGCGGAGATGTCGGCGGAGTGCACCCCGGCGAGCCCGCCGTTGCGCTTGCCGAGCGGCGTACGGACGGCTTCGACGATGACGGCGTCGCGCATGAGGACCACCTCGTGACTGGAGAAGACGTGCAACTAATGCTGATCGTACGGCGCCCTGGGCGGCGCGATCGTGTCCAATGGCCCGGTGACGTCACCAGTCGAGGGGGCCGGAGAGCGGATCGAGTACGCCACCGCGCCGTACGTCGTCGCCGGGCTGCTGCTCGGCGGGGCCGGGTTCAGCGCGTACTCCGTCAGCGAGAACGGAGCCGGGCGACTGCTGCTCGCGGTCGCGGCACTCGGCTGCCTGGTCGAGGGGGTGCGCCTGATGGTGCTGCGACCCACCGTGTCGGCCGACGACGAGGGGGTGCACGTCGGCCGTACGACGATGCCGTGGACGCAGATCACCTCGATCGGCGCCAGCACGACGACCCGCAAGCTGGTGCGGAGCTCGACGCTGGAGATCGACACCGGCGACACCCTCGTACACGTGCCGGCCTACCGGCTCGGCGCGCCGACTGCCGAGGTCGTCACCGCTCTACGGGCGCGCCGACCTGCGTGACTGACAACGGCGAGCCGTCCTTGAGCTGCGGGAACTCGTCGCGCAGCGAGGCGGTGCGCAGCGCCACCACCGCGAGCAGCACCACGGTGATGCCGGCGATCGCCGCGCCCTGGATCGTGCCGCGCTGCGGGCCGCGCGGCACCTTCGACATCGCGGTCACGATGGCGAAGCCGGTCGCGAGACCCCCGATGTGCGCCCAGTTGTCGATGTTGGGGATCGCGAAACCGAGCACCAGGTTGATGACGATCAGCCCGACGATCTGGCCGGTGTCCGCCCGCAGCCGCTTGGCAATCACGTAGTACGCGCCGAAGAGCCCGAAGACCGCACCCGACGCGCCGACCGATGTGGCGGAGAATACGTCAAGACCGCCCCGCGGGCCGACGTCGGCCATCACGTAGGACAGCACTGACCCGCCCAGCGCGGAGACCAGGTAGAGGGCGATGTAGCGCACGCGACCCAGCGCGTTCTCGACCTGGGTGCCGAAGGCGAACAAGGCGTACATGTTGAAGGCGATGTGCAGCACGCTGCCGTGCAAGAAGGCCGCTGTGATCAGCCGGTAGTACTGCCCCGCCGCCACTCCCTCGGCAAACGGGCCATCCGCCAAGGCCGGGAGGTCGGCGTACTTCGCAACGATGGAGGAGTCCGAGACCTGCAGCAGGTAGGCCACCACGCACAGTCCGATGAGGACCTTGGTGACCACGCCTTCCTCGCCGGTGACCTTGCCGCCGAAGAGGGTCTGGCGCTGCCGGACCGACCGGTTGCCCTCCTTGACGCAGTCCGGGCACTGGAAGCCGACGGAGGCAGAGTGCATGCAGTCCGGGCAGATGGACTTCTCGCACCGGTTGCACCGGATGTAGGTCTCGCGGTCGGAGTGCCGGTAGCACATGGGTACGTCGACATCGGGAGAGCCCGACGCCGTGGGCGGTTCGGTCATCAGGCCGGGCGGGTCTCGATCGTCACGCTCTCCACGACGACGTCGGTGGTCGGGCGGTCGCCGGCCTTCGTCGCGGTGGTGGCGATCTTGTCGACGACGTCGGTGCCGGCGGTCACGTGACCGAAGATCGTGTGCTTGCGGTTGAGGTGCGGTGTCGGGCCGACGGTGATGAAGAACTGCGAGCCGTTGGTGCCCGGACCGGCGTTGGCCATCGCCAGGATGTAGGGCTTGTCGAAGACCAGCTCAGGATGAAACTCGTCGTCGAATCGGTAGCCCGGCCCCCCGCGACCACTTCCTAGCGGGTCGCCGCCCTGGATCATGAAGCGGTTGATGACCCGGTGGAAGATGGTGCCGTCGTAGAGCTTCTTCGCCTCGGTCTTGCCGGTGCGCGGGTCGGTCCACTCGCGGGTGCCCTCGGCGAGCTCGACGAAGTTCTTCACGGTCTTCGGGGCGTGGTTGGGCAGCAAGGTGATCTCGATAGTGCCCAGCGACGTCTTCAGGACGGCGACGGTGTCCTCGGCCACTTCAGATGCTCCTTCGTCGGGTGCGCGGCGAACGTCGTACACGCGCATCGGCAGTTGGCGACCATCCTCGCACGGGTTTTCCCGGCGCTCGCTCGGGCACTACTCAAAGTGACCAACCCGCGCGTCCCTGCCCTGGAGGCCATGTCATGCGTACGCCGACCCTGACCGCACTGCCCACCGAGCCGCTCGAGTCGGCCCTGGTCACGGCTCGCGATGTCGCCCTCGTGGCCCGCGACAAGGGAATCGAGCTGATCGAGAGCGATAAGGCGCAGGAGCTGCTCCGGCGTGGCCACACCGTGGCTGTCGTCGCGCGCGACCGCGGCACCGAGCTGCTCGACAGCGACGCGGCGCACGAGCTCATGCGCCGGGGCCGTGGCGTCGTGTCCGCGGCTCGGGGCGACCTCATCGCCAAGCCGACGGCGTCGCGCAAGCCGCTCGGCCTGGTCCTCTTCGCCTTCGGCGCGGCGGCTGGCGTCGCCGCGGCCTTCGTCGCCAAGCGGATGGCGACCACTCCGCCGGGCATCGACGCGTCGTACGACGACCCGGCAGCCCACTTCCCGACGAAGGGCGGCATCATCGACCTGACCTCGGCCGCTGCTGACGAGGGCCTGACCACCGACCCCGCCGCCGAGATGGCGGCGATGGGCGACATCGGCGTCGGCACCGAGACCGGACCGGCGACGACCGCCGCGACGTCTCCTGCCAAGTCTGCGGCGAAATCACCGACAACGACGGCCACCGCCAAGACTCAGCCGCAGACCCCGCGCAAGAACGGATAGGGGTTGACCGGCGCCCCGCCCCCGGGGTGTCGCTCGAAGTGGATGTGCGGTGACGTCCCCTGGGCGTTGCCTGAGTCGCCGACGTAGGCGACCAGCTCTCCGGTCGCCACGCGCTGTCCCGTCGAGGCGACGTTGCGCGAGTTGTGCGCGTAGTAGTACTCGTCGCCGTCGTCGCCCTGCAGGTAGATCACGATGCCGCCGAGTCCGTTGCGGCCCGCCCGGGTGATCGTGCCGCTGGTGACGGCGTACGCCGGCGCGCCGTACGGCGCGAAGATGTCAGTCCCCTGATGGCGCCGGCCGCCGGATCGGCTCGCCCCCCACGTGTCAGCAAAGGAGTGGGCGGGGCCGACCGGACAGGTGGCGCCGCCGCTGCTGGCGGGTGGAGCGCTGAGGCTCGCGCTGCGCGACGCGCGGTCGACCCGGCGACGCGCAGCAGCACTGGTGGCCGCCGCCAGCGCTCGGCGGCGGGCACTGGCTGCCGCCGTACGACGCGCCTGGTCCGCCTTGATCCGCAGCTGTTTGGCCCTTTCGGCTGCAGCTGCTTTGCGGAGGGCGGCGGCCCGCTCGTCCCGGACGAGCTGGTCCAGCAGACCGCTGAGCCTGCGGTTCGCGGCGAGCAGCCGGGTGGCCTCGCGGTCGATCTGGCGCTGCATGTCCTTCGCGGCCACCTGCTGAACCCGCAGCCGGCGCCGCAGCACTCGCGAGCGCGTGAGGGCAGCTGTGTCGATGCGGGTCATCGCGTCGAGCAGCGCGACGCGCTCGACCACCACTGACGGGTCGTCGGCGGACAGCAGGGCAGCCAGACTCTGACCGCCGGCGCCCGATGTGTAGGCCGCGCGCACCCGGGCGTCGACCCGGTCACCGAGTGCGGCGACGCCGGCCTCGGTCGTCGCCATCTGCTGTTGCAATCGGTGCAGCCGGGCCCGTTGGTCGGTCTGTCGGTCCTCGGACCGGTGCAGCTGCTCGGTCGCTCGGGTCAGCTCCCGCCTTACGTCAGTCGAGCTCGGTGCCGCATGTGCCGCCGGTGTCAGCGGCAGCAGCGCGAGCGCGAGCACCGGAGCGAGGTGTCTCCAACGCACGAGCAGCAGGCCTCCACGAGGTCGGGAAAAGGTTCTCGCCGACGGTAGCGGTGGCTGACCCTGGGCCGGGGAAGGATCGCCGGACTGTGTCCCTCAGGTCAGCCCCGGACCAGGACTAGCGCGACCACCCGCCAGCCAGCGAGGTACGCGAACGCCACTCGCGGCGATATCGGGCGCCGTGCCCGACGTGGAGTCGCTCACGCCGGTCTGGACCGGTCTAAGCGACTCCACGTTGCGCGGGATGCCGACGTGGAGTCGCTCACGCCGGTCTGGACCGGCGTAGCGCACTCCACGTGGCGACCGTAAAGGGGAGGAGCACCCGATGCTAGAGCTGTACGACGTGGCCGCGGCGCGGGTCGGCGGTGCCGGAGAGGACCTCGAGCCAGGCGTCGCGCAGGCCGTCGCGACCGTGCCGCTCGTCGACGTCGACCCAGCCTTCGACGACCGGCACGAAGGCGCGCCAGGACTCGCCGAAGCGCGACTCGATGCCTCCCGGGCCCCAGTCCTCGCGGCGCTTGGACATCTGCGAAGGCGCGAAGAAGAACTGCGGCGCCGGTCCTGGCATACCGCTCGCCCCCGCCGGCGGTGCGTCGAGGTGGGTGGCGCCGACAACCGCGTCGTGCACGAGCGCGTCGCCCAGGTGGAGGTGGACCCGCCGGCGCAGTGGCACAGCGCCGGCCATGTCGACGTACACAGTCGGACGATCGGTGGGCAGCGTCTCGACGTCGTCGTAGGTGAGCACTTCGTCGTAGCACCCGAGGCTCTCGGTGAAGTCGCGGTTGGCTGCACTCGTGAGGCCGATGAGGCGTGGCCGGTCGGCGCGCAGCCCGGTGCAGAACGCTGCGCCGTACGCCGTCTTGCTGCTCGCGCTGGACAGCAGCAACGCCTCCGCGCCGAAGAAGGCCCGGCCGTCGACGGCACTGTCCGCGAGGAAGTCGTCGAGCATGAACGACGTCATGAACAGCGGCCGGTAGAGCACCTGCAGGTCCTCGCGGTCGGCGTCGTACGCCGGATCGCCAGTGGTCGTCGAGTAGACGTTGTACGGCGCGGGCAAAGGTTGGCGATGGTCACTGGAGTCGCGGAAACCGGCGTCGCTGATGCGGTCCGGCCGCACGACCAGGTGGCTCGACGGCGGGAGGTAGCCGTACACGCGGGTGCCGGCTGCCACCCCGTCTGCCTGTGAGTCGATCACGTCGGCGAAGCCCCAGAGCGGCACCCGTCCCCAGCCGGGCTCGGCGGGGAAGAAGTCCCAGTAGTGCATCGAGTCACCGACGAGCGCATAAGTCACGTTGTTAGCAGTGACGCCGACCCGGTCGACTCGGAGGACGACCTCGCCATCGCCCGCCGCGGGCACGATGGCGTCGGGGAATGCCGTGCTCGCGAGGTCGTCCCGGCCGACAACAAGATCCCAGGCGCCGGTCGGGTCCGTCAGGTTTTGCACCGTCCGATCATGCACGACCCCGCCCGGTGCGGGGCGCGCACCCGCTTCTCTGATCACAACGGGGGGGTGCCCCGCATCGTTGTGACCACGAAACGGGCCACGTGGTGGGTACCCTCAGGTACGTGGCGGAGAAGAGCCGGGAGCAGTGGGTCCGGACGGTCCGACGATGGCTCGTCGTGGGCGCCGTGGTCGGCTTCGGCTCCGGCACGATCGCGCACTTCGCCTTCGACGGCTCCTCTGGGCTGCTGGGCTCGCTCGCCTTCTACCTGCCGATGGGCGCCGCGATGGGACTAACCCTGTGGGCGTCCATGTACCGCTACACATTTGCCAGAGTGTGGGGCTGGGCTGCGATGGGGTTGACGTTCGCGCTGATTGGCCTGCTGCTCGCGACCAGCATTGGAATTGGCTGCCTGCAGGGGATCTGTGGCGAACCCTAAGACCAGGGGTGGAGACGAGGGGACTCGAACCCCTAACCCCCGCCTTGCAAAGGCGGTGCTCTGCCAATTGAGCTACGTCCCCCGGGCGAAGGCCCGCTAGCGCAGGTCAGCCGATGACGTCGCCTCGGACCACAGGTCCTGCTCGTCCTTCTTCGACTTGGCCTTCTTCGCCGCGAACACTCCGGCGAGCGCCGTCAGCAGAAAGAACAGCTTCTTCTTCTTCGCCATGTCTGCACTCCCGTGGGTCGGTGTCGGAGACGCCGGTGCCGCCTCCAGAAGTGTGGACGCTACCGCAGCGACCGAACCGGGTCAGCCGACGCAGTGGGGACCTGACGGAGGGTTGTCGATCGTGTTCGTTCCCCTCGGCGGGCCAGGGATCCGGAACCGGGTGTCCGCCACGAGCTCGTCCCCGACGATCAGCCGGGTGGCATACCGGTCGAAGCCGCGCACGGCCGGACCGAACTTGTACTCGCCGATCTGGTTGTAGCGGACACCGTGGCATAGGCACTCGAACCACGCGCTACTTTCACACGGCGGCACCCGGCAGCCCAGATGGGTGCACTTCCAGTCGACGAGGAGGTAGCCGGGGACGCTGTCGGTGTACAGCGCCCGCGTGGCATCGTTCGGCTGGTAACGGATGAGGTGCGCGGTGATCTCCGGGTAGGTCAGCACTCCGCTGGGCGGCATCCGCCGGCCGATCGCCCGCTGAGTGCCCAGGGAGTAAGACCGGGAGACGTGGTCGGGGTCGGACCGCCGGTAGAGAGCCGTGCCCAAGCCAGCCATCGTGGTCGACGCGATGAGCCCCATGCCCAGGGCCTCGCGTCGCGACCACCGGGTCAGCCGCTCGGACCTCATAGGTCAAGAGTGCGCCGGTGCGCCGAGACGCACAACTTGACGGCCGCGCAGCTACCTCCGCCGACCGGTGGGGAACGGCGCGTAGGTGCCGAAGGCGAGGTGCGCGGCGATCAGCGCGAGGCCGAGCGGGATGAGCTCGACCGACCCCAGCTCGATGTCGAGCAGGTCCAGGATGAACACGACAAGTGCGGCGATGGCGAACATGGGTCTCCTCGGGTCAACGACCGACCGCACTGCACTCGTGCGCCTTCTCCAATGGAGATACCCCGTCGCTTCCGCCGCACACACCGAGGGTGGCGGGCGACGAGCGTCGTACGACGATCACAGTGGGCCTGGGAGGACTTGAACCTCCGGCCTCATCCTTATCAGGGATGCGCTCTAACCAGCTGAGCTACAGGCCCGGTGCGCCGCGCGAGGCTATCCCACCGCTCGACGGCGGTTCCACTTCGATCGCCGTGCGCCGGTCAGTCGCGCTCGGAAAGCGTGACTTCGATGCCGCCGACGATGTCCCCGCAGAGGTTGTAGAGGAAGGCGCCCAGGGTGCTGATCGCCGTGATGATGACGACATTGATCAGGCCGACGACGATCGAGGCGAGAGCGACTTTGCCCGCCGAGAAGACCACGGTGACGCCGCCTGTCGCGTCGTCGCCGGTACCTGACTGGGTGAGCTCGAGCAGCGTCTCGTTGAGCGAGTCGAAGACGCCGAGGGTGTCCAACGCGAAATACAGCGCCATGACCGCGACGACGAGGACGATCACCAGGCACAGGCTGAAGACGAGGGAGAACTTCAGGACCGACCACGGGTCGATCCGCTTGATGACCAGCCTGGCGCGGCGGCGTCCACCCGCTACCCCGCGAGGGGGGCCAACGACCGACGACGGCCTCGGGGGCCCGCCATCGCCCGGCGGCCGGGAGGCTGTCGGGCCGCCTGGCGGCGGGGAGGCTGTTGAGCCGCTTGGCGGCGGGGTCGGCATGCCCGCCATCGGGCCTGTCGTCGGCGGCAGCGGCGGTCGCGCGGGAGCGGCCGGACCAGGGGTGCCCGGCGGCGCGCCGCTCCAACCCTCGCTCACGCGTCCGCCTCTCCGTCGAGTCCTGCCTCCGCAGTGTCCTCGGCGTTGCGGGCCACCGCCACGACCGACGCACCCGCATCGAGATTGATGAGCTTGACGCCCATCGTGGCCCGGGAGAGGTGCCGCAGCGGCTTGACCGACATTCGGATGACGACCCCGGTCGAGGTGATGGCGAAGAGCTCGTCCTCGGGCATGACCACCAGGGCACCGACGAGCTTGCCGCGCTTGGCCACAACGCGCGCCGTCAGCACGCCCTTGCCACCGCGACCCTGCGGGGAGTACTCACTGATCCGGGTCTTCTTGCCGAAACCCCCGTCGGTGACGACGAGCAGCGCGGCATCCTCCTGCACAACCTCCATCGCGAGCAGCTCGTCACCGGCGTTCATCCGCATGCCGATGACGCCGCTGGTGGCCCGGCCCATCGGCCGCAATGCGTCGTCATCCGCGGTGAACCGGATCGACTGCGCCTGCTTGCTGACCAGGATGAGGTCGTCGTCGTTGCTGATCAGCGCGACGGCGATGAGCTCGTCATCCTCGCGCAGGTTGACGGCGATCAGCCCACCCGAGCGGTTGGAGTCGAACTCGCGCAGCGCTGTCTTCTTGGTGATGCCCTTGCGCGTTGCCAAGACGAGGTACGGCGCCGCGTCGTAGTCCTTGATGTCGATGACCTGGGCGATCTTCTCGCCCGGTTGGAAGGCCAGGATGTTGGCGACGTGCTGGCCCTTCGCCGTACGGGCCTGCTCGGGCAGCTCATGCGCTTTGCAGCGATAGACGCGCCCCTTGTTGGTGAAGAACAGGATCCAGTGGTGGGTCGTCGTGAGGAAGAAGTGCTCGACGATGTCGTCCTCGCGCAGGAGCGCGCCTTGCACCCCCCGACCGCCACGACGCTGCTGGCGGTAGACGTCGCTCTTGGTGCGCTTGGCGTAGCCGCCACGGGTGACCGTGACGACGACGTCCTCCTGGGCGATGAGATCTTCCATGCTCATGTCGCCCTCGTAGGAGATGAGGCGCGTGAGCCGGTCCGTGCCGTACTTGGCGGTGATCTCGGCGAGCTCCTCGCCGATGATCGTCCGCTGCTGCTCGGGAGAGTTGAGGATCGCCATCAGCTCGGCGATCTCGCGCTCCTTCTCGGCCAGCTCGTCGATGATCTTCTGTCGCTCGAGGGCGGCGAGCCGGCGCAGCTGCATGTCGAGGATGGCGACGGCCTGGATCTCGTCGATCTCGAGCAGCGCCATCAGCTGGGAGCGAGCGGCGTCGGCGGAGTCGGCCGCGCGGATCAGCGCGATGACGTCGTCGAGCCGGTCCAGCGCCTTGCCCAGGCCGCGCAGGATGTGGGCCCGCTCTTCAGCCTTGCGCAGCTGGAACTTCGTACGACGGACGATGACCTCGACCTGGTGCTCGACCCAGTAGCGCACGAACTCGTCGAGGCGCAGCGTGCGCGGCACGCCGTCGACGATCGAGAGCATGTTCATGCCGAACGTGTCCTGCAGCTGGGTGTGCTTGTAGAGGTTGTTGAGGACGACCTTGGCCACCGCGTCGCGCTTGAGCGTGATGACCAGGCGCAGGCCGACGCGGCTCGAGCTCTCGTCGTTGAGCTCGGCGATGCCGCCGACCTTCGCGTCCTCGACCAACTCCTTGATCTTGAGCAGCAGGTTGTCGCGGTTGACCTGGTAGGGCAGCTCGGTGACGACAAGGATCGTGCGGCCCTTCTTGTCCTCGTCCACCTCGACCACGGCCCGCATGCGCACGATGCCGCGGCCGGTGCGGTAGGCCTCCTCGATGCCGTCGCGGCCGACGATGAGCGCCGCAGTCGGGAAGTCGGGGCCCTTGATCCGCGTGATCAGCTCGTCGAGCAGGGTCTGGTTGTCGACGTCAGGGTTCTGCAGGAACCACTGCACGCCGTCAGCGACCTCCCGCAGGTTGTGCGGGGGGATGTTGGTCGCCATGCCGACGGCGATGCCGGTGCCACCGTTGACGAGCAGGTTGGGGAACCGGCTCGGCAGGATCACCGGCTCCTGGCTCTTGCCGTCGTAGTTGGGGACGAAGTCGACGGTCTCCTGCTCGATCTCGCGCAGCATCTCCATCGCGAGAGGCGACAGCCGGCACTCGGTGTAGCGCATCGCAGCTGCGGGATCGTTGCCTTGGGAGCCGAAGTTGCCCTGGCCGTCGACCAGCGGCGCGCGCATCGCCCACGGCTGGGCGAGGCGTACCAAGGTGTCGTAGATCGCGCTGTCGCCGTGCGGGTGGTAGTTGCCCATCACGTCGCCGACGACGCGGGCGCACTTCACGAACCCGCGGTCGGGGCGGTAGCCCCCGTCGTACATCGCATACAGCACCCGGCGGTGCACCGGCTTGAGGCCGTCGCGGACGTCGGGCAACGCGCGACTGACGATGACCGACATCGCGTAGTCGAGGAAGCTGCGCTGCATCTCGACTTCGATGCCGACCGGCTCGATGCGGTCGTGGGTGGGAGGCGGCGGCAGGTCGACCACGTGGATCCTCTCGATTCAGTCTGAGTAGTGCAGTCAGTTCGGCGTACGGCGGGCTAGACGTCGAGGAAGCGGACGTCCTTGGCGTTGCGAACGATGAAGTCGCGGCGGGCCTCGACGTCTTCGCCCATCAGCACGCTGAAGAGCTGGTCGGCCGTCGCCGCGTCGTCGAGCGTGACCTGGAGCAGCACCCGGTTGCCGGGGTCCATCGTGGTCTCCCACAGCTCGCCGGCATTCATCTCACCGAGACCCTTGAAGCGCTGAATCGCGTCCTCGCTGAGCTTCTTGCCGGTCTCGACGTAGCGCGCAATGAGACCGTCGCGCTCGCGGTCGGAGTAGGCGTAGTCGACCTCATCGCCCTTGCGGTTGTACTTGATCTTGTAGAGCGGCGGCTGGGCAAGGTAGACGTGACCGGCCTCGACGAGCGGCCGCATGAATCGGAAGAGCAGCGTCAGCAGCAGCGTACGGATGTGCTGGCCGTCGACGTCAGCGTCGGCCATCAGCACGATCTTGTGATAGCGCAGCTTCTCGATGTCGAAGTCGTCGTGGATGCCAGTGCCGAGCGCCAGGATCATCGCCTGGACCTCGGTGTTCTTCAGCACCCGGTCGATCCGCGCCTTCTCGACGTTGATGATCTTTCCGCGAATCGGCAGGATCGCCTGGAACTTCGAGTCGCGTCCGCCCTTAGCGCTGCCACCTGCGCTGTCGCCCTCGACGACATACAGCTCGCACTCGCGGGGGTCCGACGACTGGCAGTCGGCCAGCTTGCCGGGCAGCGACGACGCGCCGAGGATCGACTTGCGACGGATCAGGTCGCGTGCCGACCGCGCGGCGAGGCGAGCGCGGGAGGCCTGCGTCGCCTTGTTGATGACGTCCTTGGCCTCGCCGGGGTTGCGCTCGAACCAGTCGGCGAGCCGATCGTTGACTGCCTTCTGGACGAAGGACTTGGCCTCGGTGTTGCCGAGCTTGGTCTTGGTCTGGCCCTCGAACTGCGGCTGGCTGATCTTCAGCGAGACGATCGCGGTGAGACCCTCGCGGACGTCGTCGCCGGTGAGGTTGTCGTCCTTCTCCTTGAGCAGCCCCTTGTCGCGGGCGTACTTGTTCACGATCGCCGTCAGCGCGGCGCGGAATCCCTCCTCGTGCGTGCCGCCTTCGTGCGTGTTGATCGTGTTGGCGAAAGTGAAGACCGACTCGGAGTACGTCTCATTCCACTGCATCGCGATGTCGACCTCGATGCCGTCACCCTTCACCTCGAAAGAGACGATCGACTTGTGGATCGCGTTCTTCGAGTTGTTGAGGTGCGCGACGAAGTCGACGATGCCGCCGGCATAGCGGTAGTCGATCTGGATCGGGACTTCCTCGCGCTCGTCCCGCAGGGTGATGCCGAGCCCACGGTTGAGGAACGCCATCTCCTGCATCCGTCGCGACAGCGTCTCGAAGGAGTAGTGCGTCGTCTCGAAGATCGTCGGGTCGGCCCAGAACGTGATGGTGGTGCCCGTCTCCGTCGTCGGCTCGCCCTGCTTGATTGCCTCTACGGCCTTGGTCATCGCATACGGCTGGGTCCAGACGAAGCCGTCCTTGCGGATCTCGGCTTCGAGGCGGACGGACAGCGCGTTGACGACGGAGATCCCAACGCCGTGGAGTCCACCGGAGACGGCGTAGGCGCCGGCCTCGAACTTGCCACCTGCGTGCAGGGTGGTGAGCGCGACCTCGAGGGCGGACTTCCCGGTCTTGTGCCGGTCGACCGGGATGCCGCGGCCGTTGTCGATGACTCGAACACCTCCGTCGGCGAGCAGCGTGACGCTGATGTCGGTGCAGTGCCCGGCCATCGCCTCGTCGACGGAGTTGTCGACCACCTCGTAGACGAGGTGGTGCAAGCCGCGCTCGCCGGTGGACCCGACGTACATGCCGGGTCGCTTGCGGACTGCCTCGAGTCCCTCGAGAACCTTGATGGAGCTGGCGTCGTACGAACCCGAAGTGGCCATGCGTCGGTGGTCTCGCTCTCTGCGGTCGGCGTACGGCGCGCACGCGGCTGCGGGGCACTGAGGCCCCTCGCGGTGTGCGGTACCCGCAGATCATATCGGGCTGGGCGGACAGAAATAGCCCTTGACGGCCTCTTGTGGGCTTGTCTTGCCGTGAAGTCGGCCGGGTTGGATACCCCATACTGAGGAGCGTCCGACCTACGGCGCTGCGGCTAGGCTCGCCCGCCATGACGACCCGACACATCATCGCCTTCGGCGGGGCCGGTCTCGGCGCGACCGAGGGACGCCGACCGCTGCTGTCACACGTCCTCGACCTGACCGGCCGGGACGAGCCGCGGATCTGCTACGTCGGCACCGCGATGGGCGACCTGCCATTGCCGCCGATGCAGTTCTACGACATCTCCCGGGAGGTGCGGTGCCGGCCCTCCCACCTGGCCCTGTTCCCGATGCCGAACGTGGCGGACGTCCGCGACTTCCTGCTCTCCCAGGACGTGGTCTACGTCGGCGGCGGGAGCGTGGCCAACCTGCTCGCGGTCTGGCGCGTGCACGGCCTCGACGCGATCCTGCGCGAGGCGTGGGAGGCCGGCGTGGTGCTCTGCGGGACCAGCGCCGGCTCACTGTGCTGGTTCGAGGGCGGCACGACGGACTCTTTCGGCCCGACGCTGCAGCTGGTTACGGGGGGCCTCGGGCTGATCCCGGCGAGCAACACCCCGCACTACGACTCCGAGCCGGAGCGCCGTCCGCTCTACCAGTCGCTCGTTGCCTCGGGTGCCTTGTCCGCCGGCTGGGCGGCGGATGACCACGTGGGCCTGCACTTCGTCGACGATGCCTTCCACGAGGCGGTCGCCGCCCGGCCGGAAGGCCGGGCCTGGCGGGTCGAGCGCAACGCCGCCGGCGACGGCGCGGTTGAGTCAGAGATCGTCCCCCGCCTGCTCTAGCGGCGCAGTCGCCCCGGCGGCGAAGCCGGGGAGGTAGCGCTCCAGCTCGGACCTGATCGGGACCTCCGCCTCGAGCTGGCTGAGCACGCCGACGATGCCGAGCCAGACTCGGTGGGTGAACAGGTGCTCCGCCGGCATCGTCAACTGCAGTGCGACGGAGAAGTCCGGGTTGCGGGGGTCGTTGACCCGACCGAACTCTCCTCGCAACCACTCCCTGGAGAAGCGAAAGCGCTCGTGGGACGCCGGCACGGTGAACGGCGCCATGAAGTCGACCAGCTTCTCGACCTCGAGCCGCGCGCCCGGCCGGACGAAGCCCTCCTCGGTCACCCGGCGGAGGACCTCCGCCGAATCGGCGCCGAGAAGTGCTGCGATCAGCCGGCCGAAGGTCGGCGGCATCCCTGCGGCCATCTCCAACGTCGAGCCGAAGTCGAGGACCCCGAGCCGACCGTCACCGGTCATCCGGAAGTTCCCGGGGTGCGGGTCCGTGTGGAGCAGACCAGCGCGCGTCGGACCAGAGAGTAGGAACCGCTGGTAGAGCTCGCCGGCCCGATCCCGCTCGGCCTGGCTGCCGGTCGACGCGACCAGCGCCAGCGGGGTCCCGTCGAGCCACTCCTGCACGAGCACGCGCGGCGTCGCGTGGACGACGGATGGCACGACAACCTCGGGGTCGTCGCCGTACGCCGCCGCGAAACGACGCTGCGCCCGGGCCTCGTGCAGGTAGTCCAGCTCTTCCGTCAGCCGGGTGCGCATCTCGGCGAGCAGCGGCGGCATGACGAGTCCGCGCGCCACGACCGCCATCAGCCGAGTGACGACGCTGACCACGCGGAGGTCGGTGGTCAGAGCTTCGCGAACCCCTGGGTACTGGATCTTGACGGCGACGCAGCGGCCGTCGGCCCGCCACGTCGCGCGGTGCACCTGCCCGATGGACGCGGCCGCGGTCGGCGCGCTGTCGAAGTCGGTGAAGAGATCCCGCCAGCGCGGGCCGAGGTCGGCGATCAGCACCGGCTCGACCTGCTCGAAGGGCAGCCCGGCGTTGTCCTGCTGCAGCGCGGTCAGCGCCTCGCGCCAGGTCGCCTCCGGATCAGCGGGGAAGAGCGCCTCCACGGTCGAGAGCAGCTGCCCGGCCTTCAGCGCGCCCCCCTTGAGCTCGCCCAGGACCTTCCTGGTCCGAGCCGCGTTGCGCCGGCGAAGCTCCTGCGCGACAACCTCCCGGTCAGCGCCGGCCCGTCGGCGTACGGCGCCTTCGACGGCGAGCGCTGCCGTACCGAGCGGCAGCGACAGCAACATCGCCGTACGCCGCAGCTGTCCGCTCCCGGTCACCGGGTGAGTCTCCCCGAAGCCGCCGTCCGTACGGCGATTCGGCACCTGTACTGCTATCCGTTCGACGCTCCGGTGGCTGAATCGCCGTACGGTCGTCGGGCGCTAGCCGTAGGTGTCGCGGGGGCCGCGACCGCCGGAGACGCGCCACGCGCCGGAGCGACGCGGTCCGCCGCTCGGGCCCTGCACCCGGATGCTGGTGACCGCGCCGGCACCGAGCTCGGCGTTGAGCCGCTCCTTGAGCTGACCGGTCATCAACCGCAGCTGGGTCGCCCACGCAGTCGAGACCGCGCTCATCAGCAGCTCGCCGTCGGTCAGTGAGACCGGCGCGCACTTGTCAGCCAGCGCCTCGCCCACCAAGGAGTCCCAGCGGCCCATCACCGCCGCGACCTGGGCATCGCCCTGCCAGCCACGCGCGGCGAGCAGCGCATTAATGGCTGCACCGAACGGCACCGGGTCGCCGCCCTTACCCCCGCGACGCTGTCCAGCCTGCTCCCGACGCCGCACACCGCGGGCAGCGGCGGCCCGCATCCGCTCCTCTTCCGACGGGCTCAGCCGGGCCCGGACGGCTGCGGCCTTCGCCTCGGCCAAGGCGCGATGCGCGAGGTCGGGACCGCTCGGCTCTGAGGTAGCAGCCGCAGCGTCTTCGGACCTGGGTTCGTCCCCGGCGGCGTCATCGGACACGGCGTCATCGGACACGGCGCACCTCCCCTGCAGCGACGTCGTACCGCGCCCCTTGGAGGTTTTCCGGTACGTCGGCGATGACGGCGGCCGTGACCAGCACCTGCTCGCGGTGGGCGACCAGGGCGGCCAACCGGTCGCGGCGATTCGTGTCCAGCTCGGCGAAGACGTCGTCCAGGATGAGCACTGGCTCACCGCCATCCGCCGCCAGCACGTCGTGCGACGCCAACCGCAGGGCCAGAGCGAGAGACCACGACTCACCGTGGGAGGCATAGCCCTTCGCTGGGAAGTCGCCGATGGAGAACATCAGCTCATCGCGGTGCGGACCGACCAACGAAATCCCCCGGTCGAGCTCAGCCGATCGCATCCGCGACACCTCGGCCAGAATGGCCGCCGCGAGCAGCTCCCGATCGGGCACCAACGGCGCCTCTGGGCCGAGTGAGGACTTGTACTCCAACGCGGTCGGGCCACCGCCGTCGGACAAGCTGTCGTAGGACTTGTCGACCAGCGGTCGGAGCAGGTCAATCGCTTCTAAGCGACCAGCGAGCAGCTCGGCGCCGTGCGTCGCGAGGTGCTCGTCCCAGACGTCGAGGGTGCGGAAGTCCGCCGACCCTCGAGTGGCGTACGACGATTTCAGCAGAGCGTTGCGCTGCTTGAGCACCCGGTCGTAGTCGGCCTTCACCCCGTGGTAGCGCGGCTGGCGCTGGATGAGGAGCGCATCGAGGAATGCCCGTCGATCCGACGGGTCGCCCTTGACCAGCGCCAGGTCCTCCGGTGCGAACAGCACCGTGCGCAAGGCGCCGAGGACATCTCGAGCCCGCGGCACCGCCCCGCGGTTGAGTCGGGCCCGGTTGGCTTTGCCGGGGGTGATCTCCAGCTCGACGATCAACGACCGCTCGTCTTTGATCACCTCGCAGCGGACCACCGCCCGCTCGGCCCCCTGGCGGACCAGCGGCGCGTCAGCGGCGACCCGGTGCGATCCGAGGGTCGCGACATAGCCGGCCGCCTCGACCAGGTTGGTCTTGCCCTGACCGTTGGGCCCGACGAATGCAGCCGTGCCGGGCTCGAGGTCGACCGCAACCTCGGCGTACGAGCGAAAGTCGGTGAGTCCCAGCCGGCGCAGGTACATCAGCCGGGGCGGGACTCAGCCGGCGCAGCGCCTGCGCCCGTGACTTCCTCCGGCGACCCGCCGCGGGTGACGGCATGACCGCCGAAGGCATTGCGCAATGACGCGATCACCTTCATCGCTGGGCTGTCGTCTTGCCGGCTGGCGAAGCGGGCGAACAGCGCCGCTGTGATCACCGGCAGAGGTACGGCGAGGCGGACGCCCTCGCTGACGGTCCACCGGCCTTCTCCCGAGTCCTCGGCGTACCCGCGGATCTCGGACAGGTCGGGGTCGGCCACGAGGGAGGTGGCCAGCAGGTCGAGCAACCAGGATCGCACTACCGAGCCGTGGCGCCACGTCTCCATCACGCCAGGGCAGTCGATGCCGAGCTCACTCGCCGCCATGAGCTCGTAGCCCTCGCCGTACGCCTGCATCAGCCCGTACTCGATCCCGTTGTGCACCATCTTGGTGAAGTGCCCGGCGCCACTCCCCCCGGCGTGCACGAAGCCACCAACGGGCGCAAGCGCGTCGAAGGCCGGCTGGACCACCGCCACATGCTCTGCGGCGCCGCCGACCATGAGGCAGTAACCCTCGACAAGTCCCCAGACGCCGCCGCTGACACCGGCATCGAGGAAACCGATGCCCACCTCGGCGAAGAGCCGGGCGTGTTCCTGGCTGTCGGTGTAGCGGGAGTTACCCCCGTCGATCACCACATCGCCGCTGACCAGCAGCTCGCGCAACCGGTCGAGTGTCTCCTCGGTGGGCTTTCCGGCGGGCACCATCACCCAGACCAACCGGGGAGACGGCAACGCCGCGACCAACGCCTCCAACGAGTCGACATCGCGTGTGTCGCTGCTGTGGTCATATCCCACGACGGTGTGGCCGGCCTGGCGCAGGCGCGTCGTCATGTTGCCGCCCATCCGCCCCAGCCCGACCATGCCGAGAGTCACGGCAGCTGCCGGAGAGCTCACCCGGAGAGCCGCACCGGCATCAGCAGGTAGCGGTAGTCAGCCTCGGTGTCCTTGCCGGTGAGGACGGCTGGCTTGACCGACCCGTTGAAGCTCAGCTGGGCGACGTCCGAGTCGATCGCACCGAGACCGTCGAGGAGGTAGGCCGGGTTGAACGCGATCTGGATGGCCTCACCGTCGTACGACGCTTCGAGGGTCTCCGACGCCTGGGCCTCGTCGCCGGCGCCGGCCTCGAGCACCAGGGTGTCGGCGTCGAAGCGCAATCGGATCGGAGTGTTGCGAGCGGCGACCAAAGACACCCGCTTGACGGCATCGACGAGCGTCGTCGTCGAGACACGCGCCACGGAGGCGAACTCGGTCGGCAGGAGCGAGCGGTACTTGGGGAACTCTCCGTCGAGCAGCCGCGTCGTCGTACGCCGGGAGCCACCGCTGAAGCCCGCCATGCCTTCACCGGCGGAGCCACTCCCCAGTGACACCGCCACTTCGGCACCGGTGGCCGCGAGGGTTTTAGCCGCATCCGCCAGCGTCTTGGCCGGGATGAGGGCGACCGACGCTTCCGCCCCGGGCTCGGGACGCCACTTCAGCTCACGGATCGCCAACCGATAGCGATCAGTCGCAGCGAGCGTGATCTGGTCGCCGTCGATCTCCACGCGCACCCCGGTCAGCACCGGCAGGGTGTCATCACGACCGGCCGCGATGGCCACCTGGCTCACCGCGGCAGCGAATGCATCACTAGCGATACGGCCAGCGTCCGGTGGCATCGGCGGCAACGTCGGGTAGTCCTCGACGGGGAGCGTCGGCAGGGTGAAGCGGGCTGAGCCGCACGAGAGGATCGCTCGAGCTCCGTCAGTAGTGATCTCGACGTGGGCGGCTGGCAGCGACCGGGTGATCTCCGCCAACAGACGACCCGAGACGAGCAGCCGGCCAGCTTCCTCGGCCTGTACGGCCACCGTCGCCTCAGCCGACACTTCGTAGTCGAAGCCGCACAACCGCAGCTCGTGGCCGTTGACCTCGAGCAGCAGGCCAGCCAGCACCGGCACGGCTGGCCGCAACGGCAGCGTGCGGGCCGTCCAGGCGACCGCGTCCGCGAACTCGTCGCGTTCAACACGGAACTTCACGCGCTACCGCCTTCCCGCGTCATGACGCGAGTGTCCCCAGAAATCCAGGGTGCTGGTTGTGGTCTTTGATCTGGAGATAGAGAGAGATACTTCGTCTTCATCGGGGCCTGCGGGTCTGTGGAGAGACCTCATCGTTGCAGGTCAGAGCGCCAGTCGAGGCCGCAGCGGGATGTGCATGACCGGGCCGTGAGTACACAGCGGCGGAATCTGTCCCCATGGATCCCCACGTCGTCCGCAGTCCACTTCGGGTATTCCACAAGGTTGTCCCCAGGGTGTGCACGTCAAGATCATGAGTGGTCATGCTGGCCGGGCTTGCTGCACTTTGATCCGGTTCGTCAGCTCGGTGACCTGGTTGTAGATCGACCGTCGTTCCGCCATCAGGGAACGGATCTTGCGGTCGGCGTGCATGACAGTGGTGTGGTCGCGGCCGCCGAAGTGCTGGCCGATCTTGGGCAACGACAGGTCGGTGAGCTCCCGGCAGAGGTACATCGCTATCTGGCGGGCGTTGACCAGCACTCGGGAGCGCGACGAGCCGCAGAGGTCCTCCATCGACAAGCCGAAGTACAGCGCGGTGGAAGCCATGATCGTGGCGGCGGTGATCTCCGGGCCGCCGTGCTCGGGGATGAGGTCCTTGAGCACGATCTCGGCCAACGCCAGGTCGACGGCCTGCCGGTTGAGGCTGGCGAACGCGGTCACCCGGATCAGGGCGCCCTCGAGCTCACGGATGTTGGACTGGATCTTGCTGGAGATGTACTCGAGCACCTCGGGCGGGGCATTCAGCCGTTCGTGCGCCGCCTTCTTTCGCAGGATGGCGATGCGGGTTTCCAGGTCAGGCGGCTGGACGTCGGTGATCAGCCCCCACTCGAACCGGTTGCGCAGCCTGTCCTCGAGCGTGGACAGCTGCTTGGGCGGCCGGTCGCTGGTGATGACCACCTGCTTGTTGGCTCCGTGCAGCGCGTTGAAGGTGTGGAAGAACTCCTCCTGCGTGCGCTCCTTGTTCTCCAAGAACTGGATGTCGTCGACCAGCAGGATGTCGTTGTCGCGGTACCGGCGCTGGAAGGCGAGCACCTTGTCGTCCCGGATTGCGTTGATGAAGTCGTTAGTGAACTCCTCGGAGCTCACGTAGCGCACCTTCGTGCCCGGGAACAAGCTCTGCGCGTAGTGGCCGATCGCGTGCAGCAGGTGTGTCTTGCCCAGCCCGCTCTCGCCGTAGACGAACAGCGGGTTGTACGCCTTGGCCGGCGCTTCGGCGACGGCAACGGTCGCCGCATGGGCGAAGCGGTTGCTCGATCCGATCACGAAGGTCTCGAAGGTGTACTTCCGGTTGAGGCGGGCCGGCTCAACCGCTTTGCTCGGTGCCTCCCGGCCAGTGCCGGGCGTCTGTCGGTGCGGTGCGTCGGCGAACCGCTCGGGGTCTACCGGGGCCACCGGATCGGGCTGTCCACGGTCGTCGGCGGTCGTCAGTGAGTCATCCTCACGCCGACGAGGCTCGGAACCTTCACCCGCGGCGGGAGGCTGCACGGTGACGGCAACCCGGATGTCTTGGCCGAGCTCGGTCGACAGCGCTTCGGCGATCAGGCTGCGGTAGCGACTGTCGAGCAGCTCCTTGGTGAACTCGTTGGGGGCTGCTAGCAGCGCAGTGTTCTCCACGAGGCCGAGGGGGCGGGTCTGGCCGATCCAGGCTCGGTTCTGCGGGCTCAGCACTCCGTCGCCGAAGCTGGCCAGGCACCGCTCCCAGACGGCAACCAGGTCGAGAGTTTCGTGCGACACAGTGAGGCGCCCTTTCAATCCTGCCGCGCGGAGCCGCGGTGCTGCTGAACGCTCTGCGCCTCCGTCGTCCACATCGTCATCCACACCCTGTGCATGGGAGTGGGACGATTCGGTCACAACGGAGGTCGCGGAACGCGACGCGGATGCGTGGAAGGCGCACCGTCGGGGTCATGCGGACCCGTCCGGATGCCGGGGAAGCCACAGCGGGCCGGACGGTACCGTGCTGGGACGTGCCCGACAAGGGGTTGTCCACAGATCTGTCCATCCCGTCGGCGTGTCGTCTCTGCTGTGTTTGACCGTCCCCGCGCCGACTGCGTATCGTAGGGGGTTCTGTCTGCCGGTCGGCACCTTCGCCGATGGCATCCTGAGCCGACGCCTGTCCTGGAGCCTCACCGTGAGCAAGCGCACGTTCCAGCCCAACAACCGCCGCCGCGCGAAGACCCACGGCTTCCGACTGCGCATGCGCACCCGGGCCGGGCGCGCGATTCTCGCTTCACGCCGGGCTAAGGGCCGCAGCGAGCTCTCGGCCTAGTTCGTCTCGTGCTTCCCGCTGCCGCGAGGCTGCGGCACCGCGACGAGTTCGCCGACGCGATGCGTCGCGGTCGGCGCGTGACCTGCGGCCCCCTCGTCCTCCACCTCGTTGCTGCGGTGGACCATCTCCCGACCGATCGGTCGGTTTCTCAGTGGGAGTCTCCCCGCGTGGGCTTCGTGATCTCCGGCAAAGTCGGTGATGCAGTGCGCCGAAACCGGCTTCGTCGCCGCCTGCGGCATGTGCTTCGGGACCGCTTGGTTTCGCTGCCGGTGCAGGGCGCGCTGGTAGTTCGGGCGCTTCCGGGTGCAGCAGAGCTCGACTTTCGAGCGCTCACCGCCCTTGTTGACGGCGGTCTCCGCTCGTTGGCACGACCGTGACGACCCGCCCGGCCACCACTGCTCTTCGTGCTCCCGTGCTGGCCTATCGACGATGGGTGAGTCCGGCGCTGCCAGCCAGGTGCCGGTTTGTGCCCACCTGCAGCGCGTACGCTGACGAGGCGCTGCGTGCCCACGGTGCAGGCCGGGGTACCTGGCTGGCGCTGAGGCGGCTCGCCCGCTGCCATCCCTTCCACGCCGGCGGGGTCGATCTCGTCCCCCCGGTGCCAGCTCGCTACTCACACTTGCGCGCCGAGCGGCGTGACACAGGAGCTTCGCTGTGAACCCGTTCGACGTGATCTACAAGGCGGTTCTGCTGCCGATCTTCACCCTCATTGCGCAGACGATCGTGCTGTTCCACCGCGGCTTCGGCGCGCTGTTCGGCGAGACGAGCGGTCTGGCCTGGGTGCTGTCGATCATCATGCTCACGGTCACGATCCGCGTGCTGCTCTTCCCGCTCTTCGTCAAGCAGATCAAGACTCAGCGCAACATGCAGGTGCTGCAGCCCAAGATCAAGGCGCTGCAGGCGAAGCACAAGGGCGACCGGGAGACCCTGAACGCCGAGTTGATGAAGCTCTACAAGGAGCACGGCGCCAACCCGCTCGCCGGCTGCCTGCCGCTGGTGCTGCAGAGCCCGATCTTCATCGGGATCTACCAGGTCCTCACCAAGCTGCGTCCCAAGTTGGAGTCCGGCGAGCTAGTGTTCCCGGACGGCAAGTTCGGCGTGTCCCGGGAGACGGCGGAGCAGCTCGGCCGCGCGAAGATCTTCGGCGCGCCGGTGGCCAGTGCGTTCAATTCCCCGACGGACCTGCTCAAGGCGCTCGCCGCCCAGCCGTCCGCCGTGAAGGCCGTGGCCATCGTGCTCATCATTGCCATGACCACGGTCACCTTCATCTCGACCAAGCAGATGATGGCCAAGAACGCCAAGGCCGGGCCGCAGGACCCGCAGCAGGCCACCCAGCAGAAGGTCCTGTTGTATGTGCTCCCCGGGATGCTGGCTGTCTTCGGCCTCAGCGCGCCGCTCGGCGTCCTCCTCTACTGGACCACCTCGAACCTGTGGAGCCTGGGCCAGCAGGTGGTGGTGCTCAAGAAGATGCCCATCGGCCAGGCCGTGATTCCGTCCGGACGCACGGTAACGGACAAGGTCGCGGCGAAGAAGGACGCGGCGAAGAAGGACGCGGCGCAGCCCAAGGCAGTCAACGACAAGCCGTCGCCATCATCGGCGGCAGTGAACGGCGTCGCGCCCGACACCGCAGGTGCGCCCGACGCCTCTTCCGGATCCGGCGAACGCCGACCGGCCCCGAGACCGCGCAAGAAGACCAAGGGAGGCCGCCGTGGCGGACGACGCTGACGGGACGACCACAGCAGAGATCGCTGTGGCGCCGATGGACGACACACCGAGCTCCGCCGACCGTCCCGCTGCCGCAGTTGATCTCGAGCACGAGGGGGAGATCGCTGCGGATTACCTCGAGGGGTTGCTCGACATTCTCGACCTCGATGGCGACCTGGACCTCGACGTGGAGGGCGAACGAGCGTCGGTGGCAATCGTCGGCGAGAACCTGGAAAACCTGATCGGTCCAACCGGTGGGACGCTCGACGCGCTTCAGGAGCTCACCCGGCTCGCCGTACTGACCCAGACCGGCATGCGCAGTCGGTTGATGCTCGACGTGGGTGGCTTCCGAGCGCAGCGACGGGCCGAGCTGGTCACGCTCGCCGGGGAGGTTGCCGAGCGGGTGCGCACTGACGGCGAACCCGAGCGGTTGTCTCCGATGACTCCCTTCGAGCGCAAAGTCGTCCACGATGCCATCGCCATCGCCGAGGGAGTGGTCAGCGAGTCGGAGGGCGAGGAGCCTTCACGCCGTGTCGTGGTCCGTCGCGGCTGACGCAGCGGACGCACCGGCCGGGATGGAAGCCATCCCGGCCGACGCCGCGATGGTCTTCGGAGACCGCGTGGGGCTAGCGCAACGCTACGCAGAGCTCCTGGCCGGGGACGGGGCACAGCGCGGCGTCATTGGCCCGCATGAGGGCGCTCGGATCTGGACCCGCCATCTGCTCAACTGCGCGGCCGTCGCCAGCGCTGTCCCGCCGAGCGCGCGGGTCTTGGACATCGGCAGCGGCGCCGGGCTACCGGGGATCCCGCTGGCGCTGGCTCGCCCCGACCTCTCCGTCACCTTGCTGGAGCCACTTGCTCGCCGGATCGCCTACCTCGACCACGTCGTCGCTGCTCTCCAGGTTGACCAGATCGCTATTGTGCGCAGCCGGGCCGCGGAGCATGCCGCCGCCGTCGGGGCAATCTATGATGTGGTCACTGCCAGAGCGGTGACCAACCTTGTCACCCTCGCCGAGTGGGCGCGGCCGCTGCTGAGCCCTGGAGGGATAGTGATCGCGCTCAAGGGAGAGCGAGCGGCCGACGAGCTCGTCGCTGCTCGTCCGCAACTCCGCCGCGTCCCAGCCCGGGTTGTCACTCTGACGGCGGGGCTTCACCACCCGGCTCAGGTGGTCATCTTGGGACCGTGGACCACCCCGTGACCGACACCGATCATGCCGAGCTGGGCTGGCCTGGCGAGCGACCACCGTCCGGGAGTGCCATGGACGACCGAACCGGCCACGTAGGCTGGCCGGGCGACCCCGCCCGTGCAGCCGAGCCTCCTCCCAAGCTTCCTGCTGATGGCCCGCCCGTCGCCGCGAGCACTGACCGCCCCGAGGCGGCCAGCGCGGGCGCGCCCGGTGCTGACCCCGTTCTCGCCCGTGAGTCGTTGGTACGGGCTGCCCTCCGTGGTGTGAACGAGGCGGTGGAAACGCACACAGTCACACAGCCGGCTGCCGAGCCGTCGGTTTCACGTGAAACACACGCAGAACCCAGTACCGCCAGTGGCAACGTTTCACGTGAAACACACGACGACCCCGATACCCCCATTGCGGCTGCGGCGGCAGCCGCGATGCGCGTCACCGGACCGGGCGCTGTTGCCTTTCCGCGCCCAAGGGAGACTCGGCTCGTCGCGGTCGCGAACCAGAAGGGCGGGGTGGGGAAGACGACGTCGGCCGTCAATATGTCGGCCGCCCTCGCGCTGCGCGGGGCACAGGTGCTCTGCATCGACTTGGATCCGCAGGGCAACGCCAGCACAGCGCTGGGCGTGGATCACCGGGAGGGCGTCCCCTCGATCTACGAGGTGCTCCTGGGCGAGCGCTCGATCGCGGAGGTCATCGCGCCGACGCCGATCGATGGTCTCTACTGCGCCCCCGCCACCATCGACTTGGCGGGGGCGGAGATCGAGCTAGTCTCGCTGGTCGCCCGCGAGTCTCGGCTGCAACGAGCCATCGCTGCGCTCAGTCAGCCGTTCGACTACGTGATGATCGACTGCCCGCCGTCACTGGGCCTGCTGACGGTCAATGCGCTCGTCGCGGCCCGGGAGATGTTCATCCCCATACAGTGTGAGTACTACGCACTCGAGGGGCTGGGGCAGCTGCTCCGCAACGTCGACCTGATCCGGGCTCACCTCAACGCCGAATTAGCGGTCTCGACCATTCTGCTCACCATGTACGACGGCCGCACCCGCCTGGCTGATCAGGTTGCCGCGGAAGTTCGGTCCCATTTTGGCTCGCTCGTGCTCAGTTCGGCGATTCCACGGAGCGTCCGGGTTTCTGAGGCACCGGGGTATGGGCAGTCCGTGATGACCTACGATGGCGCCTCGCGAGGGGCTCAGGCGTATTTCGAGGCCGCTCGAGAGTTCGCGGAACGCGGTGCAACGACAGGAATGGAACCCTGATGACGGAGTTCACGGACAACGCCCCACAGCGTCGTGGAGGGTTGGGACGCGGATTGGGCGCGCTCATCCCGTCCGGGCCTAGTGTTGCGGGCCCGGCTAGCTTCCGGTCCGACGACAGCAACGTCGTCAAGCCGGTGCTGACCGGCGCACCGGAGGACCCGGGGGTGGAGCCGGCGAATGTCGGCGGCGCGTACTTCCGCGAGATCCCGCTCGAGGCGATCGCGCCGAACCCACAGCAGCCCCGGTCATCCTTCGACGAAGAGGCACTTGCCGAGCTCGTCGTGAGCATCCGTGAGGTCGGCCTCCTTCAGCCGATCGTCGTTCGTCCGCTCGGGGATGAGCGTTTCGAGCTGGTCATGGGAGAGCGTCGACTGCGCGCGTGCCGCGAGATCGGCCTCGCCGCCATCCCGGCGATCGTGCGGGAGACGGCGGAGGCCGACCGGTTGCGCGACGCATTGCTGGAGAACCTGCACCGCCAGGCGCTCAATCCGCTCGAGGAGGCAGCGGCGTACTCGCAACTGCTCACCGACTTCGGTGCGACGCATGACGAGCTCGCCGCCCGCATTGGACGGTCCCGTTCGCAGGTGAGCAACACGATCCGCTTGCTCAACCTGCCGGCTCCCGTGCAGCGTCGGGTGGCCGCAGGCGTGCTCAGTGCTGGCCACGCGCGCGCCCTGCTGTCTCTGGAAGACGCCGCGCAGCAGGAGGCACTGGCGAGTCGGATCGTGGCAGAGGGACTGAGCGTCCGTGCTGTTGAAGAGGCGGTGCACGTCGCGCACGGCACCGCCGACTCGGGTTCGCCTGGCAAGGCCACCCGGCGCGCTACCCCGACGGCGCCCGCGGTCGACGAGCTCGCGGCGAGGCTAGCGGACTTCTTCGAGACTCGGGTCAGCGTGGCGATGGGTCGCCGCCGCGGCAAAGTGGTCATCGAGTTCGCCTCGGTGGACGACCTAGAGCGCATTGTGAGCCTGATGGCGCCGGACGTGCCCACCGGCGCGGACGAGCTCTAGCGGCTTCGCCCGGAGCGGTTCATCGCTCGGGAGAGTGCGGACTTGCACAGCTCCCCGAGATCGAGGTCGGCGGCGGCGGCCGCCATGGGCAGCAAGGACGTCTCCGTCATGCCCGGCGCGACGTTGACTTCGAGAATCCACGGCGTGCCGTCCGGACTGACCATGAGGTCGGTCCGGCTCAGGTCCCGCAGTCCCAGGACCTGATGAGCGCGGAGAGCCGCGTCCTGTGCGGCGACGAGCACCGTGGTGTCGAGACGTGCCGGCACGAAGTAGTCGGTGGCGCCAGCGGTATACCGCGCGTCGTAGTCGAAGACGCCCTCCTTGGGCACGATCTCCACCGGCGGTAGGGCTCGCGGCGCTGATCCAGACGGCGTGGCCTCGTCAATGATGGAGATGCCGAGCTCCATGCCCTGCACGTGTCGCTCGACCAGCGCCGTGTCTCCGTAGGAGAAGCAGTGCACCATCGCGGCCGGCAACGCCTCGGCGCTTTCGACGACTGTGACGCCGAGCGCGGACCCACCGCGAGCCGGCTTCACCACAAGAGGCAGCGTCAGGTGATTGAGTAGAGCGTCCATCACCGCGTGGGCGCCGAGCTCACGAAACGTCTCCTGCGGCAAGGTGACCCAATCCGGCGTGGCCAACCCGGCCGCCCGGAGCAGCGCCTTCGCCGTCGGCTTGTCGAACGCCATCCGGCAGGCGTGCGCGGATGCACCGACGTAGGGCACCTCGGCCAGCTCGAGCACGCCCCGGATGGCACCGTCTTCGCCGGGCCCGCCGTGTAAGGCGATGAAGGCCGCCTCCGGGGGGTGCTCGACGAGCTCGGTCATGAGCGTCGAGTCCGCATCGCGCAGGTCGACCTCGACCCCGACGTGACGCAGCGCGTCCGCGACCCGCCGTCCCGAGCGCAGCGACACATCGCGTTCGAACGTCAGGCCACCGGCGAGAACCATCGCCCGCCGGACGCCGACGGTGCTCATGCGGTGTCCGGGCCAGGTGCGGTGACGGCTTCCGGCACGCCGACGTCAGCCGGTGCCAGGTCGGTCCCCGGTTCGTCGGCGAACGTGCTACGGGTCTCCAGCTCTTCGTCGATGACGCTGGCGAGGCGTCGTACGCCTTCTCGAATGCGCTCGGGCGGGGGATAGCAGTAGCTGAGGCGCATCATCGAGGTGCCGCTGCCGTCCGCGTAGAACGCGCTGCCAGGCACGTAGGCGACTCGCCCCTGGACGGCGCGCGGGAGCATCGCGGTGGCATCGAGGCCATGCGGAAGCGTGACCCAGGTGTAGAACCCGCCCGCGGGTCGGGTCCATCGGGTGCCTTCGGGCAGATGCTGAGCAAGCGCATCGAGGATCGTGTCGCGGCGTTCGCGGTAGACCTCCTGGTAGACCTTGATCTGCTGCTGCCACGGCTGCGTGCGCAGGTAGTCGCTCACGATGGTCTGGGTGAACTGGGGCGGGCAGAGCACGCTCGCCTCGGCGGCGAGCACGAGCTTCTCCCGTACGGCGTGGGGGGCAAGCACCCAGCCGACTCGCAGTCCTGGCGCGAAGGTCTTCGAGAACGAGCCGAGGTACAGCACGCCCTCGTCAGTTCGACCACGGAGAGCGACGACAGGATCGCTGTCGAAGCCCAACAGCCCGTACGGATTGTCCTCCAACACCATGATTCCGTAACGCTGAGTAATCGCCAGCACTTCGTCGCGTCGCGGTACGGAGAGCGACACACCGGCTGGATTGTGGAAGTTCGGCACGGTGTAGAGGAACTTCACGGTGCGGTTCGCCCGGGCCATCTCCTCGCACGCTGACTCCAGTGCTGCCGGGATCAGCCCGGCGTCGTCCATCGGCACGTGGACCACGTCAGCCTGATACGACGAGAACGTACCCAGCGCTCCGACGTAGGACGGTGCCTCGGCCAGGACGACGTCACCCGGGTCGCAGAAGATCCGGGTGACCAGGTCCAGGGCTTGCTGCGAGCCGACCGTGACGACGACGTCGTCGGGCGAGGCCTCGATGCCCTCGAGAGCCATCACCTCACAGATCTGTTCGCGCAGCGCCGGCAGTCCTTGGCCGGACCCGTACTGGAGCGCGACAGTGCCCCGCTCACGCACCATGGTCGCGACGAGCTCGCCGACCGCGTCGAGCGGCAGAGCGTCGATGAAGGGCATGCCGCCGGCGAGGGACACAACTTCCGGCCGCGACGCGACGGCGAAGAGAGCGCGGATCGCCGAGGCCGACATCCCCCGGGTGCGCGCGGCGTAGCGATCGGTGTACGGATCGAGCTCTACGCCACCCATGGGTTCAGGCTACCGTCCTCTTCACCCGCGGCACGAGCGGGATTACGATCACCACACCGTGCCCCCGTCCTGAGACGACGTGCTGATGCCCTTCCCCCTTCGCCGAGTGCTCGTTGGGTTCGCCGCGGGCGCTGCTGCTGGCTGGCTCGCCGGGTTGCTGCGCACTCCGGGTGCTGCCCCCCCTGACAGCTCCGCCGACTCGGCACGTCGACTGCCGCAGCGTGAGTTCGGTGCGCTGCCGGGTCGCGAGCCACCTCTGTCCCCGGGAGCCCAAGAGCCGCCGTCGGCGACGGGTGACGCAGTGACCCCGGAGATAGGGGACGCCACCCCGCCAGCGCCGGATGACGCTGCGCCCGCCACGGGCGCCGCAGGGCTCACGGCGCCGGTCGATGCAGCGTCACCGGCGCCGAAGAAGCCCCGGGCGCCGCGCAAGACCACGTCCGCGAGCCGCCGAGCCACCGCAGTGAGCGACCCGACAAGCGCTGCGGCGCAGGCATTGCAGGCCGGCCACGAGGCCGCAACCGAACGTCTGGTTGATCCGGAGGTGACGCCGCCAGCCGCGCCCGATCCGGCTCGGCGCCGCGTCCGTCGTACGCCGCCCGTCGTCGGCGGGGAGGCCTGAGCCGTGTCTCGTCGGGTCGCGAGCATCACTCTGGACAACCTCGACGACTTGCCGCGGCGGTGTCGGCGGTGCGTGTTCTGGGAGCTCGACCCGGTCGCTCGCTCCAAGGCAGAGGAGGCGGGGGATACCGAGTTCGAGAAGGAGGCGTGGGTGTCGGCGACCCTGCTCGAGTGGGGGTCGTGCGGGAAGGTCGTCTACGTCGACGCTGTGCCCGCGGGCTACGTCATGTTCTCTCCGCCAGCGTACGTGCCGCGCAGCGTGGCATTCCCGACCAGCCCGGTGAGCGCTGACGCTGTCTTGCTGATGACTGGCCATGTGCTGCCAGAGTTCAGCGGCATGGGACTTGGTCGGATGATGGTGCAGGCGGTCGCGAAGGACCTCATCCGGCGAAATGTGAAGGCGATCGAGGCGTTCGGCGACAAGAAGCACGATGAGCTCGCCTGCGTGCTCCCTGCGGAGCACTTGCTCAGCGTGGGCTTCAAGACGGTCCGGCCGCATCACCGGTACCCGCGGCTGCGGCTCGAGCTCAAGACCGCTGTGAGCTGGCGCGAAGACGTCGAGGTAGCCCTCGAGCGCCTCCTCGGCTCGATGACCCCCGAAAGCGCTCTGCGCCCTGTGTGATCAGTCAGGCGGGCAGCCGGAGCTCGCCGGTGCCCGGATCTTCTTCGGCCGGCAGGTAGAGCCGGGCCACGGCGGCGTGCAAGGCCTCGGCCACCGTGTCGCGAAAGCCCGGCTCGGCCAGCCGCGCCCCGTCGTGGGCGTTCGTGAGGTAGCCGAACTCCACCCACACCATCGGCATCCGGGTCAGTCGCAGCAGCTCCCAGGACTTGCCATGCGTGCGGCAGTCAAGCAGGTCCGTCCGCGCGACGATCTCGTGCTGGACCAGGCTCGCCAGGCGCTCGCCGACTGAAGAGTGCGCTTCGGATGCGATGCCTGAGCCGTAGTAGTACGACGCCACGCCTCGAGCCTTCGGGTCGCGGGAGCCGTCGAGGTGCAGCGCGATGTAAAGGTCACCTTCCGCCGCGTTGGCGAAGGCCGCGCGGTCGGTCGCTCCGGGGTTGCCCTCGGCGGAGCGGGTGAGAAAGACGTGCGCCCCGGACGCAGCGAGGCGTCCTTCGAGCCGGGCAGCGACGTCGAACACCAGGTCTCGCTCGCGCAGGTCGTCGACGACCCAGCCGCCGTCGGTGCCGCCGTGACCGGGGTCGACGATGACGGTCTTGCCGGTGAGCGTCTGGCCACCGCGATGCAGCGCCTCGTGCTCGCGCAGCGCCGTCGGCCGGCCACCAGTCACCGACCGGCGGAGCTGACGCATGGCTCGGATCGTCGTCGGGCCGAAGGTGCCGTCACCAGGCAGCCCTACGTTGCGTTGGAAGTCCCGCAACGCCTGGCCGGTGTCCGCGCCGAAGATGCCGTCACAACGACCGCAGTCGAACCCGAGCTCCATCAACCGCGTCTGCAGAGCGACGACGTCGTCGCCGACGTACGGGTGCGTGACCTGGTAGTGCAGCAGTCGGTCCCCGAGACGCCACCGCGCCTCGTCCAGCGCGCGGAAGGTAGTTGGCCCGACGATCCCGTCGACCATGAGGCCCCGCTGCTGCTGGAACGCCCGCACGGCGCGCTCGACGGCGTCGTCGTACGCCGACTCTCCGGCGCCGTCGGCGAGCAACCCCGCAGCGTGCAGCCGAAAGCGGATCTCGGCCACGGCCGGGCCGCGGTCGCCGCGTCGAAACGTCTGCATCGGGAGTCAGGCCTGCTTCAGTCGGGAAACGCGCATGGTACGGCGTCGCCGAGCCTGGGCAGCAAGCCGGCGAGACCGGGCGGTTCGGTGTGCGGCAGTTGTCCGGTTCCTTGGGCCGAACGGCCGATGGCGTGGCCACCCGACGCGCTCTTCATCGCCGTCTGCATAGCACCGAATAACTAGGTACGCCGGGGGTGCCATCCCTGCAGATGTCGGAAGGCTCGTGCTGTGGCTCGGATCCGCAGGCTCGCCAACGCCGTCATCGTGGCAGGAGTTGCGCTGTGTGCCGCGGTGGCCGGCGGGGGTACGGCGTACGCCGCGACCGGCGAGGTGTGCTACGCGGTCAGCAACACCGGCCTCGTCCGCATCGACCTGACGGTCGATCCCCCGACGGTGTTCGGCATCGGGTCCCCGGGCGCGCCGATCGGCGGCGCGGCGTTCGCCCCAGGAACCGACACGCTCTACGCCGTCAGTGGCGGCTTCCTCGGCACGATCGACCTGGCCTCGGGCGCGTTTACACCCAAGGCTCAACCGGCGGGCGAGGGCACCGGTGTCGCCGGAGTGATCCAGTACAGCCCGATGGTCGGCCTCGCGTTCGCGCCTGGCGGCGCGCTGTACGCCCTCGTCGAGCGGGACAGCGGCGGAGTGAACGGCCAGCGCGAGGCGATTGTCGTTCTGAACCGATCCACCGGTGTCGCCGTACCGGACGCATTCGGCGCCAACGACTACCTGCTGCTCGAGGACACCAACTTCCCGGAGGTCGTCGAGATTGCCGTCGACCCCACCACCGGCGACATGTTCGCGATGAAGCGGGTGAACAACGGGTCTCAGGGCGACTCCCTGTTCACCGTCAACCTCAGCACCGGCAACCTCACCGAGGTCGGGAGGACCGGCACCACCGGGATGAATGGCCTGAGCTTCACCAGCGGGGGTCAGCTCTACGGGTCGACCGACGGCACCTACAAGATCAACAAGGTGACCGCTGTGGTCGACGGGGTACTGAGCCTCGGTGGCCTCGGCGTGGAGGGGCTGGCGTGCCGCAGCGGCGCGACCACCACACCCCAGGGCCGAGTGATCGTGGATCTCGACGCCGACGGCGCTGTCACCGCCGGCGAGGTCGGCAGCGGCGGGCAGACGGTCCGGCTGCACCGCGACACCGACGACGACGGCCGGATCGACACGGTTGCTGGAACGCCCGTCCCGCCTGTCGCCTCGGCGACGACCAACGGTTCCGGCGACTACGTCTTCCCCGCTGTCACCGTCGGCGGCGCATTCATCGTCGAGCTGCTGCAGTCCGGGCTGCCGGCCAACCACGTCATGACAACCGCGGTGCTTCGACCGTTCCGGGCCTCGCCTCTCACCGGGTCGGCGTCACCGGCTCCGCTCCTCGGTCACCGGCCGCGCCCGGAGGTGGCCGTCACCCTGACCGGCGCGCCGGTCAGCGTGCCGGCTGGGCAGCCCGTCACCTTCACCGCCAGCATCACCGCCGCGCCGGCTTCCGGTACGGCGACCGGCGGGACGGTGGTCTTCACTCTTCCCACTGGCGCTACCGGCACTCGTCCGGCGGGCTGCACCGCCGGGGTCGCGCCGGACACCTCCGTCTTCTGGACCTGCCCCCTGGGCGCCGTGGTGGCCGGTGCGACGACCACCCGCGATTTCGTGGTCACCCCGGCGGCAACTCCCGGCACCGCTATCGGGTCGGTGCGGGTCACTGTGCCCGACGATGCCCTGCTAGCCGACAACACGGCCAGCGCGACGGTCACCGTCACCGCTGTTGTCATCCCGGCGCCGGATCTGGTGACGTCGGTGTCGGCGACCCCGGTGTCGGTGACCGCGGGCAGCCCGGTGACGGTGTCGGTG
>Ga0136633_1000140_pt1 | contig 52339 bp, 54 predicted proteins | sample AntDrymeUQ832206_2_FD_105494 | JGI IMG/M metagenome (GOLD analysis project Ga0136633, IMG submission 105494) | Polar desert sand microbial communities from Dry Valleys, Antarctica - metaG UQ83 (22.06) | ecosystem: Environmental > Terrestrial > Soil > Desert | place: Antarctica: Dry Valley... | reverse complement strand
GCTTCCCGGTGGGGGCCGGGTGGGCGAGCTCGACGAGGAGATGGTGTACGAGAGCCGGGTCGGGGACGTGTTCGTGCTCGGCTCCACCTCGTGGCGGATCGACGAGATCACCCAAGACCGGGTGCTGGTGGTGCCGGCTCCCGCCGAGACCGCCGCCAAGCTCCCTTTCTGGCACGGCGACGCCGCCGGTCGGCCGCTCGAGCTGGGTCGGGCGGTTGGTGAGTTCGTCCGCACCATCGGGGCCATGACTCCGGAGGACGCCCGCACCGCCCTGGTCGACCGCTACCGCCTCGACCCGTGGGCGGCGGAAAACCTCAGCGCCTTCATCGAGGAGGAGCGCCAGGCAACCGGGGTGCTCCCCACCGATCGCACCATCGTGGTGGAGCGGTTCCGCGACGAGATCGGTGACTGGCGGGTGGTGCTGCTCTCCCCATTCGGGGCCAGGGTGCACGCCCCGTGGGCGCTGGCGGCGCGCCACCGGCTCCGCGCCGAGGTGGGGAGCCATGTCGACGTCATCTGGTCGGACGACGGGATCATGTTCCGTTTTCCCGACCTCGACCAGCCCCCGTCGGCGGAGGCCGTCGTCCCTTCCGCAGATGAGATCGACGACGTGCTCCTCGACGAGGTCGCCGACTCGGCGCTGTTCACCTCCCGTTTTCGCGAGGCGGCGGCGCGGGCTTGCTCCTCCCCAGACGCCGTCCGGGGAGCCGCACCCCGCTGTGGCAGCAGCGAAGACGAGCGGCCGGTCTGCTCGAGGTCGCCTCCAAGCACCCCGACTTCCCCATCGTCCTCGAGACCTACCGCGAGATCCTCCAGGACCACTTCGACATGCCGGCGCTGACCGAGGTGCTGGGCGACATCGCCGCCCGCAGGATCAGGGTGCGCCAGGTCGAGCTGGCCGGGCCCAGCCCCTTCGCCTCCTCGCTGATGTTCGACTTCGTGGCCTCGTTCATGTACGAGTACGACGCCCCGGTTGCCGAGCGCCGGGCGGCGGCGCTGACCCTCGACCGCCGGCTGTTGGGCGAGCTGCTGGGCGATCCGGATCTGCGCGACCTGCTCGACCCCGCCGTCATCGAACAGGTGGAGCTCGAACTGCAGCTGCTCGACCCCGAGCGCATGGCCCGCACCACCGACGCCGTCCACGACGCCCTCCGCCACCTCGGCCCGCTCACCTTGGCCCAGCTCATGGCCCGGACCCATCCACCCGATGCCGCCGACAGCCACGTCGCCGCCCTGCTTGCCGAACGCCGCATCGCCGAGATCGGGCTCCTCGGCTCTCCCCATCTCGCCGCCGTCGAGGACATGGCCCGACTGCGTGACGGTCTGGGCGCCGCCCCGCCCCCGTGGATCCCCCCGGCGCTGCTCGAGCCGGCGGCAGACCCGCTGGGCGACCTGGTGGGTCGGTACGCCCGCACCCACGGCCCGTTCACCGTGGCCGAAGCGGCGGCGGCGCTGGGGATGCCGGCCGCGGTGGTGGCCGAGGTGCTCGATCGGCTCGACGGCGAGGGCAGGGTCACCAGCGGCGGCTACCGATCGGGGTCGCAGACCCCCGAATGGGTCGATGTCGAGGTGCTGCGCCGGATCAGGAGACGGTCGCTGGCGTCGCTGCGGGCCCAGGTCGAGGCGGTCGAGATTGCGGCCCTGGGCCGCTTCCTCCCCGCCTGGCAGGGAATCGGGTCAACCTCATCTGCGCCGGGAAGGCTCCACGAGGTGGTCCACCAGCTCCAGGGGGCGCCCATCGCCGCCGCCATCCTCGAGACCGAGGTGCTGCCCAGACGGCTCGCCTACTCGCCGGCCATGCTCGACGCCCTGCTCGCCTCGGGAGAGGTCGTCTGGATGGGGCGGGGCACCCTGGCCGGGAGCGACGGCAGGGTCGCCCTCTACCTCAGGAGCCACGCCCCGCTCCTCCATGTCCCGCTCGACACCGAACCCCCTGTGGGCGACATCCATGACGCCATCCGCCGCCATCTCACCGCTCGGGGGGCCTCGTTCTTCTTCGACCTGGTGGCGGCCGCGCTCGGTGCGACCCATGACGAAGTGCTCGAAGCCCTGTGGGATCTGGTGTGGAGCGGCGAGGTCACCAACGACACCTTCGCCCCGGTGCGGGCGTACCTCCACAAACGCCGTCCGCCGCGGTCGGGTAGGCCCCGGCCGGCGATGTCGATGCCCCCCGCCGCCTCGGGACGGTGGTACCTGGTCGCCGACATGCTCGCCACCCCGGTCCCTGTCACCGCCGAGGAGCGAGCCAGGGCGGTGGCCGAGGTGCTGCTCGACCGGCACGGGGTGGTGACCGGGGACACCGTGCTCGGCGAAGGCGTCCCCGGTGGGTTCTCGGGGCTGTACCCGGTGTTCTCGGCGCTGGAGGATGTGGGCCGGGTGCGTCGCGGCTACTTCATCGAGGGGCGGGGCGGCTCGCAGTTCGCCCTGCCCGGTGCGGTCGACCGGCTGCGGCGCACCGACGACCGGGGTGTGGTGGTGCTGGCGGCGACCGATCCCGCCAACGTCTACGGCGCCACCGTGCCGTGGCCGGAGCATCCGACGGCCCGACCCGCTCGCCGCTCGGGGGCATCCGTCGTTCTCACCGATGGGGCACTCGGCGCCTTCGTGGAGCGGGGCGGGCGGGTGGTCTCGGTGTTCGACGCCGACCCGGACACGGTGGTCAACGGGCTGGTCGAGCTGGCCGGTCGCCTCGGCGGGAGGCTCACCGTCGCCACCGTCAACGGTGCCCCGGCGGCGGGCTCGATCCTCGGCCATGCGCTTCTCGGCGCCGGCTTCGTCCCCGGTTACCGCGGTCTCTCGTTCCTCGGCGGCTCGCCCGTGAGGCGGCCAAACAGGGCAGGCTGACCGTGGTTGCCGGCTGGGCCCGTCGCACCCGGATTCGATCGACCACGCCCCGCCTCGGGCCAGGAGGACCGGCCGCCGATCAGATCGATTGACGAGGTCGGCGCCATCAGCCAGTTCGCGCGAACTGCCTGCTCAGTACAGATTTTCTCTGGCCGCCGTTGCCCGCTTCTGACCGCCGTGCGCGATTCCTTGCTGCACGCTTGTTGCATGCCCGACCGTCCGTCCCCGAACGGACGGTCGTTGGCAACCAGGGATACTCGACCCCTCCCTCGGCGACGAGATTTGGAGCATGCCGGGGTCCGTGGTCGAGCGACACCCGGGCCCCGCCGCAACGGGGGAACACCCACACCGACGAACTCGGCAGGGATGGTGGGGAGACGCTGATCGGCGCCACGGCATCAATGGCAGATCCGAGACCGCGCAGGCTTGGCCACGCCGCAGGCGGCGCGCAGGGCGTAGGCGACCGCACCGCCGAGCACGAGCGCAGCGGCCACGATGATGAGGGGGTTTCGCAGGACGCCGCCGATGGTGGCCAGGACACCGGCGGAGATGAGGACCGGCAGCGCGCAGCAGGTCACCATCGCCACGACGGCCATGAGGCCGAATCCGGCGCCCCGAGGACGGCGAACGGCTCATGCGGCCGCTGCGGCAGATCCTCGGCCAACTCGCATGCGAAACACGTCCCACACTTGGGCGGCGATCAGGACCACGAGTCCGAACCAGACAAGGGCGCTACGTCCCCCGAGCCCCTGGTGAGACGCACCATCTTCGTGGGCGCCCATCGCGTCATGCCGCGCGGCGCCACGCGAGCTCGCTCCGACCGCAAACGTGAGGACGCAGATCCACAACCCGGCGGCGATGGTCACGATGAGCGGGCCGGGCTTGCGGTGACGCGTGAACGTGAGCGTCCTGCCCAGCGCGGTGAACAGGAGCGTGGCGGCCAGGAGCGGTCGGAGGCTGGTGTCGCGGGTAGGGAAGGTGGCGCCGACGGAGGTCGCCATCGACAATGCAGCCGCGACGCCCAAGCAGCACAGCGCCGTGAACCCGGCCGCGATCACCCCCGCGCGAGGCATCCACCGTTGCCACACCGGCGGCGGGCGGTTGTCGCTCGCATCGGACATGGCAATCACGCCGCGCAGCACGACAGCTTCTTCACGTCAGTGTTGAACGACTGCGCGACGAGCTTGACGCCCTCGCTCATGGCCAGATACGGCGCCCAGGTGCCGGCGAGGTCCTCGACGGTGAGTCCGAACTTAATGGCATAGGTGGCGGCGAGCATCAGCTCGCCAGCGTTCTCGGCGACTGCGTGGACGCCGAGAACCTTGCGCGACTGCGCGTCGGCCACGAGCTTGACAGCGCCGCGGGTGTCGCGGTTGACGATGGCTCGCGGCACGTCGGCCAGCTCGAGGATCCGGCAATCGCACTGGTGGCCGGCGGCGAGCGCTTCGGCCTCGGTAAACCCAGCGCTGGCCAGCGACGGGCTGGTAAAGATCACGCTGGGAAGGCCGACGTAGTCCAACTTGCGGTGGGAATCGGTCAGCGCGTTCTCGGCGGCGATCGTGCCCTGGGCCGCCGCCGTATAGACGAACTGAGGGCCGCCGGTGACGTCACCGGCCGCGAACACCTTTGGGTTGGAGGTGCCCTGCTCGTCGGTGACCGAGATGAAGCCGCGCTCGTCGAGGTCGACGCCGACCTCGTCGAGATCGAGGTCGGCGACGCGCGGACTACGGCCGACGGCGACCATCACTGCGTCAGTCTCGACTCGGGTGCCGCTGTCGGTTACGAGCACCACCGTGTCGCCGTCGCGCTCGACGCCCACGACGCGCTCGGGCGCGACACGGATGCCGTCGTCGGCGAACACACGGGCCATCCAGTCGGCCAGCTCCGGTTCGGCGCGTGGCGCCAGGCGCCCGACGACGGTGACCTCGGATCCGAGCCGGGAGAACAGTTGTCCCAGCTCCATGGCCACGAACCCGCCGCCGATGGTGGCGAGCCGTCGGGGCACATCCTCGAGCTGCATTGCAGTCGTCGATGTCAGGTACCCGGCCTCACGCAGCCCAGGGATGTCCGGTACCGCCGGCTCGGCGCCGGTCGCCACCAGGTAGGCCCGGGCCCGCACCACCCGGCCGTCGACGCGCAACGTGTCGCCGTGAGCGAAGGACGCCTGGCCGTGGATGATCTCGAAGCCGTGGCCGGGGGCGAGGTCGAGGTACTTCGCCTTGCGCAGCCCGGCGACGAGCTCGTCCTTCTGGGCGATCAGGGCCTGAAGATCAGGACTGCCGGCCCTGGTGGGCACGCCGTCGAAGGGATGCGAGGAGGCCCGGTGGAACGTGTCGGCCGCGGCCAGCAGCGTCTTGGAAGGTATGCAGCCGATATTCACGCACGTCCCGCCGATCTCACCACGCTCGATCAACACGGCGCTGGCTCCCAGCGTCGACGCCCGGATGGCTGCGGCGAACGCGGCGCCGCCGGAGCCGACGATCGCCAGGTCGTAGTCGTAGGTCATCGCGGTTCCGCTTCAGATCCAGTCGGGCCCGATGCGCCCACAGGTGGCCAGGTGCTCGCAGTGCCCAGCGGCCAGCCGCCGGCCGAGGACCAGCGCCTCGGCAACGTCCGGATCGGCGATCCGGTAGACGACGGTGCGGCCCTGGCGCTCGTCCTCGACGAAGCGGCACCACCGCAGGCAGGCCAGGTGGTTCGACACCCGCCCTGATGGCGCATCAAGGGCGGTCGCCAGCTCCGACACGGTGTGGGGACCCTCCAGCAAGAGCTCGAGAATGCGGAGCCGGTTGGCGTCGCCGAGGACCCGGAAGAACCGGGCCGTCGCCAGGTCAACGTCGGCTGTTGCAACCACCGAGGCAGCGGGCATGATCCAGATCATAACAAGAAATCCTGATACAACAGGAATACCTTGCAGATAGCACATCGGGCCCGCCTGAGCACTGCCCGCCAGGCCGTCGCAAACACCGACACGAAGAGTGACTCTTCATCGACTCGCGCTTGGACGGCGACGGGGCCCCTGACGGCGACGGGGCCCCTGACGGCGACTCGGCCGCGGAACGCGCCCGAACCCCAGTCGATCGCGGGGGGAAGACGCCCGATCGATCGCGGGTTCCCCTCCTGACGACTGGGGAAGGGAGGAATGGGTGGTCAGAGCGATCTGGAATGGCGTGGTGCTCGCTGAGAGCGACGACACGGTGATCGTGGAGGGGAACCACTACTTCCCGGTGGAGTCCCTCCGCTCCGAGCACTTCGTAGCCAGTAGCCACCGCTCGCGGTGCTTCTGGAAGGGCGTGGCCTTCTACTTCGACGTGGTCGTTGATGGGGAACGCAACGCGAACGCCGCCTGGTACTACCCCGAGCCGAGTGACGCGGCGCAGAAGATCACGGGGCACGTCGCCTTCTGGCACGGTGTGCGGGTGGAGTCCGACCTTCCCGCCGAACGGCCTCGATCCCGCCGGGACGAGACGACGCCGAGATCGGGATTGGTCGCCCGAGTGCGGCGTCGCGTCACGGGATGACCGCCACGTGTTCGACTCGTCGGTCCCGGCAGTTTGCTCGGGTCGTCGCGGCAGCCACCACGGGCTACGCGGCCGGTCTGGTCCCGTCTGCTGACGTGGCGGCCAAGCTGGCCAGTCGGGGTCGTGTCGATCTCCGGGAGCACGGCTCAGGGAACCCCGATGGTGCCAACGCCTTGGCCCCGGTGGGGCTATGCGGTGATGGCGGCCGACATAGCCAAGAGCGCGGTGGCGTCCCGGATCGGGCACCGCCTGGGCGGCGATGTCGGGCAGCACGTCGCTGGCGTCGCCGCGGTCGTGGGCCACTGCTACCCGGTGACCAATGGGTTCCGAGGCGGGAAGGGCGTGGGCTGCAGCGTCGGGCAGTGCCTAGCGACGTTCCCGGCCTACCTCCCGATCGACGTCGCTGTGGCAACCGCGGTAGCCTCAGGACCGTGGCGGCAGCGAGCGTTCGCGGCCACAACGGTGTCCTCGGCGGTATGGGTCGCCGCCAGCACCCTGTGGGGGCGGCGAGGCTGGCCAACGCCTGGGGAGGACCGCCGACGATCGCTCTCCCGCTGGCCGCCGCGGCGAGCAGCGCCGTGATCTTCCGTAGGGTGGGCATCAGGCTCACACCTCGATCCCGTAGAGAGAGCTGATCCGGGCTCGCAGGGTCGCCTCATCCAGGGCCCCGGGGTCGACGTGGAGCAGGTTCCCGGCGTCGTCGTAGAAGGCGGTGATGGGCATGCCACGGCCGCCGAGGGCGGCGTGGAGGGCGTTGCCGCGACTGCCGATGTCGCGGGCCAGCGGCCACCAGGTGATGCCGTGCCGTTCGGGCATGAGCAGCGGGTCGCCGGATTCGAGGGCGTTGACGCCGACGAAGGTCACCCGGTCGCGCAGCTCGTCGGAGACCCTGGCGAAGCCGGGCAGCTCGAAGTCGCAGCTGGTGCACCACGACGCGAAGAAGTTGACGACGATCGGCTTGCCCTCGAAGTCGACGAGCCGCACCCGGGCCTCACCCTGGATCGCGGGGAGGTCGAAGGCAGCAGGGTCGCCGACGCCGCTGCCTCCTCCTGACCCTCCGGCGGCGACTGCCAGCCCGATCAGCGCCGCGAGGCCGACGGCGCCGGCGGCCCACCAGACGCGGCGCCGGCGCCGTTGGGCGCTGGCTGCGGCCGCGTGGCGTTCACGGCGGCTTGCCGATTGCGACGCAGGGGTGCGTTGTCGTTTCGAGCTCACGGTGCGCCTCCGGCTTTCATCCGAGTTCGACCAGTCCTCCGAGCCCGACCGCGTCGAGCGCTTGTTGCAGCTTCCCGGTGAGCCAGACCAGTCGGTCCATCACCAGCAGCACCCCGAACGAGGCGAGGGCGAACGACGAGCTGGCAGTGAGACCGCGGACGTGGCGCTTGACCCAGCCGAGCGCTCCGGCCAACTGGCCGAACGCGAGCCCGGTGACCAGGAACGGCAGGCCGAGCCCGGCGGAGTACACGGCCAGGAGCGTGGCGCCCTTGGCAGCGTCGCCCTGGCTGGCGGCGACCGCGAGGATCGAGGTGAGCACCGGGCCGATGCACGGCGTCCACCCGAAGCCGAAGGCGACGCCGGCCACCGGGGCGGCGAACGGACCGAACCGCGACAGCCTCGGGTGGAACCGGCGCTCCTGGTAGAGCCACGGGGCGTTGAGGAACAGCGAGGCGAGCATGAACAGCGCCATGACCAGCACCACCACGCCCGAGACACGGGTGAGGAGGCTCTGGTTGCGGAACAGGGCTTGGCCGATCGTGGTGGCCGACAGGCCAAGGCCGACGAACACCGCCGAGAACCCGGCGATGAACAGCAACGTGTCGCGGGCGATGCGGGCCAGGGGCCGCTGAGCGTCGCGGAGCTGCTCGACGTCGAGTCCGGTGATGATGGCGAGGTAGGCGGGGACGATCGGCAACACGCAGGGCGACAGGAACGACACGACACCCCCGGCGAACGCGGCGAGGTAGCCGACATCGCTGGTCATCGGGTCCGCGCGACGTTCCAGGTGGGCGTCATCGGGGCGGGAACCCGGCGAGCTGCGTGCGCCATTCCCTCCGCTCGGCGCCGGGAAGCTGGCAGCGGGGTGAGCGGGTTCTCTTCACATGGTGAGGTTCCGGATGGCGGTGGCCGCCTTGGGCGTCGTGGCGGCTGCGTGCGGCTCCGGCAGCGGCGACGACGACGGGGGTGACGGCGGGACGGGGTTCGCCCCGGGGCAAGACGTCACCTCGGTGACCGTCGCCCAGGTGGCGGGCGGTCCCCGCGAGCAGACGGTCTCGGCACTGTTGGTCCCGGGTGCGGGCGGACTTCCCACGCCGCTCATCGACGTGCGCGAGCTGCGGTCCGGCGGCCCGCCGCCCGACGGCATCCCCCCAATCGACGAGCCGCGCTTCCTCGGGACCGCGGAGGTCAGCTTCCTCGAGGACACCGAACCGGTGCTCGCCCTCGAGATCTCCGGCGATGCACGGGCCTACCCGTTGCAGATCATGACGTGGCACGAGATCGTGAACGACACCGTCAGTGACGTTCCGGTAGCGGTGACGTACTGCCCGCTGTGCAACACCGCGATCGCGTTCGACCGGCGCCTCGATGACCGGGTGCTGAGCTTCGGGACCTCCGGGATGCTGTTCAACTCGGCGCTGGTCATGTACGACCGCCAGACCGAGTCGCTCTGGAGCCATTTCACCTCCCAAGCCCTCGCCGGCGTGCTCACCGGTGAACGGCTCGCCACCTTCCCGGTCAGCGTGGTGTCGTGGGCCGAGTGGCGCGACGCCCACCCCTCGGGTCGGGTCCTGAGCCGCGACACCGGCTTCGACCGCGACTACGGCCGCAACCCCTACCCCGGTTACGACGACGTCGACAACCCACCGTTCCTCTTCGACGGGGAGGTCGACGGCCGCCTCGCGGCCAAGGAACGGGTCGTGGGCGTCGGCCTCGACCGCGACCCAGTCGCCGTGCGCCTCGATGCGCTCAGCGACCAAGGGGTGCTCATGGTCGAGGTCGACGGTGAGCCCCTCACGGTGTGGCAGCTGCCGGGAACGTCGAGCGCGCTCGACACGGGCGAGGTGGCCGCCGGGCGCGATGTCGGCGCCTCAGGGGTGTTCGTACCCAGGATCGACGGCCGCTCGCTCACCTTCGACCGCGACGGCGACCGGTTCGTCGACCGTGAGACCGGCACCGCCTGGGACATCTTCGGCCGCGGAGTCAGCGGCACCCTCGCCGGTGAGCGGCTCGAAGCGGTCGACCATGTCGACACCTTCTGGTTCGCGTGGGCCGCCTACCAGCCCGACACTCGCATCGAACCGACCTGAGCCCGGCGCACGGGCCTGCGGTCCACGCTGAGGCGATGGGTTCCGCACCGCGGCAGGACCGACGCCACCAAAGGTTCCGAGCCGCAGCCGCTGTCCGCCCGACCGGTCAATGGAGGGTGCGGAGCGCGAACCAGGCGAAGGGGATCGTCGCCAGCCCGGCGACGAACGTGCGGATGTCGCGATTGTGGCGCACCCGCCACAGGGCGATCCCGAAGACCGGCACCGCGATGGCAGCCTGCACGAATGCGCCTGCGTCGGTTCGGGGCAGCGCAGTCGAGGACGAGGTCGCTCACGCGGCGGCGCGGCCCAGCCCGGTGGCGGCGGCCAAGATCTCAGTGATCGGCGGGTAGTCGCCGAGCGTTCGCCCCCGGTACAGGAAGCGCACGGTGCGGTCGGTGTCGAGGATCACGAATCCGGGGGCCTGCAATGGGTGGGCGGTGATGCGGCCCTGGCGGGCCCGGCGGGCGGCCCGCAGGTAGTTCCACCAGCTGCGGGGCCACAGCAGCATCCACCAGTGGATCCTCCGCACAGCGAGCGCCTCGTACAGTGCGTGATCGGGGTCGAGCAGCAACGGGAAGCCGATGCCGTGGTCCATGAGGTGGCGGGCCTGGTAGTCGGCGGCGCCGCCAACCCCCACCACGCCCACGCCCGCCGCTTCGAGGGTCGGGCGGGCGGCCTCGAGCTGGATCAGGAAGTCGCGGCAGGGCATGCAGCCGTAGTAGCGCACCAGCGGGACTGCCAGCGGCCGCTCCAGCAGGTCGGTCATCGAGCGCGACCAGGTCGCCGTCGACGTCCCGCAACGTGAGGGCCCCGACGGTGTCGCCGGGCTCGGTGAGTGCATCCATCGGCGTCAGGAACCGCCTTCGTCATGGCGAGCTTCCCGCCCGGTGTGGGCGCGGTGCGACCCGGGCGGGTGGATCCCGGGCCGCACCGCGGTCATCGCGGGGTCAGGCAGGCTCGAAGGTGTTGGGAGCCAATATGGGCACGGGACAGTTCACGGTGAAGATCTCGCCGGCGGTGTCCGGGACCCCGGGGAACTCGTCGAGGTCGCCGGCGTCGCGGGCTTCGTGGATGGCGGTCTGGCTGGTGAGCAGCCGCGGTTCCACCCCGTCCTTCCAGGCGTAGGTCCAGTGGTCCCAGTACGGCGACCAGGCCGGATCCCCGGCGTCGAAGTCGAAGGCGGAAGGCTGGAACCCCATCGGACCGGGCCCGTCGATGCCGTTCATGAACACGTTCGTGCGCCCGGTCGCCCCCGCCTCGCTGGGCCCGCCGTGGAGGCGGGGCGAGAAGGACGTGAAGGTCCCCTCCGCCATCGGGGCCATCGAGTGGTCGAGCACGAAGTAGCGGCTGCCGGGATAGCACTGCCCGAGCTTGAAGGTGGCGGTCATCGCGGCGGTGTCGACTGGTTCGAGGAGCATGCCCTTGCCGAGGTAGGCGGTCTTCTCGTCGTCGACGGCCATCTCACCGTTGGACCACTTGACGATCCCGGCGTTGATGACGATGCCGGTGCGTTCGATCGACAGGTCACCGGCGGACTCGGCGTTTCGGACGTCCATCTCCGAGCGCAGCACCTGCGGTGGGCCCGACCAGCTGAGCCGATGCAGCGTCCAGGCGGGGGTGTAGTCGTCGCGGCCCGGCTCACTGGAGAACACCACAGGCTGGTCGGCGGCGCCGTCTTCCACGACGTAGGCCGCGCCGGAGAGCCCGTCGCCGGTCAGGGTGGCCAGCTTCGGGACGTAGACCAGCTCCTCCGCGGAGGCGAAGTCCTCATCGGAGGAGTCGGTGCGCACGAAGTAGATGTCGTTGCCGTCGAACGCGCCCTTTCGGATGCGCAGGGTCACGAAGCCGAAGGCGCCGGGCCACTCGTCGCTGGTGAGCGCGAAGTCGGTGACATCACCGACGATGGCCCGGGCCTCCTCGGCTGCCTGGGCCGCCGTGGTGCTCGTCCCGCCGCCGCCGGGCGCTGCGACGGTGCCGCCAGTGTCGTCGTCGCCGCACGCGGCCAGCAGCGCCGGCAGGCCGATGCCGGCAACGCCGAGTGCCACGCCGCGCGATCCCACCCAGCCGAGGAACCCCCGTCTGTCGATCGGTGCCCGCGCTGGTGTGCTGTCCTGATCTGTCACCCTGGCCTCCTTGACCGCTGCTGAACTGGGACGAACCGAGCAGGGAACCCGCACGACGGGCGCGAACTTCCCGACTTGTCGAGACGAAACGAACCGGTCGCTTCAGTGGCTGAGCTGGGTGGCGAAGCGCCGTAGCCGCATGGTCCCCAGCGCGTCGTGGTCGCGGTCGCCCAGTTGGCGGAGGGATCGCTTCACCAGGCGGGTGACCTCGAAGTCGCCGCTGCGGCCCCAGCACTTCCGTAGATGGGCGGCGACCGCGGTGGATGCAGCCTGGTCGAGCTCGCCGTCCACATAGGCGGACAGGAGTCGCTTGGTCCGGCGGTGGGCCCACCTGCTCATCGCAGCCGGAAACCCGACGACGGGCGCGAGACTTCCCGGGAATGGTCGTGCCACGCCGCCGGGTTCCGTCTTCGATGGATGCTTCGGTGAGCGGCCCCGCGGCGACGGCCGACGAACGGTTCGCCACCTTCGTGTTGCCCGAGGTCGAGGTGCTGTTGCGGGTCGCCCGCACCCTCACCCCGAACCATGCGGATGCCGAAGACCTGGTGCAGGACACCTTGATCCGGGCCTACCGCGGCATCAACGGCTTTGACGGTGCCCATCCCCGAGCCTGGCTGCTGACCATCCTGCGCAACACCCAGATCAACCGGACGCGCCGGCGCCGCCCCGAGCTACTCGACGACCCCGACCGCACGATGGCGACGGTGGCCGACACCTCCGCCGATGGCCAGAGTGTCGAAGCGTTGGTGGTCGGCGCCACCTTCGACGCCGTCGTCGAGGACGCGTTCCGCAGCCTGCCCGACGACTTCCGAAGGGCCGTCGAGCTGGTCGACATCAACGGGCTCAGCTACGCGGAGGCGGCGGGGGTGATGGGCGTTCCTGTTGGCACGATCATGAGCCGGATCCACCGCGCCCGCCGACGCATGCGTGATCGGCTGGCCAGCGCCGGCCCGGCACCCAGGAGCAAGCGATGAGACCCTTCCCACGCCGGTCCGACCGTCCGATGAACTGCATGCAGGTCGGACGCCGCCTGCAGCGCTACCTCGACGGCGACCTCGACGACCTCACCGCCCGGCGCATCGTGCGCCACCTCGAGGACTGCCGGCGCTGCGGCATGGAGGCCACCGCCTACACCGAGATCAAGGCCAGCCTGGCCCGTCGCGCCGGCGACGTCCCCGACGACGCCGTGGCCCGCTTGCGGGCCTTCGGTGAGCGGCTCGTCCACGAGGGACCACCCGCAGACCGCGACCTGCCCGACGAGAACCCGGGTGCGTAGCCGCGAGGTCGAGCCCAGTTGTCTGCCCGCCCACCACATGCGGAGGATCGGTTCGGGTTTCCGCCGCCCGAACCCAACCGGCGGGGCGGTCGCTCATTCCCACCGCGACCGCCCCGCCTGGTCGACCCCCCGCGCCGATCCCGCCAGGGACACCCCCGACGATCCTGCATCGGGCCCGTCGGCCTGGGTGCTCGTGGTGGGGTTTGGTGGGCTCGCCTTCGCCGCTGGCGCAGTGATCCTGGAGGTGATCTCCGGTCAGTACGCCAACTCTGTCGTTCCTGGCTGGGCCCGCTGGGTGCCCTCGCCTGGCCGCAGCCGCTGCGGGTGGCGTGGTGGCTGGCGGTGGCGGCCGGAGCGGCCGGGTTCCGCTGGTCGCTGCACCGCATCGGGCTGCGGCCGAGTCGGGTGGTGACGATGTGCATCGTGGTCCCGTTCGTCGCCTTCGCCGTCGGTACGGCGCAGGCGCCGACTGGGCGACCTGGCACTGACATGATCCTGGCGTTGCTGAGCTACACCCCGATCGTCGAGTGGCACCGCGGGCCCGTGTCGATCTCACCGCATGGGCTGGGGACCGCCATCGGGTTCATGGCTGGCGCCCGGCTGCTGCTGGTGACCACGCGCCGCCTCGGCATCGCGGATCAGCTCGTCTACGCCGCGCTCACCCGCGGCGCCATCTGCGCGGTGATCGGCGCCCGGGTGGCCTACGTGGCCAACCACCTCGGCAGCTTCGACTCGCCCATCGAGTGGTTCTCCATCTGGAACGGGGGGATCTCGTTGCTGGCGGCATCGCCGGTGGCCTCGCCCTCGGGCTCCCGGTCATCGGTCGTACCGGGCTGCGGTTGTGGCCGGTCCTCGACGGCGTCGCCCCCGGTCTCGCCTTGGGCATCGCCGTCGGCCGCATCGGTGACCTGGTGGTCGCCGACCACCTCGGCAAACCCACCCGCTTCGCGCTCGGCTATGTGTGCCCGGGCACCGACACCGCGTCGCCGTGCATCGCTTCCGTCGGCCAGGCCGTGCGCCAACCCGCCCTGTACGACCTGCTCGCCTCGCCCTGCTCCTCCTGCTGCGTCGGCGCCCCGTCCCCTACCATGGCCGCCTGGCGCTCCTCTTCGGCGCCCTCTATGGCAGCGCCCGCTTCGTCGAGGACTTCTTCCGCATCGACGAGACCCACGGCACCGGCTTGACCGGCTCCCAGTGGACCCCGTCACCGTCGCCGTGTGCACCTGGCTGCTGTCCCGCCACCGCACCCCCGGATCCGAACACCGCGAGGCGCTGCTCGAGCATGCATCAAGCCAACCAGGAGATCGGCATGAGTGACACGTTCGATGCCATCGTGATCGGGATGGGCCCCGCCGGCGAAGCGGTCGCCGGAGGACTCGCCGAGGGCGGGCTGTCGGTGCTGGGCATCGACCGCAGGCTGGTGGGCGGCGAGTGCCCCTACTGGGGGTGCATCCCGTCCAAGATGATGATCCGCGCTGCCCACCTGCTCGCGGAGGCCCGCCGCGTCGACGGGATGGCCGGCACCGCCACCGTCACGCCGGATTGGCGGCCTGTCGCCCGACGCATCCGCGACGAAGCCACCGACGACTGGGACGATCGGGTCGCCGTCGAGCGCTTCGAGGGCAAGGGCGGCACGTTCGTGCGCGGCGCGGGCCACCTCGTCGCCCCCGGCACGGTCGCGGTCGGCGACCGCCGGTTCACCGCCCGGCGGGCCGTCGTGCTGGCCACCGGGACCGAACCGGCCATCCCGCCCATCCCGGGGCTCGACCAGGTGCCGTACTGGACGAACCGTGACGTCGTCGAGGCAAAGGAGCTCCCCACCTCGCTCCTCGTGCTCGGTGGGGGCGCCGTCGGCGCCGAACTCGCCCAGGCCTTGGCCCGCTTCGGGGTCACGGTCACCGTCGTCGAGGCACTCGACCGGTTGCTCCCCCTCGAGACCCCTGCCGCCGGTGCGCTCATCGGCAGGGTCTTCACCGATGAGGGCATCGAGGTGATCACCGGCGTGGCCGTGGAACGGGTCGAGCGCGACGGAGCGCGCGTCCAGGCCCACCTCGCCGACGGGCGGTCGGTGACGACCACCCAGCTGCTGGTGGCCACCGGCCGGCGCACCGACCTGCCGGGTCTGGGCGTCTCGACCATCGGGATCGACGACACGCAACGGTTCGTGCCCGTCGACGACAACCTGCGCGCGGGTGACGGCTTGTGGGCGGTGGGCGATCTCACCGGCAAGGGCGCCTTCACCCACGTCGGCACGTACCAGGCCCGCCTCGCCACCGCCGACATCCTCGGGCAGCCCCACGAACCGGCCGACTACCGGGCGCTGCCCCGGGTCACCTTCACCGATCCCGAGGTCGGCTCGGTCGGCCTCACCCCCCAGGCGGCGCGAGAAGCCGGGCTCGATGTCCGGATCGGCACCACCCAGGTGCCCCACACGGCGAGAGGGTGGATCCACAAGGCCGGCAACGCGGGGTTCATCGAGCTCGTCGAGGACGCCGACCGGGGCGTGTTGGTCGGCGCCACCGCCACCGGACCCAACGGCGGCGAGGTGCTCGGTCTGCTCACCCTCGCCGTGCACGCCGAGGTGCCCGTCGAGCGGCTGCGGCAGATGATCTACGCCTACCCGACGTTCCACCGGGGCGTCGAGGACGCACTACGAGACCTCGATCCACCGCGATGAGGTTGTGCTGGTCACGGGAGGACGCCGCGCCGAGGGCGCGTTGGCGCTGCTCGACATCACCAGGCGAATTGCTCCGCTTCGAGGTCGAGGCGTCCACGGGCGGAAACGTCGGTGCGGTGGAGATCCGCATGTTCGCGCCCACCGGCTGACGCCTCTTCGGGTCGGGGGTAGCCGACGAGTGGGTCGGTCAGCGGCGAGCCGGGCGGTGGCCTCGCCCGTCGATGTCGAAGAACAGCTGGGCGGCCGCCATCTGCACGGCCATCGACCACGACGGGTAGGCGTGCACCGTCTGGGCCAGCCGCCCGGCGAACATCCCGGTCCGGATGCCGAGCGCGACCTCGTGGACAAGCTCGCCTCCGCAGGGCCCGACCGCGGTGGCGCCGAGCAGCCGGCCCCCGCCGGCGTTGCCCAGCACCCGTCGGGGACCGGCGATGAGCTTGAGGTAGCCGTCGGTGCGGCCCGACGCGATGGCCCGATCGAACGCCTCGAAGGGCACGACGGCCACCCGCCCGCCGTGCTCGGCGGGCCTCGGCCTCGGTCATGCCGACGTGGCCGACCTCCGGGTCGGTGAAGGTCACCCAGGGGACCGCGCCGGTGTCGAAGCGCTGCGGCTTCACCCGTGCGAGCCTGGACAGGGCATTGCCCGCGGCGATCAGCCCCATCCGGGCGGCGGCGTGGGTGAACTGCAGGCCGTCGGTGACGTCACCGACGGCCCAGATGCCCCGCACGTTCGTGGCCATCGTGTCATCGGTCTCGACGAACCCACCCTCGCCAAGGGTGACACCGACATCTTCGAGCCCGAAACCACCGCTGGCCGGCAGCCGGCCGATCGCCACCAGGACCCGCGCCGCGTCGACCGGAACCCCCGCCGAGAGGTGCAGGCGGGCCAGGCCACCCACCGCCTCCGCCTTGTCGACGCGGGCACCGAGCCGTAGGTGCACCCCGTCGGCCTCAAGAGCCCGGGCCACGATGGCGGAGGCCTCCGGGTCCTCCCGGGGCAGGACCCGATCCTCGGCTTCGATCACGGTGACGTGGGTACCGAGACGGGCGACGGCCTGGGCCATCTCGACGCCAAGCGGCCCACCCCCGAGCACGGTCATCGACACGGGTCGGTCTTCCAGGCTGAACAGGGTCTCGGTCGTGAGGATGCCGATCGCGTCGAGTCCCTCGATCGGGGGCACGGCCGGGGTGGTGCCGGTGGCCACGATGACGCGGCGCGCCCGGAGGGTGGCCCCATCGACCTCGACCACCCCCGGCGCCTTGAAGATCGCCCGGCCGTGGCGCACCGCGATCCCCTGCCGGGCCATGACGTCGTCGTCCTCGTTGCAGGCGATCACCACCACGGCGTGACGGACCCGGGCCATGGCCTCGTCGAACCCCGCCCCCGCGGCGGCCGCCGACAGCAGGGCCTTGGAGGGAACGCACCCAGTGAAGGTGCAGTCACCCCCCACGGGACCGTCCTGGACGAGGACCACCGACGCGCCCCGCCTCGCCGCCGCCTGCGCCGCGGAGATTCCACCCGCACCGCCACCGATGACAAGCAGGTCCGGATCGTTCATCATCGACGAGCCTGCCCCATGCTGCACTCGTCCGCTGGGGTGGCCGGCGACCGAGTGTGCACCTGAGCTGGGCGCCAAGTCACCTGAGGTAGGAGGGATCGAGAGCCGACTCGTCGGCCCCAGTGGCCCTGACGGCCTGGGCCGCGCCGAGGACGGCGAAGGTGGCGGTGGTCGCGGCGCACACCTTGTCGTTCGCGTCTCGGATCTCGGCCGCTGTGTCGATCCGCTCCTCGCTCTGAGAGGTGAGTCGGGCCTCGACCGAGTAGGACCGCCCCACCAAGACGGGATGGAGGAACCGGGTGGTGGTCTCGACCGTGACAGCGAACTTCCGACCCACGGCGATGGTGGCCCAGGCCATGGCCTCGTCGAGCACGGCCAAGCTGACCCCGCCGTGCACGTAGCTCGGCGCACCCGAGAACCGCTCGCTCAGACTGAACGTGGCAACCACGGTGCCGGTGCCCTCGTCGTGGTCGAACGGGATCCGCAGCCCGCCGTCGTTGCGGGGTTCGCAGACGAAGCAGTTCGAGTCGAAACCCCAGTCCTCGTTGTGCAACGGGCGCCGCGTCACCGCCCGCGGCCCTCGCGCAACGGTCTGGGCTGCCTCATCGCTCTGCACCATGTGAGGAGAACCCGGCAAGGGCGCCCGGCCATTCCATCGCGGGAGTGCTCGGTCGCCTGGATCAGCTGGCGGGTCGGTGGACGCCGCCGGCTGCTGAGTTGACGCCCTCGGCGAGAACGCCTCGGGTTGGTCGCCGAGCCCCGCTGCCACCCACAGGCGGCGCACGACCGTTGCGTTGGGTCGACGTCATCGAAGCGGCCGCCGAGGGCGAGGCGCCGGCTGAGGTTCCGTAGTCCGGGTCGTAGGACTTGGAGCAGGACCCGGGCGGCGATCGGGTCAGAGGGCGCACGCCTGCCGAGCTCAGCACACGCCCGGTCCGCGTCCGGCTTGCTGGCACGCCAGATCCCGGTGACGAGGGCGTCGAGGTCGGGCGCTTGGAGCTCCGCGGCGGTGCTCCACTGCCGAAGGGCGCTGACGGCGTCGGGGTTGCGGGCGAGGGTCGCCCAGTCGCGGTCGAGGGCGTCGAAGGCGGGTCAGCACATGGTGAGGCTCCCTGGGTCGTAGGTGTGGGTCGCCCTCACCGTCGGGGATGGCACTCACGCGCGCGCGCTCACGCCGCCACTCACGTTTCAACCGTTGAGCAGGAATTTCTCCGTCGGCACTCACGTACGTGAGTGGGCGCGCTCAGGTTCGCGCTCACGTTTTCGATCTCGTGTCGCCGACTTTCGTCGGCGTGGGCTTGCAGAGGGGTCCGCCCGGCCGCGCCGGGTTCGACGCGCCCGGCGCGGCCTTCACCCCCCGTGGAGGTCGGCCGTGTCCGCATCCGTCGAGTTGTCACCGCTGTTCGATCCGACCCTGGAGCGGGTCGGGTTCCCGCTCGACCACCCCTACGTCGAGCGGGTCTACTGCTCGGTGCTGGGCCCGACCTCGGTCCTGCTCCTGCGACGTGCCGGGGAGCTGTTAGACCAGCACCCCCAAGGGGTCGCCGTCGATCTGGTGGACCTGTCCCGGCCCCTAGGGCTCGGCGTGCGACCCGACGCCGACGACCTCGGCCGCAACTCTCCGCTGCGCCGCACGATGGACCGCCTGGCCCGGCTCCACCTGGCCAAGTGGCTGAGTGACGACCGGTTGGGGATCCACCCGAAGGTGCCGGCGCTCGCGAGGCACCACGCCGCCCGGCTGGCCGAACCGGTTCAGGCTGTCCACCACCGGCTGCTCACCGACCACCTCGCCGGCCTGGTGGCTCGAGCCGAAGGTCGGGAGTCCGCCGGCACGAGCCTCGAGCCGGCGGGCACGACGAGGACAGCGCCGGCGGTCGAGCGCCCCGAGTCACCCGTCGCCGCCCGGCTGCGTGCCTTCGGGACCAACGGCCACGACCCCCGGGTCGTCACCCGATGACCGCGATCACGGCGCTCCGCGACCCTTCGCTCGCCCCTCACGCTCTCACGTTTTCACCCACGACCGCGCGAGGCACTCATGTCTTCGGCCCGGCCAACGCCGCCGCCCAAGCCCGCACCCGCAGATACACACTTGCAGGTTCGCCTAACGGCGAACCTGCGGATGGGATCAGCCAGGTTTCCCGCCGGGTGGAACTCACCCCACGGTGGTCCCATGCCGCTGGCGGGCGACAGGCAGGCGCCGGCGGTTGTGGCGGTGAGCGATGTCGCCGAACGGCCGCCGTGATGGCTTGCAGATGCGAGCCGGTGCACACCGTTCTGCGCCCGGGACTCCCGGCCGCTGCGAGAGGAGACCCCGTGTCCCAGTCACCCACCTCGATCCGTCCGGCGCTGCTGGACATCACGGGCGTCGCTGAGCGCCTCGGCGTGACCGTCCGCCACGTTCGTCGGGTCGTCGCCGAGCGGCGCATCCCTCACATCAAGTGGGGAGGGTGACCTTCCACTTCGACCCCGTCGAGGTCGACGCCTGGATCGACCGTTGGCGCCGCCCCGAGCGGGATGCCTCATGATCCGGGGGCAACTGGAGCTCCCGTTCCTAGACTTGTGCACACGATCCGTGGGCCCCGACGCCCGTCCCGTCGCCGTGCCTGACGATGTCGATGACTCGCGGCACGCCAAGGCCGGCGGGCAGGTAGAGCTGCCCATCTGGATTCGCTGGAGCGGGGATCCGATCACCTACGACCTTGACGACCCTGTAGAGCGCATCAGGGTCTACGAGCAGGTCCTTCGCGAAGGCACCGACGACGATGTGCGGCGCTTCATCGATGTCGACGTGCTTGCCCGCGAGTGGGACTCGCTCGTGCTCCCGCCGAGGGTCCGCCGCGCATGGGTCACCTGGTTCCGCCGTCACCGCGGCGTCGACCTGTCGTGCTGACCCCGCTACAGCACCGCGTCGCCGCCATCCTCATCCAGCTCCCCGAAGCACGGGACTTCGTGCTGGCTGGCGGCGGTGCCCCCGTCGCTCGCGGTGAGGTCGACCGCACGACGCGCGACCTCGACTACTTCGCCAGGACTGCCGAGGAGGTGCCTCTTCTGCTCGCTGCGCTCGAGCACGCCCTTCGCACGGACGGGCTGGAGGTGACGACGACCCGGGCATCCGGTGGCTTTGCCCGCCTCGTCATCAGCGACGGACCAGCAAGCACAGAGGTCGACCTGGCCCACGACTTCCGGCTTCTCCCGCCGGAGCAGACACCGGTCGGTCTGACCCTCGCCGGTGAGGAGCTCGCCATCGACAAGGTGCTGGCGCTGTTCGACCGCGCCGAGGCCGGGACTTCATCGACCTCGCGGCCGTGGTCGACCGTTGGGGGCTCGACCACCTCTGCCAGCGCGCCAAGGAGAAGGACGGCGGCTTCGATCTCGGGGTACTCGCGCAGCAGCTCGATCGATTTGGTCGATTGCCAGGGAAAGACTTCCAGATCCCAGAGGCTGAACATCAGCGGCTGCACGAGATCGTGCGCCTCTGGCAGCTCCAGCTCCGCCAACCGCCCCGGCATGGCGAACCAGGCCGAGGTCGCGGGCGGTAGTCTTTCAAGCGCGTCGTCGGCTCGCTCATGCCGTCCTCCGAACCTTCATCTCGTCGGGCTGATGTCCCGGCTGCGAGGACGGATCCGATGACACGACGCTCGTTCGGGGGCCTCCGCCGACTGCCCTCGGGCCGTTACCAGGCCAACTACCTCGACCAGGCAACCGGCGCGCGGGTGCCGGCTCCTCAGACGTTCGCCACCAAGGCCGATGCCAACGTCTGGCTCTCAACGGTCGAGGCCGACGGCCTGCGTGGCGAGCTTCTCGATCAGCGCCTCTCGCGGCGAGCGTTCAGCGACTGGGCCGCAGAATGGCTGCGCGGGCTCCACCTGAAGCCGAAGACGTTGGTGGGCTACGAATCGACCCTCCGGGTCCACGTCCTGCCGGTCTTCGGCGATCGGCCGGTCGCCGCGATCACCTACCGGGACTGCAAGGCCTTCGTCGATGACCTCCTGCGCTCCGGTCTGGCGCCCGGCACCGTAGGCGAGGCTCGCAAGGTGCTCCGCCTCGTGCTCCAGGAGGCACTTCGAGCCGACGCCATCCGCCGCAATCCAGCGGATGCGCTGCGCGTGCCGCGTGGCCGCCCTGACGAGATGGTCTTCCTCAGCGCAGACGAGGTCCTCGCTCTCGCCCATGACGTGGCTCATCCGCGGCGTCCGGGCCGGCACGAGGGAAAGCACTTCCCGAGCTACTCATTGCTCGTCCGACTGGCAGGGTTCACGGGGCTCCGCGCCGGTGAGCTTGCTGCGCTCCGTGTCGGACGGGTCAGCCCCCTCCATGGCCGACTCCAGGTGGCCGAGTCCGTCGCGGAGGTCCACGGTCGCCTCGTCTACGGACCGCCCAAGACCTACGCCCAGCGTTCGGTTCCGATTCCGGCCGCTCTAGCCGCCGAGGTCGAGGAACACTTGGCAAGCCGTCCGGGCGCCGCCGAGACCTTCGTCTTCACTGCGCCCGACGGTGGTCCTCTCAGGCACTCCAACTTCTACCGGCGCTTCTACAAGCCCGCCGTCCTCCGCTCGAGCCTCGACGAGCGCACCCGCTTCCACGATCTCAGGCACACCGCGGCGGCGCTCATGATCGCCGAGGGCGGTCACCTTCTCGCCGTGAAGGAGCGCCTCGGCCACTCGACCATCCAGGTCACCGCCGACCACTACGGCCACCTGTTCCCGTCCCTCGAGGCAGCGCTCACGGACCGACTCGACGCCACCTACCGAGCCGCAGCGGAGCGAGCAGTCTCCCGCTGAGCCCCGCTCCGGGTCGTGCAACAGTGAGTTGCACGACCCGGGATCTGGCCGGATCGCGCGCTTCGTTGTTGCACGCCAGGTTGCACGCCGGGCGGATCTGGGCCTGAAACGACCGCAGGTCAGAACCGGAAAGTGGCTCTGGCTTGCGGTTTCTCGAGTGGTCGGAACCGGCGTCGATCCGGTGACCTTCCGCTTTTTCAGGCTGAGGCTTCGCTGGTGGCGCGGAGATCCTCCAGGGGGTACACCCCGGTGCCGTGGTTGTCGGGCTCGAACACGAACCGTAGGGCGTAGCCGCCGACCAGGGCGGTGTCGGTGATGGTGATGGGCACATCACCCTCGAGCAATGCCTTGATCGCCGCCCGACCGGACGGCTCCCGGCACCCGGCGCACAAGCAGGCGGCCCGCAGGTCGCGTGCCGCAAATGCGCTCTCGGTCCCGTCGTCCCAGGTGATCTCCACCCGGGTCCCCTCTACGACCTCGATCCGCTGCGGGAATGTCGACATGGGGTGACCTTACCCCCTCTGCCCGACCGTGTCGGCCAGACCGCCAACCATGTAGCCCCATGCCCCCGACGGGGAGGTCCGGGGCGCTTGACCGGCTTCTCGACGCCCCCCTAGCGTCCGGGGGTGTCCACACCGACCCTGTCGATCCACCCGGGCCATTCGTCCCTGCTCGACCTCCCCTGGGAGTTTCCCCTGGAGGAATGGGACGATGCTCATCTGGTCGAGGTCCCCGTCGGGATCCACCGGCATGTGGTCCGGTTCGCCGCCTTCGGCGAGGAGATCTACGCCATCAAGGAGCTCCCCCGCCGGGTAGCGCGAAAGGAGTACCAGGTGCTGCGAGCGTTGGAGCACCGGGTTGGTCCCGTGGCCCCTGCGGTGGGTCTGGTCGACCGGGGCTGGATCCCGGCGGACCGCGAGGCGTCGGCGGCGGTGATCACCCGCTACGTGAAGTTCGCCTTCACCTACCGCGAGCTGATCTCGGGCGGGAACTTCGGGCCGAGACGACGCCAGATGCTCGACGCCGTCGCCGGGCTGCTGGTCGAGCTGCATCTGGCGGGGTGCTACTGGGGGGACTGCTCGCTTTCCAACCTGCTCTACCGCTACGACGCCGGTGCCATCCAAGCGGTGATGATCGACGCCGAGACCAGCGAGCTCCACGACGAGCTGACCTCCGGGCAGCGGGGGCACGACCTGGACATCATGATCGTGAACCTGGCCGGGGGGATGGCGGACATCGCCGCCGAGCAGGGCCTCGACATCGACGACGCCGACCTCACCCTGGGCGAGGACGTCGCCGACACCTATCGGGGGTTGTGGGCGGAACTCAACCAGCCGGTGGTGATCGGTGCCGATGAGGGTTACCGGGTGAGGGAACGGGTGGAAAGACTCAACACGCTCGGGTTCGAGGTCGGCGACCTCGAACTGCTCCCCCAGGACGGGGGCCCGGGTCGGCTGTTGCGGTTGCAGGTGAGCGTCGGCGGCCGCACCTTCCACAGCACGAGGCTCCACGACCTCACCGGGATCGAGGCCTCCGAGGAGCAGGCCCGCCAGCTCCTCAGCGACCTCCAGTATCACGAGGCCACCGACCCGCGCACCAGCCTCACCGGCAAGGCGGTGAAGGCCATCCGATGGCGGGTGGACGTGTTCGAGCCGTTGCTGGCCAGGATCGCCGCCACCGGCAAGTTCCCAGACGTGGTCCAGCTCTACTGCGACTTCCTCCATAACCGCTACCTGCAGTCATCGGCGGCCGGCCAGGACATCCCCACGGACGAGGCGTTCGAGGCGTGGACCGAGGCGGGAATGCCCGGGATCGACCCGCAATAGGCACCTGCCGTCACCGAACCTGACTCCGCCGAACGTGACCAAACCCCCCGCCGTCCCCGAACTTCAGCGGATTGGTACTCGCCAGGGGTACGCAGAACCTCAGGTTCGGCGGCTTGCCCCAACATGAGCGGATCGCGTGTCGTGGCGACACCCTGGAACCTCAGGTTCAACTTCAGCGGATTGGTACTCGCCAGGGGTACGTAGAACCTAAGGTTCGGCGCTTCTCAGTGGCCGCCCCGCTTCACCCCGCCGTACTTCATTCGGGTGTCCTCCACCCGGGCGACCGGCCGCGGGGCCTCGTCGTGCCCGGCGATCCCGGCGTCGACCACCTCGCCGAGGAACAGATCGTGGGTCCCGCACTCGACCATCCGCCACACCGAGCACTCCATCCAGGCCACCGCCTCGGTGAACACCGGGGCCCCGGTGACGCCCTCCCGGATGGGGCGCCCGTTCAGGGTCATCCCTTCCTTGACGGCCGGCTTGGAGAACTTGACGAACGGCCGGGTGTCCTCCCGGGACCACAGGTTGACGGTGAACACCCCGCTCGACCGGATGAGACGGTTGGTCACCGCCTTGACGTCGACGGAGACCGCCACCAGCACCGGTTCCATCGACACCTGGGTCACCCAGCTCGCCGTCATCCCGTTCCACTCGCCGTCGTGACGGGCGCCGACCAGGCACAACACGTTGGGGATGCTCCACAGCACCTTGTTCAGGGTCTCGGCGGACACCGGCTCGGTCAACGGCCACCTCCTGGGAGCTGCGAGACTACCGGCCGACGCGTCGCCCCGATGCCCCGCCATCGCTTAGCATCCAACCCATGCACGTGCTGATCGCCACGTCGGGTGTGCTGGGCGCCGAACAGGTGGTCGAGTTCACCAGGAGGCTGATCGGAAGCGATGGCAGGGTCACCGTCACAACGGTGATCGAGGTGCCGCGCAGCTTCCTCGACCAGCTCGGCTCCGACGACTGGAACCCAACAGGCAGCGACACCCGATCGGCCCCCAGCCAGGATTCGGTGGTCGAACGCTACGTCGAGGAGCGGGGCCGGCGCATGTGCGAGCCGCTGCTCAACGCCCTCGAGACCGAGGGCATCCACACCGAGTCGGTCTACCTGGAGGGCGAGGACCCGGCGGCGACGATCTCGGGCCTCGCCATCAAGCTCGAAGCGGACGTCGTGGTGCTCGGCGCCACCCGACCGATCTTCCACCAGTCGGCATGGGAGAGCGTGTCCGCCCGGGTCACGCTGGAGTGCGCCCGTCCGGTGCTGGTGCTCCCACCGCCGGTCAGGGGCGAGGTTCCCGAGGAGGACTGACCCGGGCCAGCGCCACCAGCAGCATTGCCTCGGTGTGCGGGATGAACGCCGTCGGCTCGGTGTCGAGCAGGTCGAGCACCTCCTCGACCCTCCACCACCGGGTGTCGGCGGTCTCCCCGGGCACGGGCCGCGGGGTTCCCTCGCCGTAGCACTCGAAGAGCACGTGCATCGAGGAGAAGCCGCCATCGATCCCGGTCACCACCGCCAACGGCAGCGCCGTCGCCGTTCCCCCGTCCGGGGCACCGCGTCGAACGGTGACCCCGGCGGCGACCGCCGTCACCGCGATGCCGGTCTCCTCGACGATCTCGCGGGCGATCGCCACGTCCGGCCGTTCCCCCGCCTCCCATCGCCCGCCCGGCAGCTCGAGACGTCCCTGCACCGGCTCGCCCGGCTTGTCCCGCCGCTGCAGCAGGATGCTCCTCCGGGCGGTCGAGTCGTACACAACGGCGGAGACGATGGGGATGACCAACTCGGGATCGGATGCCGATCCGCCGCCGGTGGTCACGGGACAGGGGCGACGATCAGCGGCTGGGGGCAGTTCAGCTCGGCGGTGACCCCGGCCGTCGCCGACGCATCCGCCAGGTTGGTGCAGGCGATGGCGAACCGCTGGGCGGCGGTGGCGTACTCAGAGCCGTCGAGGGCCTCCTCGAGCTGATCTATCGAGTCGAGGTTGCGCACCGTCTCGGTGGCGGTGGGCACCGCCGTCACCAGCCCGCTCCCGGCGGTGAGCAGATCGTCGTGCGCCACCGCCAGCTCCTCGGGAGGCTCCAACTGGCCGAGACGCTCCATCAGCCCCCGCAGCTCGGCGCCGGCCGTCGAGAACAGGTCGGCGGACTTGACGATGGCCAGCTCACCGGCCTGGTCGAAGAACCCGGACATGGCGCCGAGGTCGCCGAAATCGGTGGCGTCGTGGAGCTCGGTGAGCTGGTCGCCGAGGTCCTTGCCGTAGTCCTCCTGCTGGGCGGCGATCGCCTCCGAGAACCCGGTGAGCTCACCGGCAAGATCCCCGAAGTAGCCCACGGCGGTGGGCGGATCGCCGCTGCATGCGGTGAACAGCACCACGGCGCCCGCCAGCAGGGCGACGAGCCGGACCGACCTGACCCGCGGTCGACCAGTCAGGGGAGGCATGGCGATCACGGCCAACAGGGTAACCGCTGTTCCCTGCTGCCCTTCGGATGGTGTGCGATCAGGTCGCCTTGGAGAACTGGGTGCGGTACAGCGAGGCGTACAACCCGTCCCTGGTGAGCAGCTCGGCGTGGTTCCCCGCCTCGACCACCGTGCCGTTGTCCATCACCAGGATGCGGTCCGCCGACAGGATCGTGGACAGCCGGTGGGCGATGACCAATGACGTACGGCCCTTCATCACCCGCTCCAGGGCATCCTGGATCAGCGCCTCGCTGTGGGCGTCGAGATGCGAGGTCGCCTCGTCGAGGATGAGGATCTGCGGGTTGCGCAGGATGACCCTGGCGATGGCGATCCGCTGCTTCTCGCCGCCGGACAGTCGGTAGCCGCGCTCGCCCACCGGGGTCTCGTATCCGTCGGGCAGGCTGTCGATGAGGGCGGCGATGTTGGCCAGATCGGCGGCGGTCCTCACCTCCTGGTCGGTGGCGTCGGGCTTGGCGTAGCGCAGGTTGACGGCGATGGTGTCGTGAAACAGGTACGCCTCCTGGGTGACCACCCCGATGGCGTCTGCGAGGTGGGTGCGGTCGAGGGTCCGCACGTCGTGCCCATCGATCCTCACCGTCCCCCGGTCGGCGTCGTACAGCCGGGGTACCAGGTAGGTGGTCGTGGTCTTGCCGGCGCCGCTGGGCCCGACCAGGGCGACCAGCTCCCCGGGGTCGACCCGGAAGCTGACGTCGCGCAACGCCCATCCGTCACCGGTGCGGTGCGTGGTGATCGTCTCCGGCAGCTGGAACGATCGGCGGCTCATCCGTTGCACCGTCTCCAGACCCTGCCCCCCACCGTACGAGAACCAGACGTGGTCGAACTCGATCGCCCCGGCGAACCGCTCCGGGCGGACAGGCTGGTCGATCTCGGTGATGTCGTGGGGCATGTCGAGCACCTCGAACACCCGCTCGAACGAGACCAGCGAGGTGGCGAACTCGACCCGTGCGTTGGACAGCGCCGTCAGCGGCCCGTACAGGTTCCCCAGGTAGGCGGAAAGGGCGACGATGGTCCCCACCGAGATGCCGCCGTTGATGACCAGCACGGCCCCGGTCCAGAACACCAGGGCCGATCCGAGCGCCCCCATCACCCCAAGCGCCATGAAGAACCAGCGCCCGATGGTGGCCTGGCGCACCCCGAGGTCGCGCACCGCCGCCGCCTCGTCCGAGAACCGTCCCTCCTCGTCGCGGTTGCGACCGAACAGCTTGACCAGCAGCGCCCCGGACACGCCGAGGGTCTCCTGCATGTGGGCGTTCATGGTGGCGTTGTGCTCGAGCTGGTGGCGGCGCACCACCCGCAGCATCCGCCCCACCCGGCGCGAGGCGACGATGAACAGCGGGAAGATCGCCATCGCCAGCAGGGTGAGCCGCCACTCCAGCCGCAGCATCACCACCAGGGTGGTGGCCACGCCGATGATGTTGGCGGCCAGGGTGATGAAGGTGCCGGTGACCGCCTGCTGGGCACCGACCACGTCGTTGTTGAGGCGGGACATCAGCTCGCCGGTACGGGTCGAGGTGAAGAACCCCAGAGACATGCCGAGCACGTGGCCGTAGAGCTGGTTGCGCAGGTCGAAGATGATGCCCTCGCCGACCGCGGCCGAGGCCCAGCGCTGCAGCACCCCGAGGATGCCGCTGACCAGCGGGATGGCGACCATGGCGATGCCGAGCAGGGTGACCAGCCGCAGGTCCCGCTCGGGGATGGCGGTGTCGATCAGGGTTCGCATGATCAGCGGCGGGGCCAGCGCCAGTACCGAGATCACGAGGATCGTGGCCAGGACGACGGCCAGCTTGTTCCTGTAGGGGGCGCCGTAGCGGAGGACCCGACCAAGCAGGGCCCGGTCTACCTGGGGACGATCACCGGTCTCGTCGAACCGGATGTATGACCAACCCCACCCGCCTGGGAACACCGACACCACCTCGTGCGAATACCGGTCACGGTACTACCGGTCTGGGACCAACCCCGGCGGCTTGGTCAGTCCTCGGGGACGCCCGGACCGACGAGGATCTCCAGCGGCACGACGGAGCGGGCGATCCTCCGGCATTGCCGCTCCACGATGAGGTCTGCACAGAACAGCTCGTACTGGTAGAGACCGTCGCTCCAGATGAGGCTGACCCCTTCGTCGACCTCGACCGCCTGCAGCCCGTCGCTGGGCGAGATGCTGACGTCCTGGCCCACCCTGAGCACGATGAGCCGGTCGTCCGGGCTCTCGTACGGCTCACCGGACCACACGCCGAAAGCGGCGGAGACACCGACGTCGAGCGTGGCCGATGCGGTGTCGTAGACGAGCTGGCTGGTGATGGACTCTGCCGTCCTTGGCACCACGGTCAGGAACTGGATCCCGGGGAGGGCGACCGAGATCTCATGGGGGGTGGCCTGGATGAAGCGGTTCTCCCCGTCCCCCCGCTGCCACACCGCCGAGATCACGACGGCGACCTCGTTCGAGCTCGACCCGTCGATGCTGTCGTTGAACCACCCGACGCGGTTGTCGAGATCCTGGAGAGGGATGCCGCCGGTGATGTCGATTGGAGCCGCGGTGACGACCGGGATCGTGGTCGAGCCCTGGACGTACTCGTGGGAACGGTCACCAAGCGTGTCGAGCAGTCCACTGCCGCCGCAGGCGGTGAGCGCCGCAGCAAGAATGCCTACCGTGGCGAGTCTTCGCCTCAACACCATCAACACCTTCTTCGAGGCCGCTCCACCCGAGCGCGCACCGACCGCCCACCCGAGTTCCCCCACTCGAGCCTCTCCCGGGAAAGCCTAACGGGGACCGCCGACAATCAGGATCATCCGGCGGGAGCGGCATCCGCCCGTGGGTAGCCTCCGCCGATGCGACGCCCCATCCGCCTGGTCACCGAAGGGCGCCCCGATCCTGCCTGGCTCGACACCACCGTCTCCAGGGCGATGCTGCTCGACGCTTCGGAGGGAGACCTCGGTGAGACCTTCCGGATCCACGTGCCGGGGCGGGTGGTGGCCTTCGGGCGGCGCGACACCATCGACCGGAGCTACCCGGCGGCGGCGGAAGCGGCGAGGGCAGCCGGGTTCGCCCCCATCGAGCGGATGGCGGGGGGCCGGGCGGCGGTGTTCACCGAGCACACCCTGTCCTTCGCCTGGACCATCCCCGACCCCGACCCCCGTCCCGGGATCACCGATCGGTTCGACACGCTGGCCGGGATCGTCGTCGACGCCTTCGCCCGGCTCGGGATCGAGGCCGCCGTCGGCGAGATCCCCGGCGAGTACTGCCCGGGGAAGTGGAGCGTCCACCATGACGGCAAGCTCAAGCTGATGGGGGTCGGTCAGCGGCTGGCCCGACACGCCGCTCACGTCGGAGGGGTGATCGTGGTCGACCGACCCGATCTGGTGCGCCGGGCGCTGGTGCCGGTGTACGAGGCGATGGGGCTCGTCTGGCGTCCCGAAACGGCAGGCGCCCTCACCGACATCGACCCGGCGATCACGGTCGGGTCCGCCGCCTCCGCCGTCATCGCCGCCCTCGGCGACCGCTTCGACCTCGAGCCCGCCCCGCTCACCGACCGGATCCTGGAACGGGCCGCCGCCCTCGCCCCCGAACGGCGTTCCCCGGTCTGATCGGGCTCGCTCCGCTCCGCTCGATGAAGGCGCGGAGCAGGTCGATGACCGCGGCCCCGTCTGTCGAGGGATCTACGCTCACCACCAAGATCACGTCATCCACGAGGGCGTCTGCGGAGCAGCAGCCGAGCTCGGGGACGACATCGGTCTCGGTGCGGGGTCACCCCTAGAGGGCGCGGCGCGGTTGGGTGTGGTCGGGCGATGCGCCCGGGTAGCCTCGCCCGGTGCGCCGTGTCACCGTGATCAACGGCCCCAATCTCAACATGCTCGGGGTCCGTGAGCCCGAGGTCTACGGCGCGACGACGCTGACCGACCTCGACGCCATGATCGTGGTCTGGGGGGACCGGCTCGGGCTCGAGGTGACCACGTTCCAGTCGAACCACGAGGGCGACCTGATCGACCGTATCCAGGCCTGCCGCACCGATGCGGACGGCATCGTCATCAACCCCGGGGCGTACACCCACACCTCGTACGCTATCCACGACGCCCTGCTCGCCGCCGCCGTCCCCGCAGTGGAGGTGCACCTGTCCAACATCCACGCCAGGGAACCGTGGCGGTCGGTATCGGTGATCGCCCCTGCGGTGGTCCGGTCGATCTTCGGCCGGGGCATCGTCGGCTACAAGGACGCACTCAGGCTTCTGGTCAACCGGGCGAGCGCCCCGCCCGAGACGGTGGCGTACGGCGACCACCCCGAACAGGTGATCGACCTCCGCCTTCCCGACGGTCTCGGGCCGGGGCGGGTCGCCGTGTTCCTCCACGGTGGGTTCTGGCGGCGGGAGTGGCAGCGCGACGGCATCGACACGCTCGCCGTGGACCTCACCGGGCGGGGATGGGTCACCGCCAACGTCGAGTACCGCCGGCTGGGGTGCGACGGCGGATGGCCGGCGACGGCGGAGGACGTGGCGACCGCCATCGACCGGGTCGTCGCCGACACCGGTGCCGACCGGGTGACCGTGATCGGGCACTCGGCGGGCGGTCAGCTCGCTCTGGTCGCCGGGCGCTCGCCCCGGGTGGAGGCGGTGGCTGCCGCGGCACCGATCACCGATCTGGCCAGGGCCGTCGAGCTGGGGATCGGCGCCCCCAGCCCTCAGGCGTTCCTGGGCGGGGCAGACCCCCGAGGCCCGGTCTCCCCCATCACCGACCCGCCCTCGATCCGCCAGATCCTGGTGCACGGCCTCGGTGACACCGTGGTCCCGGTCGAGTTCAGCGAGCGGTACGCCGCCGTCGCCGAGGCTGCCGGGATCGACGTGATGGCGGTCTACCCCGATCTCGGGCACTTCGAGCTGCTCGACCCGGGGAGGGCGGTCTGGGAACAGGTTGTCGCCGCCCTTTGACCTCGGTGAAGACGGCGGCTCAACCCGAGCGAGTGATCAGCTCCTGGAACCGGGTGAGGCCCTCGATCAGCTCGTCGTCGGCAAGGGCGTACGACAGCCGGAGGTGGCCGGGAGCGCCGAACGCCTCGCCGGGGATCACGGCGATCTCGATCTCGTCGAGGAGGACGGCGGCCAGCTCGAGCGAGGTGTGCGGTGTGGATATCCCCATCCGCCTGCCCAGCAGGTCACCGACGGAGGGGAAGGCGTAGAACGCGCCCAGGGGCTCGGGGCAGCGCACCCCCGGGATCTCGTTGAGCATGCGGTGCATGGTCTGGCGCCGCCGATCGAAGGCGGCTCGCATCTCGGCGACGGCGTCGAGCGGCCCGGAGACGGCGGCATGGGCGGCCGCCTGGGTGACATTGGCCACGTTCGAGGTGAGGTGTGACTGGAGCGTGGTCGCCGCTTCGGCGATCTGCGGCGGACCGATCAGCCACCCCACCCGCCACCCGGTCATGGCATACGTCTTGGCCACCCCGTTGACCACGACGCACCGGTCCGCCATCTCGGGCACCACCACCGGCATCGACGGCGCCTCGACGCCGTAGGTGAGGTGCTCGTAGATCTCGTCGGTCATCACCCAGATGCCCCGGCCCGCCGCCCAGCGGCCGATCGCCTCGACCTCGTCTGCCGGGTACACCGCCCCGGTGGGGTTGGAGGGCGAGACGTGGATCAGCAGCTTGGTGCGGTCGGTGGTGGCCGCCTCCAGCTGGTCGACGGTCACCCGGTAGCTCGCCGAGTGGTCGCTGGGGACGGGGACCGGGACGCCGCCGGCGAGGCGAACCGCCTCGGGATAGGTCACCCAGTACGGGGTGGGGAGCAGCACCTCGTCGCCGGGGTCGAGCAGCACCTGGCAGGTGGCGTAGACCGCCTGCTTGGCTCCGTTGGTGACCACCACCTGGGACGGCGCCACCACCAGCCCGGAGTCGCGCTCGGTCTTGGCGGCGATGGCGGCACGAAGCTTGGGGAGACCGGCGGTGGGGGTGTAGCGGTGGTTGTCGGGGTCGAGGGCGGCCTGGCGGGCCGCCTCGACGATGGCGGGCGGGGTGGGGAAGTCCGGCTCGCCCGCCCCGTATCCGATGACGTGGGCGCCGCCGGCGCGCATCGCCTTGGCCCTGGCGGTGATCGCCACGGTCGCCGACTCCTCGAGGGCGATCATCCGCTGCGAGACCCCGGTCATGGCCGCACCCTACTCACCGCATCGCCCGATCCCGGTTGCCCCGGTTAGCCTGACGGCTACCACGGCCCGCCCCTGCCCGCGCCCGCCATCGACCACATCAGACGACGAAAGAACCATGCCCGACATCCCCGCCATCACCCTGCCAGACGACCTCGTCCCCACCGACGGCAGGTTCGGGTCGGGGCCATCGAAGGTCGACACCGATGCCCTGGCCGCCCTCGCCGCCACCGGCACCGGTTACATGGGCACCAGCCACCGCCAGGCCACGGTGCGCTCGGTGGTGGGCCGGGTGCGGACGGGTCTCACCGACCTGTACCGGCTCCCCGACGGCTACGAGGTGGTGCTCGGCGTGGGGGGCGCCACCGCCTTCTGGGACTGCGCCGCCTTCGGGTTGATCGAGCGGCGCAGCCAGCATCTCGTCTTCGGCGAGTTCTCCTCGAAGTTCGCCGCCGTCACCAAGGCCGCCCCCCATCTCGACGACCCGGAGGCGATCTCGTCGGAACCGGGGACCCATCCCCACCCGGTGGCAAGCGAAGCCGTCGATGCGTACGCCTTCACCCACAACGAGACGTCGACCGGGGTGACCATGCCCATCGTCCGCCCCGGGGGCGACGGGCTGGTGCTGGTCGACGCCACCTCGGCGGCGGGCGCCATCGCCGTCGATCCCACCCAGTTCGACGTCTACTACTTCTCCCCGCAGAAGGCCTTCGGGTCGGACGGCGGCCTGTGGATGGCGCTGTGCTCCCCCGCAGCCGTCGACCGGATCGCCCGCGTCGGCGCCTCGGCCCGCTGGATCCCCGCCTTCCTCAGCCTCACCCTGGCGGTCGACAACTCCCGCAAGGACCAGACCTACAACACCCCGGCGTTGGCCACCGTGTTCCTGCTCGCCCACCAGATCGACCGGATGCTCGAGCGCGGTGGGCTGGAATGGGCCATCGACCGGTCACGCCGCTCGTCGGCCACCGTCTACCAATGGGCAGAGGCCCGCGACTTCGCCTCGCCGTTCGTCACCGACCCCGGGATGCGCAGCCCCACGGTGGTCACCATCGACCTCGACCCCTCGATCTCCGCCGACACGGTCGAGGCGGTGCTGCGCGCCAACGGGGTCCTCGACACCTTCGGTTACCGCAAGCTGGGTCGCAACCAGCTCCGCATCTCCTGCTTCCCCAACATCGAACCCGACGACGTGGCGACCCTGACCGCCGCCATCGACCACATCGTGGCCAAGCTGTAGCGACCCGACCGGCGCTAGCAGGCCAGGGATGTGACCGCCTCGGTGTAGCGGGCCCGTAGATCGGCGCCGACCTCGACCAGCTCGTCCCCGACCGCCTCGAGGCCGGCGGCGTCCTCGACCCCGCTGATGGCACGGCGGTAGGCGTTGTGCGCCTGCTCGAGCCGGGCGATGGCCTCGTCGTCCAGCGCCTCACGCACCTCGTCACCCATCTCGGCCACGGCGTCGCGCACCGAGTTGCCCGCCTCGCGGATGCCGTCGACGGTGCCGCTCGCCCCCTCGGCGAGCACCGCCACCGAGCCTTCGATTCCGTCGAGGGCGGCGCAAGCCTGCTGGGTGGCCTCGTCCAGACTGAGGGCGCCTCCCCCACACGCCCCGAGCGCGATGGCGGCCAGAACGGCGGACGACAGACGGAGTATTCGTGTGGTCATGGTCACTCCCAGAGGACGTTGGTGTCCCCGGGACGGGGGGACGACGGCGACGAGGGTAACCCTGATCGAGAGCCTCGCCGTCACCGGGCAGGCTGGTCTCAGGCGCAGCAGCGCACCACCAGCTGCAGGCCGCGCATCGAGCCCGGCGCCCGCGGCGGCGGATGACGGTCGGTCGAGCCCTCGCCCACTGGCTGTCGCCAGCGCTCGGTGGCTACCGTGAGGATCCCGGAAGCTCCCAGCGGAGGCCGGAGAAGCGCCCGAAGTCGTTATCGAATGACACCAGGACCGCGTCGTGCTCGATCGCGATGGCGGCGACGTGGGCATCCGTGACGAGGTTGGCGGCGGTCCCGGCCTCGGACAAGAGGCCGGCGAGGATGTCCACGTGTCGTGTCGTCGGCTCCACGACGACCGCCACGGTCGAGCGCAACCAGGTGCGGATAACGGTGACCGCGTCGTCACTGGTAAGCGGCCGCGGGAAGACGATCGGATGGGTCGACAGCCGCAGAAAGGCCAACAGCACAGACCACGAGAACCCGACCGTATCCGGCCCGCTCAGCGCGGTATCCAGCCAGCTTCGTGCCCGCTCGTGGTGGACCGCGGTGGCATTGACCGCGTAAAGCAGGACGTTGGCATCGACGACCTGCACGACTACTTCCTGGCGGCGATCTTGCGGACCAGTTCCTCGTCTTCGAGGTCGGCTGCCAGCCGGAGCGCCTTGTCGATCGGGACCAACGGCGTCCCCATGTCGAACGTGGGGGTGCGTGACCACCGCCGCCTCCCGGGCTTCGCCGCGCCGGCTCGGATCGCCTCGTTGAGCGCCTGCTTGAACGTCAGCGTCCGCTCGCGCATGAGGCGTCGGACGATCGCATTCGCGTCCGGATCGAGGGTGACGGTGGTTCGCACGGACGCATCATAGCATCATTGGTGAAGCATCAATACATCAACGCCAAACCAAGCGGGCCCCTGATGGTCCAACCTGTTGGGTAGCCTCCGGGTGTGAAGCAGCTCCTGGTGATGCGGCATGCAAAGTCGGACTGGCATGCGGGCGGGACCGCCGACCACGACCGGCCGCTCAGCCGGCGCGGGGTCGAGTCGGCGAGGATCATGGGGGGCGTGCTCACCCGCGCCGGGCTCGAGCCCGACCTGGTGGTCACCTCGAGCGCGGTGCGGGCCCACACCACGGCGCAGCTGGTCGCCGAGGCGGGCGGATGGTCGGCTTCGATCGTCACCGACGATCGGCTCTACGACGGCCATGTGGACGGCATCCTCGCCGTGATCGGCGAGACCGATGAGCCGGTGGGGCGGCTGATGGTGGTGGGGCACCAGCCCACCTGGGGGGCGCTGGTGGCGCGTCTCACCGGGGCATCGGCGGCGATGCGAACCGCCTCCGTCGCCGTGATCGACCTGATGCTGGGCACATCGTGGCGGCACGGCGGCGAGCTCGGCGGCGAGCTGGTGGCCCTGCTCCAACCGAGGCACTTCAGCGACCAGTGATTCGATTTTCTTAGGACCGAAACGCGTCACAGGCGACGCGAACGGATCCTAAGAAATGCGGATGGGGGCCTGGGGCCCCGGCGAGGCCGTAGCATCTGTCCTCGGAACGCGGCGAACGGTCGATCACACATGGGCAAGATCCACGGCGGGCGGCTGGTGGCGAGGGCGTTGAAGGCCGAAGGCGTCGACGCCCTGTTCACCCTTACCGGCGGGCACATCGTGCCGCTCCTCGACGGATGCGTCGAGGAGGGCATCCGCATCGTCGACGTCCGCCACGAGGAGACGGCGGGCCACGCCGCCGAAGCCTACTCCCGGCTCACCGGTCGGCTCGGGGTGGCGGCGGTGACGGCGGCGCCGGGAGTGACCAACCTGGTGACGGCGGTGATGAACGCCCACCTCTCCTCGACCCCGATGCTGGTGATCGCCGGCCGCCACCTCATCCGCCAAGAGCACGCCGGCGGTCTCCAGGAGCTCGATCATCCCCCGATCTTCCGGACGATCACCAAGCTGGCCACCACCGCATGGGAGACCACCCGGCTGGCCGACTACATCGCCCTCGCCGCCCGCCACGCCTTCTCAGGCAGAGGGGGCCCGGTGTTCCTCGACATCCCCCTCGACGTCCAGGCGGGGATGGTCGACGACGACACCCCCCTCCCCACCGGCTACCGGGCGACCGAGCCGGCAGGCGCCGACCAGGAGACCATCGATCGGATCGCCGATCTCCTGGCCAACGCCTCCCGCCCGGTGATCTTCGCCGGCGGCGGCATCAGGGGCGACGGGGCCACCGCCCTGGCCACCGTGGCCGAGATGTACGACGCCCCGGTGTTCGCCAATGCCGGTGCCAGGGGTGCCCTCCCCCCCGACCATCCGCTGCTGGGGAGCCTCACCCGATCGCAGGCGTTCGCCGACGCCGACCTGGTGCTCGCCCTCCAGGTCGACTGGGACTTCCGCACCGGGTACGGGCGCAAGATCGCCGAGACCGCCACCGTGGTCCAGGTCGACCCCGAGCCGACCAAGCTGGGCTGGAACCGGCCCGCCCACCACGCCATCGTCGCCCATCCCGGCCGGTTGCTCGCCCAACTCGCCAAGACCGACAGGAGGCGCCAGCCCAACGGCTGGACCGATGAGATCCGCAGCACCGAGGCCGTCGCCCGCACCGTCGCCGAGACCGAGGCGGCCAGCGACGCGGTACCCATCACCCCGCAGCGGTTCGCCCGCGACGTCGGCGGCTTCTTCGGCAGGGACGCCATTGTCGCCGTCGACGGGGGTGACATCGTGGCCACCACGGCGCGGTGGCTCACCGTGTCCAGCCCGGGATTCCTCCTCGAGCCGGGGCCGGCGGGGACCCTCGGCACCGGACCAGGGTTCGCCCTCGCCGCCAAGGTGGTGCATCCGGACCGCACCGTCGGCATCGTCTTCGGGGACGGGGGGTTCGGGTTCAACGGGTTCGAGTACGACACGTTCGTCAGGCACGGGCTGTCCATCCTCGGGGTGGTGGGCAACGACGGGGTGTGGAACAACATCAAGACGTTCCACCGGATGCTCTACCCCGATCGTGTGGTCGCCTCGGACCTGGGGCGGCGCCCGTACCACGACGTGGTGACCGCTCTGGGCGGGTACGGGGCACTGGTGGAGGATCCTGCCGAGCTTCGCCCCGCCCTCGACCGGGCCCGGGCCAGCGGCAAGCCAGCTCTGGTCAACGTCCACATCGCCGAGACGTTCCGCGCCTCGAGCAACTACGCCGGGTGATCTCGATGCCTACCGATCACGCCGTCGTCGACCTTCGCTCCGACACCATCACCCGCCCCACCCCCGAGATGCGGCGGGTGATCGCCGAGGCCGAGGTCGGCGACGACGTCTACCACGAAGACCCCTCGGTGCTCGCCCTGGAGCGGCAGGTGGCCGATCTGCTTCACAAGGACGACGCCATGTACGTCCCGACCGGGACCATGTCGAACCAGGTGGCGATCCGGGTCCACACCGAGCCGGGCGACGTGGTGCTGGCCGGGGTCGACGCCCACATCCACATCCACGAGATGGGCGCCCCGTACGCCATCTCCGGGGTCACCATGCAGTTCCTCGAAGGCGAACGGGGAATGTTCGACCCATCTGCGGTGGCGGCGGCGGTGCCGGAGAGGTCGGATGCCCTTCCCGCCTCGCTGTACCAGCCGGTGACCCTGCTCTGCGTCGAGAACACCCACAACGCCGCCGGGGGTGCGGCGTGGCCTGCGGGCCTTCTCACCGCCGTCGCCGCCGAGGCGCGCCGCCTGCGGATCTCCACCCACATGGATGGTGCCCGGTTGTGGAACGCCGCCGTCGCCTCGGGTAGGAGCGAGGCCGAGCTGGCAGCCGGCTACGACACCGTCAGCGTCTGCTTCTCAAAGGGACTGGGGGCACCGGTCGGCTCGGCGCTGGTGGGGCGGCACGACCTCATCGATCGGGCACGGCGCTTCAAGCAGATGTTCGGCGGCGGTTTCCGCCAGGCGGGAATGATGGCGGCGGCGGCCAGGTACGCCGTCGATCACCACCGCCACCGCCTCATCGATGACCATGCCAACGCCACCAGGCTCGCCGCCGGGATCGCCGAGATACCGGGGCTGCTCATCGACACCTCGGCCGTGGAGACCAACATGGTCTACTTCGACCTGCTCATCATGCCCGCCACCCGGTTTGTCGATCGGTGCATCGAGGAAGGGGTGCTGGTTCTCCCGCACTCGGCGGCCCGGATCAGAGCCGTCACCAGCCTCGAGGTCGACGCCGCCGGCATCGACCGGGCACTGCTCGTCATGGAGAAGCTGGCCGCCGGCTGACCGCGCCGGGTCAGGGCCGAGGAGCCGTTGCCGCCGCCAGCTTGGCCTCGGCGTCCTCGAGCCTGGCCTCGGTGCCGGCCAGCGACGTCCTGGTGGCGTCGAGGTCCTCGCGGAGCTGCACCACCTCGCTACGGGCCGCGGTGAGATCGGAGGCGGTCACGGCCAGCTCGGACCGAACCGTCCCCAGCTCGGCCTCGGCGGCGGCGCGCAGCCCCGATTCGTGCTCGATGATCTCGGTCTGCTCCCGGTCGATACGGTCGGCCATCGCCCAAGGGCGCAGCAACCAGCCAAGGGCGAACCCCACCAGCACGGCGGCAGCCACCCAGGCCGTCAGCGTCGCCGTGGTCATCTCGACTGCCAGCATGGAGCCTCCCGATCGACGTCGGGGGCGATCTTCGCACAATCGCGCCCCAACCCGGGCGGGCCGGTGACGTAGCGGCTCAACACGGTTTCACTCGACCGGTGAGCCGTAGACCGACCGAGCCGTCGGTTTGCGGCTCACCGGTCGCCGATCACCTGAGCTGGCGAGCCGCGGTGTCAGCGGAAGTCGCGCGAGGCGAGCTCGGCGGCCACCGGAAGCGGCTCGAAGCGGTGAGCGATCAGGTTGGTGACCCCGCTGCGGTACTCGAGGATCCCGACGATGATCATCCCCACCGCCTTGCGGGCGATCTGGTAGTTGGCCTCCCAGATGGGGGGAAGCACCACCACGTTGAGCAGCCCGGTCTCGTCCTCCAGGTTGAAGAACCGCACCCCGGCGGCGGTGCCCGGCCGCTGGCGATGGGTGACGATCCCGCCCACCCGGGCCCGCCTCCCGTGGCGGCGCATGGCCAGGGCCTCGCCGACCGTAAGGCAGCCGGTGGCGGCGAGCCGGTCCCTGACGAACACGATGGGGTGGGTGACCGAGATACCGGTCGACCACAGGTCTGCCTGCACCGCCTCGACCCTGGTCATCTCGGCGAGCGGGGGCGGGGCGCCGCCCGGGGCCAGGGGCAGCCGGCCCGGGCCCATCTCACCGAGCGATCCCGCCGCCCAGATGCCCTGTCGCCTCCCCACCCCGAGCGGCGCCATCGCCCCCGACGCCGCCAGCGCCTCGTGGGCGTCGACGGGGATCCCGGTGCGGTGGGCCAGGTCCTCGACCGAGCGGAACTCTCCGGCCGTGTGCCGGGCCGCCTCGATGCGGGCGATCTCCGCCTCGCCCAGGTTGCGCACGTAGCGGAGCCCGATCCGCACCGCCACCGCCGAGCGGGGGGCGTCGTCGACCGATCCCCGTCCCCGCCGCCACCGCATCCCAAGGTAGTCGACCACGTCGTCCTGGTCGGCGTCGAGATGCTCGATGGTGCAGTCGTAGCTGGAGGCGTTGACATCGGGGGGGAGCACCACCACCCCGTGGTGGATGGCGTCCTGGACCAGCGAGTTGGGGCTGTAGAAGCCCATGGGCTGGGCGTTGAGCAGCCCGCAGAAGAACTCGGCGGGCCAGTGGTACTTCAGCCACGAGGCGGCATAGACGATGTAGGCGAACGACACCGAGTGCGATTCGGGGAAACCGAACGAGGCGAACCCCTGGAGCTTCTCCCAGATCTCGTCGGCGGCGGCGCCCACGATCCCGTTGCCCGCCATCCCCTCGTACACCTCCGCCGACAGCTTCTCCATCTCCTCGCTCGATCGCTTGTGGGTCATCGCCTGGCGGAGCCGGTCGGACTGACCGGGACTGAACCCGGCGCAGATCCGGGCCAGCTCCATCAGCTGTTCCTGGAACACCGGCACCCCCAGCGTCTTGGCCAGGATCGGCTCGGTGGACGGGTGCGGGTAGCGGACCGGCTCCTCGCCGTTGCGCCGGCGCAGGAACGGGTGCACAGAATGGCCCTGGATGGGTCCGGGTCGGATCAACGCCACCTCGATGGCGAGGTCGTAGAACGTCTTCGGCCGCATCTTGGGGAGGGTCGCCATCTGCGCCCGCGACTCGACCTGGAACACCCCCACCGTGTCCGCCCTGGTCAGCATCTCGTAGACGGCGGGCTCCTGGTCGATGGCGGCCAGGTCGATGTCGACCCCGTGGGTCTCCCTGATGGCGTCGACGGTGATGTGGAGTCCGTTGAGCGCCCCGAGGGCGAGCAGATCGAACTTGACGATGCCCATGGCGGCGCAGTCGTCCTTGTCCCACTGCACCACCGAGCGGTCCTCCATCCGACCCCACTCCATCGGGACCACCTCCCACAACGGGCGCTGCGCCACCACCATCCCCCCGGAGTGGATGCCGAGGTGGCGGGGAAAGCCGTCGAGCCGCTCGCAGGCGTCGACGATCAGCTCGGTGGTGAGACCGGCGGGGAGGTCGAGGTGCTCGGCGATCCCCTTGGGGCTGCGGGTGTCGAGGTACCTGGTGAGGGCGATCACCTGGGCCGCGGTCAGCCCGAACGCCTTGCCCACGTCCTGGAGCACCGACCGGGCCCGGTAGGTGATCACGTTGGACACCATCGCCGCCCGCTCCCGCCCGTAGCGCCGGTAGCAGTACTGGATCACCTCCTCGCGCCGCTCCGCCTCGAAGTCGATGTCGATGTCGGGGGGACGGCCCCGCTCGGTGGAGAGGAACCGCTCGAAGGGGAGGTGGAGCCGGATCGGGTCGACCCTGGTCAGCCCGATGCAGCGGCACACGGCGGCGTCCGCCCCCGACCCGCGGATCTGGCAGTAGATGTCCCGGGAGCGGGCGAAGCGAACGATGTCCCAGGCCACCAGGAAGAACCCGGCGAAGCCGAGCTGCTCGATGACCCCCAGCTCATGCTCGATCCTGGCCATGGCCGCCCGGTCGATACCCCCCTCTCCGTCGCCTGTGTACACGGTGCGGGCGCCCTCCATCACCAGGTGGCGCAGATAGGCGTCCTCGGAGATGAACCCGCCGGGCATGGGGAAGTCGGGGAGCCGGGGGGTGAGCAGATCGAGCCCGAAGGCGAGCGATGAGCCCAGCTCGGCGGCGGTCTCCACCGCCCCCGGGTAGCGGGCGAAGCGCCGCGCCATCTCGTCGGCGGCGCGTAGATGGCGTTGGTCGGTGGCGGGACGGAACCCGTCGGCGGTGTCCAACGGACGACGGCCGGCGACGGCGGCGAGGACCTCGGACAGGTCGGCGTCGGCCGGGTGGGCGTAGTGGACGTTGTTGGTGGCCACCAGCGGGAGCCCGAGCCGGGCCGCGGCCTCGGCCATGACGTCGTTCCGCAGGTCGTCCTCGGGCAGACCGTGGTGCCACAGCTCGACGTAGAGCCGGTCGGGGAACAACTCCCGCAGCCGGGCGGCTGCCGCCATCGCCCCGGCCAGGTCTGCGGCGGCGGCGGCGCGTGGCATCGCCCCCTGGCGGCATCCGGTGAGGGCGACCAACCTCCCTGCCAGGGATGCCTTGGCCAGGTCGTCGTACCCGTACACCGGACGGTCCTTGCGGCCCCGATACTGCCCCGACGAGACGAACCGGCTGATGGCGGCGTACCCGGCCGGGTCGGGAGCGAGCAGGACCAGATGGTGGGTGGGCTCCTTCTCCGCCGGCTTGGCCCCGTGCATCCGACGCACCCGTCCCCGGCGGGGACGCTGCGCCCCGGTGTCTGCCGGCTCGGGGCGCAACCCGGGGAGGGGGCCCTCGAGACGATCCCGGTCGTCGGGATGCGGCGGCATCCCCACCTCGGTGCCGTACACGACGGGAAGCCCGACACGGGTGGCGGCACGGTGGACCTTGACCACGCCCCGAAACCCGTCGTGGTCGGTGACCGCCAGCGCCTCCATGCCCAGCTCGGCCGCCCGGACCACCAACTCCTCAGGGTGCGACGCCCCGTCGAGGAAGCTGAAGTTGGTGTGACAGTGGAGCTCGGCATATCGGGCCATCAACCTCATTCTATCGAACACACGTTCGACCCGGTACCTCCTCCCCAAGCGAACTTTGAGCGCCTAACCCCGCTCGGTGGTGTGACGCGCTCAAAGTTGGCAAAGCCGCGCTCCACCTCGCCCTACCGTGAGCGCCGGCACACCCGACATGGTGCATCCCCGAAGTCGTAAGCTTTCGGCTATGACCGAGTTCACGGTCCATCTGGCGAACCGCCCAGGCCAGCTCGCCACGCTGGCCCGGATGCTCGCAGACGCCGGGGTCCACATCGAGGCATTGGCCGCCTTCGCCAACGGTGAGCTCGGTGTGGTCCGGATGGTGGCGGACGACGACACCGCCACCCGCCGGGTGCTCAGCGAGGCCGGGGTGCACTGGGAGGAACGCCGGGTCCTCGACACCATCGTCCCCAAGCGGCCCGGGGCTCTTGCCGACCTGACCGCCTCGCTCGCCGACACCGGGATCAACATCGACGCCATGTACCTCCTTCATTCGAACCACGAGACCCAGCACTTCGCCATCGCGGTCAACGACCCTGACATGGCGCGCGAGCACCTGGCCGTCTGAGCGGCGTCGACCTATGAGCCTCGGCTTCGGGCTGCTCTCGGCCCAGCTCCGCCCCGGCGATCCGCCCGACTGGGAGGAGACGTACGCCCGGCTCCTCGACCACACCGCACTTGCCGAGCGGCTCGGGTTTTCCTCGGTGTGGACCACCGAGCACCACTTCGTCGATGACGGGTACATGCCGTCGCTGCTGGTGACCAGCGCCGCCATGGCGGCCCGCACCAGCACCATCGGGATCGGCACCGGGGTGGTTCTGGCGCCGATGTACCACCCGCTCCGGCTGGCCGAGGACGCTGCCACGGTCCAGCTCCTCAGCGGCGGACGGTTCACCCTCGGGCTGGGGCTCGGCTGGAGCGGCGTGGAGTACGCCGCCCTCGGGGTGGAGCAGCGGCGGCGGGGCAAGGCGATGGACGAGATCCTCGGGCTGCTCCCCAGGGCCTGGTCGGGCGAGCCGTTCCGGCACTCCGGTCGGGTCTACGACTTCCCCGAGCTCGCCGTCCGGCCCACCCCGCACCGACCCGTCCCGATCGTCATCGGTGGCGGGGCGGAGCCTGCGGTGCGCCGGGCGGCCCGGCTCGCCGACGGTTTGCTCTCCAACGCCCCGCCCCACAAGTTTATCGAGCAGGTGCGCTGGGGGCGGGACGAGATGGAGCGGATGGGTCGCGACCCCGCCGGGTTCCGCTGGATCCACTATTCGGTGCTGTACCCGTGCGACGACCCGGTGACTGGCTGGGACGAGGTTCGTGAGGCTATGTGGGCGATGACCTGGAAGTACTCCGACATGGAGGCCTCGGCGACGAGGTCGGGCCCGCCCCCGGCTCCGCCGCCGATCCCGGGAGATATCGAGGAGAAGCTGCGCACCCGGTCGGCGATGATCGACACCGCCGAGCGAATCGTGGCACGGCTGGGCGAGATCCGCCAGCAGGCCGGCGTGCCCGTCGACTTCGTGGCCCGCTCCCACCTCCCGGCTCTGCCCGACCACCGCCAGGTCGAGCTGATGGAGTGTCTCGCCGGCGAGGTCGCCCCCCACCTGTGAGCCGCGCTCGATGGGCGGCGTGACCGAGCCGACGAGGCGATACCTACCGCCTCGCTAACCCGGAACGTCTCCGACCGGCCGTGGCGCCGGCTCCGGCGCCGCCGCCGGCACCGGATGAGCGGTGATGTGCGCCGCGATGTGAGCGGCGTCCCGGCCCACACCTCCGATCAGCGAAGACGCCGCCGTCGACATGAAGAACAGCCCCATGAAGTAGAGACCCGGCTCCGCGGCCACCACACCACGATCGTGCTGCGGCCCGCCTTCGGCGTCGAAGACCGGGAGGTCGATCCAGGAGAAGTCGGGGACGAACCCGGTGCACCACACGACATTCGCCGGGTCGAGGCGGCGCCCGTCTTCGAGTACGGGCAGACCCTCGTCGACCCCGGTAACCCGGGGCACACGCTCGATCCCGGCAGCGGTGATGTCCCTGCGCCTGACCCGACCCAGCGGCAGCCCTCCCTTGGACAGCTCGTCGCGGACCTTCCGGCCCAGGCGGGTCCCCACCGTAAACACCCGGTTCAGCAAGAACCAGAATGGCGGGTGACCACACGGTCCACCAGGCTCCCGGCCCGCACCGGTTCCTGGCCGACATCCCTGCCCGACAGCCAGGTCGCGTGGTCCCGAGCCGCCTCGACGGCGATCTCCGCTCCCGAGTTCCCCGCCCCGACCACCAGCACCGGGCCGTGGTGGAGCTGGGTCGGATTCCGGTATGCACTGGAATGGAGCTGCAGAATGCCCGGATCGAGCTGGGCGGCGAACGACGGTAGGCGAGGCGCCTGGTAGGCACCACACGCCACGACCACGTTGTCAGCTGCGTACCGGCACTGATTGGAGACGACGACGTAGCGGTCGTGGTCCCTGGTGAGCCTGTCGACGCGCACACCGGTGCGGACCTCCAGGTCGAACCTGGCGGCGTACGCCTCGAGGTAGTCGGCCACCTCGTCCTTGGTCGGATACGACCAGCCCCGGGCGGGGAACGCCCAACCGGGGAGCCCGTCGTAGCGGGCGGGGGTGAACACCCGGAGGGAGTCCCAACGGCTCCTCCACGAGTCGCCTACCCGCCCGTTGGCGTCGAGGACGACGAACGGCCGCCCTCGACTCTTCAAGTGGTACGCCACCGCCAGCCCGGCCTGACCGCCACCGATGATCACGGTCTCGATGCGCTGCGCACCGTCGATTCCGCCCATGCGACCATGCCTCCTCACCCTCGGTTCCGTTGGAGCGCACCGGGAGGTGCGTCTCCGCCACGGTATGGGGCGGCGGCTCCGGCCGCATCGGCGAAACCACCCAATTGCGGCCCTGCCGGGATGGGCGGTCCCGCCCATGAGGGTCAGACGAGGTCGTGTTCGTAGGCGTAGGCGGTAGCCGCCGTGCGGGGGCCGACCCCCAGCTTGGCGAGCAGGTTGCTCACGTGGCGATCCACCGTCCGCTCGCTGAGGAACAGCTCGGCGGCGATCGCCTTGTTCGTCCGACCCGCCGCAACCATGCGCAGCACCTGCGTCGCGCGTCTGGTGAGACCGCGGCGGGAGCGGTCGGCGGAGGGTGCGGTCAGCTCCTCTACCCGCTCGACGTCGGGGGTGGCGCCGAGCTGGCGGAAGGCCCAACCGGCGGCTTCGAGCTCCATCCTGGCGGAGATCTCGTCGCCGAGCCGGCGCAGCGCCAGCCCGAGCAGCATCCGCGTCCGGGCGGCCTCGTACGGAGCCTCCAGCTCCTGCCAGGCGTCCCAGGCTCGGCGGAGCACGTCGACGGCGGCCTCCCCGTCACCCTCGGCAAGGAGGACCGATCCTCGTAGGGAGGCGGATACGGCATCCAGCAGCGGCGTGGCGAAGTTGGCGGCTATCGCCTGCAGCTCGTCGACGGATGCCCGCGCGGCGGCAACGTCACGGGCGGCGACGGCGATCTCGACGTAGGCGACGAGCATCCGCGCCCGTGCGCCCCCGTCCCGAGCCACGTCCAAGGCATTGCCGATCGCGGCCAGAGCGGCGTCCATCCTCCCGAGGGCGAGCCAGAGGCGAGCCAGACCCGGCTGGGGATCATGGCCCCACTGGCCGGCCTGGCGGTACGCCTCCTCCGCCTCCGTGTACTCGCCCCGCAGCCTGTGGAGCTCGCCCTGCTGGTAGTAGGCGAGCCCGAGGGCCGGCTGGCCGGCCGGTGTCGACAGCCGTTGCCGGGCTGCCTCGGTTTCCTCCATGGCGTCACCCCAAGCGCCGTGGTGCTGCATGATCTCGGCCCGGCGTACCAGGCACTGGCCGCGGAACGGAGCGAGGTCGGGGTGGGAGTCGCACCAGCGGGTCAGGTCAGCCGTCCACTCGCGGGCGCGGCGCAGTTCGAAGACCTCCTGGCAGATCTCGATCACCGCGCAGTAGGCGAGTCCCTTCATGATCGGTGACACCTCGCCGGCAGTGACGGCCACCATGACCTCGTCCAGCATCGCCAGGCCGCGCGCCTTCTCGCCGGTCCGGACGAGCGCGTGGCCACGTCCCAGCCCGGCCAGGACTCCAAGGTCGCGGTCGCCGAACCGAGCTCCGATCGTGGCGCCCTCATCGAAGGCAACGAGGGCGGCGGCATGGTCCTCTTCGGCATAGGCGGCGAACCCGGCGGCCACCCTGAGGAAGCCGAGCGCCGAGCAGTCAAGATCGCCGTCGTCGACCAACCCTTGTGCCCTGGCGAACCAGCCCGCACCGGCGGCGGTCCGGCCGCGGTCGGTGAGTACGAAGCCGAGCCAGCAGGCGCATCGAGCCGCCTCCGCCTCAGCACCCCGACTCAGGTGCTCGTGGTACAACCGGATCAGCAGGTCGATGCTCCCGTCCTCCCGACCGAGGAGGAAGGCGACGGTCGCCAGGCGATCCAGATCCTCCGAACCCAACCCGGCGCGCTCGTCGACGGCGGACAGCCGGGCGTGGGCATCACCCCACGCCCCCTGGTCAAAGGACTGGCGGGCGTGGGCCAGTTCCGCGTCCGTTGCGGCGTCCCGTCCCTCGGGCTTCCTCGGGAGGCCCGGGCGCTCTGGAGCTCCCATCTCGAGAGGAGTCTAGGACGCAGCCGTGCGGTCCCTCCCTGACGCCGGGGACGGCGCCGCCGTCGCTCACCGAGCGAGAGGTGCCCGGTGAGAGCTGCTCCGCCCGCCCAGCAGAGTTGCATGCGAACCGATCCGATCGGCGGTCCGCTCCGAACCAGGACCGATGTTGGATGCGATGCTGGCCGTCGGAGCCCGATCCGCCGGCGACAGCAGCCCTCTGGCCTCCGCAGAGCAGGCCTCCGTCGTGTGGGCGGTGGCCATCACCTACGTCGCCGGGTTCCTTGCGATGAGCAGCGCATGGATGCAGCGCCTGCACTGGGTCGAGCGTCTGGCAGCCCTGTTCGTCGCCATGGCCGCCGCCGCCCACGCCGCCCTGGTCTTCGCTGCTCCCACCTGGCCATGGCGGGCGGCGTTCGCGGTGGCGTCTACGGCTGCTGCGCTGTCGGTCGCCCTGCTCGCCACCGGGCGCCCGTGGCGGTGGCTGGCCCTCGGGGTCCTCGTCGGTTCGACGGCTGGCTACGCAGTCGAGACCGCGGGAGGAGGAAAGCTCGACATCGTCGGTGTCGGGGTGAAGGCTGTCGAAGCCATGGGGTTGGTTGCGGTGGCCCTCTCGTGGCTGACACCCGGCCGGGCCGCCCCGCCACGGTCCCGATGTCGGACGCTCAGGGGGCGTCGACGGCGCTCACCACCCAGGCCAAGCCTTCCTCCGGGTCCTCGACCGCCAGGTGGAACGCCCAACCACCGGTGAAGTCTCCCGGTTCCCAGGCGCACCAGAGCAGCGACGAGGCGGCTTCGCCGAGCACGTCACCGTCGACGGGCCACTCCTCGTCGAGCCGGAGCACCGACGCCAGCGCCCACCAAGCCGCCGCCCGTCCCGCCGGGGTCCCCCGACGTCGACCGTAGGCGCCACCGCCGGCCCCTGCCCAGGCCATGAGCTGCATCGCCTGACCAAGGTCGATGTCGGCCAACCGGACCCGGTGTGGCCCGAGGGCCCGGATCGCCTGGCGGGTCCCGCCCTCCACCGCCACGGCTTCGCCTCGGCCGGTCGACTCGTCCAGCCACGGGCGCACCACGTCGAGCAAGGCATCACACGTGTCCCGGTCGTCCACCGCTTCACCCGGGTCACCGAGCTCCGCCCAGTCCATCGCCCCCAGGTCGGGGCCGGGGACATCGACCCCGTCGTCGCGGTAGGTGGCCAGTCGATAGGTGGGCTCCCACGGTTGGGGATAGAGCGGCACCTCTGACCCGAGCGACACGTCTGCGTCAGCGAGTCGGTCGCCGCGTAGCGCCCGCTCCTGCGCCACCGAGAGGGCGATGGTGGGTGAGGTGATGTGGCCGCTCAGCTCCACCCAGGTGTGCGTCGACGCCGCCACCTCCCACAGCGGCCCCGGGGCGAACCGCCCGGCACCTACGTGGAGCACGACGGCGGCCCGCGCCGCCGGGGCGTCGAGGGCGATGCGGTACTCGGCGTACTCCCGGGCCCCCCACACCTGCTTGCCCCGCTCCACCGCTTCATTGCATCGGACCATCAGCTCGTCGATGCCCTCCCAGTCCCCGGCGGCGACCAGCCGGCCGATCAGCGCCACCAACCCGTCCAGATCACTGGCCTCGATCAGGGTGCTCATCGACGGCTCGGACATCCACCGAGCCTACGGCAACTAGGGTCGCCGCACGGAACATCGCCCGAGGGGAGGACCATGGCCGATGCCACCCAGGTCTACCGCGACCACCCCACCGAGGACGAGATCGCCAGTGTCCTCGGAAAGCGGCTCACCGCGGCCGTGGGCACGCTGAACGCCGACGGGCTCCATCCACCTCTCGTACGTGATCTTCCTCCACCACGAGGGGAGGCTGTACTTCGAGACGTCGTCGGTGACCCGCAAGGCCCGCACACTGCGACGAGATCTGGCTCGACGACGGCTGACCGAGCCGGCATCGACGACGGAGGTGAGCCACCTCCATCCGCCTCGGTCCACACCGCCAGGGCGGGGGACGCCACCTACGCAGATGGGCCCGTGGTCGGGGCCAGACGATCCAGCACCTCGAGTGCCCAGCCGTGGTGGGCGACATCCGACGCCTCCGGAGACCGGTACGCTGGAACCACTGAGCGGCGGCGACGTTCGCTCCGAAGTGGGGCTCGCTCGACTCGGAGAGCCGTCCGGTGAAGTGGAAGATCAGGTGCCAGGTCCCATTGCCGAACGACTCGATCTCGCCCAGTTCGAGCGCAGGCGGTTCGATCCCCAGTTGCTGGCGCACGATGCGGGCGGCGGCATCCGCCGGGTGCTCCAGATGTCCCAGGTAGTCGTCGGGCAGGAACCAGCCAGGTTGACCGTCGTACTTCGACGTGTCCTCGTACTTGACCAGCATGACGCGGTCGCCGGCGTGCAACGCCACATCGGCGACCAGCTTGTGGATTCTGCACTCCATCGCCACCTCCGGGTCGGTCCGTCGCCGGTCAACCGGGAACCCGATCCCCCTCATCCGGGGGGCTTCCCGTCCCACGCAACGTACACGCATCGGTCGACCTGCGGAGGGCCTCAGGACCCCTGCGGTCGGCATCCCTGGGGGACGGGATCCGGCGAAACCCGGTCGCTACGCTGGTTGCGGTGACGCCAGCCACCGCGGGGAACAGGGACGCCGCCGACCCGTTGCGGCGGTTCCGGGAGCGGTTTGTCTTCCCCGATCCCGATCTGGTGTACCTCGACGGGAACTCGCTGGGCCGGCTCCCGTCCTCGGCGGTCGATCGGGCAGGCAAGGTGGTCGAGGCCGAATGGGGCGCCCGGCTGATCCGGTCGTGGAACGAGGGGTGGTGGGAGGCGCCATTGCGGATCGGTGACGCCGTCGCCCCGCTCATCGGCGCTCGACCCGGGGAGGTCGCCGTCGCCGACAGCACCTCGGTGAACCTCTTCAAGCTGGCGGTGACCGCCCTCGACCAGCACCCCGACCGCCCCGTCGTCCTCACCGACGACCTCAACTTCCCCTCGGATTGGTACGTGCTCGACGCCGCCGCCCGCCGCGCCGATGGGGAGCACCGGGTCGAGGTGGTGCGATCCCCAGATGGGATCCACGGGCCGGTCGACGCCATCATCGACCGTCTCGGCGAGGACGTGGCCCTGGTCAGCCTGTCCCTGGTCACCTACGGGAGCGGCTACCTCTACGACCTCGACCGGGTGACCCGGGCCGCCCACACCGCCGGCGCCATGGTGCTGTGGGACCTCAGCCACGCCGTGGGAGCGGTCCCGGTCGACCTCGGCGCCGCCAACGTCGACCTCGCCGTCGGCTGCACCTACAAGTACCTCAACGGTGGGCCGGGCTCCCCCGCCTTCCTGTACGTGCACCCCGATCTGCAGACCGCGCTCAACAACCCGATCGGTGGATGGTGGGGCCACACCACCCCCTTTGAGTTCGACGCCGAGTACACCCCGGCGGCTGGGATCCGGCGCTTCCTCACCGGAACCGCCCCGATCGTCTCGATGGCGCTCATCGAACCGGGTGTTGCCATGGTGGCCGAGGCCGGGCTGGCTGCGCTGCGAGCCAAGTCGGTCGCCCAGACCGGCTATCTGATCGAGCGCTGGCGAGGCGACCTGGCCCCGCTCGGCTTCACCCTCGGTTCACCGGAGGACCCGGAGCGCCGCGGCTCTCACGTCGCCCTGGGCCATCCCCGGGCGCTGGCCATCGACCTCGCCCTCATAGCCAAGCATGGGGTCGCCCCCGACTTCCGCCCCCCGGACACCATCCGCTTCGGGATCACTCCGTTGTACACCACCTTCGCCGACCTCGACCGGGCGGTGGAGGCGATGGTCGAGGTGGTGACCTCGGGGAGGCACCTGGCCGAGGTCAGCCCGCCCGCGGTCATCTGAGCCGGCGCCGGTGCGGTGTCACGGACCCGGCTTGCGGGCCCGGCTCGGCGCCACCCGGGGCGCCTCGTCCGGCATCTTGGGGTACACCGGCGGCCACGGCGCATCGGGGATGCCGGCGGCGAGGTCGGCCCGATAGCGGTCGACCAGGGGGGCGATCGACTCGGGCCGATCATTGATCTCGGCCCACGGATCGCCGTCGGCCTCGACCCGGCCGGGCACGTTCCGCAGGGTGAGCGCGTCGGGATCGATGGTGGCCAGCTCGTCCCAGCGGAACGGGGTCGACACCTGGGCGCCCACTCGGGCACGCACGCACCACGCCCCGAACACGGTCTTGTGCGGGGCGTTCTGGTTGAAGTCGATGAACACCCGGGTGCCCCGCTCCTCCTTCCACCACGCCCCGGTGATCAGCTCGGGATGTTGCCGCTCCATCTCCCGAGCCACCGACACCGCCGCTTGGCGCACCCCGAACGAGTCCCATCCCGGCTCGACCCGGACGTACAGGTGGAGCCCGCGGTTGCCCGTGGTCTTGGGGAAGCTGCGGATCCCCTCCTCCAGCAGGAAGTCGCCCACCAGGGCCGCCGCCTCTCGCACCATCTCGAAGGTGACCCCAGGTGACGGGTCGAGGTCGATGCGCAGCTCATCGGTCTCGTCCGGGTTGGCCGCCCGGTACGGCCATGGGTGGAAGCCGAGGCACCCCTGGTTGGCAGCCCACAGCACGTGGGCCAGGTCGGCCATCACGATCGCCCGCGAGGTGGTCCCGTTGGGGGTCGACACGATGGTGGTCTGCAGCCAGTCGGGAGCCGAGTCGGGGATCCGCTTCTGGAAGAACGACTGGCCGCCGACGCCGTTGGGGAACCTCTGCAGCAGCGTCGGTCGGTCGCCCACCGTTCGCATGAGCGGGTCGCCCACCGCCACGTAGTAGCGGACCAGGTCGGCCTTGGTGTCGCCGAGCTCGGGGAACATCACCTTGTCGGGGCTGGTGACGGTCACCACCCGCCCCGCCACCTCGACGTCGATGGGTTCGCCGTGGTCGTCAGCCATCACCGCTGAGGGTAAACCCTTCCCGCCATCCCGATGGTCGCCCCATTGCCGGACGAGGTCGTCAGCCGGTGACGGCGTGGGCCTGGAGGTCGGCCAGGTCGACGAACTCCAACGCAGACAGATGGGTGGCCTCCAGCACCACCGAGCAGGCCGCCCCGGCTTCCAGGGCCTCGGCCCAACGGGCAGCACACACGCACCACCGGTCCCCCGGCACCAAACCGGGGAACCCGAACTGCGGCATCGGGGTGGCCAGGTCGTTGTCCCGGCTCACCGAGAAGGCGAGGAACTCGGCGGTCACCCGGCAGCACACCACATGGAACCCCCGATCGTCGCCACGGTTCTCGCAGCACCCGGTGCGGTAGAAGCCGGTGACAGGGTCGGTGGAGCATTCCTGCAGGGGGCCGCCGAGGACGTTCATCTGTTGCACGCCCCCATTGTCCCCGATCGAGGGCGGTGGCGCGGCTCTAACCTTGGACT
>Ga0136633_1000139_pt1 | contig 52393 bp, 59 predicted proteins | sample AntDrymeUQ832206_2_FD_105494 | JGI IMG/M metagenome (GOLD analysis project Ga0136633, IMG submission 105494) | Polar desert sand microbial communities from Dry Valleys, Antarctica - metaG UQ83 (22.06) | ecosystem: Environmental > Terrestrial > Soil > Desert | place: Antarctica: Dry Valley... | reverse complement strand
TCGGCCTGATGCAGCGCGTCTCCGAGCGAACCGGGCTGCAGATCGTTCCCTGCACGGGGATTTACACCTATGACCACCTGCCGACCCCGCTGCTGAGCCGCGACGCGGACGCGATCGCCGATCTGTTCGTCCACGACATCGAGCAGGGCATCCAGGGCACCGACGCGAAGGCGGCCTTCATCAAATGCGCCGCCGACGAGCCCGGGATCACCGAGAACGTCGAGAAGCTGCACCGCGCCGCCGCCCGGGCAAGCCTGCGCACGGGCGCCCCAATCATGGCCCATTCACGGCCGGCCTCCGATACCGCTCCCCGCCAGATCGAGATCTTCGTCGAGGAAGGGGTCGAGCCGGACAAGGTCCAGATCGCCCACTGCGGCGACAGCGCGGACCCCGACTACATCGAGAGTCTGATCGAGAAGGGAGTCTGGGCCGGCCTCGACCGCTACGGGATCGAGATGTATCTACCTTTCGATCAACGGATCGCCGCCAACATCGCGTTGCTCGAGCGCGGCTATGCGGAGCGAATCTTCGTCTCGGCCGACTCCTGCGCGACGCTCGACTGGTTCAGCGCCGAGGCGGTCGAGCAGATGACCGGCGCCGGGATGGTCTCCGACTGGACGATCAAGATCACCCACGACAAGGTTCTGCCGGCCTTACGCGAGGCCGGCATGAGCGCCGAGCAGGAGCGGACGATCCTCAATCGCAACCCGGTCCGCTGGCTGACCGGGACCGAGCCCGGCTGAGCTTGCTCAGGCCGCCGGCAGGAGCTTGCCGGGATTCATGATCCCGTTCGGGTCGAGGCGGTCCTTGAGCGCCCGCAGAGCTTCAAGCCCGAGCTCGCCGACCTCCGCGCGCATGTAAGGCGCGTGATCGCGGCCGACGGCGTGGTGGTGGGTGATCGTGGCTTCGGCCGCGACGATCGCATCGCAGGCAGCGCCTTTGACCGCCCTCCATTGCTCGAGCTCCTCCCCCGGCTTGCGGGCCGACAGAAAGGTGAAGTACAGCGAGGCGCCGTCGCGGTAGACGTGGGAGATGTGGCACATGACAATCCCGGGATACCCTTGAGCTTCCATCGCCGCCAAGAGCGCCGAGCGGACGTTTCCGTAGAGCTCCTCCAGCCGTGTCCAGGTGTGCGATGTCTCGAGCGTCTCAACCATCGCTCCGGCGTCGATCAGGACGTCGCGCATGTAGGGACCCTCGTAACGGCCGTGCTCCCAGGCCTCGCCGGCGGAGCGTCCCAGCGGCACGGCGCCGGCTGTGCGCAGCAGCCGCGCCGAAAGCTCGCGCCGCCGGTTAACGCTCTCTGACTCGCCCTCCCAGCCGCAGATCAGCATCGAGCCCTCGCTGCGATCGCGGAGGCGCAGGTAGGCGGCGAGCGCGTTCCTCTTCAACCCTTCCAAGCCCGCCATCTCGAGCGAGACCCGCGTCTCGTCCCGGTCCGAGAGCCGCAGCACGTCCGGCAGCACTTCCTCTTGGGCAAGACTGCGGGCAATCGCCGCGCCCTCGAGGAAGCCGGGTGCGAACCAGGCCTCGTAGCGGCGGGCGGCGGGAAGCGGCCTGATCCTGACCGTCACAGAGCTGATCACGCCCAGCGTCCCCTCCGAGCCCGAGATCAGCTCGCGCAGAGCGGGGCCGGCCGCAGAATGCGGTGTCGCCAGGGTCTCGAGCAAACCGCTCGGCGTCGCCATCGCAATTGAGGTGATCAGCTCGTCGAAGCGCCCGTAACCGCTCGAGGCCTGCCCGGCAGAGCGGGTCGCCGCGAAGCCGCCGATCGTCGCGTAGGGAAACGACTGCGGAAAGTGACCGAGCGTGAAGCCTTGCTCATTGAGGGCAGCCTCAGCCTCCGGGCCGCGCAGGCCCGGGCCGAGCCTCGCCGTCTGCGAGAGGGCATCGACTTCGACGCTGCGCAGGGCACAGAGATCGAGCGAGGCGAGCAGGTCGAAGTCCTCGCGGATCGGCTCGACGCCGCCGACCACGCTGGTCCCTCCTCCGTATGGGACCACCGCGACGTGCTCGCGCGAGCAGGCCCCGAGCAGGCCCGCCACCGCGTCCGCGTCGGCGGGGACGAGGACGGCGTCAGGGGCCGCAGTCAGCTGTCCCGAGCGAAGCCTGAGGAGATCCGGGTAGCTGCTCCCGCTCGAGTGGCGGAGACGATCCTCGAGGCCCGAGTAGGTTGCCGCTTCACCGCCGGCCGCGGTCAGCACCGAGCTCGGAAGCGGTTCCGCGGCCGGGAGGCTGACCGCGTCGAGCTCGACTCGATCCGCCGGAATCAACTCGCCGAGCTCGCGCTCCAAGAGCTCGCGCGCGGCGACGCCAAGCTCGGGGCGATCCTCTCGCCTCCCCCATCCCCACCAGACCGAGTCACGCCGCGGCTCGATCGTGGCCGCGTGCTCGCTCACGGGCCGCTTTCGCCCAGCGCGAACTCGATCCCGTCGAGCGCCGCATCGAGAGTGCGCCGGGTCGCCTGTCGCATCATCGGCGCGCCCAGCCTCGAGAGACCGCGTAGTCCACGCCGACCGCCGATCGTGACCGCGGAGCCTCTCTCGTGGGGGTCGATCTCGACCTCGAGCTCGACCCGGCGCAGAAACCTCTCGAACGGCGTCCCCTCGATCTGCTGCTCCCAGACGACGCGTTCGCCCTGAGCCGACTCGATGCAGCGAAAGTCGGCGCGAACCGGCGTCCCGCCACGCGTCTCCATGACCTGTGTGAAGCCGCTCTGAAGAGCGCCGGGCTCGCCGTTCACGTTCTCGACCCGAGCAGTCTCCGGGTACCAGCGGGGCAGGTTGTAAGGGTCGCTGACAAGCCCCCAGACTCGATCAGGAGACGCCTCGATAGCGCGCGTTCTACTCACGTCTGGCATCGACTCAGAGCCTATTCGGAACGATGTTCTCAGCCGCGCATGCGGCGCAGATCGCGGACAAGCAGTAGATGGGTCAGCTGCGTGCAGGTGGCGGCGAGACCTTCGAGGTTTTCGAGCGCCTCTTTGCGCCTGGTCTGGCTGCGTGATTGCAGCGAGGGGCCCATCACCTGCTCGAGCAGGCTGGCCTCACGCTCCGCCGAGGTCCGAAAGGCCCGTAGGTTGCGGCCCTGGACACCGAAGCGGGCCAGCTCGGTCGCGGCGCGGACGATCTCGACGTCAGTGTCGTTGAAGTACGGATCGCCGCCGCGACGCTGCGGGCGGACGATGCCGTAGTCCTCGAGCTCGCGCAGAAGGTCCCTGCTGACGCCGGTCTGCTCCTCCAGCTCGTCGGCATCAATCCACTCGCCGGCGTCGTCGATCGCGAGCGCGCGCCGAGCCGAGGCGCCGCTGGCGCGCCGACCGTCGCCGATCTTCCCCGCCGCCAGCTCCTGGCGGATCACCTTGAGCGGCAGGAACTCGTCGCGCTGCATCCGCAGGATCGAGCGCAGCTGCTCCACGTCTGCCTGGCTGTAGAGCCGGTAGCCGCCGTTGGTGCGTCGCGGCGCGAGTAGCTTCTGGTCCTCGAGGTAGCGAATTTTCGAGATCGAGATCTCGTCGAACTCCTGCTTGAGGATCTTGCAGACCGCCCCGATCGTCAGCGCTTTGCGAGGCCGCGATGCAGATTCGCCGTTAGCCGAGCGGGATGTCGCAAGATTCTTGGCCTGGCTGTCGATCAGCGTCGCCACCTGCTCAACGCTCCAGGAAGCCGAGCTTGAACTTGCCGACCTGGATCTCGTCCCCGTCGACGAGCTGGTGGGACTCGATCCGGCGCCGGTTGACATAGGTGCCGTTCAGCGAGCCGAGGTCATCGATGAACAGCCCGTCGCGGCGGCGGACCAAAAGCGCGTGGTTACGACTGACGGTGACGTCGTCGAGGAAGATCGGCGCGTCCGGCGTCCGGCCGATGCTCATCCGCTCCTGATCGAGGACGAACGACTCACCCGAGCGTCCGCCGCCGGAGCGAATCACGAGCGCCGCCCCTCCCTGTTCGACCAGCTCCTCGATGTCGACCGGCTCAAACTCGCCCGTCTCGTCAACCTTGTAGGTCACCGTCGCTGACTCGTCGGTGCCTTCGGCGCGCCCGATGTAGGCGCCACATTTCTGGCAGTAGTTAGCTCCCTCGGCGTTGACGAAGCCGCATTCGTGGCAGTGCAGAGCCAATGGGTTGCCTTTCTCTCAGACCTCGGGACCGGCGAGGCGGCCCGCGAGGATCTCGGTCAGCTGCTCGACATCGGCGCCGCTGATCAGCGTCTCGCCGGACTCACGACTGCTGCGAAGCCGGTTGACGAGCTCGGCGCGAAGGATGTCGATCTTGCCGTGCAGCATGCGCCGGCGGAAAGAGACCTCGCGCTCCTCGCCGGTCAACTCCGCGATCATCGCCTTGAGCTCCTCGTCGGTCATCGCGCCGATGTCTGGGAACGTCTCGTCTTCCATCAAACCCTCTCCCGTCCTGAATTTGCGGTCCGGCCTAGACCAAAAGTCGAGTATAGGCGGCTGCGGCTCAGGTTCAAGCCGAACTTGAAGGTTGGTTGGTCATCTGCACCGCCCGCCGTGTCGCGCGGCCATAGATCACCGTCGCCACGATCGAGATCGCGACGCCGATCGTGAAGCCGACCTCGAGGATCAACCAGTCGAAGACCATCGTCCAAAAGAGGCCGCCCATGATCAGGAACACTGCGATCCGGCCGACCCACTTGATCTCGAGGTCGGCGCCGTGGCGGAGGCCGATCTCAGCCAGGATCAAGGTGACGATCTCGCGCACGATCAAGGCCGCCAGCGCCCAGCGCGGCAGCAACTCGAAATGCCAGGCAACCCCGGCGCCGGCCAGGATCGTCAACCGATCGACGACCGGATCGAGCAACGCGCCCATGCGGCTGTACTGACCGGTCGCACGGGCGACGAAGCCATCGAGCAGGTCGCCGGCGGCGATCGCGAAGAAGAGCAGCGCCGCGACTGCGTCGCGTCCATCCTCGGATTCGAGCGCGATGACCAGAAAGACCGGGATCGCGGCGAGGCGGACGTAGCCGATCAAGTTCGGGAGCGTGAAGGGACGCAGCGGCTGACCCGCCCGGGTCGCGGGGGGCTCCGGCCCCGAACGGTCCAGACCCAGCAACCGCCGCGTCGAGAGCCGGACCTTCTCGGCGAGCTCGGGCTGGGGAGGCGGCGGAGCGTCCACGCTCGCCTACTCAGCGCTCTCGAGCAACGCGAGGGCTCGCTCGGCGAGACGATCGAGCTCGATCGATCCGTCTTCGCCGGAGCTGCGCAGCTGGCACTCCGCCGAGCCCTCGGCCAGCCCGCGCTTGCCGATCGTCAGCCGCAGCGGGCAGCCGATCAGCTCCGCGTCGGTCAGCTTCTCACCTGTGCCGGCGTTCGGGCGGTCGTCGTAGACGACCTCGAGGCCTGCGTCTTGGAGCTCCGCGTAAGCCCGGTCGGCAGCCTCGGCGACCTCGTCGCCGCCCTTGCCCAGCGCGACGAGATGGACTCCCCAGGGCGCGATCGCTTTCGGCCAGGCGATTCCCCGCTCGTCGGCTCGCTGCTCGATCGACGCCGCGACGATCCGGGCTGGACCGATCCCGTAGCTGCCCATCAGGATCGGCCGCTCCTCTCCAGACTCGTCGAGATAGGTGGCTCCGAGCGGCTCTGAATAGCGGCTGCCGAGCTTGAAGATGTTGCCGATCTCGATCGCGGGCTCGATCTCGATCGGATGGCCCTCGGGGGTGCGGTCGCCGGCTTCGACATCGCGCACATCGGCTTCCTCGAAGGCGAAGTCCCGCCCAGGCTCGACCCCGATCAGATGGCTGTCGGGCGCGTTGGCGCCGCATACGAGGCCGCCGCCCGAGATCGCCGCGTCCTTGATGATCGGCAAGGCCCCCGCCCTGTCGCCAACCGGACCGATAAAGCCGACCGGGCCCAGCTCGGCCTCGATCTCCTCGGCTCGAGCCTGCCGGAATTCGGCGCCGAGATGGTTGCGCAGCTTGATCTCGTTGAGGCGGTGGTCGCCGCGTAGGAGCACGATCACGATCCCGCGGCCCTCGACGACGACCGGCAGTGCCTTGATCAAGGCACCCGCCGGGACTCCGAGAGCGGCGGACACATCCTCGACCGTGGTCAATCCCGGCGTCGGCGCCTCGCGCGGCGAGTCGAGCGCCGGCGGCAGCTCGACCGGCTGCGCCTCGGCGCTGGCCACCTCGACGTTGGCGGCATAGCCGGGCGCGATCGCAACCTCGTTCTCGCCGGCGGGGCAGGGCGCCATGTACTCGTGTGCGCCGGAGCCACCCATCATCCCGACATCGGACTCGACTCGGTACCAACGCAGACCGCTGCGGTCGAAGATCCTGTCGTAGGCGGTGATCTGGCGCTCGTAGCTGGCGGCGAGCCCCTCCTCGTCACGATCGAAGGAGTAGGCGTCTTTCATCGTGAACTCGCGGGTGCGGAGGACTCCGGCGCGAGGTCGCGGCTCATCCCGCTCCTTCGTCTGCACGTGGTAGAGCATCAGTGGCAGCTCACGGTAGGAACGCACGTCTTGGGCAATGTGAAAGGTCAACGCCTCCTCGTGCGTCATCGCGAGGACGAGGTCGGTCCCTTTGCGGTCCTTGAGCTTGAACAGCTCGGAGATCTCGTAGCGGCCGGTCGCTCGCCAGGGATCCGCGGGCTGGATGACCGGCATCAGCATCTCGTGCGCGCCGATCGCATCCTGCTCTTCACGGATCATCGCCTCGACCTTCTTGACCGAGCGGTAGCCGGCGGGCAGCCAGCTCCACATCCCCGCCCCGAGCTGGCGGATCAGCCCGGCGCGAACCATCAATCGATGCGAGATCGCCTCCGCGTCGGCGGGAGCGTCCTTTCGGGTCGGCAACAGATAGCTGGAGAGCCTGGTCACGGTCGGCGAGAGTATCGGTTGCTCACCAGGCGTCGATCTCGTAGGCGAGCCAAGTCTCTGCCTTGGCGCCGGTCGAGTCGTAGAGCCGCTGGGCCGTCTTGTTGTCCGGCGCGGTCTCCCAGCTCAGCGTGTTGGCGCCGCGCTTGCGACATGCCGCCCGGCAGGTCTCGATCAGCTGCCGGCCAACCCCCATTCCCCGAGCCTCCGGAACGACGTATAGGTCGTTCATCACCCCGATCCTCGACGCGGAGAGCGTCGAGAAGGTCCAGAAGACGGTCGCGAAGCCGACCGCCAATCCATCCGCACCACGAGCAAGGAACTGCACGCCCTCGCCCGGATCGTCAATCAGCCCACGGCTCAGCGAGACAAGCCGATCATCGCGCGGTTCAACCCCATAGAAGTCGCAGTAGCCCCGCATCAGCGGCAGCAGAACCCCAAGGTCAACAACATCAACCTTCGTAATCGAAACTTCAGGCCTTTCCACAAACCCGATCTTAGGTCCAAGCCATCCGGGGGACGTATCGACGAAGGAGAGGTGCCTGCCTGAACAGGCGCCGCCTCACTCGCCCAGGAAGTCGTGGAGGAAGACGTCGGCCTTGCTGCCATCCGGCGAGACGATGTTCCCTGCCTCGGAGGCAAAGGCGACGAAACGACCGTCCGCGGAGAGCACCGGCTCGCTCGAGTCGCCGTCGGCGAAAGTGGCCCCCTCCCCGGTGCTGATCAGGTGGTTGCTGCCGGCAGCAAGATCGCCGACGAAGACGTCGGCCGCATCGTTTGTGTCGGAATCGACGAGGTTGTCCGCCAAGGAGGCAAAGCCCACGTAGGCGCCGTCGGCCGAGATCGCGACGTTGAACGATCCTCCGTTCGCAGGCAGATTGGCGGGAGTCAAGCTGAGCAGCTCCGTCGTTTCGGCTTCGCGGTCGCGGAGGAAGACATCCTCGGCTCCATTCGCATCGCCCGGGACAAGGTTTTCGGCGTGAGAGGCGAAGGCGACGTAGCGACCATCCGCGCTGATCGCCGATTCGGGAGATTCGCCGTCCGCCCTCGAGCCGCCGACCCCGGCGCTGATCAGCTCCGTCTCCTCCTGGTCACGGTCGTAGACATAGACATCACGCTGCTTGAGATGGCTGTATGCGCTCGCTCCGCGCACCGCCGAGGGCCCGGCAATGACTTCCTTGCCGGACGCCTGGTAGGAGACGAAGCGCCCATCGGCCGAGATCGCCGGCTCGGAGGCATTCTCGGCTCCGTCGGCGCTGACCCGCTCGATCCGCTCGGACTTGCGATCGTAGACGTAGACGCTGAAGGTCTTTGGCCTGGGATCCGCCTTGATCAGGTTGTTCGAGTTGGAGCTGAAGGCGACGAAACGTCCGTTGGCGGAGATCACCGGGCTGAGATTGGAGCGCCCGCCTCGGCCTCGATCCTGGCTGATCCATTCGATCTGCTCGCGTTTGCGGTCGAAGACGAAGACGTCAGGGTTGTTGTCGGTGAAGCCGAAGCCATCCGTGGGACCGGGGACCAGCTGATCCGACGTGGAGACGAAAGCGACGAAACGACCGTCCGCGGAGATCGAACTGTCGTATGCGGCCGATCGATCGCTGCGACCGCCGCTGATCAACTCGCCCTTACCTCGGCGGCTGTCGTAGACCCAGACATCCGGCTGCCCCGTATCGAGTGAGAAAGAGACGAACCGACCGTCGGCCGAGATCGATGTCAGCCCCGCTCGCGCGTCGAGCGGCTTGCCCTTGACGCCGACGCTGGCCAACTCGGTATCGCCCTGCGCGGCCAAAGCCGGCAGGACGAGCGCCATCCCAATGCTCAGCGCCAGACCGAGACTGACTTCCCTTCGCCCCTTGACATTCACGCGGGAAACCTATCGCCCGCGACCCGAGATCGGGCTAGGCCCGCGTAAACCGACGGCCCGCGGTCGGCGAAGCTTCCTCGTCCAGCTCGACCTTCTTGGCTCCGACCGGCTTTAGATACGGCTCGGCAGCGACCTCCGCGGTGACGTCGTTGGCCTCCTGATCAGCGGCTGCGGCCTCCAGGGCGGCAATGCGCTCCGGGGTCAGGTCGGCGGCGTTCTCCTCCTCGATCCTCGCCAGCCATTCGGCTCCCTCGGCAGACTTGGCGGCGTCGATGTCGACCTCTCCCCCACGCCCGACCGACTTGTCGATCTCCTCGAAAAGCGCATCGACGAGGTTGTCCTGGGGGACTTTCCGCAACGGCTTACCGTGAGCGAAGATCAAGCCTTCGTTCTTGGCTCCGGTGATGCCGAAGTCGGCGTGCGAGGCCTCGCCTATCCCGTTGACCGCGCAGCCCAGTACCGCCACCTCGATCGGCTCCTCATAGGACTCGAGCCGGGTCTCGATCTCGGCGACGACGGTGTCCATGTCGAATTGGAGCCGCCCGCAGGTCGGGCAGGCGATCAGGACCGGACCGCGCTCGCGCAGCCCGAGCGCCTTGAGAATCTCCCAGGCGACCTTGACCTCCTCCTCGGCGTGGAAGGTCGAGAGGCTGATCCGGATCGTGTCGCCGACGCCATCGGCGAGCAGGGTGCCGAGGCCGACGGCGGACTTCAGCGAGCCCGTCCACTTCGTCCCCGCTTCGGTAATGCCGAGATGGAGCGGATAGGGGATCCGCTCCGAGAGCAATCTGTTCGCGGCGATCGTGTTCGGGACGTTCGTCGACTTGATTGAGACCTTGAAGTCCGTGAACCGAAGCGACTCCATCAAAGTCACGAACTCGGTCGCCGCGGTGACCAGCGCCTCGACGGAGTTGCTGCGCTCGAGCTCGTGCAGATGCTTCGGCAGCGAGCCCGAGTTGACTCCGATTCGCATCGGCACCCCCTTCTCGATCGCCCGCTCGGCAACCTCAGCCACCTTGTCGGGGCCGCCGATATTGCCGGGGTTGAGACGGATGCAGTGGGCGCCCGCGTCGATCGCCTTGAGCGCGAGCGTGTGGTTGAAGTGGATGTCGGCGATGACGGGGATCGGCGACTCGACGACGATCGTCTTCAGCGCCTCGATGTCCTCATCCCGCGGCACGGCGACCCGGACGATGTCGGCGCCGGCATCCGCGACTTCGCGGATCTGCTTCATCGTCGCCTCGAGATTCGCGGTCTCTGTCTTGGTCATCGTTTGGACCGCGACCGGCGCGCCACCTCCGATCGGAACGCCACCGACGAATATCTGTCGCTTTGAAGCCATCAATACGTCAGGATAAAGATCCAGCCGACTCTGGTCGATGGGTGGGAGCGATGACAACCGAAGTGGAGGGCCGATGACGGACACACGCAGGACAACGAAACGGGCCACGATCGTGGTCACATTGCTGGCGACGCTGGTCGCAGCGGCGGTGATCGTTCCGCCGGCCTCAGCCGCCTTCGATCAGATCAAGATCCGCGAAGTACTGCCCGGGGTCTCCGAGTACGACCCCGACGGGCCCGAGTTCGTCGAGCTACAGGCCTTTGCGGACGGTCAGAACACCGTCAGCGGACAGGTGATCGCCTTCTACGGTCCCACCGGAACGGTCAAGGGCACGTTCACGATCCCCAACGATGTCGCCAACGGATCGACTCAGCGCTCGATCCTGATCGGAACCGAGGCTTTCGGCGGCGTTACCCCCGACTTCACCTATCCGGATCCGCTGCTGGAGAACGACGGCGGAGCCGTTTGTTACGGCAATATCGACTGCGTCGCCTGGGGCAGCTTCTCCGACCCCGCCCCAGCCCCGATCATCCCGCAAGGGAGGGCGCTGCTGCGCTCGATCGCTGCCGGCTGCGCGACCCTGCTCGAGCGCTCAGACGACACCGACAACTCACGGGACGACTTCTCGCTCGCGACGCCGACGCCGCGCAACAACGCTACGACACCGACTGAGACGGCATGCGGCGGCCAGCCACCCCCATCAGGCAACACGCCGGACACGGTGATCACCAAGGTGCCGAAGCGAAAGACGACGCGACGGACGGCGCAGTTCAGGTTCACGAGCTCGGAGCCGGGCTCGACCTTCGAGTGCAGGCTCGACAACCGGCGCTTTCGGCCGTGCGCCTCACCGCTGAGCTACGGTAAGGACGGCAAGAAGCTGAAGCGCGGCCGCCACTCCTTCGAGGTGATGGCGATCAGCGCCGGCGTTGCCGACCCGACGCCCGCGCGTTATTCCTGGCGAATCAAGAAGAAGGGCAGGAAGAAGGCGACCAGCTAGGACGCCGCATGGCGGCGATCCGGGGCCGCCGGTTTCGGGTGGAACGTTTCTGGGCGGCCCACTAGCGCACGGCGGCGAGCTCGAGCAGCTCGCCGCCGAAGGTGGTCACGTAGAGGCTCGAGCGCGGAAAGGACCCCTGCGGTCGGCCGAAGGCAAGGTCGCTTGGACCCGATGGGAACGGATCTCGCGAGAGCAGCGAGCAGGCGGCACCGGGACCATCGATGCGCCAGACCTCGCCGGAGCCGTTAGCGGCGACGTAGAGGCGGTCCTCGCCATCCCTGGTCATCCCGTCGAAGCCGGCCGCTACATCGAGCGGATCGGCCGCATAGTAGGTCGTGGCTGCGCCGGGTCGTCGAGGGGAATCCGCTGGATCGCGGCCACGGTGAAGGTCTGGGCGGCGAACAGGTGGGTGCCGGCGCTGTCGACGACGAGACCATTCGGACTCAGCGGCCGAGCCCAGTCGACCTCGACCTGGCCGGCTTGGATCCGGTCGATCCCGTCGCCGATGTCGACGGAAGCAAAGATCGTCCGCTCGGGCCCGCGCGCGATCCCGTTCGCCATCTGCAGGCCCTCGGTGTGGATCTTCGTCTCCCCCGTTGGAGGATCGACGAGCATCGCCCAGCCTGCGGATCGAGAAGGTTGCCGAAGGCGCCACCGGCGATGCTGTTGCCGAAGCCCATCAAGAGCGTCCCGTCCCTGCGGAAGATGATCCCGCCAGGGCCTTCGATCCCTTCGAGGATCGTCCTCGGCTCCGCCCCCGGCCTGGCGAGCATCAGCAGCTCGCCGCTGGTCGAGTTCGTGAAGAAGAGCCGGCCGCGAGGATCGACGCCGACGGACTCGAGTACGCCCTCACCGCTGTAGAGGACGTTCACGTCGGGCTGGGGATCACAGCTGTCCACCGCGAGGGCAACCGTAGGCGCGAGCATCGCGGCGCACACGCAGGCGATAGCCGCCCCGATCGCTCGAACACCCCTCACTCACGCGGTTATACAGGCCTGTCAGAATGGCGGCTGCGGGGATCTCAAGGCGAGGTGGTCCCCCTTCGCCCCCGAGATCCCAACCAGGAGGACCGTTGCCGCGTCTACAGCACTCCACCCCGGCTCCGCCGGCCCGCCTGCCGGCCGCTCTGGCTGTCGGAGTCCTCGCCGCCCTGATCGCGGCGCTGGCGCTGGCCTCAGTCGCCTCGGCGGACTTCACTCGGATCAAGATCCGTGAGGTCAAGCCGGGGGCGACAGGCGCGACCGCGGCCTCCGAGTTCGTCGAACTGCAGATGTATGAGGGAGCTCAGCAGAACGTCGGCGGCCAGACGCTGACGATCTTCGGCCCGACGGGCATGGTCGTCAGCACTTTCCAGATCCCCGCCGACGCAGCGAGCGGGCAGATCCAGCGCTCGATCCTGATCGGGACCGCAAGCGTCGCCGACGAGCATGGTGTCGCCCCCGACTTCGTGCTCCCGGGCCCGGTCATGACCGGTCAGGGCGGCGGCGTTTGTTACGCGGACATCGACTGCGTCGCCTGGGGCACGTTCCCGGCCAAGACCGGCAACGCCGAGGCGATCCCCGACGGCAGCGCACTCGAGCGCACGATCACCCGCGGCTGTCCCACCTACCTGGAAGAGGGCGACGACAGCGGCTTCTCCTCACTCGACTTCGATCTGATCAGCCCACCGAGCCCTCGCAACAACGCCACCCCGCCCGACGAAGTCAGGTGCGCTGGGCTGGACGATCGCCAGGCGCCGCAGACGCGGATCACCAAGGGACCAGCCGGGGAGACCACCAAGCGGCGCCTGCGAATCAACTTCACGAGCACCGAGCCGGGCTCGACTTTCGAGTGCCGTCTCGACAAAGCGGGCTGGGAGGACTGCAAGTCCCCCTACCGGCCGCTCGGAAAGGGCGCCCGCCTGGAGCCAGGCAGGCACCTGATCGAGGTCCGCGCAACCGACGAGTCAGGAAACACCGACAACACCCCGGCTCGTCGTAAGTGGACCATCAAGGGGTCTCGCTAGTCGCGGTGGGTGTGTGGGCGGGAGCAGGCGGGGGTTGAGAAGGTCCCCGGAAGCCTCCCCAAAAAGCCGTTGCTTTCGGGGTCCTTCTCAACCCCCGCCCGAACCCCGGCGCCAAACCGCCCAGTCCTTGGCGACCTATTTCAGGCGTAAAGCGCCTCGATCTCGTCGCTGTACTTCTCGCCGATCGGCTTCCGCTTCAGCTTCATCGTCGGCGTCAGCTCGTCGCCGCCGGGCATCCACTCGTCCGGGACCAGCGTGAACTTCTTGATCTGCTCGACCCGGGACATCCGCTCGTTGGCGGTATCGACCGCCTCCTGAACGGCGGCAAGGACCTGCTCGTTCTCGGCGAGAGCGGCGATCCCGTCCGCCTCGATCCCCTGCTGCTTCGCCCAGACCGGCGCGTACTCCGGGTCTAGAACGATCAGCGCGACGTTGTAGGAGCGGGCGTCGCCGATCGCAACGCACTGGCCGATCAGCGGGCTCGCCGTCTTGAGCTTCGACTCGATCCCCGCCGGCGACATGTTCTTGCCGGCGGCGTTGATGATCAGCTCCTTCTTACGGTCGACGATCTTCAGATAGCCGTCGGAGTCGATCTCGCCGATGTCACCGGTCGACAGCCAGCCGTCTTCGTCGATCGTCTCGGCCGTCTTATCGGGCATGTTGCGGTACCCGGTCATGATCATCGGCCCCTTGATCTGCACCTCTCCGTCATCGGCGAGGCGAAGGTCAATGCCGGGGACGGGAGGACCAACCGAGCCGAGCTTGATCTTGTCCGGGGGATTGATCGTCGAGGCACCGCACGTCTCCGACATGCCCCAGAGCTCGCCGACCGGGATCCCGATCGCGTGGAAGAACTCGAGCACCTCAACCGGAGTAGGCGCGGCGCCGACGTTGACCGAAACGATCTGGTCGAGTCCAAGCTTGACGCGCAGCCCCGCGAACAGAGCCTCGTCGGCCTTGGCGACAGCCGCTGCGAGCTCCTCGGGAACGTCCTCGCCGGCCTGCTCGAGGCGGACCTTGGTGATCGCCGCCTCGACGCCCTTGGCCGCCATCGCCGCCTGTTCCTCGGGCAAGCTGGAGAGCTGAGCTTCGAGGCCCGCCTTGAGCTTCTCCCAGATCCGCGGAACCGCGAAGAAGAAGGTCGGCCGGACGTCGGGTAGCACCGCGATGATCTGGCGTGGGTCGGGACAGATCGTGATCTCGAGCCCCTCGATCATCGGCAGGTAATAGTTGGCGCCTCGCTCGGCAATGTGAGCGGCAGGCAGCCAAGAAATGACTCGCCCCATGGAGCCGTCGGGCGTGGCAATCAGATCATCGAGGCCACCAACCAAGCCCATCAGGTTTCGGTGGGTCAGCTGCACCCCCTTTGGCGGGCCGGTCGTTCCCGAGGTGTAGATCAGGGTCAGTTCATCGTCGAGGCCCGCAACCCCCGTCGCCGCGACGTCATCGAAATCGGGATCGACCGATTCGAGATCCTTGAGGGTGGTGGTGCCGCTGTCGCCGTCGATCGAGACGACGTGCTCGACGCTTGACAGCGACTCTTTGGCCTTCGCAAACACGGGTGCGAACGCCTCTTCGATGACGACGACCTTTGCGGCGGCATCGGAGATCACGTATTCGATCTGCTCCGGCGAAGATGTCTGGTAGATCGAGAAAGGGATCGCGCCGAGGGTTACGGCGGCCATGTCGATCGGGATGAACTCGGGACGGTTGTTGAGCATGATCGCGACCGTGTCGCCCTTGCCGACGCCGAGGTCGGCCAGGCCGCCCGCAATCGCAGCCACGCGTTTACGCAGATCCGCCCACGAAATCGCATAGTCGCCCATCCGGATTGCCGTTTCGTCACCTAGGCGGTCGGCCGTCGCCTGGAAAGCCTTTGCGAGGTTGTCGTACTTCGGCTCTACAGCCGGGCCACCCGAGCTCTCACGCTCGGCGCTCGTCGTCGCTTCCATCTCAATCTCCTCCAGATCGCGATTTCTTCTATGCGGGGAAAACTATCTGACGTCGAAGCCTTCGCCAAAGAGGCGGCCGAGATCGTTGTTGAGCCCGATCAGAAAGAGCATCAGGACCAAGACGAAGCCGACGACGCTCGAGCGCTCCATGGCGGCAAGCGAAGCGCGCTTGCCGCGGATCTTCTCCAAGACCGACCAAAAGATGTGGCCACCGTCGAGCGGCAGGAACGGGAGCAGGTTGATCAAGCCCAGCGAAAGCGAGATCAGGCCGAGGACGCCAAAGGCCTGACGAAGGTCGAACTCGATGCTCTGGCGGGTGATCTCGGTCGTCCCGACGACCCCGCTGATCTGCTCGCGCGTCTCCGAGCGGAAGATTCCCGCGAGAACTTCGCCGGTGCGTCTGGTCACCTCCCACATCCGGTCGGCAGCGAAGCTGATGCCACCGCTCAGCGACTCGCGGACAATCTCGGTGCCGTAGCCGAAGCCGAGTCGCATCCGACCCTCGACCTCGACCCCCCCGACAGTCTGCGGCCCCTCATAGACCGGCGTGATCCGCTCGTTGATGCGCTCGCCGTCTCGCTCGATCAGGAGATTGACCGGCGTATCCGCCAGACAGCCGTCGACCTGCTCGCCGGCGCACGAGTGCTCCTCGAGTTGCGAGCGAACCGCCTCGGCCAGCCGCACTCCCTTGAAATCGGCGACGTTGCGGCCGTCGACGCTGAGCAGACTGTCGCCCTCTTGGAGAAGGCCCGCTGCCGGAAGCTCTTCCTCGACGAATCCGATCCGGTTCTCGATGTCGCCGTTGAGCCCGAAGGTCGTCGCGAGCAGCAGCAGGATCACGAAGGCCAAGACGATGTTGACGACGGGCCCGGCCGCGATCACGACGATCCGCTTCCAGACGGGTTGGGCGTAATAGGCCCGCGGAGCCACCTCGGGCTCGAGCTCCTCCTCGGGGTCCATGCCGGTGATCTTCACGAAGCCGCCGAGCGGGATCGCGCCGATCCCGTACTCGGTCTCCCCGCGCGTGACGCTGAACAGCTTCGGCGGGAAGAAGAGGAAGAACTTCTCAACCCTCATGCCGACGGCCTTGGCCGCGACGAAATGGCCGAGCTCATGAAGGATGACGAGGATCGCGAAGCCGGCGATCGCGGCGAGCAGGCTCACGCTGCCACGATCTCCCCGACTCGCTCGGAGGCGAACGCCCGGGCCTGCTCGTCGCAGGCGAAGAGATCGTCGAAGTGGGTCGGCGCGACGGTCTCGAGACCGTCGAGCGTCTCCTCGACCACCGATGGGATCGCTGCAAAGGGAATCCGCGAAGCCAAGAACGCGGCCACGGCAACCTCGTTGGCGGCGTTGAGCACGCAGGGAGCGCTCCCGCCCGCGATCCCAGCCTCGCGGGCCAGGCGCAGGCACGGGAATGTCGCGAGATCCGGCGCTTCGAAGCTGAGCTCACCGACCGTGGCCAGATCGAGGGGGGCGACGGGGAGGTCGGCCCGCTCGGGGTGATGAAGCGCGTAGGAGATCGGCACCCGCATGTCCGGATTGCCGAGGTGGGCGAGGCTGGCGCCGTCGACGAGGTTGACGAGAGCGTGGATCAGCGACTGCGGGTGGACGACGACGTCGATCCGCTCGTAGGGGACGCCGAAGAGGTGATGCGCCTCGATCACCTCGAGGCCTTTGTTCATCAGCGTCGCCGAGTCGATCGTGATCTTGCCGCCCATCTCCCAGGTCGGATGGGCGAGCGCCTCTTCGCGGCTGACGCCCGAGAGATCGCGACGGCCGCGAAAGGGACCACCGGAGGCAGTCAGGATCAGCCGCGCGACCGTTCCCGGCGGCTCGGCCGCGATCAATTGGTGCAGGGCCGAATGCTCGGAGTCGACCGGAATCAGTCGCGAGTCGGTCGCCTCGGCCAGCGCCGTGACCAGCTCGCCGCCGACTACCAGGCTCTCCTTGTTGGCCAGGGCCACGTCGATGCCCTCCGAGAGCGCCGCGACGGTCGGCCCAAGCCCGGCCGAGCCGACGATCGCATTAAGGACCAGATCCGGCTCCGTGCGGAGGATCAGTTCGTGGATGCCCGGATCGCCGGCGAGAATCTCGACGCCGGCGGCAGTCTGCGAAGCGACTGCGTCGCCGAGCGCGACCAGCCCGATCGAGTGCTCGGCGGCCTGTTTGAGCAGGCCGTCGCGGTCGGAGCCGGCCGAGAGGCCCGCGACCTGCAGCTCCTGCGAACGTGAGATCACGTCCAGCGCCTGCGTTCCGATTGACCCCGTCGATCCGAGGATCAGCACGTTCTTCATAGGCGCGGGAGTCTAGGTAGTAGAGCTTCGGGCCTCGCCCACGGGACTCAGTAAACGATCGCCAGCGACAGGTAGTAGCCGGCGACGACGGTGAACAGAACCCCGTCGAGGCGATCGAGGACGCCCCCGTGGGGACCGAAGATTCGACCGGAGTCCTTGACGTCGAGATCGCGCTTCAACGCCGACTCGAAGAGATCGCCGATCGGCGCGATCGCAGCGATCGCCAGGCCCATCAAGAGTGCATCGGTTCCGCTCAACCAGTCCTGGTAGAGGCCCGCGAACCAGAACGCCATCGTGCCCCCGATGAAGCCGAGCACCAGTCCTTCAACCGTCTTGTTCGGCGAGATCGCCGGGGCTAGTTGCCGACGGCCGAACATGCGGCCGCCGATGTAGGCGAACGTGTCGGTCGCGATCGTCGCGACGAGCACGTTGACGAGCAGCGCGCCACCGTGCAGGGGCAGATCTCGAAGCAGGACGGCGTGGGCGAAGGGCAGCGCAATCCAGATCAGGCCGAAGACCGTGATCGCGGCCGACCATGTGACGCCGTGCAGGCTCTCGCGCCGCACCATCGCGAAGAACATCACCGGGAAGAAGGCGACGCCGGCGAGAACCATGTGGAAGGAATCGCCGAAGTGGGCGGCGGCGATCATCCCGGTCGAGGCAGCGATCGCGACCAGCTGGAACGGCCGCGCGCGTGCCGTCATCGCAAATAGCTCGGTCAGTCCAGCTGCGGCGAAGAGGACCATCGCGATCGCGAACACCTCGCCGCCGATCGCAACCACGGTGATCGCCATGATCGCCAGAGGGATTGCCCAAAGCACGCGCATCAGCGTCTCCGAACGTCTCCGCGGCGGTGGGGGCGCCGGCGCCCCGAGGCCGGGGACGACCTCGACATACTCGATCTGGGTCTCCTCCGGAGTCCCCGGGTCAGGCTCGTGAGGCGGTTCGAGCGGCTCTTCGCCCTCGACCCAGCCGGGCTCGTCGAACTCGCGCGGAACGCGCATCGGCGAGTCGCCGCGGGAGGTCCGCGTCCGCTGGCGGGGAGGGAAGTCCATCACTGATCTGCTCCCGAGCCTACTCGCGGGAACCGAAGCGCCGGGCCCGGTCGGTGAACTCATGCAGCGCTGCTTGTAAGGCTTCGATGTTGAAGTCGGGCCAGAGGACGTCGCTGAAGACGAGCTCCGAATAGGCGCTCTGCCAGAGCAGGAAGTTCGAGAGTCGCTGCTCGCCACTGGTCCGGATCACGAGCTCGGGATCGGACATCTCGGGCGCGTAGAGGAGGCTCACGAACGCCTCCTCGCCGCCGCCTTCGTAGCGCTTTGCCGCATCGAGAATCTCACCCCGACCGCCGTAGTTGAAGGCGACGAAGAGGGTCATCCGCCGGTTCTCGGCCGTTGTCTGCTCGGCTTGATCCATCCTCTCGCGGAGCTCGGCGGAGACTTCCCCGCGGCGGCCAATGAAGCGCATTCGCACTCCTTCGGCATCGAGCTCCGGGGTCTCGGATTCGATCAACTCGGCGAACATCGCCATCAAGCCCTCGACCTCGGCCGGAGGACGGCTCCAGTTCTCGGTCGAGAAGGCGTAGACGGTCAGCTCCTCGATCCCGAGTCGGACGGCATCGCGGACCGTCTGCTTGAGGGTGCGAGCGCCCTCTCGATGGCCGTCGAGAACGGGCAACTCGCGGGCTTGCGCCCAGCGTGCGTTTCCGTCCATGATGATCGCGACGTGGCGAGCCACCGACGGCTCGCTCAAACCGACATCACTTCTTCTTCTTTGCCCTTCATCAGTCCGTCGATCTCGGCGACCGCGGCGTCTGTTCGCTTCTGCAACTCAGCTTCGGCGCGGCGCTCGTCGTCCTCGCCGATGTCTCCGTCCTTCTTGAGCTCGCGCAGATCGCCCATCACATCGCGGCGAACATTGCGGATCGCGACTCGGCCCTCCTCGCCCATGTTGTGGACGATCTTGACCATCTCACGGCGCCGCTCCTCGGTCAGCTCCGGAACCTGGAGGCGGATCACGTTGCCGTCGTTGTTCGGGCTCAAGCCGATATCGGACTCGATGATCGCCTTCTCGATCGCGCCGATCGCGTTCTTGTCGAACGGCGTCAGGGTTAAGAGCCGCGCATCCGTGGTGGCGACGTTGGCGAGCTGCTTGAGGGCAGTCTCGGCCCCGTAGTAGTCGACGGTGATCAGGTCGAGTAGGTGCGGCGAGGCGCGACCGGTGCGGACCGAGGCGAGCTCGCCCCGGGTTGCCTCGACGGACTTCGCCATCCGCCCCTCGGCGTCAGAAAGAAACTCCTCGACCATTCCGGCTTCCACGCTTGCGCTCCTCGTCGTCTGGGAAATTCCCGGGCTCTCTACGGCCCGGCACCGTCTCCGGAGGAGACCAGCGTGCCCACCCGCTCGCCGCGGACGATCCTACCTATATTGGCTTCCTCAGCCATGTTGAAGACGTAGATCGGCAGTTCGTTGTCCATGCACAACGAGAGCGCCGTCGAATCCATCACGCGCAAGCCCTTCTCGATTGCCTCGCGGTGGCCGATCTCGGGCAGGAACTTGGCGTCCGGAACGGTCGCCGGATCGGCGTCGAAGACGCCCTCGACTCCGTGCTAGGCCATCAGGATCGCCTCGGCGTGAATCTCGAGCGCCCGCAGTGCCGCGGCCGTGTCGGTAGTGAAGAATGGATTGCCGGTGCCCGCCGCGAAGATCACGACCCGGCCCTTCTCGAGATGGCGGATCGCGCGCCGGCGGATGTAGGGCTCGGCAACCTCGGTCACATCCATCGCCGACATCACGCGGGTCTGACAGCCCTGCGTCTCGAGCGCGTCTTGAAGCGTCAAGGCGTTGAGGACGGTCGCGAGCATCCCCATGTAGTCGGCGGTCGCGCGGTCCATCCCCGCGGCCGCTCCCTTGAGACCGCGATAGATGTTGCCGGCGCCGACGACGATCGCGATCTCCAAGCCGGTCGCACGGGTTTCCGCTATCTGCGCCGCGATCTCGGTGACCCGCTCCGGATCGGTGCCGTAGTCGAGCGTGCCCATCAGCGCCTCCCCGGAGAGCTTGAGGAGAACCCGTTCGAAGACGAGATCCTCATCTCGCTCGACCGCACCGTTGCCTTCGCTTCCAGTCAGCGCAACATCCCTACTCGGTCTCGCCGACGACGAGTCGTGAGAAGCGAGTGATCTGAATGTTCTCGCCGATCTTCGCCGACGCGGCGGCGCGCAACTCCTCAATGGTCTTGCCGTCGTGCTTGTCGCCGTTGACGTGCTCCTGCTCGAGCAGGACCGTCTCCTTGCGCCACTTCGCGAGCTGGCCCTCGACGATCTTCTCGATCACGTTCTCCGGTTTGCCGGAATCAGCCGCCTTCTCGCTGAAGACCTTGCGCTCGGAATCGAGAGCCGCCGCCGGGATCTCGTCGGAGCTGACGTATCGGGGCGCCGCGGCTGCGACGTGGAGGGCGATCTCCCGTGCGAAGTCCTGGAAGTCCTCGTTGCGGGCCACGAAGTCGGTCTCGCATTGCACTTCGACGAGGACTCCGATCTTGCCGGTCGCGTGGATGTAGGAGGAGACGACGCCTTCGCTCGTCGAGCGCCCGCTGCGCTTTGCCGCGGATGCCTGCCCTTTGATCCGGAGGATCTCGATCGCCCTGTCGAGATCGCCGTCGGCCTCGACAAGGGCGGCCTTGCAGTCCATCATCGCGGCGCCTGTGCGCTCGCGCAGGGCCTTGACGTCGCCGGCTGTGACCGTGCTCACTTGCCGGCTTCCTCGTCCGTCGAGGCAGCCGGCGTTGCGGCGGCGGTGGGCTCCGCGGCGGCGTCCTCGGGGTCATCTTCCTGGACAGCCTGGGGATGTGGGTTCACGGGCGCCACTTTTCGCGGCTCTGCTTGCGCGGGTGCCTGTATCGGAGCCGTTTGGGACGGAGATGCTTGCGCGGGTGCACGGGCTTGCGCCGGTGCCTTAGCCGGAGCTGACTGAGCGGCTCTGGCCTCGGTGGCAATCCTGGCGGCCTCGGCGGCTCTGGCCTGGTCGACCTCGGCCTTGGCGGCTGCCTCGGCTTCGGCCTTCTTGCGTGCCTCCTCTTCGCGACGCTGGCGCTCGGCGTCTTCGCGGGCCTTGCGCTCATCCTCGGCCTGGCGGAAGGCGCCCGCTGAGGATTCGATCGCCTCGCCAAGCACGCCGATGATCAGCCCGCAAGAGCGAATCGCGTCGTCGTTGCCGGGAACCACGTATTCGACCGGGCCGGGATCGCAGTTGGTGTCGACGATCGCGACGATCGGGATGCCAAGGCGGCTCGCCTCGCGGACGGCGATCTCCTCGGCGTTGAGGTCGATGACCACGACCGCGTCGGGCGCTCGCTGCATGTCGCGGACGCCGCCAAGGTTGAATTCGAGCTTCGCGAGCTCGGCCTCCATCTTCATTCGCTCCTTGGTCGGCAGCAACTCGAGCTGGCCGTCCTGCTTGAGCGAGTCGAGCTCGTGGAGGCGGGAGATCCGCTTTGAGATCGTTTGGAAGTTGGTCAGCAGGCCGCCGAGCCAGCGTCGGCTCACGTACGGCATGCCACAGCGCTCGGCCCAGTCCTCGACCGAGTCGCGGGCTTGCTTCTTGGTGCCGACGAAGAGGACCGTGCCGCCCTTCCCGGCCACCTCGGTGACGAAGCTGATCGCGTCGGCGAGCAGCTTTTCCGTCTGCAGCAGGTCGATGACGTGGATTCCGTCGCGCTCGCCGTGGATGTAGCGCCGCATGCGCGGATCCCAGCGGGCGGTCTGATGCCCGAAATGGACGCCCGCTTCGAGCAGCTCTCGGATACCGGTATTAGGGCTTGTCTCAGCCATTCAACTTCCTTAAGTTTGTGTCGATTCCGGCCTTGACGGGGGTGGCGGGGACCCGGCTGAAACCGGGCAGGACCCACAGCCCCTCGTGAAAGCCGCTTATTGGATCAGTGATCTAGCCGCGAAGTGTAGTCAGGACGGCGCTCAAGTCGTCGGGCAGTTCGCTCGAGAAGTCCATTGAGCGACCGCTCGCGGGGTGGTCGAAGCGAAGCCGGGCGGCGTGCAGGAACTGTCGCTGCAGCCCGTGGCGACCCGCCCCCCCATAGACCGGGTCGCCGGCGATCGGATGGCCGATCGCGGCCATGTGAGCACGGATTTGGTGGGTGCGCCCGGTCTCGAGGCGAACCTCGAGCAGCGAGTCGTGCTCGAAGCTCTCGGTCACCTCGAAGTGGGTCACCGCGGCGCGGGCGCGGCGGCCGCCGACCACGACCCGCTCGGCGCGCCGGTGATCTCGCCCCAGTGGCGCGTCGATCTTGCCTGTCCGCGACGGCGGCCTACCGGCGACCAGCGCGATGTAGCGGCGTGAAACCTCGCGCGCCGCGATCATTCGGGAAAGCTCGGCATGGGATTCGTCATTGCGCGCGACGATCAGCAGGCCGGAGGTGTCACGGTCGATCCTGTGGACGATGCCCGGCCTGACCGGGTCCTCCCCACCGCCGGCGCGATCGGCGAGCAGCTCGACCAGCGTCGCTCCACTGTGGCCTGGAGCCTCGTGGACGATCAGCCCGGCCGGCTTCTCGACGACGAGCAGCGACTCGTCCGCGAAGACGATGACGACGCCGTCAGCCATCGTCGCTGGATCCGGCTTCAGCTCGCAACAGCGTGATCAGGAGTATCCCGACGCCGAGCGTGATCGCGACGTCTGCAACGTTGAATGCCGGCCAGGCCGGGAGATCGATGAAGTCGGTGACGGCGCCGTCGCGAAGGCGATCGGTCAGGTTTCCGACCGCGCCACCGACGAGCAGCCCGACCGGGACAGCCATCCCCTCGTGCGGCTCCGTAAGCAGAAACCAGACAAGGCCTGCGACGAAGAGCGCCGCGATCGCAATCAGTGGCCCGGCGCCGACATCGCCGAGCAGACCGAAGGCGACGCCGCTGTTGCGGGCGCGGACCAGCTCGATCCCGAGGATCAGCTCGACCGAATCACCCGGATCGATGCGGCCCCGGATCAATCCCTTCGTGAGTTGATCGAGCGCGACGACGAGCAACGCGGCCAACCCGGCGCCGCCGAGGCGCGCGCGAGCGCCGGACCGACTCACCCTGAGTGGCCCGGCATCAACCGCGGATCAAGCCGGCGACGATGCCGCCGACGATCAGCAGGAAAATGGTCCCGACCATCGGGCTCAGATCGATTGCCATGCGGCCACCGCCGATCGGCGGGATTACCTTTCGCCAGAGGCTCAGATAAGGCGTCACGGTCTGGTCGATGAAGTCGGTGACGACCCGGAGCGGCGTGATGTAAGGGAGCGAGCCGCGCAAGCTGATCACCCACGACATCACGATCCAGGCGAAGATCAGAATCACGTAGATCAGCAGGAACGCCTCGAAGAAGTCGGCGACGTCGCCACGGGTGATCGCCGTAGGGAGCAGCCCGCTCATCGAGTGCCCGCCATCCGCTCGAGCGAGGCGACTACGGCGAGCTTGAACGCATCGGGCCCGCCTGCGGCCTCGAGCGCGTCGATCCCCGCCTCGGTGCTGCCGCCCGGGGAGGCAATCGCTTTGGCGAGGGTGCGCGGCTCGTGGGTAAGCAGCAGCTCTCCCGTTCCCCAGGCTGTCTCAGCGACCATCTTCCGAGCCAGCCCCGGCTCGATGCCGGCCTCCGCTCCTGCCTCCGCGAGCGCCCCACAGGCGAGCGCCAGGTAGGCGCCGGAGCAGCCCATGATCGCGGTGGCCGGGTCGAGTAGCTCCTCGGAGAGCTCGTAGAGGCTGCCGAGCTCGGCCAAGAGCGCCAGCGCGTCCCCGAGCTGCTCGCGGTCCGCGACTTCGGCCGCGTGGCAGATCACGCCCTTGCGGACCTCAACGGCGACGTTCGGCATCGTCCGCAGAATCGGGGCCGAGGGAAACGCCTCCCGAAGCGTCGCAAGCGGCGTCGCTCCGAGGACAGAGACGATCGGCCCGCTGAACGCGGCAAGATCCGCCGCGACCGAGTCGAGCGCCTTCGGCTTGACCGCGAGGATCAGCAGCCCGGCCTCTGCGGCGAGCTCCGCGTTCGACTCGCGGCTGTCGCCGCCAAGCTCGGCCGCAAGCCGCGAAGCTCGACCGGAGCCGGAATCCGTGAACAGCATCGCCGGCGGCTCATCCCCAGCCGCGAGCCCGCGGGCAATCGCCGCAGCCATGTTTCCCGAACCCGTGAAGCCAACGATCATCGTGGCCGAACGATAAGGGGTAATCCCAGCCTGCCTCCCCTCCCGCGAGCGAGTCGTCTGCAATTTGTCCCGCCTGTCGCGATGCAATGCAGACAACTCTCAGTCGACGAAGATCGGCAGGTCGAGAAGCCAGCGGCCATCCACGTTGTGGAGGCGAACCTCACCGCGGAACTCGGAGGCGACCACGGCGCGGTCGGGGCTTTCGAGCCTGACGCTCATGGGCGTCACGACCTGGCCGATCTTGCCTTCAATCTCCGAGCTGCTGCTCTCTATCGCCGTGACGCAGTCATCTGTCTCGAGGGATGTCAGAGCGCGGGTCACGACCTTGACAATCCGTACACGTCCTCGGTCAGTCAGATACGAGCAGGCCAACTCTCCATCCGCAGCTGTCCACGCCGCAAAGAAAGCATTGACGGTCGCGGAGATCTGCTCCTCAGGCGGACCGTCTGTGAGCGCCGATGCTCCGCAGCCCGCGAATGCCGATGCCAACGCGACCAGCAGCAGACCCCGGCGGCAGGTCATGCGGTTGGATCGAAACAGATCGACCACCGCCCCGTCAGCTCTGGTTGAAGAAGCCCTTCTCGACCAGACGAGCTTTCTCCTCGGCCGAGACTTCGACGTTGGCCGGGGTGAGCATGAAGGTCTTGTCGGCGATCTTCGACATGCCGCCATCGAGTGCGTAGGTGAGGCCGGAGGCGAAGTCGATCATCCGCTTCGAGAGGTCCGTCTGAGCGGTCTGGAGGTTGAGGATGACCGGGACGCCGCGCTTGAACTTCTCGGCGATCTCTTGGGCGTCGTTGAAGTTGCGTGGGGTGACGAAGTGAACCTGCACGTTGTCTGAGCCCCCCGGAGCGACCGGACGGAGGTTGCGCTGGCGCGAGCGCGGCGGCTCGTCAGCGAAAATGTCGTCGATATCACCGGGCTCCTCGCGGTGGAGGCGGCGGACATTGCCACCGCGCTGGCGGCGCGGCGCAGGCTCGACATCCTCGCTTCGGGTCACAGCTTCGTCGAACTCGGCATCGGGATCGTCGTATCCGCGGTAGTCGGGATCTTCGGCGAGGCCGAAGTAGACGAGTGCACGGTTCCAGGTGTCGCCGATGCCCATACTTCGCGCCTTCTTCGCTTAGCAGCCGCGCATTCCTCTTAGTGGGTTGCCGAGTTGCTGACTTGCAGGGATTATGCCGGTTGCGCGGACGTAGAAACCGATTCCCGCTCAGCGATCACCGAAACAGGCTCGAGCCGAGCCGAATCGTGGTCGCCCCCTCGGCCACGGCAACCCGCCAATCCTGGCTGGTCCCCATCGACAGGCGTTGCAACCCGTGCGCCGACGCGAGCTCGGCAAGCTGCGCGAAGTACGGGCGCGAGGCCTCGGGATCGCCGGCAAAGGGCGGCATCGTCGCGAGTCCCACCACCGGGACCGGGCAGGCATCGATGAAATCCGCCAGCGCGGCCGGGTCGATGCCCCCTTTCGCCTCCTCCCCGGCGACGTTGACCTGGATCATCACCTCGACCTCGGTGCCGGCAAGCCGCCGCAGTGCGCTCTCGGTGTCGATCGAGTGGATCAACCGGACGAGCGGCGCGATCCGGGGGATCTTCCGGCTCTGGACGCTGCCGATGAAGTCCCAGCTGAATGCATCGTCCCAGCGCTCGCGCTTCGCCTCGAGATCCTGGAGGCGATTCTCGCCGACCAGCTCGATCCCGGCCTCCGCCAAGACACCCATGTCCTCAAGCGGGACGTACTTCGTCGCGGCGAGGATCTCGACCTCCGGCCCGGCCAGGCTGCGGACGCGCGCCAGGTTCTCGCGCACCGTCGCCGCATCGATCTCCTTGATCAGCTCGGCCACCGGACTCAGCGCTCCGCTGTTCGCCAAATCATGCCCGCGTGTCGGCCGCTATCAGCGCCTTGGCCGCGATGGGAGAAGAAGAGATCGGGATTGCAGCGAGTGCAGAGATCCGAGACCTCCAGCTGCTCCACTCCGGCCCGCTCCAGCAGGGCACTCGTGGCCGCACGCAGATCGATGTGGCTGCCGCGGCTGACCCCGGGCCCGAGCGGCGCAAAGGCCGCCAGGACCTCCTCGCCGACCTCGAAGCAGCAAGGACCGATCGCAGGTCCCACCGCCGCATGAGTCGCTTCGACAGCAGCCGCACCCTTGCCGACGATCCCGGCCGCCAGCCCGCGCCAGCCGCCGTGAAGCATCGCCACGCCGCCCGGGCCGGAGAGCGCGATCGGGACGCAGTCGGCGACGAGGACCAGCAGCGCGAGGTCCACCTCAGCCGTGCTGTGGCCGTCAACCGCGGGCGGCGGCGCTTCGCCGGGCGTCGCGAAGTGAGCAGGCTCCTGCGGCTCGACGTGCGAGGCGAGCTCGGCGCCATGAACCTGGCGGCCGATCACGACTCGAGCTGGATCGAGCTCCAGGGCCTGCGCCAGCCTGTGTCTGTTCTCGACCACGAAGCCACGGTCGTCGCCGGTCAGCAGGCCCAGGTTGAGAGCTTCATGTTGCCTCTCGCTGACGCCGCCCAGGCGCGATGAGAAGACGGCCCTGGCGCCGGGGAGCTCCGCCTGCAGCCAGCGAAGACCGTCTTGCTCCCGCCACTCCATCAAGCGCCCCGCGCCGCTGCCAGCGCCACCTCGAGCTCGAGATCGCGGCAGATCACGGCCCCATCGACCTTGGCCGCCATCGCCGCTTCGAGCCCGCGGCCGATCGCAGGCCCCTGAGGGATCCCCGCGGCGAGCAGATCTTCACCATCTATATCGAGCTCGACCAGGCGCCACTCTCCGACCACCCGCTCTGCCCACGCCGCCCCCATCGCTGTCGCGAGCAGCAACTCAAGCTCGTCGTGGCCGTCTGCGGCCCGCAGCTCCTCGGAAGGCCGAAACGGCTGCTTCGCCGCCAGCCCGTGCGCGATCTCGACGAGGTCGCGGCGGCCCGAGGGAATGTGGCCAAGCACAGCGGCGTGGATCGCGACGCTCCGATCGGCCTGACCGATCCAAGGCTCCCCGGTGATCAGGGCGGCGACTCGGCGCCCCAGCTCGATCGCATCGGGGCCGATCGTGATCACACCCCACGCCTCGAGCAACCCAAATGCCGCCCAGGGATCGGGATCGGCGGCGATCCGCAAGGTCTCGGCGTCGACGCGGTCGGAGGAGACGGTCGACAGGTCGGCTGCGGCGAGCAGCCGCGCCGTCTCCTCCTCGAGCCCGAAGCCAAGCCGCCCCGCGTAGCGGGCCGCACGCAGCGCCCGGGTTGGATCGTCGACGAAAGACTCTGCGTGCAGGATTCGAAGCAGGCCGGCCGCGAGGTCGTCGCGGCCGCCGAAGGGGTCGATCAGCTCGCCGTCGCCGGCGATCGGGATCGCCATCGCGTTGACCGTGAAGTCGCGACGCTCGAGGTCTTTCGAGAGCGGCGCCGGCTCGACGCTCGGCAAGGCGCCGGGGTACCCATAAGTCTCCGACCGGGTCCGGGCGAGATCGAGGACGAGGTCGCCAACCCAGACGGTGGCCGTCCCAAAACGCTCGTGGTTGCGAACCTCGCCCCCGAGAGCGTGGGCCACCGCCTCGACCTCACCGTCGATCGCGATGTCGGGATGGCCCGGCTCACGGCCGAGCAAGAGGTCGCGAACCGCGCCGCCGACCAGGTAGGCGGGACGATCGCCGAGCGCGTCGCGGAGCTCGCCGAGCGGCAGCCGTGCCAGTGCCTGCTTGAGATCCGTGAGCTCCATCGCGTGCCTTTAGTTTCCTTGCATGCGGACTCCTAGGATGATGCGCGAAGCCACATGAAGCTGATCGGCCGCATCTGGAGCTCTTTGACCGGCCCCGAGAAGGGAGTCGCGGTCGCCTGCGCGCTGGCATTGCTGAGCACGATCGCGCTGGCCGGCTACGCCCTGCTCGACCGCCCCGGGGACGTCTCCAACCCCGATGCCGAGTTCAGGGAGCCGACCGAGAAGGAGGTCGCGGCGTCGAAGCCGCCCGACCGACAGGTGGACTGGCCGCTTTACGGCTACGACAACGAGCGGACCAAGTTCCTCAACTCGCCGAAGGTCCGGCCGCCATTGCGAAAGCTCTGGCGCTACCAGCAGGACCAGCTGATCGAGTTCGCGCCGATCATCGCCGGCAAGCGCATGTACGCGATCGACAACGACGCCGTCTTCTTCGCGCTCAACGTCGACACGGGCAAGGTCGTCTGGAAGGAGCGCCTGGGCGGGCTCAACGCCTCCTCCCCCGCCTTCGTCAACGGCGTCCTCTACGCCGTCAACCTCGACCCCGGACAGGCGCTGGCGATCCGGGCCAACGACGGCAAGGTCCTCTGGAAGGTCGACCTGCCCTCGCGTGCGGAGTCCTCGCCGATGGTGATCCGCGAGCGGATGTACTTCGGGACCGAGGACGGGACCTTCTACGCGCTCGACATCCGTAACGGCCGTGAGGCCTGGAGCACCGATCTCGCCGGCTCGGTCAAAGCGGCGCCGGCCTTCGCCGACGGTCGCCTCTACGTCGGCGACTACGCCGGGGAGTTCTACGCAATCAACGCCGACGACGGCTCGATCGCCTGGCAGGCCGGCGATCTCGGCGGCAGCTTCGGCCGCTCGGGGCGCTTCTACTCGACCCCCGCGGTCGCCTTCGGCCGGGTCTACGTCGGCAACGTCGACGGCCGCGTCTACAGCTTCGAGCAGTCGAGCGGCGAGCTCGCCTGGACCTTCTCCGCCGGCAACTTCGTCTATTCGGGGATCGCCGCGGCGGACACGAAGGGGACCGATCCGGCCGTCTACTTCGGCTCCCATGACGGATTCACCTACGCGGTCGGAGCGAGGACGGGCAACCTGATCTGGCAGGAGTCGCCAGGCGGCCAGGTCAGCGGCCCGGCGACCGTGATCGGAGGGATTGTCTACGTCTCGACCTTCTCGGGCAACTCGACGACCGGCTTTGACATCCGCACCGGCCGGCGCGTCTTCAAGTTCGACGAGGGCGAGTACGGGCCGGCAGTCTCCGACGGTCAGCGGCTCTACGTCGTCGGCGGCAACAGCATCACGGCCTTCAAGCCCGTCAAGGTCGACGGCCGCTACAAGTCCGACCAGGGCAAGAGGGGCATCGTCCCGCCGTCGGAGCTGCGCGAGATTCGCAAGCAGGCGGAGAAGAAGGGCGGGGGTAAGAACGAGGCGCCGCCGCAGGCCGCCAAGGACAAGAGCAAGGCCAACAACGGCGGCAACGAGGGGAAGAGAAACCGTGGTGGCGGCGGTTCGGATCGGTCGAAGGGATCCAAGGGCGGTTGATCAACCGGGGATCGGGCCTAGCCGGCGATAGTTGGGAGCAGGTCTGCATTCGACCCCTCTGGGGGGGCAAACGCCGACTTGCTCAAGCGCGGATCGCGCGGACCGAGACTCCGGCCTCCCGCAGGTGCTGCTTGGCCTCGGCGATCGTGAACTCCCCGTAGTGGAAGATCGAGGCGCTGAGGACCGCGTCGGCGTTGCCCTCGAGGATCGCGGCGCTGAGGTGCTCGAGCTTGCCGGCGCCGCCTGAGGCGATCACCGGGATCGAGACCGCCGCCGCCACCGCCCTGGTCAGCTCGAGCTCGTAGCCCTCCTTGGTCCCGTCGCGGTCCATGCTCGTCAAGAGGATCTCCCCCGCCCCACGCTCCGCGGCCTCGCCCGCCCAGGCAACGGCCTCGCGCCCTTCGACCCGCTCGCGGCCACCTTTGACGTAGACCTCGTAGCCGGAGCTCTCGCGGCGCGCATCGATCGCGACGACGACGCATTGGCTGCCGAGGACCGCGGCGAGCTCGCCGATCAGCTCCGGCCTGGCGAGAGCAGAGGAGTTGACGGCGACCTTGTCGGCGCCGGCGTCGAGGACGGCTTGGGCATCACCCACCGAGGAGATCCCACCGCCGATCGTGAAGGGGATGAAGACGTCGTCGGCGGTGCGGCGGGCCAGCTCGGTGATCGTGTCCCGCTTCTCGTGCGAGGCGGTGATGTCGAGGAAGACAAGCTCGTCGGCACCCTCGGCGTCGTAGCGCGCGGCCAGCTCGACCGGGTCGCCGGCATCGCGGAGGTCGACGAAGTTCGTTCCTTTGACGACGCGGCCGCGATCGACGTCGAGGCAAGGAATGACCCGCTTGAGGACGCTCACAGCAGCCGGCCCCGGACCTGTCTGACGCTCACTTCTTCTTGTCTGGCCTGAGACCAGGGATCGGCAGTGGGACGACGTTGGCGGCCGTGTCGCGTACGAAGTCCCCGAACTCGGCCTTCTCGACCAGGGTCTTGAGCCGCCCCAGCTCCTTGGCCGAGAGATTCTTCGGGCGGCCCTTCGACTTGCGAAGGATCTTCTTCAGCTCGCTCCGCTCGGCAGGAGTGAGCAGCGTGTAGTGATGTCTGATCGTGAGCAGTGCTTCGCCCGCGATAAGCAGCCTTCCCCAGACAGTCCAGCGGCGAACGATCCGGCCTGTGGTGCCGAGCATCCCCATCAGAGCTCGTCTTCGCCAAGCATCGCGATCGCTTCCGCGACCGAGAACCGTCCCTCGTAAAGGGCGCGGCCGACAATCACGCCGCCGAGGGCAGCGAGCCCGAGCGCCGACAGCTGCTGAAGGTGTTGCAGAGACCCCACTCCCCCGGAGTAGATCAACTCGGCGCCCTCGGCGTCGCATGCAGCGGCGATCGCGGCGAGGCCATCGAGGCCCGGACCCATGAGCGTTCCGTCGACCTCGACCGGCGTGTAGACGAAGTGGCGGGCGCCGAGCGCCGCAAGCTCCCCGATCAGTTCCGCGACCGGCGTCTCCGTCGCCTCCTCCCAGCCCTCGACGGCAACTTTGCCCGCCCGCGCGTCCGTCGAGGCGACGATCCGATCAGCGCCGTGACGCTCGACGAGCGCGCCAACGAAGGAGGGATCACGCTGAGCCCTGGTCCCTAGCACCGCTCGCCCCGCCCCGGCCTGCAGCGCCCGCTCAACCGCGTCCGCGTCGCGAAGGCCGCCGCCGACTTGGACGGGGACATCGACGGCGTTGACTATCCGCGCGATTGCTCCGAGGTTGACCGGCTCGCCGGCCCGAGCACCGTCGAGGTCGACGACATGGAGGATCTCGGCGCCGGCCTCGACCCAGCGCAGCGCGGCATCGACGGGGTCCGCGTCGTAGGCGGTCTCGCGGTCGTAGTCCCCCTGGGTGAGACGCACGGCCGATCCGCCACGAACGTCGATCGCGGGATAGAGCCTGATCCGGCCCGACGGCCCGGTCGCAGACATTCGCCGGCCTCGCCCTAGACCGGAGCCGGAGCGCAGATCGCCGCGAAGCGCTCGAGCAGGGCAAGCCCCGCGGCGCTCGACTTCTCGGGGTGAAACTGGGCTCCATAGACGGGATGGCGGCCGACCAGCGCGGCGAATCGCTCGCCGTAGGCGGCGCTGCCGAGCAGCTCCTCCGGCACGGGGCGCGGCGCGAAGGAGTGGACGAAATAGAAGGGCTCGTCGGCGTCGATCGCATCGCTGAGCGGCGAGGGTGCTTCGATTCGAAGTGGCGCCCAGCCGATGTGCGGGAGCTTCAGCGCCTCGACCTTGAGGGCCTCGACCGCTCCTTGCAGCAAGCCGAGCCCATCGGCGCCCTCGTTCTCCGTCGATGAGTCGAAGAGCAGCTGCATGCCCAAGCAGATGCCGAGCAACGGCGTGCTCGCCTCGACCCGGCCGCGGATCACGTCGTCGAGCCCCGCGGCGCGGATCCGCCGCATCGCCTCGGGAAACGCCCCCACGCCAGGCAGGATCAGCCCATCAGCCGCCTCTATCTCCTGCTCGTCGGCGGTCAGAGCAGGCTCGACGCCGACGCGGGCGAGCGCCTTCTCGACAGAGCGCAGGTTGCCCATCCCGTAGTTGAGGATCGCGATCCGGGTCATCGCCAGGATGTTAGGCGCTAGGTGAGAGTGCCCTTGGTAGACGGCACGCCGCTCTCGTCGGGATCGATCGAGACGGCCTCGCGCAGGGCCCGGGCGAAGGCCTTGAAGCACGCTTCGATCATGTGGTGAGCGTTCGAGCCGTAGGGGGTTGAGAGATGCAGGGTCAGCTTTGCGTTGGTGGCGACCGCGCGGAAGAACTCCTCGGTCAGCTCGACCTCGTAATTGGCGATCGTGACCGGTGGCAACTCCGCGTCGAAGAGGCAGAACGGCCTCCCGGATATGTCCAGCGAGCACGTCGCGAGCGCCTCGTCCATCGGCAGCTCGGTGTGCGCGTAGCGACGAATGCCGACGCGGGCGCCGAGCGCCTCGTCAATCGCCTGCCCGATTGCAATCCCGACGTCTTCGACGGTGTGATGGGAGCCGGTCTCGAGGTCGCCCGCGGCCTTAACGATCAACCCGATCCGACCATGACGGCCGAGCAGGTCGAGCATGTGATCGAGGAATCCGACCCCGGTCGCGGCCTCTACGAGGCCACCGTCGAGGTCGATCTCGACCGTGATCTCGGTCTCCTTGGTCGCGCGTTCGATCCGCGCCGTTCTGCTGCCGGCAGCCATTCGAGCCTCTTTCTACCCCGGCCCCGTCAAGCCTTTTCGGGGGGATCGCTTGCACGGGCCGTCGCCGAGTCGGCGTGGACCTTGAATCCCTCGGCCAGAGCGATCTCGGCGACGGCCGGCGCGAGCTTACGGGCGGCCTCGGGACCGATTTGGACAACCGAGCTCCGCCGCCTGAATGTCGCCGGGGCGAGCGGGCCCATAAAGCGTCCCGCTCCGCCGGTCGGCAGGACGTGGTTCGAGCCGGCTGCATAGTCCCCGAACGCCGTCGCGCCATGCGCCCCGACGAAGACGCAGCCCGCGCTATGAACGCCGGCGGCGATGTCGGCGGCTCCTTCGCAGGCCAGCTCGAGATGCTCGGGAGCGAGCGCGTTGACCAGGCCGATCGCCGCCTCGATCGTCGGCGCCACGACCGCTGCCAGCGGAGCGTCGGTCACGGTCGGCTCGGTCGCAATCCGCTCGATTTCCGCGACCGTCCGGTCCCTGACCTTCGGACTCAGGGCGATCAGGACCTGAAGGCCGTCTGCGCCGTGCTCGGCCTGGGCGCAGAGGTCGAGGGCGACCCAGCTCGCGGAGACACTCTCATCGGCGACGACAGCAAGCTCGGATGGGCCCGCGTAGCCATCGATCCGGACCCGCCGCGAGACCTGGACCTTCGCCTCCTGGACATACAGACCTCCCGGCCCGGCGATCACATCGACCGGGTCGATCCCCTCGACTCCGTAGGCGAGGGCAGCGATCGCCTGGGCACCGCCCATCGCGTAGACGCCGTCCGCTCCTGCGATCTCGGCGGCGGCAAGGATCACAGTGTCGGGACGGCCGTTCGGACCAGGTGGCGAGGCGATCACAACCCGCGGGACCCCGGCTTCGCGCGCCGCTATCACCCCCATCAGAGCGGTCGAGGGATACGGAGCACGACCGCCAGGGACGTAGATACCGGCGGCGGCGACCGGGATCTCTCCCATCGTCACCCGCTGACCTTCTGGCAGCTCGACTTCCTGAACGTCATCCCTGACCTGTGAAGCCGCGACAATTCGGATGTTGGTCGCCGCCCGCTCCAGCGCGGCGCTGAGCGCCGGGGCGATCTTCTCCAGCGCAGCGGCGCAGCCGTCGGGATCGATCAGGATCGGGTCGGGCCGAATCCCGTCGAAGCGTTCGATCGCCTCGAGCAGTGCCCCGACGCCGCCCGTCCGGACCGCGGCGATCGTCTCCGCGACGGAGGCCACGATCTCCGGCTTCGGCTCGGTCGCGCCGCGCAGACGCTGCGCAAGCCCACCGGCGTCCGTCCCATCCCAGTCGATCGACTCGATTTTCATGGCCGGCTCGCGGGAGCCGCGGCACGGAGGCGCTCGACCATCGCGTCCAGCTCATCGACGCGCAGCTTGTGAGCGACGCGGTTGGCAACGAGGCGCGCTGTGCAGGCCAGGATCTCCTCGCGGATCTCGAGCCCGTTCTCCTCGAGCGTGCGACCGGTCGCGACGAGGTCGACGATCCCGTCGGCCAGGCCGGTAAGCGGCGCCAACTCGACCGAGCCCTTGACCTCGACGATCTCCGCTTGCCGCCCGGTCGCCTCGAAGTGTCCTTCAGCGATCCGCGGGTACTTGGTCGCGATTCGCATCACGCCGAGCCTGCGCTCGATTGCCTCGAGCGGCTCCTGCTGCTCGGGGGCAGCGACGACCATCCGGCAGAAGCCGAAGCCGAGGTCGGCGAGCTCATAGACGGCCCGGTCGTGCTGCTCGGCGAGAACATCCTTGCCGGTGATGCCGAGATCGGCCGCCCCTGCCTCGACGTAGGTCGGCACGTCGGAAGGACGCATCGTCACGAGCGTCAAGCCATCGAGCTCGAAGGTCAGCGCCCGCGAAGGGCCGCGCGGCTCGGAGCTGTCGAAGCCGGCGCGGTCGAGTAGATCAAGTGCCTCGCCGTAGAGGGCCCCGCGCGGCAGCGCGAGCGTCAGCGGGCCGCCGGCATCGACCGGTCTTACACGTTGGAGGGCGCGGGACGTCATCGGCTTGGCTCGCTCTGGGCGCGGGACGACGAGGCCCCCGCCCCGCCCGGAGGCTGCCGTTGTTCGGCCAATCGGTTCTCCTCCGACTGGGCGATGTGGAGGCGTTCGAGATAGAGGGCGAAGCCGGCTGCGGGGAGGTCGCGGCCGAAGCGGCCGAGCAGGCCGTCGTAGCGGCCGCCGCCACCGAGGACGTGGCCGAGTGCGGGGTCATAGACCTCGAGGATCGCCCCCGAGTAGTAGCCGAGGTCGCGAAGCAGGCCGAGGTCGAGCTGGACGCGGTCGGCGACACCGCGCTCCTCCAGCGCCTCATAGGTCATCGCGATCCGGGCGATCGCCGTCTCGACCGCAGCCCCGCCGATCTCCCCTGCCCGCTCGATCACCTCGGCGCCGCCGCGCAGATTGGCGAGCGCCGCGATCGCGGCCCGGTCGGAGTCAGCGAGGCCGTCGAGATCGCCCGCCTCGGCCTCGATCGCGACCAGGTCATGGGCAACAAGGCGATCGAGGATGCGGTCGCGGGCGGCGTCGCTGACCCCGAGCTGATCGAGGAGTTGCCGAAACAGGTCGGCGTCGCCGAGGCCGATCACGGCGCGATCGAGGCCGACGGCGTCGAGCGCGGCCGCCAGCACCTCGATCACCTCGACGGTCCCGCCGGGAGCATCGGGACCGATCAACTCGACCCCGGCCTGGCGGAACTCGCGCATCTGGCCGCCCTGCGGACGCACCGCCCGGAAGGCATTGCCGATGTAGTGGATCCGGAACGGCGGCGTCTCGGTCGCGTAGCGGTGGCCGACGAGCCGGGCGATCGGCACGGTCATATCGCTGCGCAATGCCAGCAACTCCCCGGCCTCGTCGATGACGCGATAGGCAGTCCGCGCGCCCGCTACGTCGCCGCGGGCAAGCACCTCGTCGTACTCGATCGTCGGCGTCCGGACCTCGCCATAGCCACGCTCGGAGAAGACCTCGTGCAGCGCATTCTCGATTCGGCGCAGCTCGACCATCTCGTCGGGGAGTACATCTCGGGTTCCTGGGGGAATCGGGTGGGTCATAAGCACTGCTCGCTGAGCTAGGCGTGGACGGACTCGGTCGCTACCCGCTCGATCTGGGCGCCGAGGTCGCGCAAGCGCTCGTCGATCCGCTCATAGCCGCGATCAATCTGGACGATGTTGCCGATCTCGGAGCGGCCGTCAGCGGCCAGGGCGGCGATCAGGATCGCCATTCCAGCGCGGATGTCAGGGCTCTCTACCCGCTCCCCGTGGAGCCTCGTCGGCCCGTTGACGATTGCGCGGTGAGGGTCGCAAAGGGTGATCCTCGCCCCCATCGCGGTCAGCTTGTCGGTGAAGAAGAGGCGGTTCTCGAACATCTTCTCGAAGATCAGGATCGTCCCCTCTGACTGCGTCGCCAACGCGACCATGATCGAGGTCAGATCAGCCGGGAAGGCCGGCCAGGGGCCGTCGTCGATCTTCGGGATCGCATCGCCGAGGTCGTCGCGGATCTTCAGGGCCTGATTGGGAGGAACGATCACGTCGTCGCCCTCGACGATCGAGACGAGCCCGAGCCGCTGGAACTGGCGCAGGATCATCGGCAGATCGCGCGGCTCGGTGTCGCGGATCCGCAGCTCGCCGCCGGTCGCGGCGGCAAGCGCCATGAAGCTGCCGACCTCGATGTGGTCGGGGCAGATCTTGTGCTCGGCGCCACCGAGCTTCTCCTGGCCATGCACGGTCATCACGTTGGAGCCGATCCCGTCCACCTGAGCCCCCATCTTGGTCAAGAGATGGGCGAGGTCTTGGACGTGCGGCTCGCAGGCTGCGTTGGCGATCGTCGTCGGGCCGGGCGTCAGCGCCGCGGCCATCAGCGCGTTCTCGGTTCCCATCACCGATGGCTCGTCCATGAAGATCGCGCAGGGCTCGAGCCCGCTCGAGGTGATCCGGATTACCCGGTCGCCGCCGACATCGGCACCGAGGTCGCGGAAGGCGTCCAGGTGCGGGTCGAGGCGACGGCGACCGATCGTGTCGCCTCCCGGCGGCGGCATCGTCACCTCGCCGAAGCGCGCCAGCAGCGGCCCGGCGAGCAAGAACGACGCACGGATGCGGGAGGCGAGCCGCTCGTCTATCTCGGTGTCGGCGATCGCATCGGCTTGCAGGCTGAGATCGTTATCGCCTATCCACTCGGTCTTGACGCCGAGGTTCTCGAGCAGCTTGATCTGCGCCTCGGTGTCGCGGATCCGCGGCAGGTTGTGAAGGACCACCTGCTCCTCGGTCAGCAGACAGGCAGCGAGCAGCGGCAGCGCAGCGTTCTTATTGCCGGCCACGACAATCTCGCCCGAGAGCGGGCTACCACCCTGAATCACGAAAGTCTCCATCGCGCCCGCAGGGTACCGCGAGGAACGAAACCGCCCCGATGCGCCGGTAGCGACCGAATCCGCGCCTGCCTCCCCTACATTTACGCCCTGTGGCTACCGAGTCGAGCACCGGCGTTGAGATGTCTGATGATCTGACCCGCGAGGATGCCTGGGCGCTGCTGTGCGAATGGACCGAGTCCGATTCGTTGCGCAAGCACGCGCTTGGCGTTGAGGCAGCGATGCGTTCCTGCGCGCGGCGATTCGGCGAAGACGAGGAGATATACGCGATCACCGCCTTGGTCCACGACCTCGACTACGAGAAGCACCCCGATCTCGACACAGGCCACCCGCGGGTCGCGCTCGTCGAGTTGGAAAAGCTGGGCTATCCCGTCGAGGTGACCGACGCCGTCGCCGGCCATGCGCCCTTCCTCGGCGTTGCGCGCGAGACGACGATGGCCAAGTCCCTGTTCGCGGTCGACGAGCTCTCCGGCTTCGTCGGCGCCGTAGCGCTGATTCGCCCGACCGGGATCGAGGGGCTCTCGATCAAGTCGGTCCGCAAGAAGCTCAGGCAGCCCTCCTTCGCCGCCAAGGTGGATCGCGCCCAGGTCGCCCAGGGGATTGAGGAGCTCGGGCTCGAAGAAGCTGAAGTGATCCAGCTCGTGATCGGCGCGCTCGCCGGCGAAGCTGAGCCACTCGGCCTCAGCGCGGCCCAGGTAGGAGCGGAGCGATGAAGCGCATCGTGACGCGGATCATCGTGATGTTCCTGCTGATCGGCGCGATTCTCGCGATCAACGCGATCGTGCTCGACTCCGAGACCCGGGATGCCGAGGTCAGCGCCGACGGCGGCAAGATCCTCGCGCTGACGGCGACCGACGTCCAGGTCTTTGACCAGAAGGCCGAGAACCCGAAGGTCGAAGGCCCGCCGATCGTCCTGCTGCACTGCTTCGCCTGCTCCTCGCAGTGGTGGGAGCCGATCCTCCCGCTGCTCACTCAAAGCCACCGCGTGATCAGCATCGACCTGCTCGGTCACGGCGGCTCGGAGAAGCCGAAGAGCGGCTACGGAATCGACGATCAGGCCGACGCCGTCGCCGAAGCCCTGAACAAGCTGCGCGTGCGCAACGCCGTCGTCGTCGGGCATTCGATGGGCGGTCACGTCGCCGTCACGCTGGCGGGGCAGGCCAGCGAGCTAGTCGACAGGGTCGCTGTGATCGGCACGCCCGCGCAGGCCGGGCAGTCCGACCTCGAGCTCGAGGCAAAGATCGCCTCCGCAGCCGTGATCGGACAGGCGATCTGGCGAGTCCGCTGGGACTCGCTCGTCGAAGGCGGCTACGAATCAGCATTCGCGCCGGGGTTCGATTTCAAGGCAGCCTTCGAAGACCCGGAGCGGGTGGTGATTGACAACGATGCGATGACATTCTCAGCCTTCAAGGATGCACCGGACGAATCGGACGCCCACATTGAGGAGAGCTCCAACGTCACCCGGCTGCGCAAGAGCGGAGTTCCGTTCTTGGCCATCCTCGGCGATGAAGATCAGCTCGTCGACTCCGAGGAGGCGGCGGCTTCGTATGAGACTGTGCCCGGTGCCGCGATCCAGTTGATGGCGGGGATCGGCCACTCGCCGAACGTCGAGGCCCCCGACGACACGGCCGAGCTGCTTCTCCGCTTCGCAGCGGCGGCCTCGCCGACGGCGCCGACGCCGCCCTCCGAGGCTCCGAGCGGCCAGAAGAACGAGAACAAGCGGGACGCCAAGCAGGCCGCCGGGACCGACAAGAAACGCCCAAGCGGCGGCGCGAAGGATAAGCGACCCTGAGCCTGCGCCGGCACGCTCGCCGGCTCGCCCATCGCGGCTTCCGGGTCCAGTGTCCGTGCTGTGGGGCCCACTGGCGGCGCTTCGCCTTTTTCCATAACCGCGAGGACGCCGTATGCCTGCGCTGCGGATCGCTCGAACGCCACCGGGCATTGCATCTACTGCTCGAGCAGCGGTGCTGGCTCAGCGCTCGCCCTGAGACACTCCATTTCGCCCCCGAGCGCTGCCTCTCGCTGCCATTGCGTCGCGCCCTGGGAGATCGCTACACGACGATCGACCTCGAGCGGGACGACGTCGATCTTCGCGCCAACATCGCTGCCCTCCCCTTCGATGCGGGAAACTTCGAGCTGATTATCTGCAACCACGTCCTCGAGCACGTCCTCGACGAGGCCGGGGCTTTGGCAGAGCTTCGCCGCACCATCAGCCCTGCCGGCCGCGCGGTGATCATGGTCCCCCAGGAGCCTTGGCGGCGAGTCACCCACGAAGACCCGGCGATCATGGGTACCGCGGACCGTGAGCGGCAATTCGGCCAGCATGACCATGTCCGCGCCTACGGCGACGACATCGCTGAGCGCCTCGAAGCGGCGGGCTTCGCCGTCGAGGTGGTGCAGGTCGAGCAGATCGCCGACCGCCGAACCGTCGAGCGGCTCGGCCTCCTACCTGCGGAGCGCATCTACATCTGCCGCTCGGCGAATTGAAGCGGCGGTTGTCGAGTTAACCACCGGATCGGGGGGTTAACTCGACAACGATCGCGGCGACCTGTTGAGGGAACCTCAGCGCCCGTTACCCTCGCGACTCCGTGAAGCGCCTCCTCCCCCTGCTCGCCGTGCTCACCCTGCTCGTCCCCGCGACGGCCGGCGCCGCTCCGATCGACGACCTCGAGCTCCTCGGGAGGGAGCAGATCAACCCCCGGCTCACCGAGCTCACTTTTGAGACCCCGGCGATCGACGGCCCGATCGGCGTTCGCGTCCTGCTCCCGCGTGGCTACGACAGACCCGCGAACCGCGACCGCGATTACCCCAGCCTGTATCTCCTTCACGGAGCGGGCTACGACCAGCGCGGCTGGACCGAGGAAGGAGACGCGCAAGCGATCATCGGCGACGCCAAGCTGATCGTGGTCATGCCGGCGGGTGGCGGCAACGGCTACTACAGCGACTGGCACAACGCCGGCGCCGGCGGCCCACCCGCCTACGAGACCTTCCACATCCGCCAAGTCCTGCCCTACGTCGATCGCAGCTACCGCACCGATGCGAGGCGCTCGAGGCGGGCGATCGCCGGCTTCTCGATGGCGGGCCTCGGTGCGCTCTCGTATGCGGCGCGGAACCCGGACCTGTTCGTCGCCGCCGCCAGCTTCTCCGGCGCCGTCGACACCAACTACCCGCCGTTCATCCCGATCGGCGAGGGCTCGTCCGTCTTCGACGGCGGCCCCTACGCCGCGATCTGGGGGCCGCGGTTGAGCGAGGAGGTCCGCTGGCGCGCCCACAACCCCTGGGACCTCGCCGAGAGCCTGCGCGGGACGTACCTGGAGCTGCGGACCGGCAACGGGCTCGGCGGCGGCGAGTTCGGGGGCCCGCCCTTCGACGCGATCGAATATGGCGTCCACGAGATGAACATCTCGCTCGATCGCCGCCTCGACGAACTCGGGATCGAGCACGTCTACGAGGACTACGGGCCGGGCGCGCATGAGTTCCCCTACTACAGCGCCAGCCTCCGCAAGACCCTTCCGGGCCTCTTGAGCACCCTCGCCGATTCCCCTCCCCGCCTGCCTCGGTTCACCTACCGCGCCGTCGAGCCCCGCTACCGGGTCGGCGGTTACAAGGTCGCGATCGAGCGGCCGGCGCTCGAGTTCAGTCAGCTGGAGGCGGACCGGGACGGCCGCCGTTTCACCCTCACGGGCAGCGGCGAGGCGATTGTGCAGACGCCGCCGACGCTGAGGCCGAACACCACCCATCGGGTCCTGATCACCACGGCGGAGAGCGAGTCCGAGCGCATGATCCGCAGTGATCGCCGTGGCCGCCTGCTGATCGACGCCCCGCTCGGAGCGGGCAATCGCTTCCAGCAGCACACGCTCGCCGCCCTCGCCGCCGGCACCCGCGAGCAGACCGTCGAAGTGGTCGTCTCGTCGCTTTCGCCGCAACACTGATCCAGCCCCGCCTGCCGACCCGTACTCAAGACAAGCCAGTGATCTTCCAGCCAGGTCGCCGGCCGAGATCGGGAGTGATCCCGACCGACGGAGTGAATTGAACCTCCACTCCATCAGAGCGCTCGGGGTGGCCCGCGACCGTGGGCCACCCCTCGCGTTCGCTGCCTGATCGTCGCTTCCGGATAGATTCGTCGCCGCATGGCGGAGTCCGCGGGACAGTCCCAAGCGCTGAAGATCGTCGTCCTCGACGGCGACGAGACCGGGCAGGAGCTGCTCGAGGCGTCGCTGCGCGTGCTCGACGCCGAGGTGCTGCAGCTACCCGAACTGGAGCTCGAGCACTTCGATCTCTCACTCGAGAACCGGCGCGCGAGCGACAACGCGGTCTGCAGCGAGGCGGCGGCGGCAATCCGCGCCTGCGGCCTCGGCCTCAAGGCGGCGACGATCACTCCCGAGGGTGCCGACGACGTCGGCAGCCCGAACCGGCTGATCCGCGAGGGCATCGACGGCACAGTGATCGTCCGCACCGGCAGGCGGATCCCCGGGGTCCCGACCGTCGCAGGTGTCCATCAGCCGATCTCGATCTGCCGGATGGCAGTCGGCGATGCCTACGGAGCGAAGCAGTGGCGCGAGCGGGAAGGCGACGACGAGATCGCCTACCGAACCGAACGGATCAGCCGCAAGGTCTGTCGCGCTGTGGCCGAGCACTCCTTCCGGACGGCAGCGAAGCTGGACGGTCGCGTCTACGGGGGGCCGAAGTGGACCGTTAGCCCCGTCTACGAAGGCATGCTCAAGGAGGAGATGGATGCCGCCGCCGAGCGCCACCCCGACGTCGACTACCAGCCGGTCCTGATCGATGCGACCTACGCGGGCCTGATCACCTACCCCGCGGATGTGCCACTCGTGATCCCGACCCTGAACCGCGACGGCGACCTGCTCAGCGACCTGGTCATGCCGATGTTCGGATCGATCGCAGGCGCCGAGTCGGTCCTGCTCGCCCTCGACGATGACCTGCACCCGGTCGCGGCGATGGCCGAGGCTCCGCACGGGACGGCCCCGGCGCTGTTCGGCAAGGACGTTGCCAACCCGATGGCGATGGTCCTGGCCGCCGCCGCGGTCCTCCACTACGCGGCCGAGCGCGGCCACCCGACGGCGGAGGCCGCCTCCCAAGCTATCTATGAGGCGACGCTCGAGGCGGCCGCCGCGGGAGTGCGGACCCATGACCTCGACGGCGAGGCTGGGACGATCGAGCTTTGCGACGAGATCGCCCGGCGCGTCCGCGCGAAGCTCGCCGGCTAGATAACCCAGCACCCACCCCAGCGCCCACCCAGCGCCCACTTCGACGCCACCTCAACGCCTCCGATTGAGCCCCTGACCCCGCCGTCGGAGCCAGCGAATAGGATGCCCGCGGGGATGGAGGCTTCATCGATAGCAGCCGCGAACGGGGCCACTCCCTGGCAGCGCGCCCGCCGCTTCGCCGACGAGAATCCGGCCGGGATCTTCCTCGCGATCATGGCTTTGGTCGGGACTGCCCTCGCCGCAACCCAGGGTCTCGACGACTTTGGACAGCGGACGATCAACGGGTTCGTCAATGGCTCCTCGATCGCCCTCGGGGCGATCGGCCTGACGCTCGTCTACGGAATCCTCAGGCTGACCAACTTCGCCCACGGGGACATGCTCACTGCAGGCGCCTACATCGCTTTGCTCTTCAACCTCACGCTCGAACTGCCGTTCATCCTCTCCCTGCTGATCGCGGTAGCAGCCATGGCGGCTCTGGGGGTCATCCTCGAACTCGTGATGTGGCGACCGATGCGCAAGCGCAAGGCGGGCATGCTGCAACTGCTGCTGATGACGATCGGGCTCGCATTCGTGCTCCGTAACGTCGTTCAGTTCTTCGCCGGCGCCGACCCGAAAAGCCTTGACGTCAACGTCACCGACTCCTACTTCTTCCTCGACCTCTCGATCGGCCGGACTCAGCTCTACGTCCTGATCACCGCGATGCTCGTTCTCCTCGCAGTCGCAACCCTGCTGCGCGTCACCTCGCTGGGCCGGCAGATGCGCGCGCTCGCCGACAACTTCGACCTTGCCGAGACGACCGGCGTCGACACCGGTCGAGTCGTGATCTGGACCTGGGTGCTCGCGGCCGGCCTCGCGGGCCTCGCCGGTGTCCTACTCGGCGCCTCCGGTGGCAGCATCAATCCAAACTTCGGCTTCCAGCTCCTGCTCTCGCTGTTCGCTGCCGTCGTCTTAGGCGGTATCGGCAACGCCTACGGCGCCCTCGCGGGTGGACTCGTGATTGGCCTCGCCCAGGAGTGGTCAACCCTGGTCATTGACAGCATCTGGAAGGAAGCGGTCAGCTTTATCGTGCTGATCATCGTCCTGCTCGTCCGACCGCAGGGGATCTTCGGGAGCTCCCGTTCCCTGTGAGCGCCGTCGCCGACACGCTCCTGGTCGCGATTTCGACCGACTTTCTGACCCAGTGGAGCTTCTGGATCGTTGTCGGAATCTTCGCCGGCATCTACGGGGTCCTCGCGCTGGGCCTGCAGCTCAACGTCGGCTACACCGGGGTCCTCAACTTCGGCCAGGCCGGCTTCATGGCGATCGGTGCCTACTCGGCGGTGATCCTCGTCGTCGACGTCGGGCTCTCCTACGCCGCCGCGCTGCCACTCTCGATGCTGATCACGGTCGGCGCCGGGCTGCTGGTCGGCCTGCCGGCGCTGAGGCTGCGCTCGGATTACCTGGCGATCGCGACGATCGCTTTCAGCGAGGTGGTCAGGATCACCGCCAAGAACGCTCGCGAGCTGACCGGAGGAAACCAGGGCACGCTCGACATCGAGCTCGAGAACAACCGCTTCTTCGTCGATCCGTGGACTGACGCATCTACCTGGATCGGTGACAACCTGCTCGACCCGATCGGGCTTAGCGGCCAGGACTTCATCAACATGCCGCTGCTGCTCGTGATCTGGCTCACGCTCGGGGCGCTGGCGATCGGCCTGACGCTGCTCGTCCGCTCCCCGTGGGGCCGGGTTCTCCGCGCGATCCGCGAGGACGAGGATGCCGCCCGGGCGCTCGGCAAGAACGCCTTCTCCTACAAGATGCAGTCGCTGGGGATCTCCGCCGGGATCGCCGCGATCGCCGGCTGGTTCCTCGTTTTTCAAGCGGAATCGGTCAACCAGCAATCGTTCGAGCCGCTGGTCACTTTCCTCGCCTACGCGGTCCTCGTCCTTGGCGGGCTCGCGAGCTTCGGCGGGGTCCTTGCCGGGACGATCATCTTCTGGTTTCTGCTCGAAGGCCTCCGGGAAATCGATCTCGGCCTCGACGGCAATCAGATCGCATCGCTGCGCTTCATCGTCGCCGGGCTGGTCCTGATCCTCCTGATGGCCTTCCGGCCGCAAGGCGTCTTCGGCAAGAAGGAGGAGATGGTCCTCGGTGAATGAGAGGGCCGACAGTGGCAATGTCAACGGCAAGGAGCCGATCCTCGCCGTTGCCGGTGTCCACAAGCGCTTCGGCGGCATCCACGCCGTGCGTGGAGCCCACTTCTCGGTCGCGGAGGGATCGATCACGGCGCTGATCGGGCCCAACGGGGCGGGCAAGACGACGCTCTTCAACGTGATCACCGGCTTCTACCCACCGGATGCGGGGATGATCTCCTATCAGGGCCGCTCGATCTACGGAAAGGCCCCCCACCGGATCGCGCAGCGGGGGATGATCCGCACCTTCCAGATCACCAAAGCTCTGCGGGCGATGCCGGTGATCGACAACATGCTCCTGGCGGGATCGCGCCAGCCGGGGGAGCATCTGCACAGCTTGCTCACACAGCCGCGCGCCTCGCGCCGCCGTGAAGCCGAGGTCCGCGAGCGGGCCTTGGAGCTGCTCGCGTCGTTCGACCTCGACAAGAAGCTCGACGACTACGCAGGGACGCTTTCGGGCGGCCAGCGGAAGCTGCTCGAGCTCGCCAGAGCCCTGATGGCCGAGCCGCGGATGGTCCTCCTCGACGAGCCGATGGCGGGAATCAACCCGACCCTCGGCCGCAGGCTGCTTGAGCACATGCAGAAGCTGCGTGAGGAGGACGGAGTCACCTTCCTGTTCGTCGAGCACGACATGGACGTGGTCATGAATCAATCCGACGAGGTGATCGTGATGGCCAACGGCGAAACGCTGATCCAGGACAAGCCCGAGGTCGTCCGCGCCGATCCGCGGGTGATCGACGCCTATCTGGGTGGTGGGGGCGTCGCCGAGAAAGCGGAGGCGAGCCCGCCCGCCGAGAGCGAGGAGCACGCGTGAGCGCTGCCTCGCCGCTCCTTAAGACGGCCGGTGTGATCGGTGGCTACACGCCGGAGGTGGACATCCTCAACGGCATCGACATGCATGTCGATGCCGGCGAGATCGTCACCATCGTCGGACCCAACGGCGCCGGCAAGTCAACCTTGATGAAGACGGTCTTCGGCCTGCTCAAGGCGCGCGAGGGAAGCATCGAGCTGAACGGCGAGGAGATCTCAGGCAGAGCGCCGCACGCGATCACCCGCGCGGGGGTCAGCTACGTCCCCCAGCTCGACAACGTCTTCCCCAGCCTCAGCGTCAAGGAGAACCTCGTCCTCGGCGCGATCGCCGGCGGCCAGGGCACGATCGAGGAGCGGATCGAGCGGATGTACGGACTCTTCCCGCGCCTCGCCGAGCGGACCACGCAGGCAGCCGGGACGATGTCGGGAGGCGAGCGTCAGATGGTCGCGATGGCGCGGGCGCTGATGCCCGACCCGGATCTGCTCCTCCTCGACGAGCCCTCGGCGGGCCTGGCCCCCGCCTTCGTCGACGCTATCTTCGAGAAGGTGCTCGAGATCAACCAGGCGGGCGTGACGATCCTGATGGTCGAGCAGAACGCCAAGCGCGCGCTGGCGATGTCGAATCGCGGCTACGTCCTCGACCTCGGCAAGAGCCGCTTCGAGGGCCCAGGCAAGGAACTGATCGCCGACCCGAAGGTCGCCGACCTCTACCTCGGCGGCGGCGGCCGGCTCGAGGTGGACGAGGTGCCCCCGGCCGCGGGCGAGTCGCCGCGCAGCTAGTCGACGCAACCGCACTTCTCCGCAAATATCACCTCGAATGGTGGAAGCGTGGAGCGGTGGCGCCCGAAGCTAGTCCTGATCAGTAAGGCCGAGCCCGAAGAGGTTCGCCACGACGCCCAAAAGAGCAGCGGCCGCGCCGACGAGTCGCTGCCTCAGCGAGACCTCGGTCGCGACGAACGTCGAGACGGCATCGACGCCGTCGACGAATACTCCCGCCGCAAGCCACGGAGCGGGATCACGCTCGGAGCGAACGGCCTCGAGGCTGGCCAGCGCCAAGGCGACATCGCGTCCCCCGAGCGCGCGGGTGATCACCCCGGCCGCATCGCTGTCGGCATCGCGCCCGACCCAGCGGCGGGCGACGTCGCGCGGCGACACAAGCATCCACAGCCCGAACAGAAGCCGGCCGATCGCGATTGCGCCGAGGACGCTGCGTGCGTTCATCGGGCGGATCCTAATGAAGAACCAGGAACCCGACACATCGTTGAGCCCGAGACCGCGTCGATCTACCCCCGAAAAGCGGGGGCGATCTGACGCGGTCTTGGTCGCCCAACGAGAAAGGCCCCCGGCTTGCGCCGGGGGCCTTTCTCTTCAGCCCGGTTCTTGGTCGATCGGGTGCTCGGCTACTCGCCGGACTCCTTCGCTACCTGCTCGCCGAGCTCCAACTTGCCGTTCACGTACTCGTACGTGTCGTAGACGGCGCTGATCGGATCGCCGTTGTCATCGAGATCCAGCGAGCCTGAAACGCCCTGGAAATCGATGTCTTCACCTTCCTGTAGTGCGGTGATCGCATCGGCCATCTGGGTGTAGTCGTACTGATCACCCGGTGCGTTGGCGACGTTCTGGATCTGTGCCTGGATGTCGACTCCTTCGGTGGAGCCGGCGGCCACAGCGGCCAGGACGCACAGCGAGACGGCATCGAAGTTCTGCGCGTCGAACGTGCCGCGCTCCTTCTCACCGCCCGCCGACGTGTACAGCTCGTCGAACGATGCTGCCGTGTCGGTGTCGTCCGGAGTTGCCGGACGAGTGCCGAACGCACCGTCGAGGGCCTCAGCCGGAATCGAGCTCGGGATCTCCGGGTCGAACGCCAACCCGTCTGCCGTGTACAGCGTGGTTGGATCGAAGCTGCCGGTACGAGCGAGCGCAGCGCCAACCTTCGTGTACGGATCCTCGAAATCGATGATCACGTACCCGTCGGGGTCGCCCTCGACGATCTGATCGGCCTCGGAATCGTAGGTCGAGGCATCGACGTCGTAGAGGACAGGACCGGTGGTCGTGCCGCCGGCCTCCTCGAACGCTGCCTGGAACTCGGTGATGATGCCCTCGCCGTAGGCGTCGTTGCGCGCCGCCAGCGAGATCGTCGCATCGGTCCCGAACTGCTCACCGACCGCGTCGGCCAGAACCTGGCCTTGGAGTGCGTCGGATGGAGCCGTGCGGAACACGAAGCCGTCGTCGGGCAGCTCACTGATCGCGGGGCTGGTCGAGGACGGTGATATCAGCGGCACCTGCTGGCGCGCCGCAACCGCTCGACCGACCGGGATCGTCTCATCGGACGCCCAGGGACCGGCCAGACATGATGCGCCGTCGGCGATCACGTCTTCCGCTGCTGTCTGGGCCGCGGCGGCGTTGGTCTGAGTGTCGGTCACCGCCAGGGTGACGGTCGAGTCCGAAGCGGCCTCGCCGAATGCCTCGTTGGCAACCTCGGCCGCGAGCTCGGCCGCCTTCTCGCCAGGCGGCGCGAACTGCGACAGATCGCCCGTTTGTGGGACAAGAACTCCGACGTTGATGTCAAGTGCGGCCGTGCCACCCTCAACCTCCGCGCCGCTGCCACCCTCGTCCTCGTCGTCATCGCCGCAGGCAACAACGCCGAGCGAGAGAGCCATGATCGCTCCAGCGACCGTAAGAAGCTTTCGGCTTCCCATAAAATGAACCTCCTCCTCGTGGTCTAACCCGGAGCCCCCAAAGGCGGGCAGCGGGCCTACTCAGTCCTTCCGGTCGGATCCAACTTGGATCCGACCGAACATTCGCGCAACCTATACGACCCGCCGGGAGAATGCCGCATGATCTGCGATAAAGCTCGGCGATCCTGCGGTCGAACGAGCGCTCAGGTGGTCGCCCGGTTTCCCTCGGGGACGGGAGGGTTGCCGATCCGCCGCCACTCGGTGATCAGTCCGTCCTCGATCACGAACGCGGTCGAGCCCGTGGCGCCGGTACCCGAGCCGCAGCTTCCGGCCCCGGGGCGCTCGGTCAGCTCGAAGGTCGCCAGGGTGTAGTCATCGATGCTCTCGGCGGCGGTCAGCTCGGCGCCGCAGGGAAGCGAGCGATTGAAGGTTGCGGCGTCGGCATCGGTGTCGATCGTCAGCCTGAAGCCGTTCTCCGCGACGCTCGGCAGCTTGAAGAAGGCGGCGGCCGCCTCGATGTCACCACTACTCAGCGCCTGCGACCACGCCGCGATCACCTGGACCGCCTCGGGGTCGGCGTCGCCGACATCAGCTCCCTCGGGAATCGTGGCCTCTTCGGCGGAAGGAGCAACCCTCTCGGCGAGAGCTTCGCGCTCCTCCGCCGCGGTCTCGGAGCCCTCGTCCTGACCGCAACCCGCACCGATCAGGGCGAGGAAAAAGGCGACGACCAAAGCTCCGGACAGTCCTCTTACACGTGCGAACATATGTTCGATACCCTGACTCTCGATGACCGTTGGTTGTGTACTGATCCCCCGCTTCTCGCTGATCGCAGCGATCGGAGATCGGCGCGAGATCTTGACGGGGCCGGCGGCGCTCGCTCCCGAGCCGGGAGCTGAGCAATCCATCGGCGAGGTTACCGGTGCCGCCGAGGCGTTTGGGGTCAAACCGGGGATGAGCCTCTCCGAAGCCCTGGGTCGCTGCCCGGCGCTGACCCTGATTCCCTCCGATCCCGCGCGGGCCGAATCGGCATGGGAGATGACCTTGCGTCGCCTCGAAGGGATCGGCGCCGCGGTCGAGCCGGCACGGGCCGGCGAGGTCTTCTTCGAGCTCGACGGCCTGCGTGGCCTCTGGGGCCCTCGAGCAGAGAACGTGCTCGCTCGCTGCGGACAGGCGGCCGGGCGCAGCGCCCGCCTCGGCGGCGGGCCGAGTCGCTTTTGCGCCTACGCTGCGGCGGCGAGCACCCGGCGCAAGCCCAGCCGGCAGGGAAAGCCGGCGCCGACAGTCGTTCCCGGAAGAGCCGAGGCGAGCTTCCTCTCCCCCCTCCCCACCGACCTTCTCCGAGGCCGGCTCAGCGGCCTCGGAGGGCGGCCCGAAGACGCCCGGGACGCCGATCGGCTGGTCGCAACCCTGCAGCGCCTCGGGATCACCACGCTCGGAACGCTCGCATCGCTTCCCAGGGTTGCGGTTGCCGACCGGCTCGGCCGGCTCGGTCTGCGCGCTCAGGATCTGGCCTTCGGGATCGATCGGCCGCTACGGCCGCGGGCTCCCCACGAAGAGCTCGAGCAGTCGCTCGGATTGCCGGAAGCCGCCTACTCTCAGCAGCTCGAGCGAGCGCTGGAGATGTTGATCGAACGCCTGCTCGCCGACCCGCGCCGACGCGGCCGGACGATCCGCGCGCTGCGGATCGAGGCGCGGCTGGCGGGAGGCGGAAGCTGGAGGACGGAGACGACAATGCGCTCGGCAACCGCCTCCTCGCAGCGCCTGAGGCTGGCGCTGATTCCAAGGCTCGGGGAGCTCCCCGCCCCGGCCTCCGTGTTGACCCTGCGGGCGAGCGGCTTGGGACCTGTCGGCGCCGGCGAGCAGGGATCGCTCGGCGACGATCCCTGCGAGCGCAGGCGCAAGCTGATCGACGAGGCCGTCCGCCAGGCCCGCGCAGCAGGCGGCCGCGACGCGGTCCTGCGCGTCCTCGACGTCGACCCCGACTCGCGCCTGCCCGAGCGCCAGATGACCCTGGTGCCGAGGAGCTAGCCGGTGGGCTCGATCTCAGACCTAAAGCGAACCGGCCGGCGCCAGCCAGACGCTCTCATAGGCAAGGGAGGTTCGCTCCTGGATCAGATCGAAGTCGTGGTCGTAATGAAGGATCGCGGAGTCGTAATGCGCGGCGACAGCGCCGATCAAGAGGTCAACAGGCGGGAGGCGATGGTGCCCGGACCTTGCGAGCTCGTACTGCGCATTCAAGGCGAGATCTTCGACCGCCGGGGTGATCTCCATGTGCGGCAGCGAGCGCAGGTCGACAAGCAGCTTCTCGTGGTCGCGGAGGTCGCGAGCCGAGTAGCCGACCTCGAGCAGGAAGGGAAGACAGACGGCAACCCGTCCCTCCTCCAGCCAGCCCGCAAGCTGCTCAGCTCGCAGATCGCTGAGCCCGGGGCTGGCAAGCCTCGCCCAGGCGGAGTTGTCGAAGAGGATCGGCCGACTCACCCACGCGCCCATCCGGCTCGACGTACCTCGGAGGCGGCATCCAGATCGACGAGCGGCTCGCGGCGGCGGACCAGGTCCGCCAGCCTGCTTCGCGCGGCCGCCTCGGCGGCGCGATCGGCGCGAATCGCCGCCACCTTCGTTCTCGCTCCGAGGACGACCAGCGCCGGGAGATCGACTTTCTCCACTCCCAGCTCCGCGCGCAGTTGGTTGAGAGCCTCCTCTACGGGAGGGGTCTCGGTGATCGCGTGCCGGCGTCGCTGGGTTGGCATGGCGAAAAGTGTAGCACCGGTGTCACACCGCCTTTCAGCCCGGACCGATCGATGAACCCGCCGCTCGGCAGAGGTCTCTACACCCCACGCCCGGTAACGGTCGAGGGAGAGCGCGGGCGTCCGCTGGCGGTTCGCGGCGCAGCCGTCGAGGCGATTCGAGAGGAGTGGTTGATCGAGGACCGCTGGTGGACGCCGGGGCGGCTGCGGCGCCACTACTTCGAGCTCGTCCTCGCCGACGGACGGCTGATCACGATCTTCCACGATCTCGAAAGCGGCGGTTGGTACTGCCAATGAACTACCGGAACCGGACGCGAAGCGGAGGAGTCCGGAGGCCTTGAGCTACGTCGAGCTCCATGCCCACTCGGCCTTCTCGTTCCTCGACGGGGCCTCGCTGCCGGAAGAGCTCGCCGTCGCCGCGGCCGATCGTGGCTACGGAGCCTTTGCGCTGACCGACCACGACGGGCTCTGGGGATCGATGGAGTTCGCCCAGGCCTGTACCGGCCTCGGCCTGCGCCCGATCACCGGGGCTGAGCTGACGGTGCGGCTCGATCCCTATAGGGCACCTGATCGCCCGCTCGACGGTGGGTTTGCCCACCTCACTGTCTTGGTCGAGAGCGCAGCCGGCTATCGCAACCTCTGCCGGCTGCTCACCCTTGCCCACGCGCACACTCGCGACAGCGCTCCCACCCGTCCTCTCTCCCAGCCCTCGCTGACTCTCGAGGACCTCACGGCTCACTCCGCCGGCCTCGTCTGCCTCTCCGGCTGCGCCCGCGACGGTGTCGTCGCGGGACGAATCGCCCGCGACGAGCATGCCGGCGCGAGACGACTTGCCGGCCGACTGCACGAGATCTTCGGGAGCGACGGCTTTCGAATCGAGATCCAGCACCCCTACTGGCGCGGCGATCGAGTCCGCAACCGCCGCTTGAGCGAGCTCGCCGCAAGCCTCGGCATCCCCACCGTCGCGACCGGCAACGTCCACGCCCACGACCGCTCGCGCTCATTGCTGCAGGACGCCTTCGTCGCGATTCGACTGCGAGCGACGCTCGACGAGACCGAGCCCCAGCGGCGCGGCAACGGCTCCTCGGCGCTGGCGAGCCCCGAGGCGATGGCTCGGCGCTTCGCCGAGCACCCCGAGGCGGTCACCGAGACTGAGCGCCTCGCCGAGCGGCTGCGTTTCGATCTGACTCGAGACCTCGGCTACCGCTACCCCGGCTCCGAGAACCCCGGCGCCGACCGCGGGCTGCACGAGGCATGCCGGGCCCGCTTCGGCGAGCGCTATGACGGCGCTCCACACCGGGTCGAGGCGGAGCGCCGTCTCGAGGAGGAGCTGCGGGTGATCTCGAAGCTCCGCCTCTCCGGCTTCTTCCTGCTCCACCGCGACTTGCTCGAGCTCGCTCGTGATGTCGCGGTCGAGGTCCGCGGCGCCGACGCCGCCAG
>Ga0136633_1000138_pt1 | contig 52446 bp, 48 predicted proteins | sample AntDrymeUQ832206_2_FD_105494 | JGI IMG/M metagenome (GOLD analysis project Ga0136633, IMG submission 105494) | Polar desert sand microbial communities from Dry Valleys, Antarctica - metaG UQ83 (22.06) | ecosystem: Environmental > Terrestrial > Soil > Desert | place: Antarctica: Dry Valley... | reverse complement strand
GAAGGTCTTCGACTCGTCGGTGATCTCGGTGTCCTGGTCGCCCGACGGGACCCGATTGGTCCTCCGCCTGGAGGCCCGCGGCGCTGTGGTCGTCCCCGCGAGCGGCGGACCCCCCTTCATGGTGGCCGCGGAAGCCAACGGCGCGAGGTGGTCGCCGGCTGCGGACGAGATCGCCCTGGAGTGGGGTGGCATCACCATCGCCCGGCCTGACGGAACGCTGATCCGGAGCATGGGCAGCGCGGTCGTGCTTCAGGACTGGGCACCGAACGGCCAGTGGATCCTCGGCTCGGACAGCTCTGGTCTCTTCGTTCTCTCGAACGGGGCCTGCCCGCGGCGCGTCGTAGCTGCGGACGGCGGCCGCGCCGGGTACCGGGGGTGGTCACCTGAGAGCAGTGCGGTCGCAGTGGTTGCCTTCTCACGCTGAGGCCGCGTGCTGTGCGCCGGCGTGCCTCCACCCCAGCTCCGATGGGGCTCGACACGCCCCCGTGGCCACGTCGGCCAGGGAGTCGAGGGTCCGGGCACAGGCGGCTCCCCCTTGGCGGACGGAGCGAACGGGAGGGCGGAGAAGGTCGGGTCTCCTGTCGTGACGATGGCGGGCGGTCCGGTCATGACGGCCAAGCGAGCACTGTTCAGAAGCTTGGCCGGGTGAGCGTGGCGATCGCGGCCTCACGGGCCTACAACCCGAGTCCCAGGCCATGGTCGTGATCGAGTCCTCGGGCCGCCCCCCGAGCTTGCGCGTCCAGGAGTGCGCCTGCCTGATCGAGGAGTTCGGTCCATGAGAGGGCATCGCCGTCCGGACTGCCGTCGGTGGCTCGGCCCACCTCGGCGACAACGGCCACCAGGGCCGGGCCATTTCGGAGTTGGTGGGCGAGACCATCCCACTCGGGATCGGGCATCCACCGCTCGGCCGGGCGAGGCCCGATGGCGGCCTTCACGCCCCCGTCGGCTTCGTGGCCGAGCACCTCGGGATGGCGGTCCCGGTAGGACTCGATGCGGTAGGCCAGTCCGCTCCACGCCTGGCGTGGGCCCGGGTCAATGGGTGGCTCGCCCAGCACGGCCACCAGGTGGGCCGGGGTGATTGCCTCGCCGGAGAGGCCGGCGATTCGCTCCCCGCGGCTGTCGTCGAGGGCGGCGTCGAGTTCTGCCAGCGCCTGGGTCAGCTCCTGGCGCTGCGGCTCGGTGCCCGCGAGTGCCTTGGTCCGCCGGCGCTGGTTGGACTCTTCAGCGTCAAGGCGGGCTCGAGCAGTTCGCTCGGCTTGGACAGCCGTCCCCACAGTGCCCTCCGCCCGCTCCAGGGACCGCTGTGCCTGCCCCACCGCCTGCTTGTCCCGCCGGCCCCAGTGGCGCTCGCCAGCCGTCGCCAGCTCCCGCCGGCGGTCCTCGAGCCCGTAGCGGGCCTCGCGTAGTCGCTGCTCCCGGTCCGCCAGGCGCCGCCTCGCCTCGATGACGGCGGCGCTGCGGTCGGCGGGCAGGGCGGCCCGGTAGGCGTCGAGGTCGGCGGCGTAGGTAGCCCGGGCGGCGCGCAGGCGCTCGATGCCGAAGGCCAGCGGGTCGTCCTGGCGCACCGCCGCCAGGGTGGCGGTGCTCCAGTGGCGGTCCAGCTCGGCGTCGATGGCGGCGACCCGCTCCACCCGCCAGGCGTTCTCGACGTCGAAGCGGGCCCGGATCACCTCGGCCGCCTCCAGCTCGGCCACCCGCCGCTCGCTCACCCGCCTGCAGCTGCGGGCTCGGTCCAGCCCCTCCCGGGCACTGGCCAGGGCGTGCTCGACGTGGCTGCGCTCCAGGCGGCCCGAGCGTCGCAGGCCGGCCAGAGGACCGAAGCCGCCTATCCGGGCCTCGGCCCGCTCCAGTTCCTCGTTCGCCCTGGTAAGGATGCGCACATCCCGCTCCGCCATCGCCCTCGCCTGGTGGAGCGACCTGCCCAGGTCGGGCGGTGCGCCGGCCAGGACGCCGACGTGCTCGTCCCGCTCGGCCATCAGGCGGGCGTGGAGGATCCACGGGTCGTCGGCGGCGGCGAAGGTGGTCACCGGCTCGCGGCTGAGTCCGGCCAGCACCACCTCGGTGGCGCTGCGGTCGTCGGCCGCCAGCCCGCCGTGGTCGGCCACGGCGAGCGGCCGGGTGTTCCAGGTGTGGGTGGGCGCTCGTCCCCTGCTCTGGCCCGTGTAGCCGACCAGGGCGTCGAGCGACGCTGTCCCGAGCAGGTGCACCGCCTCCCACGTGCCGCCCTGCGCCCCCTCCACCGTGCGACACCACGCATGGGACAGGTTGGGGTTCCCGTCGCCCCGCCGCCCGGCCACGAACGCCTCGGCCAGCGTCACCTCCCCTTGGTCGTCGAAGGCGACGCGGAGGCCGTTGGTGTGCACCGCCACCACCGTGCCGGTCGAGCCGTTGTGCAGGCCGGCGTGGCCCGGCTTGGTGTGCAACAGGACACGGTCGCCTGAGGCGTAGGGGCGCTCGGCCCCGGTCCCCCAGCAGGGTCCGGTCAGGGAGTCGCCGGAGATTTGGCCGGTGGCGACCAGGCGGGCCCGGATGCGGTCGGCCAGGTCCTCGCAGTCGGCGTGGCTGACGGCGACGGCGGCCACCGTCGCCGGCCCGTGGGCGCCGATGTCGGCCGCCACCGCCTCGGCCATGGCCTCCCGGGTGGCGAGAGGGGTGGCCTCCTCGTGCTCCCAGCCCGCCTCGGTGCGCATGGCCTGGCTGGCCCCGGCGTGGCCGGCCCGCAGCTCGGCCAGGGCCATGCGGTCGACGGCGTCGCGCTGGCGGCGGTTGACCACCAGCGCGGGGGCGGGGATGGCTCCCTCCTCCCCCAGGCGGGCCACCTCGGCGGCCAGCCCCCCTGCTCCCACCGCCTGGGACTGGCGGGGATCGCCCAGGCACCACAACTGGGCGCCGGGGGTGTTCACCACCGCGGCCACGACGACGACGGCGTCGCGGGTCGCAACCTGGGAGATCTCGTCGACGATCACGATGGTGCCCGGGGCGAGGGGACCGCGTTCGAGGTCCAGGCGCAGGCGGGCGATGGTGGTGGCCTCGATGCCCACCGAGCGCAGGCCGCCCACGGCCTGGTTGGTGGTGGCCACGCCGAGCACCCGGTGTCCGGCCGCGGTGCAGGCTGCGGCCCCGGCGTGCACGGTGGTGGTCTTGCCGTAGCCGCCCGGCGAGATCAGGGCACGCAGGGCCGGGCCGGGGCCGCACAGGGTCCGCACGGCGGCGGACTGGTCGGAGCCCAGGCGTCCCTCGGCGGCCAGGGCGTCCTCCACCAGGTCGGGAGCGATGACCGGCGCCGGGGTGTCGACAAGGGTGGCCAGGTGGTCGAGGACGGTGTTCTCGAGCTGGCGGTGGGCGACCGTCGACCACTGGGGAGGACGACGGCGGGCCTGGTCGGTGTCGGGCACCAGTCGGATGACGTGGTCGGAGGCCAGGAAGTCGCCGGCCAGGGTGAGGATCTCGTCGGTGGTGAGCCGGCCGGCGGAGGCGGCGCAGATGCGCTCGACGACCTTGGCCTCGGTGAAGCGGGCCTCGGTTGCGCACAGGCCGGTGTCGGGATCGAGGAGGCTGGCCACCACCTGGTCGGCGCCCAGGCGGATGGCCCGGGTGCGCCGTCCCACCACCGCCGCCTCCACCATCTCCGGTCCCTCCAGGCCCACGGCCCTGCCCTCGTTCTCCCAGCGCTCGGCCAGGAGCGTCGGGGTGAGGGCGTGGTCCTTGCGGGGGCGGGTGGCGAGGGAGGCGGCGTCGTCGGCCCGCATGCGCGCCGCCGGGCTGTCCCAGGTCGCGCCGGAGGCCTCCAGCTCGGCCTCGATGGCGACGGTGCGCTTGGAGAAGGCCCGGAGCTGGTCTGCGCTGTAGCCCACCATCTCCCGACAGCCGTTGCGCTCGGGTCCCCACTCGACGCCGAGCTCCATGCTCAACAGGCGCTGGAGCTCGGCCTGGTAGATGGACCCCGCCGCCTTGGCCCAGTCGTGGAGGGGATTGGCGTCGAAGGCGACGTGGGAGCCGTCGAGGCGGCGCACCACGTTGGCGATGAGGCAGTGGCTGTGCAGCTGGGGGTCGCCCTCCCGGGAGGTGCGGTGGGCGAAGGTGGCCACCGCGAAGCCGGTCGTCGGGACCCGGCGGCGCACGCCCTTGGACTGCTGGCGGGCGACGGCCGCCTTGTCCTCCAGGAACGACAGGGCCTTGGCCACCGCCTCGGTGTGGCAGCGGGTGACCACGGTGGCTGTCTCGTCGCTGCCGAGAGCCCACAGGACCGACACGCCCTTGGCGGGCGAGAAGGTGGCGTCGAAGGCGTTGACCTTGCGGGCGGGACGGCCGGCCAGGAGGTCGACGCCGGTGCCGGGATGGCGGCCCTGGACCAGGGCCCGGAGGTCATCGGCGTCGACCACGCCCACCAGGCCGAGGTCGGCGGCGAAGCGGCCGGCCCACACGCCCGGTGCCTCGCCCACGCCGGCGTAGTACTCGTCGAGGCCGAGGGCCACCGACGAGATCAGGTACTCGGGATCGAGCAGCGCTGTGAGGGTCAGCACGGCGTTGACACCACCGATCCCGGCGCCTCCTGGAACAGGTGGCAAGTGTCTGTGGGGGTGGGGGTTGTTGGCGGTGTACGGGTCGGGTGGGGGATGGGGTTGTCATGGGGGCGGGGGTTGTCGGGCATGGGCATCGGCGTGGTGACCAGGTCGTGGATGTTCGTAGTCATGGCTGTCGATTCGCAGAGCGTTGGGCGAGGGCGTCGTTGTCATCGAGGAGGCTGAGTTGGTCGGCCGGCGGGGCCGGACGTCGTGAGGTGACTCGAGGCCCGGGAGCGCCGGCCAGCGTGGCTCGGCCGGCGCCGGGGTCGTCGATGGCCGTGGCCGGGAGGGCAGCCGCGTAACCACGCACCGGCGACCGGTCCGGATCGGGCCCGGTCAATCCGGGCGTGTCGACGCCGGGCGTATCGACACAGGGCTCGGTGTGCGCCATGTGTCGATCGGCCACACATGGCAACTCGATGCGTGGTCGGGCCGCACGTGGTCTGACGACTCCTGGTGCCTCGTCGGCGTTCACGACCGCCAGGCCGGGCACCGGGCCGAGCACGTAGGCCGACAGCCCGAAGCGCCCGGCCGGTCCAGCCTGGCGGTCGAGGGTCACCAGGCCGGCGCCGCGCAGGCTGGCCAGGGCCCGGGCGGCGGCACCGGGCGTGAGGCCCAGGTGTTCGGCCACCTCCCGGGCGCTGGTCGACGCCACCAGGACGCCGTCGTCGTGGCGCCGGGCGTCGAGGGCCACGTCCTCCAGCACCACCCACTCGATGGGGCGCAAGCTGCGCCGCAGCTCCCGGCTGGCCGGGCCGATCACAAGGAAGACGTCCGTGCTCACGCCGGCCTTGCGTGCCCCGAGCGCCGACGGGCCACCGGCTCGTGGCGGTTGTCCTCCAGGTAGGCCTCGATGTCAGCCTCGGCCAGCACGATTCGCCGGCCGGCGTAGGTGTAGGCGATGCGCCGCTCGGCCACCAGCCGGCGGATGAGGCGCTCGGTCAACACGCCGGGGTAGGCCTCCAGGGCCTGGGGGATGGTGAAGTACCGGCCCCGTCCCGGCACTGGGCGCGGGGCAGCGACGATCCCCCGGCGGGCGGTCGTGCCACCATCGCCGACGGAGGGAGGCGACAATGCGCCTTCGGAGAGCTGGGGCCGGCGGGCCACGGACCGAAGTTACGCCGGTGTGGTTCGCCCGTCAAATGGTATGTTGGAAGTGCGTGGACGTGTTGATACTTACGGACACGCCAGGACACGAGAGGACACTCGGTGGTACGCAAAAGACCGACACCGGAGCTCCCTGATCCGCTTTCGCTGTTCCACGGCCTGACCCCCAACCAGGTGGTGGCCTACAACCTGGCATTCGCCCGCGACCGCAAGCACTGGACCCAGGACCAGGCGGCCGAGGCCATGGAGCCGTACCTGGGGGTGCGGTGGTCCAAGGCCAGCGTCTCCCAGGCCGAGCGGTCGGTGGCCGGTGCGGTGGTGCGCAATTTCACCGCCGATGAGATCGTGGCCTTCGCCCGCACCTACGACGTGCCGGTCACGTGGTTCTTCCTGCCCCCGCCGGCCATGGCCGCCCCCGGACTGCCCGCCCGCCTGGTGGTGCCCGACGCCCCCCGCTTCGGCGAGAGCCTGGCCCTGCTGGTCGACCTGGTCTTCGGCGACGACCGCCAGCAGGCCGACCAGGCCATGCGCCTCGACGCCTTCGTGTCCAACCTCCCGAACGACGGGATGCTCACCAAGGCCCAGTCCCGGATCAAGGCACTGGCCGACCAGCGGGTGGCCGCCCTGGTGCGCCACGCCTTCTCCGAACTCGGCTCCTGGCAGCGCTGGCTGCGGGCCCTGGCCAACCGCCTGGAGGACCTCGAGGCCATCTCCAAGACCACCATGGCCAAGGACCTCGACATCGATCCCGTCGAACTGAGCCTGCCGCCCCGGTTGATAGCGGAGCCGAGCGGCGGGTGGGACGACGACCCCGTGGCCGCCTATCTGCGCATGTTGGACGCCGAGGCGGCGGACGCCGCCGATGGAGAGGCCGGTGCCGGTGAGGGAGCCGCCCCCGCCGGGCGGCCTGCCAAGGCGACGCAGAAGACGACCAAGAAGTCGACGAGGAGGAAGACCTGATGGGCTCGATCCGCAAGGCGCCGCGCACCGGCCGGTGGGAGGCCCGCTACCGCGATCCCCTCGGTGTGCAGCGGACAGCCACGTTCGGCCGAAAGGCCGATGCGGTGGCCTTTCTCGCTGCGACCGAGACCGACAAGCGACGAGGTGACTGGCTCGAGCCGGAGTCGGACCGGATCACGGTCCGCCAGTGGTACGACCGCTGGTGGCCAACCATCGAGAACGGCGACCGGGCGGCCAACACCATCGTCCAGTACGAGAGCATCCTTCGCCTCCACGTCCTGCCGCAGCTCGGCAGCAGGAGGATGGCGACCCTGCGGCGGATCGACGTCGAGGAATGGCTGGCAACGTTGCGCGAGGGCGGCCTTGGCCAGTCGGCCACGCGTACAGCCCGCACCCTGCTCGGCATGATGCTGTCAAGCGCGGTGGAATCGAAGGTGATCCGCGCCAACCCTCTCGCCGGTGTCAAGCTCGTGAAGCGGGGTGCCAGTCGGGCCAGGCAGGCGCTCACGATCCCGCAGGTGGAGGCCCTCGCCGACGAGGCCGGGCCGTACCGGGTCCTGGTGCTCGTGCTGGCCTACTGCGGGCTGCGGCCCAACGAGGCGTTCGCCCTCCGGCGCCGGCATCGCGACGACTTCGGCCAGCTCGTCATCGAGGGTGGGCTGGTCGAGGTCCGGGGCCGGATCGTGGCGACGGACGGCAAGACGCACCAGCCCCGGGTGGTGCCGCTCCCCCGGTTCGTGGCCGTCGAGTTCGACCAGCTCCTCGACAGCCGCCCACCGGGCCCCGATACGTTCGTGTTCGTGACCTCGGCCGGCCGGCCGGTGGGGCTCCGCAACTTCCGCCGCCGCCTCGACGCGGCCGCGGCTGCGGCCGGTCTGCCAGAGTGGTTCACGCCCTACAGCCTCCGGCACACCTGCGCCTCGCTGATGGCCCAACAGGGCGTCCCTGTGACGACGGCTGCGGCCGTCCTGGGCCACGACCCCGCCATGTTCCTGCGGGTCTACAGCCACCTCTACCCGGACGACCTCCGGGGTGCAGCGGCGGTGCTCGACGCTGCCCGCACCACAGAAACCGGACTCTCATGTGGTGCAGATGTGGTGCAGCCGCTGCGAAGCGAGAATCGTTCTCGCTCCGCAGCGCTGTGACCTGCACCTTTGTGGTCGGGCTGGGGAGATTTGAACTCCCGACCTCTTGACCCCCAGTCAAGCGCGCTAACCAAGCTGCGCTACAGCCCGTCGACCGAACACTAGCGCCTCGGGCCGGCGCCTCCCCCGTCGAACTAGATACGGCCGGCCAGCCACACCACGCCCTGCACGGCCCGGTAGGCCAGGTACACGATCGTCGCCAGCACCAGGAGCTTGAAGTGCCAGGGGACGTTCGGCTCGTCGACCACTTCACCGTCGGGCGGGGTGCCCGCTCCCTGCGCACCGGCGGGCACCCGGCCACAGCTCGGGCACTCGCCGCCCTTGCCCATGCTGTTGGGGGTGAGGAAGCGGCTGCACTCTTCGCACCACGGCATCGCCGCCGCCTACGCGGACGTCAGGCGGGCACGCGGCCCGGCCGCCGCCAGCCTGCTGGGCACCGGGTGGCCGACCAGCTCGGCCGCCAGCCGGCTGGCGTCGAGCAGCAGGTCGAGGCCGATGCCGGTGGTCACGCCCAGGTCGTCGAACAGGTGCACGAGGTCCTCGGTGGCCAGGTTGCCGCCGGCCCCGCCGGGCCGGCCGGCGACAGCGGGCGATCCGCCCAACCCGCCCACCGCCGTGTCGAAGCGGCGCACGCCCAGCTCGTACGCCGCATAGGCGTTGAGCAGGGCGGTGCCCCGGGTGTCGTGGAGGTGCAGGCCGATGCCGGGACCGGTGGCGGCCACCAGGTCGGCGATGCGCCGGGGCGTGGCCATGCCAGTGGTGTCGGCGAACGTGAGCGACGTGACACCGGCGCCGAGGAGGCGCTCGCCCAGCGCGTGCACGGCGGCCGGGTCGATGTCGCCCTCGAAGGGGGAACCAAATGCGCACGACACCACGGCGTCCACCGGGATATTGCGCCCCGCCAGCACCTCGACGGCGGTGGCTGCCTCCTCGACGGAGCGGTCGATGCTCATGTGCACGTTGCGCTCGTTGTACCCGGGCGACGCCGACATGGTGAAGGTGACCTCGTGGCACCAGGTCGCCCGCCGGGCCCCCTCGGCGTTGGGTACGAGGACGGCGTACGTGACTCCTTCGTCGCCCCGCTCCTCCAGCGCCGACATCACCTCGGCCGCACCGGCCATGGCCGGCACCGCCCTTGGCGACACGAAGGCGGCCGCCTCCACGTGACGAACGCCGGCGTCCACCAGCGCCGCTACCAGCCGCACCCGTCCCTCGACCGGGACAAAAGCCTCCACCTGCAGACCGTCGCGGGGCGCCACGTCACGGATGTGCACCTCCGGCGAGGGCCGGCCAGGGACGGTCATACCGGCGGGACGCCGTGGCGGCGCTCGGAGAAGCGGCGGTCCTTGCCCTCGGCCAGCGCCAACCGGGCGATGAGCTCGTCCCGCAGGTCCTCGGGCCGCACCACCGCGTCGATCACCAGGTCGGACGCCAGCCGCAGCAGGTCGACGTCGGCCTCGTACTCGGCTCGCTTGGAGGCGATGAAGGCGATGCGCTCCTCGGGCGTCTCCAGCGCCGCGATGTGGTTGGCATACACGGCGTTCACCGCAGGCTCCGGTCCCATCACGGCGATCTTGGCCGACGGAAGGGCGATGCAGGCGTCGGGCTCGAACGCAGGCCCGGCCATGGCGTAGAGGCCGGCGCCGTAGGCCTTGCGCACGATCACCGAGATCTTCGGGACCGTCGCCTCGGCCACTGCGCTCACCATCTTGGCGCCGTGGCGGATGATGCCCTGACGCTCCACCTGGGTGCCGATCATGAAACCGGGGACGTCGGCCAGGAAGACGAGGGGGACGTTGAAGGCGTCGCACCACCACACGAAACGGGCGACCTTGTCGGCGGAGTCGACGAACAGCACACCGCCCTTGCGGGCCGGGTTGTTGGCCACCACCCCGACCACCCGGCCGTCGAGGCGGGCCAGCGCCACGATGACCTCGGTGGCCCATAGGGGCTTGATCTCCAGCAGCGAGCCCTCGTCGACCAGGGCGTCGATCACGTCGTGCATGTCGTAGCCCGCCCGCTCCGACTCGGGGATCATGGCGGCGGTGAGGTCGCGGGCGGGCAGACCCGGCTCCGCCACCGGCGGCGGCTCCCGCCACGAGCTCGGCACGTACGAGAACCAGCGGCGGGCCGCCTCGATGGCCGCCGCGTCGTCGGCGGCCAGGTTGTCGCCGCAGCCCGAGATGGTGGCGTGCATGCGGGCGCCGCCCATCTCCTCGAGTGTTGCCTTCTCCCCCACCACGACCTCGGCCATGCGGGGCGAGCCGAGGTACATGGACGCGTTGCCCTCCACCATGAACACCACGTCGCAGAACGACGGGATGTAGGCGCCCCCGGCCGCCGACGGGCCGAAGAGGCAGCACACCTGGGGCGCTTTCCCGGACAGGCGGACCTGGTTGTAGAAGATGCGCCCCGCCCCTCGCCGCCCCGGGAAGAGCTCCACCTGGTCGGTGATACGGGCACCGGCCGAGTCGACGAGGTAGAACACCGGCAGCTCGTGGGCGAGGGCATATTCGGTGAGGCGCACCATCTTCTCCACCGTGCGGGCGCCCCATGACCCCGCCTTCACGGTGGCGTCGTTGGCCATGACGCACACCGGCCGCCCGTCCACCGTGCCCCACCCGGTGACCACGCCGTCCGCCGGGAGGTCGCCGCTCGGCGCGATCACATTGGCGAGCAGCCCGTCCTCCACGAACGAGCCCTCGTCGACCAAAAGGGCGATCCGCTCGCGCACGAACAGCTTGTTCTTCTCGGCCAGCCGGGCCGCTGCCTTCTCCAGGTTGCCGCGCCGCGCCCGCTCCGAGGCCGCCTGCACCGTGGCGGCCGCGCCGGAGCCCGTGGTGTCTGCCGCCCCTGCGTCGATCCCGGTCACCGTGGCTTCGCGCGCCCGTCAGGTCCTGCGTATGGCGAGGATGGCCACGTCGTCGCTCAGGGGCATGGAGGCGAAATCCCTCGCCCCCTCCAGCAGGCTCTTGCACAGCGCGGTGAGCTCTTCACCCGGGTCGCGCCGCAGGATCTGGGCGATGCGATCCTCGCCGAACAGCTGGTCGCCGGAGCGGGCCTCGGTGAGGCCGTCGGTGTAGAGCAGCAGGACGTCGCCGGGGTCGAGATCGATCTCCCGGCTGAAGTAGGAGCCATGGGGGTCGAGGGTGAGCAATGGCCCGGTGGCCCGCAGCGGCTTGACCTCGCCGTCGTGCCACACCCACGCCGGCGGGTGGCCGGCCGACGCGAAGCGCAGCGTGGCGGCAGCCTGGTCGAACACCACCGCGCACAGCGACACCAGGTCCTCGGGCCGCCCCTGGGCCGAGAGCACCACGTTGAGCTCCTCGATGGCCTGGGCCGGGTCCCGGTACTGGGTGAGGAACACGCGCAGCAGGTACTTCACCTGGAAGGCGGTGATCGACGGCTCGATGCCGTGGCCGGCAACGTCGCCGATGACGGCGGCAAGGCGGGAAGCCCCGTTGGGGAACAGGTCGTAGAAGTCGCCGGCCATGGCGCCCATGCCGGGCTCGTAGAGGTGGGCGACCTCGAAACCCTGGATGGCGGGCAGGTCGTCGGGCGCGAGGCGGGCCGACCACCGCATGGGCGTGAGCTCGCTCTGCTGGTCCAGCACCTCCTGGGCCCGGCGCTCCAGCACCCACCGCTCCTCGGTGAGGCGGGCCTCGGCCAGGATCTGGCGGCCGTAGCGCAGCGACAGGCCAACGGGTACAAGAAGCAGGGCTAGCGGGATGTCGAACTCCGCTTTCTCCGAGAACGCGCTCACACCCAGGCCGAGGCCCAGCACCAGGTACAGAACGGAGGTGTGGACCTCCTTGCGGAAGCCCAGACGGGCCGCCGTCGTCCCCGACCCGGTAGCGCCCTCGCTGTGGGTGATGCGCCGCAGCGCCCGCTCCAGGCGAAGGGCGGAGCGGCCCCAGACGACGGCGGCCACGAGGCATCCGACGGCGACGACCAGCAGGACGGGTCGGTTCACCATGCCGGAATCACGCTACTTTCCCGGGTCCCCCGGAGGGGCCCCGGGGCACGCCGCTCAGCCGGACGGCACCGGTTCGGTCGTGTTCCGCTGACCAGTCCGTGGGCGACGTCGGGCGTGCCGCTCACCCGTCTCGCCGGCGCACCCGCAGCTTGAGAGGGGTGGGGCCGAAGCCGAAGTGCTCGCGGATCTTGCGCTCGAGGTAGCGCAGGTAGGTCTGGGGAAGCGCCCGGCTGGCAAAGAGGGTGAAGGTGGGCGGGTCGGTGGCGCCCTGGGTGGCGTAGAGCACCTTCCCGGTGGGCGACTGGTGGGCCAGCTGCGCGTCCTGGATCACCTTGTTCAGCTCGGCCGTGGGAATGCGGCGGTGGTAGGCGTCGATGGCCTGGCCGAGGGCGGGCACGAGCTTGTGCACACCGAGGCCGCTGCGGGCGCTGACCTTGAGGATTGGCGCGTAGCCGAGGAAGTGCAGCCGGTCGGCCAGCTGCTGGCTGACATCCTCGCGCGCCTCGGCGTCGAGGAGTTCCCACTTGTTGAGCAGCAGGACGACAGGGCTGCCCGCGGCGTCGATCCTCTCGGCCAGCCGCTGGTCCTGGGACGTGATGCCGTCCGAGGCGTCGATCACGAGCACGGCCGCGTCGGCCTTGTCGATGGCCCGCAACGCCCGCACCAGCGAATAGAACTCGGGGCCCTCGCTGTTGCGCGACTTCCGACGCATACCGGCCGTATCGATGAGCCGTAGGGGGCCCATCTCCGTCTCGATGAGGGTGTCGACACTGTCGCGGGTGGTGCCGGGCATGTCGTGCACGACCGAGCGCTCGTCGCCCACCAGCCGGTTGAAGAGCGTGGACTTGCCGACGTTGGGCCGCCCGACGATGGCCACGCTGGGCGGCTCCGCCTCAGCCGCGGGACCGGTGTTGCCGTCGTCGACTTCCTCGACGGGGGGAAGGGGCGGAAGGAGGCCGACCACCTCGTCGAGCAGGTCGCCAACGCCGCGGCCGTGGAGGGCGGACACGACCCACGGATCGCCGAGGCCAAGGCGGGTGAGCGCCCACGCATCGGACTCGCGGTTGTGGGAGTCGACCTTGTTGGCCACCAGCAGCACGGGTTTGCCGGCTCGGCGCAGGAGGCGGGCCACCCGGTCGTCCTCGTCCGTGGCGCCCACGGACGCGTCGACCACCACCAGCAGCAGGTCGGCTTCGCGGATAGCCCGCTCGGCCTGGGCGCTCACCTGGCGGTCGAGCGGGTCGTCGTTGGCCAGCCACCCGCCGGTGTCGACGAGGGTGAACTCCCGACCGTTCCACTCGGCGTCGAGCAGCTTCCGGTCGCGGGTGACACCCGGGCGCTCCTCCACGATCGCCTCGCGCCGGCCGATGATGCGATTGACGAGCGTGGACTTGCCCACGTTGGGACGTCCCACCACCGCAACCACCGCCTTGCCGGTGAGGACCTTCACGGGGGCTGCGCTCATGACGCCACCGCTGCTTCCCGGCGCCCGCCCAGGGCCCGGCGCAGCGAACGACCGTCGGCCGGCACGACCTCGACGGGACGGGGCAGGTCAGCCGGCGTGAGGCCGTCGAGGAACACGCCGTCGGACAGGCACACGTCGGGCAGCAGGTAGCGGTGACCCTCGGGCTCGTCCGCAAGGGTGCGGGCCAGGTCCTCCCCCACCAGCAGGCCGGTGACGCCGATGTTGCCGCCGAAGAACCGGTTGTCGACGGGGACGAGGCGCACGTCGTCCCTTGCAAGGGCATCGACCAGGGGCGCCAGCACGCGTGCCCCGTAGGCGCCGGTGAGCACGCCGATGGGCGCATCGTCTCCCGGTTCACGGGCGGCGCCGGCGCCGGCCAGCCCGGGCGCGCGGGGCGCCCGGTAGCCCTGCGCCGGCGCCCCGTCGACCCAGGCGAAGAACCCGCCCCGGGCCAGCGCGGCGCCGCCACGGTCAGACATCGACGGGCCGCCAGAGGCAGGCGCAGACGTGTGGGTGTCCGCGGGCTCCTCGTCCCACTGCTCGGCCAAGAGGCGGGCCATGCCCACGCCGTCCTCGTGCATGGCGAAGCCCTCGTACGTCTCGGCGTCGGGGAACGGCAGGCCGGCCAGCAGGTAGTACTCGTCGGCCGCGAACGCGACCCGCCTGTCCAGGGTGGCCAGGAACACCTGCTGCCACCCGTGCACGGCTTCCACCGTGGCGCGCGCCTCGTCGGAGGTGTGGGGGCGCATGGCCGACTCGTGCGACCACCGGCTCACGCCGAGGGGCACCACGGCCACGCTGGAAAGCTCCGGGTACTCGTCGAGCACCCCGGCGAGGGTGTCGTGCAGCACGGCCGCGTCGTTCACGCCGGGGCACACCACGACCTGGCCGTGCACAGCGATGCCGGCGTCGAGCAGGGCCCGCAGCCAGCGCAGGCTGGTGGCGCCCCGGCGGTTGCGCAGCATGCGGGCGCGGATGTCGGGGTCGGTGGCGTGGATGCTCACGTACAGCGGGCTGAGCCGCTCGGTGACCACCCGCTCCAGGTCGGCCTCCGTGAAACGGGTCAGGGTGGTGAAGTTGCCGTACAGGAACGACAGCCGGTAGTCGTCGTCCTTCAGGTAGAGGCTCTTGCGCATCGCCGGCGGCAACTGGTGGATGAAGCAGAACTCGCAGTGGTTGTCGCACGTCTGGACCCGGTCGAACAGGGCCGACGCCAGTTCCGCCCCGAGGGGCTCCCCCGCCGCCTTCTCCACCACGACGGTGAACTCCAGCCCGCCGCGGCGCACCTCGAGCTCGAGGTCGGCCTCGTCGGTCAGCAGTTGGAGTTGGATGACATCACGGGGCACCTGGCCGGAGAGGGCGACGATCTCATCGCCTGGACGCAGGTCGGCCCGGGCGGCCGGTGACCCGTCGGCCACGGCCACCACCCGAGGCAGCGACATTTCCCCACGTTACTGCCCACGGCCTCCGACCCTCGTACCGCCGCCGTCTCCGGGCAGCCCATCAGTGCCGCGGCGGGTGCCGTCAGCAGATCCGGTCCGCCCAGCCAGGCGCCATAGCCTGGGACCATGCCGGTCGACAAGGTGCTCCTGGCCGCTCCACGGGGGTTCTGCGCCGGCGTGGAGATGGCCATCAAGGCCCTGGCATGGATGGTGCGCGTCTTCGACCCGCCCGTGTACTGCTACCACGAGATCGTCCACAACCAGATCGTGGTGGACCGCTTCCGCCGCCTCGGCGTGGTGTTCGTGGATGACGTGGCCGAAGTGCCGGAGGGCGCGCCGCTCATGCTCAGCGCCCACGGGTCGGCGCCAGAGGTGGTGGCGGCGGCCCGGGCCCACGGCGGCGTGGTGGTGGACGCCGTATGCCCCCTCGTGACGAAAGTCCACCATGAGGTGAAGGTCCGTGCCGGCAAGGGCTACACGGTCGTCTACGTCGGTCACGAGGGCCACGACGAGGCGGTCGGCACGATGGCCGTCGCGCCCGACGCCGTCCGCCTGGTGGAGACCGAGGCCGACGTGCACGCCCTCGAGATCGGCCCCGACGAACCGGTGGCGTTCCTCGCCCAGACCACGCTCAGCATGGACGACTGGAGCGGCGTGCGCGACGCCGCCGCCGGCCGCTTCCCCGAGATGTGGATGCCCGGCCGCAGCGACCTGTGCTTCGCCACCACCAACCGCCAGACGGCGCTGAAGGCCATCGCCGCGCGCGCCGACGCCCTCGTCGTCATCGGGTCGGCCAACTCCTCGAACACCCGGGCACTGGAGAACGTGGCCAGGACCGTGTGCCCGGTGGTGGTTCGGGTGAACGGGGCGGACGAGGTGCCGGACGACATCGGTGGCATCGTGGGCGTCACCGCCGGGGCGTCGGCGCCCGAGGAGCTGGTGCGGGCGGTGATCGAGCGGCTGGCGCCGGCCCAGGGGGTCGAGCTGGTGGCCGTCACCGACGAGGACGAGTACTTCCCGCCACCCCGGGAGCTGCGGGACCTGCTGCGAGCGGCGGTGGTGGCGGTGAGCGCGTCGGTGTTCGTGCCCGCCGACCCGACGGCCCCCCTGTCCGACGACCGGTCCATCGCCGCCAGCGACGTCCTGGACGCCATGTCGGCCGCCAGCACACCCGCCACACCCGGCTGAGCGCGTCGGCCACGGCGCGCCGGGGGGGCGGGCACGTGCCGCCAGCTCGAGCCGGAACCTCCGGTTCCGGCTCGAAACCAGCCGGTCAGTCGACGATGGCGATCCCCTGGCTCGTCTGGTTGTAGATCCCGCCCGGGTTGAAGCCGGTGTCGGGCTGGAGCGGCTCGTACACGTGGCCGTCGTCGGGGTTGAAGGCACGGCTGAACACGGTGATCCCCACCGAGTAGGCCCCGGACGCCAGCGCGGCGGGCACCCGGTAGACGGCGGTCACCGACACGTTGTTGTCCGCCGCGTTCTTGTGCCAGTACCCGCCCGTGTGCGTGCCCGCCGGCACGCCGGACTGCATCGACTCGAACCCCGAGACCAGCGTGGGATTGCCGAGGCCGCACCCGGATGCGCCGATACTGATGGACCGCAGGTGGGACGCCCATCCCTGGTAGCCGACGGCGATCTCGATGTCCTGGCCGTTCCGGCGGATCGTCGGACAGTTGAGCGGCAGGGGCGTGAAGCTCGGCGCGCCAACCACCCGCCAGGCGAGGGAGTTGATGCGGGGCTGCGCCCCCGAGTTGTCGACCTGGATGCGCACCGGCGCACCGGCCCCGATGACCGTGGTGGCCATGGTCGCAGCGTCGTACTGCCCGAGCTCGAGCGTCAACTCGTGCAGGCCGTCGGCCGGCGCGTGCCACTCGAGCAGGAAGTTCTCACCCGGCATCCAGTCGTCGGCCGGGTCGAGGACCTCGTACCAGCCGTTCCCGTCTGCCGTCATCGACTTCCACTCGAGGACCGACGGCGACCCCACCACCCGCCAGTTGTTCCAGTGGTCGACGATCGGCGCCGGCGAGCCGAACGTGCCCGTCACCGGGCTGAACAGCGACGACAGGATCCGGTACCGGTTGGCCTGCTGGCCCCCGGCCGTGTGCTGGTTGCAGCCCCACAGCTCGAGCACGCCGGCCAACGGGGCGGTGGCGGCTGCGCCGGGCGCCGCCACTTCGTCGACCCGACCGCTCGGGTGGGCCCGGTTGGGCCGCACCGCATAGCCGGAGACGGTGTCCACGAACGGGAACGAGCCCGGCGCGGTGGCGTTCTTGAGCGGCATGTCGCCGACCAGCACGATCTCGGGCTCGGCGCACGGGCCGAGCTCGGGACGGTCTCCACAGCCGGGCGCCGAGCGGGCGAACGACGCTGCCCGCAGCGTCACGGGCGGGATGACGGCGGCGTCCCAACGCACGTCGAAGAAGCCCTCGGAGTAGATGGTCTCCTCGTCGCCGTCGCCGTCCACGTCCTGGGTCACGCGGAAGGTGATGTCGGGGACGTCGATGATCGGCACCACCGTCGGGTGGATGACGTAGCGGCACTGGAGCACGGGAAGCCACTTCAGGCTGGCGACCCGCTCCGACGGTCCGTCGTCCTCGTCGGCGACGGGATGGCCGGCGTCGGCGCGCAGGGCGACGACGCGCTCGTTGACGCGCTCGCTCAGCTTTGGCAGGGCGGGCGGCGGCGCCGACTTGTCGAACAGGAGCTGGTCGGCGGGGGGCACCACCCGCTCGCCCAGCGTGCGGGCCGAGGCGGGTGTGAGGTCGAGGGTCGACGTGGTGTCCGACCCGAGCAGCGCCTCGAAGGAGCGGCGCCCGTCGACGCCGGACTCGGCGATCCGGCGGACGTCGGGACCCGGGTCGGGCCCGGGGCGGGGCGGCACGGGCCATACCCGCTCGGGGATCTCGATGACGTCGTGCAGGCGCTCGAGGTAGTCGGCCAGGGTGGGCTTGCGCAGCACCTCGCCGTAGCACTCGCGCTCGATGCGCCAACGCACGACCCAGTCGATGTCGAACCGCGGGATCCACACGCAGAAGTTCCCGCAGGCGTCGGTCCGGACCGTCGCGATCTCCTCGCGGCGCACGCCGAAGCCGTGCAGCCAGCCGTAGGGCGAGCCGCCGGGGAAGTAGCCGATGAAGTTGGCGTCCGTGTCCTCCACGTGCACGGTCGCAGCGGGGACGCCCTCGTCCAGGCCGGTGGCCGGGTTGGTACGGACGACCCGTCCGCACACACGCCGGAACAGCAGCGAGGTGAGGTCGATCGACCACGCCAGATCCTTGCGCAGCTGGGCCACGGTCCGGCCCTCGAGCTGGCGGACCGACACCCCCGTGGCGGCCGCCAGCCGGGTCATCTGCGACGTGGTCAGGACCCGCTCGTCGGGCGCTGCCTCCTTCTCGGCGTGGGGCCTGGCCGTGCTCTGTCGGTCCTTCGTCATCGTGCGCTCCTCCGGTCTGGACATCCGCACGGGGCTGTCTCCGTGCGTGGACAGGAGCGCCCGCGAGCCGGTCTGATACGCCGAGACCGGGGAATCCGCTAGACGGCCGTGAAGGCGGCCACCAGGCCGGCCAGGAGGAGGGTCAGGTGGAGCCAGTCGCTGGTGGCCCACGGCCGCCACGACTCCGGAACCCCGCCGGCCGGCCCCGCCTCGGGCACGGTGAAGGCGAGGGCTGCCATCTGCCCGGCGGCCAGCGCCATGAGCCCGGTCGACAACACGAAGCCCAGCGGCGAGAAGGTGGTGAAGACGATGGCGAGGTAGATGCCCAGACGGGCGGTGGTGGCATCCTCGCTGAGGCCCCGCTCGCCCTGCGGCTCCCTCACGCCCCGGCTCGGGCCTGGGCCTCGTCGAACAGCCGCTGGAGTTCGCCCCGCAAGCGCTCGCTGAGCTCGTGCACCGCTCGCCGGGGCGCCCGCTTGCCGTCGGTGGGGGCAGGCGGCGGGTACAGGGGCGGACCGATGACGACCGAGCAGCGCACCGGTCGCATCTTCCACGACCCCTTGGTCATCGCCCGTTCCGAGCCGCCGATGCCGACGGGCACGATCGGCACGCCGGCCCGGATGGCGAGGTAGGCCGCCCCCTCGGAGATATCCTCGACCACCGGGCCCGACCGCCTGCCGCCCTCGGGAAACACCACCAGCGGCTCGCCGCCGGCCAGCACGTCGAGACACTGGCGCATGGCGACACGGTCGGCCGTCCCCCGTTTCACCGGGAACCCGCCGAGGGCGGTGAACAGCCACCCCGGCGCGGCGTGCTTCCACATCGAGTCCTTGCCCATGTACCGCAGGCGTTGGCCCGTGACCCCTGCGACCAGGGGCGTGTCGATATTGGACCGGTGCACTGGCGCCAGCACGAACGGGCCGTCCGGCACCAGCTCCCGGCCCTTGAAACGCAGCCGCCAGTAGGTCATCGAGACGATGACGAGGAAGTTGCGCGCCACCTTGTACAGCAGCCGTTGGCCCAGGGTCGGCACGCCGGCGTGTGCGGGCCCGGTCACAGGAGGGCCACCACCGCGTCGACGACCTCGTCGATGGTGCAGCCGGTGGTGTCGAGGACGACCGCACCGTCGGCCACCATGAGCGGTGAGGCGGTGCGGGACGAGTCGATCAGGTCACGCCGGGCCAGGTCGGCGGCCACCTCGCCGTGGCCGGGCTGGCCCATCTCGCCCGCCCGCCGGCGCGCCCGCTCCGCCTCGGAGGCGGTGAGGTACACCTTCACGTCGGCGTCGGGGAGTACGACGCTGGCAATGTCGCGGCCCTCGATCACCCCGCCCCCCCGGTCCTCCACCCAGGCCCGTTGCCGGCGGACGAGTTCGGTGCGCACCGCCTTGTTCTGGGCGACGGCACTGACGGCCAGGCTCACGTCCGGGCCGCGGATGGCTTCGGTGGCGTCCTCGCCGTCCACCATGACCTCGCCGTCGAGGTCGATCGACAGGCGCACCACCATGTCGGCGACGGCGGCGTCGTCGGCCGGGTCGATGCCACGGCGGAGGGCGGCGAACGCCACCGAGCGGTACATGGCGCCGGTGTCGAGGTGGTCGACGCCGAGGCGGGCCGCCACCGCCCGGGCGACCGTGGACTTCCCGGACCCCGCAGGCCCGTCGATGGCGATCACCGGCACAGCAGGCGCAGGTCTTCCTCGAAGCCCGGGTAGCTGGTGGCGACGGCGTCCCAGCCCTCGATCCGCACGGCGCCGGCGCCTTCGCTGCCGGCCATGCCCGCCACCGCCATCGCCATGGCGATGCGATGGTCGCCGTGGGAGCGCACCGGCCCGCCCCGCAGGCGGGCGCCACCCGGCACCGCCAGGCCGTCGGGCCGCTCCTCAACCGGCACCCCTACCGCGGCCAGTTCCGATGCCAGGGCGGCCGCCCGGTCGGTCTCCTTCACCCGCAGCTCGGCCGCATCGGCAAAGGTCGTGGGGCCGTCGGCGACGGCGGCCGCCACCGCCAGCACCGGGATCTCGTCGATGAGGCCTGCCACCTCGGAGCCGCCGACCTCGGTGCCGTGCAGCGAACCGTAACGGGCCCGGATGTCGGCGGTGCCCTCGTCCGCCAACTCCACGTCCACCAGGGCGCCCATGCGCCGCAACACGTCGAGGAAGCCGGCGCGGGCCTGGCCCACGTAGACCCGCTCCACCACCACGTCGCTGCCGGGCGTGATGCACGCCGCCACGATCCAGAACGCGGCCTGGGACGGGTCGCCCGGCACGTCGAGCCGGAAGGGCTCCAGCGTGCTGGCCCGCACTCTCGTGGTGAGGCGGTCGTCGCTGACCTCCACGTCGCCGCCGACGGCCGCCAGCATCTCCTCGGTATGGGCCCGGGTGAGCACCGACTCACGCACGACCGTGTCGCCCTCGGCGCCGAGGCCGGCCAGCAGAACCGCCCCCTTCACCTGGGCACTGGGCACCGGAAGGTCGTACTCGATGCCGCGCAGGTCGCCACCGCGCACCGTGAGGGGTGGTCGCAGGGCGTCGCCCGTGCCCTCGACGCGCGCTCCCATGCGGCGCAGCGGGACGGCCACCCGGTCCATGGGCCGGCCGCTGAGCGACTCGTCGCCGACAAGGATGGTTGTCCACGGCAGGGAGGCGCACACGCCGGCCAGCAGCCGCATGCCGGTGCCCGAGTTCCCCACGTCGAGTGGCACGGCGCTCTCGTGCAGCCGGCCCCGTCCGCCGGCCACGGTTGCGGTGGCCGCGCCGTCGAGCACTACGAGGTCGACCTCCGCCCCGAGGGCCTGGAGTGCGGCGGCGGTGCGGGCCACGTCGTCTCCCGAGGCGAGGCCGGTGACACGCGACGTCCCCTCGGCCAGGGCGGCCAGGATGAGGGCCCGGTGGGAGATCGACTTGTCGCCCGGCACCCGGAGGCGACCCCGCAGGGGCCGCCCGCCGGCAACCTCCAAGGCCGTCACCGGTGCACCATCCCTTCGTGATGGTGGACCGGTGAGTTGCCCATGGACCGTCCTCCCGGGCCGGTCACTGGTGCACCATCCCCTTCGGGACGGTGCACCACTGAGTTCTCTCTGGACCGTCCTCCCGGGCCGGTCATGTCAGGCCCCGGGTGGAGGGGCGGTAGCCGCGCTCCACCAGCGCGGCACGGAGGCGCTCGGCGTCGTCGGTGTCGACCACGAGCAGGAGCACGCCCCGCTCCCCCTCGGCCGAGTGGGCGATCTCCAGGTCGGCGATGTTCACCGAGAGCTCGCCGGCCAGGGTGGTGACCTCGGCCAGCACGCCGGGACGGTCGGCCACCGGCACCCGCACCTCGGTGAGGTCCTCGGGGTGGGCGACGGCGGTGGGCAGGTTCGTGCGGGCGACGCGGGCCGCCTCGAGGGAACGCAGCAGCCCGCTGCGGTCGCCGGCGTCGACCACGCCCCGCATGCCGGACAGGGCGGCCAGCAGGGTGTCGAGGGCGGCGACGATGGCGGTGCGGTTCTCGGCGCAGATGTCGGGCCAGATCCCGGGATGGCCGGCGGCGATGCGGGTCATGTCGCGGAAACCCCCGGCGGCCAGGCGCAGGAGCTGTGCGTGCTCCTCCGCGCCTTCGGCGGCCAATCCCATGAGCGTGGCGGCGACGAGGTGGGGGACGTGGGACACCAGCGCCACCAACGCGTCGTGGCGGTCGGGCGGGATGGCGACGACCTCACTGCCCAGGCTCGACACGACCGAGCGCACCAGCGCGTAGGCGTCGGCGTCGGTCGCCTCGGTGGGGGTGAGCACCCAGGTGGCGCCGGCGAACAGCTCGGCGTCGGCCCCGTCGAGGCCCTCCTGCTCCGAGCCGGCCATGGGATGGCCACCGATGAAGCGGGGCGATCCCACCGCAGCCACGATCGGCCCCTTCACGGAGCCCACGTCGGTGACGACGCCTTTGCCCCGGGCCAGCGCGTCACGGGCCAGCGGTGCGACGGACGACACGGGCGTGGCCACGAAGGTGATGGAGGCCTCCGGGTCGGTTCCCACCTCGTCGAGGGCGCCGTGGGCCAGCGCCTCCTTGGCCCGCGCCTCGTCGGCGTCGGCGCCGGTCACGTGCCACCCCTGCGCCCGCAGGGCCAGCCCGATCGACGCGCCGATCAGCCCCGTCCCCACGATGGCCGCCCGCGGCGTTGTCATCGGGCCCCGCCCGCCGGTTCATGCGGCAGGTGCGGGTGCCTACTCGGGGAGGTCATCGCGCAGGATCGCCGTCCCCTGGAGGTACACGTGGTGCAGCTCCGCCCTCGACTTCTCGGTGTTGACGTGCAGCAGGACGCGGATGCACCGGCCCGGCTTGCCCTCGATGTCGAGCTCCTGTGCGCACAGCAGCGGCACGTCGCCGAGCCCTGCGCCCCGGGCCGCCTCCGCCGGGAACATCGAGTGGATGTCGCCGGTGGCCGTGAACAGGGCGCTTATCAGGTCGTCGTGGGCCATCTGGTTGCGCTCCAGCAGTGCGGCGACCAGCTCGAACACGCGCTCGGTGACCTGCTCCCTCGTGTCGGCGTCCACCCGGGTGGCGCCCCGGAGCGCACGGACCGTGGCGGGCATCGGGTCGACTCTAGCGACTCGGGTCCGTGGCCCCGCCTTCGTTCTGGCGGCGGAATCGCGCCCCAGGGCGCTCGATTCCGCCTCCAGAACGGCTGATGGCCGCAGTCAGCCCTTCCGGACCGCCTTCTCCAGCGCCCGGACCTCGGCCACCTCGAGCGGGCGCCACTCGCCCGGCCCGAGGGCCCGGTCGACGAGAACGCCGACCCGGGTCCGCACCAGGCGCACCACCGGATGCCCGACGGCCTCGCACATACGCCGCACCTGGCGGTTGCGGCCCTCATGGATCACGATGCGCAGCACGTTGGGCGGCACCAGGGCGACCTTGGCCGGCGCCGTGCGGCCATCGTCCAGTTCCACGCCCTCGCGGAGACGCCGGATGGCGCCGGGCGCGGGTGTGCCCTCGACCTCGGCCAGGTACTCCTTCTCCACGCCGAACGACGGGTGGGTGAGCCGGTGGGCCAGCTCGCCGTCGTTGGTGAGCAGCAGCAGGCCCTCGGTGTCGGTGTCGAGGCGCCCCACCGGGAACACCCGGGGCTGCGACGGCACGAGGTCGACGACGATCGGACGGCCCTGTGGGTCGGAGGCGGTGGTGACGACACCGCGCGGCTTGTGCAGCAGGTAGTAGACGAGCCCCTCCCGCACGCCGATGGGCACGCCGTCCACCTCGACCGTGTCGGTGGCCACCTCCACCCGCCGGCCCAGGTCGGCCACCTCGCCGTTCACCCGCACCCGGCCGTCGGCGATGAGGTTCTCGCACACCCGCCGGCTGCCGAAGCCGGTACGGGCCAGGATCTTCTGCAGCCGCTCGCCAGTGTGCGTCCCGGGCTGTGCTCCGGGATCGCTCATTCGACGGGGCGCAGCCCCTGCTCGAGGGCGTCGACGATGCTGGCGTCGGGGACGAACTCGCCAAGCGGCGGCAGGTCGTCCACCGTGTCGAGCCCCAGCTTCTCCAGGAACGAGGTGGTGGTGCCGTAGAGCACGGCCTGGCCGGGGCCCGGGTCGCGGGCCACCTCGGCCACGTAGCCCCGCTGCTGCAGCGTGCGCACGACCCCGTCGACGTTGACGCCCCGGATGGCGGCCAGCTGGGCCCGGGACACAGGCTGCTTGTAGGCCACGATGGCCAGCGTCTCCAGGGCGGCGGCCGACAGCCGCGCCGACTGGCCGCCCAGCACGAAGCGCTCGATGTAGGCGGCCAGGTCGGGGGCGCTCTGGAAGCGGTAGCCGCCGGCCACCCGGGCCAGCATGAACCCCCGCTCCTCGGCCACGTACGACGCGGCGAGCTCGGCGCACAGCTCCTCGACCCGGCCCGGGCTGGTCTCGAGCAGCTCGGCCAGGAGCGCGGGCTCCACCGGCTCGGCCGCCACCATGAGCACGGCCTCGATGGCGCGGGCGTCCTCGCAGCGCTCCTCCATCAGCCCTCGCCCTCGTCGGCCGACGAGATGGCGACCACCGACGCCCTGGTGGCCGAAGCGGCCAGGGCGCCCACCGGACCGACCCACGTCACCCGCATCTCGCCGAAGGCGGCCGCCTGGTCCAGCTCGATCATGCCGTCCTTGTAGAGCTCGAGCAGGGCCAGGAAGTGGACGATGACCTGGATCCGCTCCTCGATGCCGGCGGTGAGGCGGCGGAAGGTGGTGGGCCCGGTGACGGGCAGCGACGACGCCAGCTCGTCGATGGTGTCGCGCACGCTGGCCTTGATGAGGTTGACGTGGCTGAGGTCGACCCGCGGGGGCGGCGGCTTGGGCGTGAGCGCCCGCAGCAGCGCCGTGCGCAGGTGCTCGGCGGTGACGCCGGCCAGCACGTCGGGCACGAGGGACAAGAAGCGCTCCTCCATGCCCGCCACCCGCGGCCGGGACAGTTCGGCCGCGTCGGCCAGGCGGGCGAGGGCGCGGGCTGCGTCCTTGAACGTCTTGCACTCGAGGAGCCGGGCAAGGAGGAGGTCGCGCTCCTCCCAAAGGGCCAGCTCTTCGTCGAGGTCGGCGTCGCCGACGTTGGGCAGCAGGCGGCTGGACTTCAACTCGATGAGGGTGGCGGCGATCAGGAGGAACTCGGTTGCCACGTCGAGGTCGAGGTCGGCCATGTCGCCCAGGTGCTCGAGGTACGCATCGACGATGGCGCTGAGCGACACCTCGTACAGGTCGACCTGCTGGCGCGTGATCAGGTGCAGGAGGAGGTCGAAGGGGCCCTCGAAGACCGGGGTGGAAACCTCGTAGGGCACCTGCCGACATTACCGGGGGACGCGGGGCGCGCCGCGAATACCATCGACCGATGGCGACGGTGCTCTCGGGGTTGCAGCCCACCGGACCGGTGACACTCGGGAACTACCTGGGGGCGCTGCGCCACTGGGTCGAGCAGCAGCGCCAGGAGCACGCCTACTTCCTGGTGGTCGACCTGCACGCCCTCACTGTGGCCTTCGAGCCAGAGCGACTCCGGACGCTCGTCACCGAGAGCGCCCTGTGCATGTTGGCGGCCGGCCTCGACCCCGAGCAGTGCACGCTGTTCCTCCAGAGCGACGTGGCCGAGCACACCGAGCTGGCCTGGCTGCTGGAGTGCACGGCCCGCTTCGGCGAGCTGAGCCGGATGACGCAGTTCAAGGACAAGTCGGCCGGGCAGGAGCTGGCGTCGGCCGGGCTGTTCACCTACCCGGTGCTGATGGCGGCCGACATCCTGCTCTACGACGTCGACCAGGTGCCCGTGGGCGAGGACCAGCGCCAGCACGTGGAGCTCACCCGCAACCTGGCCGGCCGCTTCAACAGCCGCTACGGCGACGTGCTCACGGTGCCCCAGGCCACGGTGCCAAAGGTGGCGGCCCGGGTGAAGGACCTCCAGGACCCGACCAGGAAGATGTCAGCCAGCGCCGCGTCGATGGCCGGCACCATCCTGCTGCTCGACCCGCCGGAAGTCATCGAGCGCAAGGTGAAGCGGGCCGTCACCGACACCGGGACCGAGGTCCGTTTCGACCCCGAGGCAAAGCCGGGCGTGTCCAACCTGCTCACCATCCTGGCCGCCGCCACCGGCGACGAGCCCGAGAGCGTGGCCAAGGGCTACACCCGCTACGGCGACCTCAAAAGCGCCACCGCGGAGGCGCTGATCGCCATGCTGGAGCCGATCCAGGCCCGCTACCGGGACCTGGCTGCCGACCCCGCCACGACCGACGCCATCCTCGCCCGGGGCGCGGAAAAGGCCCGGGGGGTGGCCGCCGTCACCGTGGCCCGGGCACGGGACGCGGTGGGGCTCCGCCCCCGCCGCTGACCGGGCGGTGGCGCCGTCAGACGACGAGGTCGGCCCAGAACCGGATGGCCGGCTGGAACACCCGGTCGAGGGCGTTGGGCAGGGCCAGCACGAGCACCAGCAGGACGACCATCGAGTACTGCCGGAGCTTCAGGTAGCCCGGCCACCAGGCGGCGGGCAGCAGCCGCTCCACCATGGCCGATCCGTCGAGCGGGGGGATGGGGATGAGGTTGAAGGTGGCCAGCACCACGTTCACCAGCCCGAAGCTGATGAGCAGCTCGATCCCCACCGGGAGGTCGCCCCGGAAGCCGCGACCCGGAAGGACCGACCGCAGCGCCACCGCTGCGAGCAAGGCGAGCACGATGTTGGTGGCGGGACCGGCCAGGCTCACGAGCAGGGAGTGATTCCTCGGGCTGCGCATCCGCGACGGGTTCACGGGCACCGGCTTGGCCCATCCGAACGGCGCCGAGCCGGCCAGCACAAGGATCACCGGGAGGATGATCGTGCCGAACAGGTCGACGTGCGAGATCGGGTTCAGAGTGAGCCGCCCCGCCCGCTTGGCCGTGTCGTCGCCGAACCGCAGGGCGACGACCCCGTGGGACACCTCGTGCAGGATCACCGAGCCGAACAGGACTGCGAGGAGGAGGACGGTGTTGGTGGTGACGACGTCTCGGACGACGAGGACGGCGACGACGACTGCGGCCACCACGGCGAGCGTGAGCTTCCGCCGCCCGTCGAGCGGCTGAGGCTGTCGCGGCTGGCCGGGCTCGTCCGGCGGCGGTCCGCCGTAAGGGTGCTGCGGCTCAGTGATGGAAGATCAGCGCTTGGAGGCGCAGTCCATGCACAAGCGGGCGGCCGGCTTGGCCTCGAGGCGGGCCGGGCTGATGCGCTGCTCGCAGTCCTCGCACACCCCGTAGCCGCCCGCTTCCAGTTTGCCGATGGCGTCCTCGACCTCCGCGAGCGTGTCGCGGAGGCTCGCCGCCAGGGCCTCCGCCTCGCCCCGCTCGGCCGTGACCTGGCTCGAGTCGGCGAAGTTGGAGTCGTAGTCGAGACTGGCGCCTTCGCCCACACCCAACTCTGCGAGCTGGACCACCAGGGTCTCCCGCTCCTGCTCGAGCAGGGCGCGTAGATCTACCGAGGGCGCGTCGTTTGCCACACCCCGAGGCTACTGGCTGCGGAGCTGCCCGGGGTCACGTTCCTTCCCACTGCGGGGATGCCACCGGTGGTAGCCGTCCACCAGGTCGTCGACGGCGAGCAGCCGGGGTTGGCCGACGAGCAGCTGCTGGACGGCGCCGGGAGGGGCGCCGCCCTCGGCCAGGTGGACGGCGAACGAGTGCCGCAGGACGTGGGGCCCGAGGCGGCCGGCCAGGCCCGCCCGCTCGCCGGCGACCCGCACCACCGACCACCCCCACTGCCTCGACAGGCGGCCGCCGCGTTGGTTGACGAAGAGCGCAGGCTCCTCGCCGGACCCGCCCCCCGCCCGTTCACGAAAGGCGACCAGGGAGGCGAGGGCGACGGCGGTGGGGGCGCCGAAGGGCACCAGGCGCGGGTTGCGGCCTCCCAGACGGGCCAGCCCTCCCTTCACGTCGACCACGGACAGCCCGACCGCCTCCGAGATGCGGGCGCCGGTGGCGTAGAGCAGCTCGAGCAGGGCCCGGTCCCGGCGGGCGGTGACGCCGGTCCCGACCACGGACTCCACCAGGGCGGCCGCCTCGGCCTCGGTGAGCACGGCCGGGTCGGCAGGCGCGGGGCCGGGCCGGTCGACCCAGCCCGCCGCGTCGTTGCCGCACCACCGGTGCAACGACCGCAGTGCCACCAGTGCCCGCGCCACCGATGCCGGCCGCCGGCCACCGGCCTCCATGGCCGCCAGGTACTCGGCCACGTCGTGCTCCCCCGCCTCCACCACGGTGAGACCCCGACCGGACAGGAACCGCTCGTAGGCGACCAGGTCCCGGCGGTAGGCGGCCAGGGTGTTGGCCGCCCGGCCCCGCTCCTCGAGGTCGGTGAGGAACCGGACGGCGGACGGGCTGAGTGGCGCCCCGCCGCCGGGGCGGGCGCTGACGGCCTTCAGGCCAGGCACGCCATGAGGTCGGCCGGCGGCAGGCCCAGCGCGTCCGCCACCACCGAGTTGGTGACCTGGCCGCCCACCGTGGTGACGCCGAGGCGCAGCGAGGGATCGTGCTCCACCGCGCCCCGTGCGCCCCGCTCGGCGACCTCGAGCACGTATGGCAGGGTGGCGTTGGTGAGGGCGTAGGTGGACGTGTGCGGCACCGCTCCGGGCACGTTGCCCACCGCGTAGTGCAGCACCCCGTGCAGCTCGTACACCGGCGCGTCGTGATTGGTCTCGCGGGTCGTCTCCACGCAGCCGCCCTGGTCGACGGCGATGTCGACGATCACCGCGCCCGCCTTCATCCCCCGCACCATGTCCTCGGTGACCACCATGGGCGCCCGGCCGCCAGGCACCAGCACGGCCCCTATCAGCAGGTCGGCCTCGCCCACCGCCCGCTCCACCGCGCCCCGGTTGGACGCCAGGGTGAGGATGCGGCCCTTGTGGATCTGGTCGACGAAGCGGAGGCGGTCGAGGTTCTTGTCCAGCAACCAGACCTCCGCCTCCATGCCCTGGGCGATCCACGCCGCGTTCCAGCCCACGTTCCCGGCGCCGATCACCACGACCCGTGCCGGCCGCACGCCCGGCGCGCCGCCGAGCAGCACGCCCCGTCCGCCGTTGTGCCGCTCGAGGTAGTGGGCGCCGATCTGGGTGGCCATGCGGCCCGCCACCTCGCTCATGGGCGCGAGCAGCGGGAGCGCGCCGTTCGGGGTCTGGACCGTCTCGTACGCCAAGGCGGTGGTGCCGGCGGAGAGCAGCGCCTTGGCCACGTCGGGGTAATGGGCCAGGTGGAGGTACGTGAACAGGATCTGGTCGGCGCGCAGGCGGGCCCACTCGCCCCGCTGGGGCTCCTTCACCTTGACGACCATCTCGGCGCCCCACGCCTCGGCGTCGCTGACCATCTCGGCGCCCGCGGCGGTGAAGTCGGCGTCGACGATCGACGAGCCGTCGCCCGCCCCCCGCTCCACCAGCACCCGGTGGCCGTGGGCCACCAGCTCCCGCACGCCGTCGGGTGTGATGGCCACCCGGTTCTCGCCCGTCTTCACCTCGGCCGGCACCCCGACGATCACGGTGCAAGGGTAATCCCGCCGTTCCCGAGGAAAGAACCACCGGAACCGGTGGCTATCTCCTCGAAAGCGCCTCGCGGGCGAGGAGGAGGCCGATCATCGTCTTGGCGTCGACGATGGCGCCCGAGGCGATGAGCCCGGGTACGTCGGCGAGGGCGATCCGCTCGATCGTCATGTGCGTCTCCTCCACGCCCTGGAACGACGTGGCGCACGGCTCGAGGTCGAGGCCCATGTACAGGTACGAGTGCTCGTCGCAGAAGCCCGGCGAGTTGAAGTACTCGGCCAGCTTCTGGAGGCGGCCGGCCCGCATGCCGACCTCCTCCTCCAACTCCCGGGCCGCCGTCACCTCGGGTGCCTCGCCCGCCACGTCCCGCTTGCCCGCCGGCAGCTCCAGCAGCTCGCGGTCGAGGGCGGACCGGTACTGGCGCACGAGCAGGACGGTGGCGCCGCCGTCGAGCACGGGCACCACGACCACGGCGCCCGGGTGGTGCACCACGTCGCGCTCGAACACCGTGCCGTCGGGCGCCTCGTAGCGGCCCACGCCGGCGGACACCACCGTGCCGCGCCACACCTCGCGCTCGTCCAGCTTGCGGAAGCCGCTCATGCGACTGGCCGGGGCGGGCTCAGATGACGGGTAGCTGAGGGTTGCGACCCTCGGCCCGGTCGAGGGCGGCGCCCACCAGTTCGAAGAACAGCGGGTGGGGCCGGTCGGGCCGGCTCTTGAACTCGGGATGGGCCTGGGTGCCGATCCAGCACGGGTGGCCAGGCAGCTCGATGAACTCCACCAGCCGGTCGTCGGGCGAGGTGCCCGAGCACACCAGGCCGGCCTCCTCCAGGCGGTGCCGGTACCGCGGGTTGACCTCGTAGCGGTGGCGATGGCGCTCGTAGACCACCGGCTCCCCGTAGGCCTTCTCCACCAACGAGCCGGGCTTGAGGCGGGCCACGTACGAGCCGAGGCGCATCGTGCCGCCCTTGTTGACCACCTCGCGCTGCTCGTCCATGAGGTCGATCACCAGTTCGGGGGAGGTGGGGTCGAACTCGCGGGAGTTGGCCGACGGCAGCCCCGCCTCGCTGCGGGCGAAGTCGATCACCATCACCTGGAGGCCGAGGCACAGGCCCAGACAGGGCACCTCGTTCTCACGGGCGTAGCGGGCGGCTGCGATCTTGCCGTCGATGCCACGCTCGCCGAACCCGCCGGGGATCACCATGCCGTCGAGGTCGCGCAGGCGACCGTCGGCCAGCAGGCCGGTGACCTCCTCGGCCTGGATCCAGTCGATCTCCACCTTGGCCCCGTGGTGGAACCCGGCGTGGCGCAGCGCCTCGACCACCGACAGGTAGGCGTCGGCCAGGTTCACGTACTTGCCGATGAGGCCGATGCGCACCGGCTTGACCGCCGCTTCGACCAGGTTCACCAGTGAGGTCCACCGGGCCAGGTCGGGCGCCGCAGTGTCGAGCAGGAGGAGCCGGCACACCTCGTCGTCGAGCCCCTCCTCGTGCAGCACGAGCGGGATGGAGTAGAGGTTCCGGGCGTCGACGGCGCTCACCACGGCGTGGGTGGACACGTCGCACAGCAGCGAGATCTTGCGCTTCAGACCCTCGGACAGGGGCTGGTCGGAGCGGCAGACGATCACGTCGGGCTGGATGCCCCGGCTGCGCAGTTCGGTGACCGAGTGCTGGGTGGGCTTGGTCTTCTGCTCGCCGCTCGGGCCCAGGTACGGCACCAGCGTGAGGTGGATGTAGCAGACGTTTTCGCGGCCCACGTCCTTGCGGAACTGCCGGATGGCCTCGAGAAACGGGAGGATCTCGATGTCACCCACCGTGCCGCCGACCTCGGTGATCACCACGTCGACCTCGTCGGTGGCCAGGCGGGTGATGCGCTCCTTGATCTCGTTGGTGACGTGCGGGATCACCTGCACCGTCTTGCCCAGGAAGTCGCCCCTGCGCTCCTTGGCGATCACCGACTGGTAGATCGAGCCGGTGGTGGTGTTCGACTCGCGGTGGAGGTTCTCGTCGATGAACCGCTCGTAGTGGCCGAGGTCGAGGTCGGTCTCGCCGCCGTCGTCCGTGACGAACACCTCGCCGTGCTCGAACGGGTTCATGGTGCCCGGGTCCACGTTGATGTACGGGTCGAGCTTTTGCATGGTCACCCGCAGGCCCCGGGCCTTGAGCAGGCGACCGAGGGCGGAGGCGGTGATGCCTTTGCCGAGCGACGAGGACACGCCCCCCGTCACGAAGATGTGCTTCGCCACGGACCCGTACCCTACCCGACCCCGCCGGGGAGCCGGCGGACCAGCACGGGGGTTCGCCGGCGACTGCTTGCGTACGATGAGGCCTGTGGAGCACCCGCGGGTCCTGATCGTGGTGGCGGCCACGTCGGCGGCGGTGTTCGCCCTGCTCCTGGTGGCCGTGGGCATCCACAGCGGCCCGCTGCCACTCGACGGGACGGTGCGCGACTGGTTCGACACCTTGTCGAGCCCCGACAACCGTGACCTCGTGCGCCCGGTGGCCCGCCTGGGCGCCCGCGAGGTGCTCATCCCCCTGCTCGTGGCGGGCGGCTGCGTCCTGTGGGTGCGCCGGAAGACCCCCGGGCCTCTTCTGCTGCTGGTCGGCAGTTATCTCGGGATGGCGCTCGTGGTGGGACCGGCCAAGACCCTGCTGCACCGTCCCGAGCCCCGCGACGTCCTGGGCGAGATCGGCCGCAGCTTCCCGTCGGGCCACGCCGCCCAGGCCATCCTCGTGTACGGGATGCTCGCCCTGCTCCTGCTGGCCGGCCCCCTCGCCCCCCGCGCCCGGGCCGCCGCCACCGTCGTGCCCATCGTGGCCGCCGCCGCCGTGGGGTTCGCGGTGCTGTTCCGGGAGGCGCACTGGCTCAGCGACATGGTGGCCGGCTACGCCATCGGCCTGGTGTGGATGGCCGGCCCGGTGGCCCTCGCCCGCCTCCGAGCCCCGTGGCTGCTCGGCCTCACGTCCCACGGCGCGGAGCGGGGCCGGGCCACCAGCGACGTGGTCGGCTGACGTCGGCGCCCGGTGGACCACAGGTGCGGCAGGAACGGCTGCTGTACGACCTCCCGTGCCGCAGGCCGACCTCCGGAGGGGCACGGGCGGACCAAAAGGCAGGCCGCCGGGCGCCGTCAGGGCGCTCTCCGGGAGCCGCTTCCGAGCGCGAAACCGCCTAGTACCGGCGCCCCCAGCGGTCGAAGACGCGCAGCGGCGGCACGGCGTCGATGACCCGGCCGAACGAGACCACCTCGCTCACGGCGTTGAGCACCACCACCGCCACCAGCACCAGCGTGCGGGTCGCCGGGGCGCACGCCATCACCACGCCCACGCCCACCGCCCCGCCCAGCACGTTGGCGCCCGTGTCGCCCAGCATGAGGTGCTCGCGCAGGTCGTCGAGCAGGAGTGCGGCGGCAGCCCCGGCCACCACGGCCACGCCGACGAGCGACGTGGGGCCGGCGGTGGCGGCGGCCAGGGCCATGAAGGCGAGCAGCCCCGCCTTGGTCGCCCGGCCGGGACGGCGGTCGAGCAGGTTGCCGAGGTTGGCGGCCAGGGCCACCAGGGCGGCGTCGGCCACCAACCTGGCGAGGCCGGCGTCGTCGGGGGAGGCGACGGCCACCGCTACGGTCGCCACCGCCAGGCCGCCGAACAGCTTCACTGCGCCGGTGGTGAGCCGGCCCCGGGCCAGCTCCGTGAGGTGACCGCGAAAGCCGCGGGCGTCGTCCCCGCCGGCCAGGTCGTCGAGCAGGCCCACGAGCGCCATGCCCACCACCACCACGGCGACCGCCGCCCGGCCGGGGTGCAGGCCCGCCGAGCCGATCCCCGCGGCGCCGGCCAGCGCCCGTCCGGCCTCCACCACCAGCACGGCGAGGGCGACCACCACGCCGGCCGCGGTGGGCACGTCGTGGTCACGCCAGTTGGCCCGCAGCAGGGCGGGCTGCTCGAGGGTGGGTCGCAGCAGGGTCCAGAGCAGACGGGCCGCCAGCCATCCGGCCAGGACAGCCAGCAGGACGGTCACCGCCGCGCCGTCTGTCGCTGTCGTCCGGGGATCACGTGCCGGCGACCAGGCGGCGACCCGCAGGAAGGCCCGGCCGTCCGGACGCGGCCGGCTCCAGCACGCGCGGCGCCGGGTCGTCGCGGCGCAGCGCCAGGAGGGTGAGGAACGGCCCCACGTAGACGAAGGCCAGGCCGGTCACCACAACGCCCGAGTCGTTCACCGCGTAGCCCACCACCCCGGCGGCCAGCACGCCGGCCAGGCCGGCCCGCAGCGCCGAGCGGGGGGGCAGAAGCCTGGCCCACCCCCGGGCCCACGCCAGCACGCCCAGCAGGTAGGCGGCGGTGATGGCGACCACCCACGCCCATGGGGAGCGCCACGAGCGCAGGTTGGCGGCCAACTTGCGGTCGAGCGTGGTGCGAACCGGGTCGAGGCCCTCCTCGCCGATGCGGGCGGCCAGCTCCCCGAGATGGGTGCGTGACCCGGCCGGGCGCAGCAGGTCGACCCCGGTGGCTACCACCACCACAGCCAGGGCGGCGCCGGCGGCCACGGCCACCGCCCTCCACGACAGGCGCCGGCCGCACAGCGCCAGCATCGTCAGCCCGAACACCGGCACGAGGGTGAGGATGCCGCCCACGTCGGAACCGAGGGACGGGGCGCCGTCGGCCAGGGCCACCAGGGCGAGCACGCAGCCGGCGGTGACGGTGGCCTCCCGCCGGCGGGGGGCGTGGTGGACGTGGAGGGCGACCCCCAGGATCGCGGTGGCCGCCAGCATGCCGAACGCCGTGTTGCCGAGGCCGGTGAAGCGGGCGGCCGTGTGGTACGAGTACCCGAGCAGGCTCGACGTCTGGAGGTGGGCGCCCGTGGCCAGGTCGGCCACCAGGAGGGCCACCGTGGCGCCGCAGATCCACGACAGCGGGCCGAGCGGCCGGCGCCGGCCGAGTCGGACGGCGGCAGCGGCGAGGGCGACGTCGATGAGCAGGAGCAGGGGGATGGCTCCCGCCCCGAGCACGGCCACGTCCGGCACGGCCCGCAGCACGAAGGTGGCCAGCGGCCAGGCGGCGATGGCAGCCGCCGCCCACCGCAGGACCGTGGCCGGGCGGCCGGCGGCGCCCAGCCGGGCGCAGACCACCACCACCACCGCGTAGGCGAAGGCCTGGAGGAGGATGAACCAGAACGTGAGCGGGAAGTAGAGGGACTCCCGGAAGTCGGCGTCGCGGTCGACGTCGCGCAGCATGGCGAGGTCGGCCGTGCCCCGGTGGTACCGCAGGGGATGGCCGATCATCCCGTCGGCCACCGGCAGCCCGAGGGCGTCGAGCACGGTGGGCGCCACGTCGGTGAGCGTCACCACGCCGAGGCGGCGGGTGGACGGCGAGTGGAGGTACCCGGGCACCACGCCCCGGCCGCTCGCCACCATCGGCGTGAGGTGCCAGTCCTTCCCGGGCGGCACAACCGACACCACCAGGACGAGGGCGTCGGGCCCGGCCGCCTCCACTACGTCGGCCAGCACGGCGTCGGTGGCCCGCAGGGCGCTGCGGCGGGCGGCGGCCGCGGCCGGGGCGGTGGCGAGGGCGGCGAACTCGGCGGCCCGGTCCATGTCGCCCGGGTCCACCACCACGACGTCGGCCCGTCGGAGCGCGCCACGCACGGCCCGCCCCATGGCCTTCGGGTCGGCCCGGATCCCGAAGGGGGCGGTGGCGTCCCCGGTGAGGAGGCCCTGGCCCACCTCGCCGGCGCCCACCCAGCCGGCGCTGTCCATGGCGGCGGCGGCGGCCGGGCGCAGCACCACAGGCCGGCGGGGCAGGCGGGGCGGCGAGATGTCGGCGTTGCCCACCACCGCCACCGTGCGTCCCGCAGCGCGCAGGGCGTCACCAAGGGCGCCCGGCTGGCTCGGGAGGTGGCGGCCATCGTTCAGCCGGGCGGTGGCCGGCGCCCCGACGACGGCGACGTCGCCGGCCCGGGGGCGCCCGGTGCGCCGCTCCAGCGCCTCGGCGGCCGTGCCGCCCTCCAACTCGGCGTCCGCATCGAAGGCGTAGCCGGCCGTGGCATCCGCCCGCACCCGTGAGCCGGCGCCGAGCGTGGCGTAGCCCTCGGCCGTCGTCGGCCGTCCGGCCAGCGTGCGGACGCTGGTTGCGGCCACCGCCCCGTCGCCCATGAGGCGGTCGAGGGTGGGCAGCGCGCCGGTGCCCACGTCGTCCCAGCCGAGCTTGGGAATCCCGAACACGACCACCTTCGACGCCCGGTCCGTGGCCGCCACGTTGGCCGGCTCCTGGCGCTTGCCCGACCACAGGGCGGTACCGGCCAGCACGGCGAAAACGACGACGATGGCCAGCACCCGCTGGCGGGCGGTGGTGAGGCGGGGCCACAGGGCCCGGACGATGTGCACGCCCTGGGTGGCGCGGTGGCGGAACCCCTCCAGGGTGCGGCCGGTGTGGCGGTGGTCCATCGGGATCTCGACCTCGACGACCCTCGCCCCGGCCCGCACGGCATCGATGCTGAGGCCGGTCTCCAGGCCGAAGCGATCGGCCGGCGGGAGCGACCGCAAAAGGCCCGCCTCCACGGCCCGCTGACCCGACAGCGGGGCCCGGGGCCGGAAGCGGCCGCCGGTGCCCCGCTCGATGCCGGCGCCGGCCAGGCGCTTCACGCCGCCCAGCCCGGCTTTGGTGCCGGCCGACGGCAGCACGGCGATGGTCATGCCGGCGTCGCCCGCGAGCACCGGCGTGAGGAGATCGCCGGCCATGGCGGCGGTGGCGCCGAGGTCGGCGTCGATCAGGAGGTAGACGCCGGCGTGCGGGGTAACGGCGATGCCCGCGGCGACAGCGCCCCCCTTGCCCTGGTTGCTGTCGAGCACCACGACCCGGGCGCCGGCCGCCAGCGCGGCGGTGGTCGTGGCGTCGGTGGAGCCGTCGTCGATGACGACGACGTCGTCCACGCCGTCGACGCCCCACAAGGCTGTCACCGTGGCCGCGATCGAGTCGGCCCGGTCCTTGGCCGGCACCAGCGCCACCACGACGGGCGCAGGTCCGCCCCCGCCGCCGGTGGCGCCGTTGCCGCCCTCGCGGCGGCTGCCCACACCGGGGGTCGCCGTCACGCCCGCCGCCCGGAGCCGGCACTGGTCAGCCGATCGGTACCGCGGCGGCCATGTTCGCCTGACCGGAGCGTCACCGGCGCCGTCACCGGCGTGTCCGCCTGTCGACGCGGGCGCCGACGAGGCCGGCGGCGCTGAGGCCGCCGGTGGCCCACAGGGCCAGCCCGCCGGCGGCCAGGCCGAGGGCGGCGCCGGCGGCCAGGTCGGCCAGGGCGCCGGCGCGCCCGGCGCGGTCGAACAAGCCGGCTCCGCCGGCGGCCGCCGCCCATGCGGAACCGCCGGCCACGACGGCTTGGAGGACCGCCCCGCCCACCGGCACCGGGGCCGCCACCCGCCGGCGCAGCAGTGCGAACAGGGCGATGGCGCCCGCCGTCATGGCCACCGAGTGGGCGACGCCCAGGGCCACGACCCGGTCGTCGCCGTCCGTGGCGCCCACTGCGCCCAGCATCAGCACCGAGCCGCCGGCGGCCACGCCGATGCCCACCAGGGCGGCCAGCCGGGCCTGGCCGGCGGCGGTGGCGGCGCGGGCGAGGAGCTGGAAGGCGGCGTAGCCGCCCAGCCCCAAGGCATAGGCGGCCAGAACCCGTGCCACGAGGGAGGCGGCGGCGGCGTCGAGCGCCCCGATGCGCACGAGGCCGAGCACGGGATGGGCCAGGGCGGCGAGCAGGGCGGCGGCCGGCACCACGAGCACGACCGTGCGCCGCAGGCCGTGGGAGAGGTCGGCGCCGAAGTCGTCCCACCGGCCGGCGTGGGCGCTCGACGACAGTCGCGGGTGCAGCGCGGTGAAGATCGGATGGGCCACGAGGGCGAAGGGCAGGAGGAAGAACGTGAAGGCGATCTGGTAGGCCACCACTCCGCCCTCCACCCTGTTGGAGAGCACCAGGGTGACGGCCACCAGCACCTGCACGGCGGCCAGCAGGGCCGCCCCCCATGCGCCCACGCGTGCGACGGCCCGCAGGCCGGGCGCCCCGAAGTCGAGGCGGGGGCGCAGGCGCACGCCGGCCCCGGGCAGCGCCAGCACCGGAACGGCCGCCATGACCAGCACGCCGGCGGTGGTGCCGAGGGCGAGGATCAACCTGGGCGCCAGCCCGATGTCGAGGCCGCGGTCCGGGCCGGCCGTCACGACGACGAAGGCAACCATGGTGGCGGTGACCACCACGTTGTTGGCCACCGGCGAGAAGGCGGCCGCCGCGAAACGACGGCGGGCGTTGAGCAGCGCGCCGGCCACCGCCCCTGCCGCGTACAGCAGCATCTGGGGCAGGAAGAACCACAGCAGGAACGACCCGAGTCGGATCTCGTCCGCCCGCACAGCCGGGTCGTCGACGCCGACGGTGAGGAGGCGCATCACCAGCGGGCCGGCCACCGCCATGGCCAGCGCCAGCGCGCCGAGGCCAACCAGGGCAATGCCGAGAAGCGAGCCGGCCAGGCGCTCGGCGTCGGCGTCGCGGCCCTCGTCGAACAGCCCGACGAAGGCGGGCACCAGTGGCGCCGACAACAGCCCGGCGGCCAGGAGCTCGAAGGTGAGGGTCGAGACGAGATTGGCGCTCTGGTAGGTGTTGCCGAGGAAGGTCGCGCCCAGGGCGGCGCCCACCGCCAGCACCCGGACGAAGCCGGTCACCCGGGAGACGGCGTTCCATCCGGCGATGGTGAGGGCGGCCCGCCCGAGGCCTGCGCTCCTGCCTCGGGCCGGTCCGGCCGCGGCGGGGGCCACGGGCTCCGCCCCGATCGGCGCGCCGGCCGGTGTTGGGAGTTGTCCTGCGCCCGGCGGCTCCAGGGCGACGGGCCCGGGCGCCACCGGCTCGGCGGTCGTCACCCCGCCGACACCGGGACCTGACGGGTGGCACCCGGTCCCACGCCGTAATGGCCGACCTTGCCGGCGCCCAGGTCGCGCAGGGCGTAGACGGCGGCGAAGCGTCCTCGGAAGTCCTCCAGGTCGTCCACCGTCGACAGCAGGGGCGCGACCTGATCGTCGGCGCGCAGCGGGCCGACGAACTCGGCGCGCACCGCCGGCCGGCTCGGGCCGTCGGCTTCCCGGCCCGGCTCGACCGCCAGCACCCGGGCCCGGGCCGAACCCGCCAACTCGCCCGCGAAGGGGACGGCCAGGTCCTTGTTGGGCACGTCGGCCGCCCCGTCGGACGCCACCACGAAACGGGTGCCCTCCACCGCGGCCGCCGCGGGGTCCGCTCCATCGGCGGGGGGCTCGATCTCGACGAAGGCGGCCTCCCGCAGCTTGGCCAGCAGCCCGGTGGCCGTCTGTCCGGCCAGCTCGGCGGACAGGAGGTTGATCATCGACCGCCGCACCGGGTCTCCGCCACGGGGCGCCACCCCCAGCAGTTCGGCCAGCGTCACCGCGTCCTCGTCGTTCTCCAACGTCAGCTTCGAGGTGAACCAGACAGTGCCCTGCAGGGTGGCACCGGCCGCCACCAGCGACACGCGCAGGTCCTCCACCGGCCGGCGGTCAGTGCCCTGCACGCCGAACACCAGCACGGGGACACCCTCCAGGCGCCCGGCGACGGCGGCGTCGCGCGCCTGGTCAGCGAAGGCCGACCACCGCTGCAGCTCGGCGACCAGCTTCTCGTTCTGGCTGTCGGTGGCGTCGAGCCTCGCCTCGACGCCTTTGAGGCGGGTCTCCAGGAAATCGACGGTGGCGCGGTCCACGACGGTGGCCCCGACGGCGATGCCGATGCCGAGGGCCAGGAAGATCGCCGTGAGGGATACGAGGTGGAAGCGGAAGTTGATCATCGGGTCAGTGGGTCACCGACCGCCACGCCTCGCGGACCAGGAACCAGAAGCTCTCCAGGAACACGCGGGGAAGCACGGCGACGACAACGACCGCGAAGCACAGCATGGCGGCCAGGAGGAAGAACACCAGGTCGCTCTTGCGGATGCGGCTCTCGTAGAGCTTGCTCACGCCCTTGGCGTCCACCAGCAGCTGGCCGACCTTGAGCCGGGTGAGGAAGGTGGACGCCATGCCGGCACGGCCCTTGTCGAGGAACTCCACCATCGACACGTGCGTGCCCACGGCCACGATCAGGTCGGCGCCCTTCTCGTAGGCGAGGAGCATGGCCGCGTCCTCGCTCGTGCCTGTGGGCGAGAAGGTCGTGTACGCCAGCCCCATCTCGTCCAGCCGCCTGGCGCCCGGTGCGTCGCCGCCCCGGTACGAGTGGACGACGAGCTCCGCCCCGCAGCGCAGGGCGCTGTCGGACACGGAGTCGAAGTCGCCCAGGATGACGTGCGGCCGCAGGCCCTCCTCCAGCAGCGCGTCGGCGCCGCCGTCGACGGCCAGCAGCACCGGCTTGATCTCGCGCACGTAGCTGCGCAGGTGGGACAGGTCCTCGCGGTAGTCGAAGCCGCGCACCACGATGAGCACCTGGCGGCCGCGCATGTCCACGGCCAGGTCCGGCAGAGCGGGCGCATCGAGCACCACGTCGTGGCCGTCGCGGAGGTACTCCAGAGTGTTGGCGGCGAAACTCTCCAGCGCATCGCCCATCGTCGCCTTGGCCGCCTCGTAGGCCTTGCGCAGTGACGGCTCGTCCTGGCGCACACCGTGGCCGACGATGGCGCCGTCCACCCACACCTGGCCGCCTTCCAGGCGAACGTGCTGGCCCTCGGCCACCAGCTCCATCACCTGTGGGCCAACCCCGTCCACCAACGTGATGCCGGCGGCCGCCAGTGCGAGGGGGCCACCGTTGGGGTAGCGGCCCGAGAGCGACACCGCCGCGTTGACCACGCCGGCGACCCCGGCGCGAGCCAGCGCCTCGGCCGCCACCCGGTCGAGGTCCTCGTGGTCGATGACGGCGATGTCGCCGGGCTGGAGGCGCTTGGTGAGGTCCTTGGTCCGGCGGTCGACGCGGGCGGTGCCGGACGTCACCTCGACGGTGTCGCGACGACGCGGCGACCGGGCGCCGGCGGCGGCCTTCGACGGGGGTGCGGTCTTCCTCACCATCACCGTCCCCTGTCCCGCGCCGCGACGGCCAGCAGCTCCTGGGCATGGCCGCGGGCGGCCGTGCTGCGGGGATGGCCCGAGAGCATGCGGGACAGTTCAGCCACCCTGTCGTCGCCGTCGACGGCACCTGCCTCGGCCACCGACCGCCCGTCGCGCTCCACCTTGCGCACGGCCAACTGGTGGTCGGCGAAGGCGGCAACCTGGGGCAGGTGGGTCACCACCAGCACTTGGCGCAGCCCGTCGGGCCCGTCACCCGCGGCGGCCAGGGCGGCCAGCCGCCGGCCCACCGCCAGCGCCGCCTCGCCACCGATGCCGGCGTCGACCTCGTCGAACACCAGGGTGGGCGGCGCCCGGTCGAGCACGAGCCGCAGGGCCAGCATGGTGCGGGCCAGCTCGCCACCCGACGCCACCTTGGTGAGGGGCAGCGGGTCCTCACCCGGGTTGGCGGCCAGCAGGAAGGCGACGTCGTCGCCCGGGTCGGCATCGCCCACGCTGATCGTGAGGCGGGCGTGAGGCAGGGCCAACTCGCGCAGGTGGGCCTGGGCCGCCTCACCCAGCTTCGGCGCCGCCTTCCTGCGCTGCTTGCCGAGCACCGCCTCGGCCGCGGTCACCTCCGCCGAAGCCGCCCTGCGCTCGCCCTCCAGCGCCTCGGCCCGGGCGGCGTGGTGCTCCAGGTCGTCGAGGCGGCCGCGGGCCTCCGCCGTGTAGGCGATCACGTCGCCCAGGCTCTCGCCGTACTTCCGTCGCAGGTCGTGCAGCAGGCGGCGCCGGTCGCGCACCGCCGCCAGCCGCTCGGGGTCCTCGTCCATGCCTTCCGCCGTAACTCGCAGCTCGGCCGCCACGTCGGCCGCCTCGGCCGTGAGCGTGCGCAGGCGGGCCTCCAGCGGCGCCAGGGCGGGCCGGTGGGCCACCGCCGCCAGCGCCGCCCCGAGGGCGTCGGACCACCCGTCGTCGCCGGCCAACGACCGGACGGCCACGACAGCGGCGTCCCGGGCCGCCGCCACGTCGGCCAGGCGGTCCTCCTCCTCCTCGAGGGCGACGTCCTCGTCGGGGTCGGTGACGGCGGCCGCCTCCAACTCGGACAGCTGGTAGCGCAGCAGCTCGGCTTCCCGGACGCGCGCCCGCTCGTCGCCGCCGAGCGCGTCGAGGGTGGCGGCGATCTCGCGTGCCCGCCGGCGGGCCTCGTGGAGCGGGGCGTGGTCGACGCCGGCAAAGGCGTCCAACGCGGCCCGCTGGGCGGCCGGTGCCAGCAGGGACTGGTGGACGTGCTGGCCGTGCATGTCGACCAACCGGGCGCCCGCCTCCGCCAGAGCCGCCACCGGCGCCATGCGTCCGTCGACGTAGGCGCGGGAACGGCCGGTGGCGGGCACCGCCCGGGCGAGAACGACCTCCTCGTCGCCCACCACGAAGCGCCCCTCGACCCAGGCTTCCGCGGCTCCGGAGCGCACGATCATGCCGTCGGCCCGACCGCCCACCAGCAGCTCGATGGCCTCCACCAGCATGGTCTTGCCGGCGCCCGTCTCACCCGTCACCGCCGTCATGCCGGCGCCGAGGGTGACCCGCAGGTCGGCGATCACCCCGAGGTCGCGGATGGCAAGCTCGGTCAACATCAGCGGCCCAGCCCGAACTTGGTCCTGAGGATCTGGTGGAAGTCCCGTTCGCCGAAGGTGACGAAGCGGGCGTCGTGGATGGCGGCCCGGCACGACACCGTGTCGCCGGGGGCGAGGGTGCCGTGGTCGCGCCCGTCGAGCACCAGGGCGGCGGGGCGTCCCTCGAGCACCTCGAGACGGACCGCTTCGGTGGGGCCGAGGACGAGAGAGCGGTCGAACAGGCCGTGGGGCGACACGGGCGTCACCACGATGGCCCGCTGGACCGGGGACAGGATCGGCCCGCGGGCCGACAGGTTGTAGGCGGTGGAGCCGGTCGGCGTGGACACGATGAGGCCGTCGGCCGTGTAGGTGATGAAGTGACGCCCGTTGATGTCGGCCGCGATGCGGATGGTGTGCCCCGACTCCGTCTTCTCGAGCACCGCCTCGTTGAGGCACACGCACACCTCGGCCCCGCCGGTGCGGAGCACCTCCACTTCGAGGGACATGCGGTCCTCGACCTTGTAGTCGCCACCGAGGAAGCGTTCCAGCGACTCGGGGAGGGCGGACGGCTCGACCTCGGTGAGGTAGCCGAGGTGCCCGACGTTCACACCCATGACCGGCACCCCGGACCCGGCGAGCAGGTCGACGGTGTGCAGCATGGTGCCGTCGCCGCCCAGGCTGACGGCCAGGTCGAGACCGTCGGTGAGGTCGCTGTCCGGGCAGGCGTGGCGGCGGAGCTTCTCGGTGACGGCCGCTTCCTCGGCCACCCGGGGCTCGTGGCGGCGGGCCTCCAGCCAGTCGACGGTGCGCTCGGCCAGCTCGAGGGCCTCGGGGCGGAACCGGTGGGGCACGAGGGCGACGGTGGCCATCAGTTCTCCCCGCCCGGCGCCGGTGGCTCGATGCCGGCGAGCGCGCAGGCAGAGGCCACCACGGCGTCGAGATCGACGGGTGCGGGCGGCGCCTCGGACGACGAGGCGCGCAGGTGGACCAGGAACTCGACGTTGCCGTCGGCCCCGGTGAGGGGCGAGACCATCGCCCCCATCATCCCCGCTCCGTGCCCGGCGAGGGCGGAACACACCTCGCCGAGCACCCGCCGCCACACCACCGGGCTGCGCACCACACCGCGGCCCTTGGAGACGTCGGCCCGGCCCGCCTCGAACTGGGGCTTCACCAGCACCACCACGTCGGCGCCGGGCGCGGCATTGGCGCCGAGGAGGGCAGGCGCCACTGCACCCAGGGAGATGAACGACAGGTCGGCGACGACCACGTCGACGGGGACGTCGAGCACCAGGCTGCGCACATTGGTGCGGTCCCGCACGGTCACACGGGGATCCCGGGCCACCCGCTCGTGCAGCTGCCCGTTGCCCACGTCGACGGCCAGCACCGACGCCGCCCCCCGCTGGAGGACGCAGTCGGTGAACCCGCCGGTGGAGGCGCCGGCGTCGAGGACGGCCCGGCCCGCAACCTCGACGCCGAAGTGCGCGAGGGCGGCCTCCAACTTCTCGCCGCCCCTGCCCACGAACCGGGGCGGAGGCCCCACCACCTCGAGCGGCTCACCGGGCGCCACCAACCGGGACGCCTTGTCGGCGGGGGCCCCTCCCACCAGCACGCGCCCCTCGGCCAGGCGGCGGTGGGCCTGCTCGCGACTGGGCACCAGCCCCCGGCGCACCAGTTCGGCGTCGAGGCGGCGGCGGACGCTCAGCGGGGTGCTGCGGCGAGGGGAGGGACGCCCGCGCATGCGGCCCCCCGGGACGAACCAGCCACCGTTCCAGCCGCCTCCACGCTCAGGCCCTGTCGCCTGGTGCGGCGGGCTTGCGGCGAGGCGATGCGGCGGCACTGCTGGCGGCACTTCCCGCCGGCGGGGTGGCCGTGGCCCGCTCGGAACGGGAGGCCGTGGCGGGCGCCCGTGCCGCCTTGGCCGCCGGGCCGGGTGCGCCGGAAGCCTTCGCCGCCTTGGCCGCCGGTTTGGGCGCGACGGCGGTCTTCGCCGGCGTGGGCGGGGGCGAGGGCTTCGACGCCGGCGCGGCCGTGCCGGCCTGCGTGGCGGTCAGCCGGGCCTCGATGCGCGCCTCCAGCTCGTCCACCTCGCCCCTGGTGGCGAAGCCCATGGACGACAGCTGCTTCTCGATCTCCCGCCGCACCAGGCCGACCAGCCCGTCCGAGCTCTTGCGGCTGCGGTCGAGCAGCTCCTCGACCCGGTCCTGCGCCTGCTCGCGCTGTACCTCACCCGCCTTCACGAGCTCGCGGACGATGGCCTCCGCTCGTGCCTTGGTGAGCTGGGTGAAGGCGATGCCCGCCTCCACGTATTTCCGGAGCGGATCGGCCTCGTCCATGGGAAAAGTCTAGGCGGGCGGCGTTGCAAACCCCGTTCGATAGCCTCGCAACCGGATGATTCCCCTCAAGGACGAGAACCCCACCAGGACCACGCCGGTCGTCACCATCGTCCTCATCGCCACCTGCGTGGCGGTCTGGATCCTGATCCAGGGTGCCGGCCAGCGCTCGGACGACCCCGAGTTCACGGTGAGGACGGCGGCCATCCCGTGCGAGGTGGTGAAGGGCCGACCGCTGTCGGTCGAGGAGCTCAACGACACCTTCCCTCTCGGCGGCGACGGCGACGCGACCTCGTGCGTCTCCGATCCCGCCACGCCGGCAGGCTTCCCACAGAAGCGGGTCTTCGTCGCCCTCGTGTTCTCCATGTTCATGCACGGGAGCTGGCTCCACCTGGGCGGCAACATGCTGTTCCTGTGGATCTTCGGGAACAACATCGAGGACCGGCTCGGGAAGGGGAGGTTCCTGACCTTTTACCTGCTCGCCGGGTTGGCCGCCACCGCTGCCCACATCGCCGTCCAGCCAAACAGCACCGTTCCCCTCGTGGGCGCGTCGGGCGCCATCGCCGGCGTCATGGGCGCCTACCTGGTGCTCTACCCCAACGTTCGGATCAAGTCCCTGATCTTCCTCGGCTTTTTCGTGCTGTTCCGGGACATCGCCGCCAAGTGGCTGCTCGGCATCTGGTTCGTCACCCAGTTCTTCATCAACCCCAACGAGGGCGTGGCGTGGATGGCCCACGTGGGCGGCTTCGTGTTCGGCGTGCTGGTGGGATTCGTCCTCAAGGCGTCGGGCGAACCGGAGCACCCGGCCTACCTGGCGGAGCCGTCGCCGACGCCCTGGCGATATTCCTAGAGAAGTTGCCGCCCACCTGTCGATCGCGGCCGTGGCCGTTCGTGGACAGGGTGAAGGACCGGCACCGAGCCGGCCGAGTGAGAGGAGATCCCCATGACCCAGTACCTGCTTTCGGTGTGGATGGTCGAGGGCCAGGAGCCCCCGGCGCCCGACGTGATCGAGCAGATGTACAAGGCCGTCGACGTGTTCAACGACGAGGTCAAGGCGGACGTGCCGTGGCCACCCTGATCCGCCACTTCGGCGACATCGACGTCGCCGAAGAGGCGCCCGCCTGCTCGCCCGCCTCATGCCCGACGAGCCCGAGGTGTTCGGCCTGCTGGCACTGCTGCTCCTCACCGAGTCGCGCCGGGCCGCCCGCACCGCTCCCGACGGCTCCCCGGTCCTGCTCCCCGACCCCGCATGGCGGACCTCACGCCACAAGCTCCATCGTCGGACCCGCGGCGCGATCTGGCCGTCAAGGCCGGTTCTCCGGAAGACGAAGCTCACCCATGGGACCCATCAGCCGGCGAAGGCGCCGCGCGGGGGAGTTCACAGGGCCGACACACGCTTGCCCCGGTCGGTTCACGCCCTTACGCCACACTTGCCCGATGTCGGCGGACCACGGTCGGGGCCACGGGGGAGCAGCGCGACATGCTGGCTGAGACGCCGCAGGATCGAGAGGGCGCCTTCCTGCTGGAGCAGCGGTTCCGCTACACCTACGAGTCGCCCGTGCGGCGCCTGCGCCACCGGCTCATGATCGTTCCCCGGCTCACCCACGGCGGCCAGCAGCGTCTGGGGCAGCGTCTCACCACGGCGGGCGACCCCGTGCTCGTCTCGGAGCGGACCGACAGCTTCGCCAATCACGTCATCGAGCTGCGGGCCGCGCTCGTGTCGGACTGGGTGGAGTTCACGTCCTGGGCTCTGGTCGCCCGCAGCGGCCCGCCCGGGCTCACGCCCGTACCGGGCCGGGACGTCTGGGACCACCGCCTGCTGGCCCCCACCCGGCTGACGGCAGCCGAGGGCATCCTGGCCGAGGCGGCCCGGGAACTGGCGGCCGAGGGTCCCGGAGGCCTGGCCCTGGCAGAGCGGGCGTGTGCCTGGGCCCGGCGATCGCTCACCTACGAGTACGGCGTCACCGGCGTGCGCACCAGCGCAGCCGAGGCGCTGGCCGGCGGGCGGGGCGTGTGCCAGGACTACGCCCACGTCATGCTGGCCCTGTGCCGGGCCGCCGGCCTGGCCTGCCGCTACGTGTCGGGCCACCTGATCGGCGAGGGCGGCTCGCACGCCTGGGTCGAGGTGATCGTGCGCGATCAGATGTCGCCGAAGCACGCAGGGGCGGTGGCGGTGGCGTTCGACCCCACCCACGACCGCCGGGTCGGGGCCGACTACTTCACCGTCGCCATCGGCCGCGACTACGACGACGTGGCGCCCACCTGCGGCACGTTCGAGGGCGACGGGGCCGGCGTGCTGTCGGCCGGCAAACGGCTGCGCATGCTCGATGCGAAGGCGGCGGCGGCCGGCTCGTAGCGGGACGGCCCCGGGCCGTCAGCGCCCGTCGTTCGTCCACTCGGCGGGAGGGCACGCTTCGGCGGGGCACGTCCCGGCACGTGGCGGCTCGACGTTGAGGTCGTGTGGCGCCGGGGAGAGGAGCTGGTATCCAGGGGAGCCACGGCGTCGGGCCGGCCGGCGCCAGGGAGCACGGCGTGTCAGTCGCCGGGCTCCCACCCGGCGATGAGGGCCGCCAGGTCCTTGGCCACCAGGTCCGGCTCGGGCTCCACCGGCAGCTCCGACTCCTTGGTCACCCCACTGAGCACGAGGGCGAAGCGGGCGCCCATGTTGCGGGCCAGAAGCCCGTCGGTGTCGGGCCGGTCGCCCACCATGACCTCCACCGGCCCCACCCGGCTGGCCACCAGGTCCACCATGGCCCGGTTCGGCTTGCCCGCCACGTCGGGCGTGGCGCCGCTGGCGTAGGCCACAGCGGCGAGGAGTGCCCCGCCCCCGGGGATGAGGCCGTCGGCGGTGGGATACGTGGCGTCGTCGTTGGTGCCCACCAAGCGGGCGCCGTCGAGCACCGCGCACGTGGCGACGGTGAGGCGCTGGTAGTCGAACGTGGAGTGCCAGCCCACCACCACGGCGTCGGCCGGCCCTTCCTCGACGACCTTGACGCCCGCCGCGTCGAGCGCCTCAACGACACCGGGGCCCCCGCACACGAGGGCGGTCGTGCCGCGCTCGAGGAGAGAGGCGGCGGCCTGGCCCGACGTCACCACATCGTCCGCCGACGCCGACACGCCCACCCGCTCGAGCTTGGCCACGTAGGCGTCCACCCGCTCGTAGGAGTTGTTGGTGAGGAACACCACCCGCTCGCCCTTTCCGCGTAGGGCGGCTACGGCGCCGGCCGATCCGGGGATGGCGGCATCGCCGCGCCAGATCACGCCGTCGAGGTCGAGGGCCCAGGTCACCGGTGCATCATCCCTTCGTGATGTCCACCAGCGAGTTGCCGGTGGACCGTCCTACCGGGTCGTCATCGGTGCACCATCCCTTCGGGATGCCGCACCGCTGAGTTCCCAATGGACCGTCCTCTCGGGGCCGGTCGTGGCCCATCGTGCGCGCAGTGGGGCTGCGATGACCAAACCGGCGGGCGGGTTTCCGGACGCTGAGGCGGCGAACCGCCGGTGCGGACCGGGGAAGGGCACCGGCCGGTGGTGTGCTAACGCGTGGGGCGTGCCCCGCTTCCAGCCCTTCACCGCCGTGCGCTACGACGCCGCCGACGGCCGCCTCGACGACGTGCTGGCACCGCCGTACGACGTGATCACGCCGGCCGACCGGGAGCGCCTGGTGGCACGCAGCGGGCACAACGCGGTGCGCATCGAGCTGCCCGCCGCCGAGGGCGGCCGCGGCCCCTACGAGGTGGCCGCCGACCTGTGGCGGACCTGGCAGGACGAGGGCGTGCTGGTCACCGACGGCGAGCCGTCGTTCTACGTGTACCGGATGGGCTACCACGACGAGGCGGGCCGGCCCCGCCAGACCACCGGCGTGCTGGGCGCCCTCGAGCTGTCGACCGTCGGCGAGGGCGAGGTGCTCCCCCACGAGCACACCACGCCCAAGGCGCGGGCCGACCGCCTCGACCTCCTGCGGGCCACCAGGGCGAACCTGTCCCCCATCTGGCTGCTCTCCCCGGCCGAGGGCCTGTCGCAGCTGTGTGAGCCCGTCACGCCGCCCGACGCCCGCGGCACCGACGACGACGGCGTGCACCATCGCCTGTGGCGGGTGACGCAGCCGGCCGTGGTGGCGGGCATCGCCGAGGCGGTGGCGTCGGCGCCCGCCGTCATCGCCGACGGCCACCACCGCTACGAGACAGCGCTCGCGTACCGGGACGAGCAGCGGGCGGCCGGAGCCGGCCCCGGCGGCCACGACGCCGTGCTGGCCTGGGTGGTGGAGGCGCGCGAGGATCAGCTCACGGTGGCGCCCACCCATCGCCTGGTGGCAGGACTGCCCGACGGGTTCGACCTCGTCGGTGCCCTGGCCTCGTTCTTCGACGTGGAGGAGACCGAGCCGGCCGGCGCCGACCTCGTGACCCGCATGGAGGTGGCCGGCGCGCTGGGGCTGATCACGGCGGCCGGCACCTGGTTGCTGCGCCCGACCACCGCCACCGAGGCGGCCAGCGAGCACGCCCTCGACTCGAGCCGCCTCGACGTGGCCCTGTCGTCGCTCCCGCCCCACGGGCTGACCTACCAGCACGGGGTGGCGGAGGCCGTCGCCGAAGTGGTCGCCGGCCGGGCCCAGGGCGCGGCGATGCTGCGCCCCGCCACGGTCACCCAGATCGCCGAGGTGGGACGGGGGGCGGCCCGCATGCCCCCCAAGACCACCTTCTTCACGCCCAAGCCCCGTACCGGGATGGTGTTCCGCTCCGTCGAGAGCTGACGCCTGCCGCCCGGCCGACCCCGTCCCGGCCGGACCGCCCGCCTTGTGCTGCGTCGGCATCCGATACCGGACCCTCCCGCCGCACAACCCTCGAACGTGGCCGTCAGCCGGCTTTGGCCCGGCGGGCGGCGGCGGGCGCCTGGGGTTGCTGCTCCTCCTCTTCCAGCCGGGCCAGCGCCCTGGCCAGCGCCGCCTTGGCCCGGCGGGTCTGGGTCGCCGGCACGACGGCGTCGGCCACCACTTCGGTACGGCTCTGGGTGGACCCGCCGGCCCGGAAGAACCGCCGACGCACCCGGCCGACCACCAGCACCTCCTGGTCGACGTCGAGGGCGCTGGCGGCGGCCGGCGCGTCGGGCCACACGACGGGGGCGGTGTCCGCCCGTTCGCCGTCGCGCTGGATCGACACCTCGAGGGCCACCAGCTGGTCGCCCGAGGGCAGGGACCGCAGGGCGGCGGGCCGGGTGAGCCGGCCTCGGATGACCACAACATTCGTCACGACACACTTCTCCTCACTGGACGTTGCGCGTGGGGGAAGCGCTCGACCCGAGGCTACGCAGCCGGTGTGACACTCACGTTCCCGCCCGGGCCCGGCACCTGGGGTGATCCCGGGCCCCTCACAGGGCGCCTGCGGGGGTGGCTACCCGCTTCGGGCCTGGACCACGAGGAGCAGGTCATCGCCGGCCGCCGTGTGCTGCGGTTGTGGTCACGGGCCCCGCCGCGCACGCCGGCCGCCCGCCCGGCGCAGCGCCCGCTGCTGACCCCGGGGGTCAACCCGACGGTCAGCCGAGGGCGGCCAGCCGGTCGGCGGTGTCGAACAGGCCAGGGTCCTGGTCGAGCACGGTGGCGAACAGCGCGCGGGCCCTCGGCAGCTCGCCCGCCCGCTCGTACAGGTCGGCCAGCGCGTACCAGAGGCGCAGGTGGTGGAGCTGGGGTGAGCGCACCTTGGTGCGGGCCCGCTCCAGCAGCTCGGTGGCGCCGGCCAGGTCGCCCCGGTCGGCCATGGCCATGGCCATCACGATGCGCCCCTCGGTGAGCACGTCGGGCGCCGGGGACGACGTGCGCAGCTCCTCGAACGTCTCCTCCACCTTGCGGAAGCGGCCGTTGGCCCGGTAGCAGTCGGCGATCACCGGGTGCTGGTCGTACGAGCCGGTGAGGGCGTGGAAGGCGTCGAGCTCGCGAAGGGCGGCCGTCCACTTGCCCAGCCGGTACAGGGTGAGGCCGTGCAGCTCCCGCACGGTGGCCGACATCGGCGCCACCCGCGCCACCGGCCGCAGCGTGGTGAGTGCGTCCTGGTAGCGGTCGCGCTCGTACGCCTTCACCGCCTCGGCCAGCCGGCGCTCGACGCTCTGGGACTTGCCGTTGCCGACGGCGACAGCGAGCTCGTTCCTGACGTGCTCCGGCATCGAGCGCTCGGGCCGGGTGCGGCCGGGCGAGGCGCCGATGGGCAGCTCGTCGCCCGCCTCGTCGTCGTCCTCCACCCAGACCTCGGGCTCCCACGGCGCCGGCTCCGACCTCGCCCGATCGGCCTCGCCGCGAGGGCGCTGGTCCTCGGCCGCCACCAGCCGTGCACCCTTGCGGGCGACGCTGCCGCGGAAGCGCCTGGCCGCCTCGTCCGGCTCGCGATCGACGAATCCGGCGACGTTGCGCACCGAGCGCCCGCGGGCCACCGCCCGGCGCGCCTCGGGGTCGAGCCCGTGGTCTGTGCCTCCGCCAGGCCGGGGCGAACTCGACCATCGGCGGGGGCCGGCCGTGGTTGCCGACCGGGACCACTCCGCGTCGCGGCCGCCCTTGTCGGCGCCGGGGCCCTTGTACCCGCTGGGCTCCCGTTTCCGGTCGGCGCCCCCCGAAGTCACCCGCTTGCGGTCGCTGCCCCCGGAAGGCGCCCGCCGCTCGTCCTGCCCGACACCGCCGTCGGCCCTTTGGCCGGCGCCGGTGGACGGCGGCCCGACGGAACGCCCCTCTCCCGCCCGACCCCCCTCGCGCCCGCTCGCTGCCTCCTCGCCGAACCGTGCCGGCGCAGCGGTCCGCCGGTCGCCGGCAGCTCCAGGTCGGGCGCCGGACCCGCCGGTGGTACGCCCGGGGTTGGGCCGGCCCGCTCCCGTGGGACGCCCAACTGCAGTCGGACGGCCTGCGCTGGTCGGACGACCGGCGGTGTTGGGTCGTCCACCGCTCGTCGGACGCCCTGCGCTGGTGGGACGACCGGTAGTGGTCGGGCGCCCGCCAGCGGTGGGTCGTCCTGCGCCCGGCGGACGCCCGGAGGCGCCGGGGCGCTCAGTGCTCGTCGAGCGCCCGGACGCGCTGGGGCGTCCTGCAGAAACGGGACGCCCTGTACCGAGATCGCCGCGCCCGCCGGCCCCGGTCCGGGCGGAGCTCCCGCCGGTGCGGCCGGGCACGGCGCCCCCAGCCCGCCAAGGCGTGTCCCGAGCACTCCCTGCCCTGGTGGCGTCGTCCCGACGCGCCGCGCCCCCGGTCGCCCCGCCCCGGCGAGCGCCGGCCACCCGGCTCGAAGGCCCACTGGTACCGCCCCTGGGTCCGTCTACAGCGCCTCTGACGGACCGCCGGCCGGCCGGCGCGGGCGAACTCCGGCCTGATCCCGCAGGCTCGCCGCTGCGACCGGAACCTCCCGCTCCGCCGCCCCAGCGCCGGTCGCCGTCGGCCTCGCGCCCGGCGTCCCGCACAGGCCGGCCTGCGCCGGTTCCCCGGCGCCCCGAGGCGGCAGCGCCACCGTCCGGTGAGCTGGCCCTTCGCGCCGCACCGCCGGTGCGAGGCATCCCGCTCGCGCCACGGCCCGGCGCCCCGCTGCTGCTCCGTCGCCCGGTTCCGGCGCCCTTGGCGTCACCCGCTCCAGCGCGGCCGCGGGCGGCGTCCGAAGACCTGGTGCCCGATACTTTCGGAGGCCGGGAACGGCGAGCTTCCCGTTCCGACATGAGTTCAGCCTAGTGCGACCGCGACGAAGCCCCCGCCGAGGCGAGGGCTTCATGCGGTAAATGATTCCGGCGACGACCTACTCTCCCAGGGGGATTCCCCCCAAGTACCATCGGCGCTGGCGGGCTTAACTTCCGTGTTCGGAATGGGAACGGGTGTGACTCCGCCGCTATGGTCACCGGAAAACTTGCTCATATGTCAAAGAGGGTGAGGCAGACCTCTGCCTCCCCGAGCGTTCCATAGCGAGCACGAGCGAGATTGTCCCAAGCCCTCGGCCGATTAGTACCGGTCGGCTGAACACATTGCTGTGCGTACACCTCCGGCCTATCAACGTGGTCGTCTGGCCACGGGCCTTACCAGGTTAACCCTGTGGGAATCCTCATCTTGGAACGAGCTTCGCACTTAGATGCTTTCAGCGCTTATCCCTTCCGCAGGTCGCAAAGCAGCGGTGCCCTTGGCAGGACAACTGCCACACGAGAGCTGCGTCCGTCCCGGTCCTCTCGTACTAGGGACAGCCTTCCTCAGGATTCCTACGGCTGCATCGGATAGGGACCGAACTGTCTCACGACGTTCTAAACCCAGCTCGCGTACCGCTTTAATGGGCGAACAGCCCAACCCTTGGGACCGGCTTCAGCCCCAGGATGCGACGAGCCGACATCGAGGTGCCAAACCTTCCCGTCGATATGGACTCTTGGGGAAGATGAGCCTGTTATCCCCGGGGTACCTTTTATCCGTTGAGCGACGGCGCTTCCACACG